>Ga0335084_10002892_pt1 | contig 16680 bp, 15 predicted proteins | sample Lox_Sample_44_FD_206721 | JGI IMG/M metagenome (GOLD analysis project Ga0335084, IMG submission 206721) | Soil microbial communities from Loxahatchee National Wildlife Refuge, Florida, United States - Lox_Sample_4.4 | ecosystem: Environmental > Terrestrial > Soil > Wetlands | place: USA... | reverse complement strand
CACACAGTTACTACTCGCAAGAGAGGACTCTGTGTGGACTGCTCCGGATAACGGAGAGGAAGGTGGGGATGACGTCAAGTCCGCATGGCCTTTATGTCCAGGGCTACACACGTGTTACAATGCAGGGTACAAACCGTTGCCAACCCGCGAGGGGGAGCTAATCGGAAAAAACTCTGCTCAGTTCGGATTGCAGTCTGCAACTCGACTGCATGAAGCCGGAATCGCTAGTAATGGCGTATCAGATCGACGCCGTGAATACGTTCCCGGGCCTTGTACACACCGCCCGTCACATCACGAAAGTGAGTTGTACTAGAAGTCGCCGCGCAAACCGCAAGGATGCAAGCGCCCAAGGTATGACTCATGATTGGTGTGAAGTCGTAACAAGGTAGCCGTAGGAGAACCTGCGGCTGGATCACCTCCTTTCTAAATATAGCGAGATCTACTCCGCTCTGGTGTGCGGAGGATGGCCTCCACGCGAGTCGCAGCTCTCACGGGTTTGCGAATCGCTAGACTCAAATTACTCATTCGGGCAGATTCTGGCAGATCGATTTCAGAAGCTCCGCGCTTTCGCGCTGGCTGTCAAAGAGTTCAACGAACACGAAGGGCCGCGACTCACCTCGCGGCCCTTTTTCTTTTCTTTCACCGCAAATTGAGGGGAGCCACGCTGAATCTCTGGCCACGGCGGGAGTGCGTGGCGAGAGGTACTGGCCCGAATACGTGACGGCGAGGGAATCGGCGGTCATTGCGCGGCGAGGAGATTCGGAGTAGGCTCTCGGGCAAGCGTTGCCGCTTCTTGGACACACCGCGTTTGCTTGCGGCAACGACTCTTCGATGGCCGGGACGCGCGTTCCGGCAGGAGAGATGCCCATGCCGGTCTCCGCTGCGCATAAGGAACTGTTCGGAAGGCTGTACCACTCCATCTGGAACGAACGCCGCCTGGAATTTATCCCGCTGGTTATCGCCGAGACGCACGCCCTGGGCGATCCGACCGTATCGGGACGCGGAGTCGGGCCGGAAAACTATCGCCGCCAAGTGGAGCGATTCATCACGGGGCTGCCGGACCTGCGCTTCGACGTGGACGAAACAATCAGTGAGGGCGAAAAGCTGGTAGTGGCCTGGACGATTACAGGGACGCATCGCGGGGAATTCCTGGGCGTGCCTCCGACCAACAAGAAAGTATCGTTCAGCGGGATCACCATCAATCACATCCGGAACGGGAAAATTATCGAATCCACGGTGATTTGGGATGGACTGGGATTGCTGGAACAGTTTGGCGTGGAATTGCCGGTGCGCTACGAGATGCTGGCGATTTCGAGCCGGTGAACGAGTATTTCCTGCCTCGCGGTTTTCACAACCCCATGCAGTCACTCCAAGCGTTAGCCGGTTCATCTCAACGGAACTGAGAGCAGCCGTTTGGCCCTGAGTAAAAATGCGCCTGCGGGCCTGCAGATTGTCGAAACAGGCTATCCCGAAGCGACAAATAGACAGAGGGTGACACAACGCAGGTTGGAGGATGCCATGAAATTCCTATGTATCGTTTACAACAACGAAAAGACACTGAAGGAAATGCCGCGCGCCGAATATCAGGAGCTGGACGACATATCCCTGGAGTACGACGAGACGCTACGCAATGGCGGCCACTATCTTTACTCGAACGCATTGGACTATTCGGAGAAAGCGGCCACCGTGAGGCTGAAACAGGGCAAGGCGATGGTGACCGACGGGCCATTTGCCGAGACGCGCGAGCAGGTGGGCGGGTTTATCCTGATCGAAGCGAAGGACATGCAGCAGGCGATTACGCTGGCAACGAATATTCCGGCGATCCGGCTGGGGGGCGTGGAGATCCGGCCGATCAAGGAACTGACGCACAGCCGGGACCAGGCATAGAAGTAACCAGCATCCACGAAGCAGAGGTGAGCGACGCCCGCCGGGTGTTTTTGCTCGATTTTCGCGTGGCATCACGTATGCTGTGGGGACGCCCGGGGAGCATGTACGCCATGGATTTTCTGCGCGCGCCGAGATTCCGTTCCCTCATCGCAGGCCGGGTCACAGCGGCTATGACGTTGGCAGTTTTGTTCGGTGGCCCGAGCAGCGTGGCCCAACCGAAACCGGCGGAGCCGGCATATTCCGTTCCTGTGTCGGTCGGCGATTTTGAACTGCTCCCGACGCCGGCCCGGAGACCTCTGCTGCCGCCTCCGCCTACGGTTTCCGAAAAGGAAAAAGCGGAGGCGCAGCTGGTCTATGACGAAAACGACGCGCCTTCGCTGCGCGCGCGGCGGCTGATCGATTTTTTTGCCACGACGCTCGCGCGGACGCTGGAGCAGAAGGGATTTCACGCGAGTCGGACGTACCAGGATGGTTCGGGGTCGGGAGCGATGATCCGCGGCGTCTTCGCCGAACCAGACGCGTTGAATCAGATTCGCCGGTCGGTGTTGGGCGGCGGATCGCGAAATGCGCGATTTTATCTGTACGTAGGCATCTTCAATCAGGAGCGGCCAGAGCAGCCGCTCTATCAACCTGCGGCTGAGCAGAGGCCGATCAACGGGTACGGGCCCATCATTACGCTGAACAACTACGTGCCAATGGCGAAGTACGAGCTGAATAAGAATCCGACCGAAGAGGACGTGCAGAAGATCTGTAATCAGATCGCGGAGAGCCTGGTGGTTTTGCTCGAGAAAAATCCGCACGCCTTTACCCATTAGCGGCGCATCAAAGGCGAAGTGGTGGCACGAGCGAGGTACCGATGGGCGCACAAGCATCCCCGGAACACTTGCGGAGCATCCGCCCATGCAGCAAAATTTTCTGGTAATCTAGGCATTCTCCCGGTAATGGGGTCCCCGGAGGGCAGCTTTTGAAAGCAGTAGACAGAGCGCAGGCACGAGGTTTCCGGCTGAGTCACCGGCTGATTGTGTCGGTGGCGGTTGCGCTCTCTCTTGCCTCCTTGTTGTTCCTCTTGCAGGTGGTGCCGCACACGCACCCGAACGGGCAAGAGAATCCCACCTGCGGTCTGTGCCAGGCGGCTCATGCCCAGATGGCGCCCGCGGTTTCGGCCCTCCTGCTCAGCCTGGTCCTGCTGTACTTCGGCGAGATTTCGGTTCCGATGTGCGCATCGGTTGCCGAAGCAAGCTTTTCGCACTTCTCCTCCAGGGCGCCTCCAACGCTGTTCGCGTAGATCCCCACTTTGACTAACTGATGAAGCGAGACCCCTCAAGGTCCCGCTGCCGCCCGTTATCCGGCGGACCTACTACCACACATAGCGAAGCCCAAAGAGGCGTGGAGGAATTATGCGGAGTGCAGTCCGAGGTCTATTCGTACTCATGGCCCAGGTTCTGGTGTTTGTTTTACTGGCTGGCGCGCAGGTGGGAAATTCCGGCTCGATTGAAGGCACCGTAAAGGATCCGTCTGGAGCGGTGGTTCCGGGAGCAACGGTGGAGATCGTAAATCCCGTGAGCGGTTATACACGCACGGTCACGACGGATGCGAACGGCGCATTCGTGTTCACGAACGTTCCGTTTAACCCGTATCACTTGAGCGTGACGGCGGCGAAATTCACGTCGTTTGCGACAGACGTGGAGTTGCGCTCCGCGGTGGCCATGAAAGAAGACGTGGTGCTGAAGATCGGAACGGAGGCCACCACGGTACACGTCACCGAAAATGCCGGCGACTTGCTGGAAAACGATCCGACGAATCACACGGACGTGGACCGCGAGCTTTTTCAGAGGGTGCCGCTGGAGTCGGCGACGTCGTCGGTGAGTTCGCTGGTGACGCTGACGACGCCGGGCGTGGCGGCGGACTCGAACGGGTTGTTTCACGGCCTGGGAGATCACGCGCAGAACTCGTTTTCCGTGGACGGGCAGCCGATCACGGACCAGCAGAGCAAGGTGTTTTCGAACCAGATTCCGTCGGACTCGATTCAGTCGCTGGAAGTGATTTCAGGAGCGCCGCCTGCGGAGTTTGGCGACAAGACCAGTCTGGTGATCAAGGTGACCACCCGGTCGGGGCTGGGAGAGACGGAACCGCATGGCAGCGTGACTGCCTCCTACGGCAGCTTCGGAACGCCGACCATCTCTGCCGATCTCGCCTATGGTGGTAATCATTGGGGGAATTTTATCGCGCTAGGCGGACTGCAATCCGGGCGTTTTCTGGATCCGCCGGAGCAGACCACCCTGCACGACAAGGGTAATCAAGAAAATGTATTTGACCGGGTGGATTACAAATTCTCCAATGTGAACAGCGCGCAACTCAATCTGGGCTACACGCGTTCGTGGTTTCAGACGCCGAATGCCTTCGATTCCCAGCTAGCCACTGGCTGGTCTACTCCGTGCGATCCGGGACAAGTGGCTTCCTGCGATGGGCTGGGCCCTGACGGGAATCCCGTGGGCCCGCAGGATCAGCGTTCGAAAATCGGGACGTTCAACATTGCGCCGAGCTTCGTACATGTGATTGGGACCACGGCGGTGGCGACGATCGGGGCGTTCGTGCGCCAGGATCAGTTCAACTACTATCCGAGCGAGAATCCCTTCGCAGACCTCACGCCGGGACTGCAGAGCGACAGCATCGCCCAGAGCCGGCGGCTGACAAATGCCGGCATCCGGTCGGACATTTCGTACGTAAAGGGAATCCACAACATCAAGGCAGGCATCACTTACGAACAGACTTTTCTTACCGAGAAGAACTCGTTTGGGATTGTCGACCCCACATTGTTGCCAAACCTGACCGACGACGAGGGAAATCCTTGCCAGGTCGCGGGCATAAACATCGCTCCGCCTTGCACCACGCTGGCTCCGATCGATTTGACTAGCGGTGGAAGCTACTACTACTACCCTGGCCACACCGACGTGAAACAGCTTGCGATGTATGTGCAGGACTCGATCACGAAAGGGAACTGGGCGTTCAACCTGGGAATTCGCGGGGACTTGTACAACGGATTGACCGTACAGCGCCAGGCGGAGCCGCGGCTGGGCGTGGCATACAACATCAAGCCCACGAATACGATCCTGCGTGTTTCATACGCGCGCACGATGGAGACTCCATTCAACGAAAACCTGGTGCTGGCAAGCGGCGGTTGCAATGACCCGGTGGTAAACGCGCTGCAGGCGGCGCTGCAAGGGTACCCCTGCATTTCCAATCCACTCAGCCCCGGATGGCGCAACGAATTCCACGCGGGATTCCAGCAAGCGTTCGGAAGGTACCTGGTGGTGGACGCGGAATACATCTGGAAGTACACGCACTACGCGTACGACTTCAGTGTGTTCGGGAATACGCCCATTACGTATCCGATCGAGTGGGACCGCTCGAAGATTCCAGGGTACCTGCTGCGCGCCAGTCTGCCGGACTACCACGGATTGACCGCATATTTCGTGGCGTCGAGCGTGGCCGCCAGGTTCTTCGAGCCACAGGTCAGCGGCATCGGCGTGACGCCGGCGGGTCAAGGCGGCACGGGCGTTTTCCGCATCGACCACGACGAAATCTTCAACCAAACGACGCACGTGCAATACCAGCCGTGGAAGCGCGGGCCCTGGCTCGGCTTTAACTGGCGATACGACAGCGGTCTGGTGGCCGGTGCAGTGCCTGTTGCCACCAGCGCCGATCCGAACGATCCGGGATATCAAGTGGATCTGACGGGACTCTCCGCGGACCAACAGATTCAGGCGGGCTTGTTCTGCGGCGGCGTGTTTCCGACGTTGAGCGCGCCGCTCACGACTTGCCCCGGCAACCTGTACGGCTCGAACCTGGTGAAAATTCCTTCGCCTGGAACCGAGGACGACGATAAGAATCCGCCGCGCATTCAGCCCCGGCATCTCTTCGATCTCGCCGTGGGTGAAGACAACCTGTTCAACGGAGATCGCTACAAGTGGAGCCTGCGGTTCACGGTGATCAACCTGACCAACAAAACCGCTCTCTATAATTTCCTCTCAACCTTTAGCGGCACGCATTACGTGACGCCACGGACAGAGACAGTGGAGCTCGGATTCCACTTCTAGGTCGCCTCATCCCATTCCGCCCAGAAGCCCCGCAGGGATTGCGTTTGCGATCCCGCGGGGTTTTCTTGTCCGGACGGGAATTCCAACGGCGCGATTGAATCTGCTACTCTTTCGGCCGGAGGCGAAACGGTATGGGCGAAGCCCCCGCAGAAGTTCGGCACATTTCCGACACCGCACTGTGGGCCGCACATTTTCGTGCCGAGGAAACGCGGCGGCCAGACGCGATGTTTCGCGATCCGTATGCGGAGAAGCTGGGGGCGGCGCGTGGGGGCGAGATGGCGCGCAATTTGCCCGCCGGTGAAGACAATGCGTGGGCGTGGGTGGCGCGAACGTATCTCTTCGACCAGTTCCTGCAGCAGGAAATCGCCGATGGCGCGGACCTAGTGGTGAATTGCGCGGCAGGACTGGATGCGCGTCCTTACCGGCTGCAGCTTCCAGCAACGTTGCAATGGGTGGAAGCCGACCTGCCGGACATGCTGGCGCACAAGGCGGAGAAACTTGCCGGCGAGAAGCCCACATGCCGATTGGAGCGGATAGCCGTGAATCTGGCGGACGCGGGCGCACGGAAGCAATTTCTGCGGGAGGTTGCAACTCGTGGCAAGCGCGGCGTGGTGTTGACGGAAGGGCTGCTGATTTATCTGGCACGGGAAGAGGTAGGGCAACTGGCGAAAGATTTTGCCGGCGTGGAGCCGCTGCAGCGATGGATCCTGGACCTGCATTCGCCGCGATTGCTGGCGATGATGCAGAAGAAAACGGGCAAGGCCCTGGAGAAAATCGGGGCGCCCTTTCGGTTTGGCCCAGCGGAAGGGCCGGAGTTTTTTGTTCCAAACGGATGGAAACCGATACGGACAGAGGGACTGCTGCACACGGCCACACAATTTGGAAGGCCGCCGGTGGTATTGCGGATGCTGTCAAAGCTGATCGGCAGCCGATATTGGAGGAATAACCGGCCATGGGCGGGGGTCTGCCTGTTTGAGAAAGTCGCAGGGTAGGGAAATGAGGGTCGCATTGTTATGAGTGCGGAGTCGCCAGGACAAGCTGGGAATCCGTTTCGGATCGGGGTGGATTTGGGCGGAACGAAGATCGAGTTCGTCGCACTGGAAAACGACGGCAGCGAACTGCACCGGCATCGCGTGGCGACGCCGCGCGGGGATTATACGGCCACGGTGAACGCGGTGCGCGATGGCGTGCTGCAGATCGAAGGCCTGCTGAAGCGGTCGGCGACGGTCGGCGTTGGGATACCCGGGACGATTTCGCGGAAAACCCACGGCGTGAAGAACGCAAATTCCACATGGATGAATGGGAAACCGTTTGACAGGGACCTTGGCACGGCGCTGCATCGAGAGGTGCGCTGCGCCAACGACGCGAATTGCCTGGCGGTTTCGGAGGCCACCGATGGGGCCGGGGCAGGGAAGGAAGTGGTCTTCGCAGTGATACTGGGTACGGGCTGCGGCGGAGGAATCGCGTTTCACGGTCACGTACACAACGGCTACAACGGGGTGGCGGGCGAATGGGGACACACCACGCTGCCGTGGATGAGGGCGGAGGAGTATCCGGGGCCATTATGCTATTGCGGGCAGCGCGGGTGCATCGAAACGTGGATTTCGGGAACCGGGCTGGAAGCGGATTACGAACGCGAAACGAACCGGAAGCTCAGAGGGCCGGAAATAGTGGTGCGGTCCGAAGCCGGCGAATGGGAAGCGCAGGCATGCCTGGATCGGTACGAGAACCGGTTGACGCGCAGCCTAGCACAGATGATCAACATCCTCGATCCGGACATGATCGTGCTGGGCGGCGGAGTGTCGCAGGTGCCACGACTGTATCGGAATGTGCCGTCGCGATTGAAAGAGTATGTATTTGGCGGAGAGGCGGACACGCCGGTGCTGGTTGCGAAACACGGAGATTCGAGCGGCGTGCGCGGCGCAGCATGGCTGTGGCCGCTGCCAGGGCGCTGAACCGCTGGACTCTGGTTCAGCAGGCGGAGACCGGTTTCGATCGAAGCGAAAAGCAAAACGCCCTCGGAGAATTCCGAGGGCGTTCGCCAATTAGTTCGAGATAGCGTCAGGTGGTGAGCTGACGGCGGTGGAGCAGCCGGACTGCAAACGCCAGCAAGCCACAAAACAGAAGCGCCAGAGTGCCGGGTTCCGGAGTCTGAATGATGAATTCCTGGACTTGGCCGGTGAGAGCCAGGCGCCCGGTGTTGGTGACGATGGCGAAATCGTTGAGATTGATCTGGCCGTAATTCTGGCTGGCCAGGAGCAACCAGTTCTGCACATCCGAGTTGTCGCCGCCCCGCGCACCGGGATTCATGATGTCCCAGAGGGCGTACTGGAGGTTCACGAGGTCGTCTGGATTGGAGGCGAACTGCGTGACCAGCCAAGCGGCTTGTTCGTACGCCAGAGCGGGATTACTGTAAACGGCGGAAGTGGAGACGCCGCCGTAGCGTGTTTTGGAGAAATTGTTGGTGTCGACCGCGGTGGCAAGATTCGTCACGTTGGCGGTCCAGGTTTGATTGAAGTTGACGTCGTTCAGGATATCGTCGCAAAAGAGAACCACCGTCTGGCCATTCATGCTGCCGGTGTAGGGGCTGACGTAGTATTGGCCGTCATTGGCCCCATTGACGCCAGTGAACTGCATGTTGACCATGCTGTCGGCTTTTGCCAATGGCACGAAAATCAACAGAGCGGTCAAGGTCCCAAGTAGTCTTACTGATTTCATTCAGGGTCTCCCGAGGATATGAGGCGGGCAGAAGCGGCCCGGCAGTAGGGAGAAAGGCACCTAGCGTGCCAATCCCGGAGGAGATCAATGCATTGAAAATAGAGGAGTTGCAGGTCAAAAAGGGAAGATCTGGGGAAGGCTATGTAAATGAATGGTCCTGGGCAGGAGGAAATGGGCAAAATGTCCGCTAAGATATTCTTTAAAAAGAAGTTAGGGGTACTAGTGGCTCTAGGCTTGGGGTACTGTGACCCAGTGGGCCGGGGTGTTGCGTGGTGGTTCGGAGCGGCAGGGCACGCGCGGAGGTGCCAGCCGAATTGGAGTATTCTTGCGTCCGCCACAGAAGGGATCGGCATCATAACTTCGGCCGATTGAGGGAGGTCTATCGTGCGATACGAATTCCTATTCGAGACCTACGCCACGGAGCGCGTGAAGGTGATGGGCGTGTGGAGCGAATTCCGCGATGGCGACCTGGAGTTTCGCCCGCATCCCAGTGACCCGCGCGGGAGAAGCGTGCATGAGCAGATGGTGCATCAGTGTGTGAGCGAGGATCTGTGGTTCCGGACGATGCTGGCAACTGATGTCAGCGCCCCGCCGTTGCCCTCGCCGGAGACGCGGGTGGAGTTCATCCGTCGCTATGCGATCGACAGCGGAAAACGCCTGGAGGTGTTGAAGTCGCGCGACGAAGCGTGGTGGGAAAGCGAAACAACTTTTTTCGACGTGAAGCGCAGCATGGCGTGGGTGATGACGCGACGGATCGCGCACACCGCGCACCACCGCGGCCAGCAGATGGCCATGTTGCGGATGCTGGCGCGGGATTTGCACAGCAATTACGGGCCGACCGCGGACACCGGCGGATTGATGCAGCAGCACGCGCCGACGATTTACGCCTATAGCGCGGAGGAGGAACTGCTGCGAGACTTGCCGCTGGGGGAGCACAAGCGGCCTCTGCCGGGTGGCCAGGGGAAGGCGGTCACCGAGCGGCCAGCGGCGAAATGAATCAGCCAGCGCAAGCGAAACTCGGTTTCCTTTTGGAGATGCCGGAATGGGGCCGCGCCGCGAGGGAAGTACCGCACCTTTGTGAATTCGGTGTAATCTCCGAGCGGTGCGCAGAGCGATGGAACGCGGGGAGTTGCGCGCGCATCATAAAGAAAAGCAGACCCAATTACCCTTCAGGAGAGTCCGCATGGCGTTCCGCATTACGGTCTTACTCGCATTGGGCGGCGCGATGGTGGCGCTGCAGCCGGCCTCGGCGCAAGTTACCTACGGCAAGAAGCCGGACCTTCCGGCCCCATTTTCCACGAAGTCCGCAGGGAACGGGCCGAGCGGAGTGAAGCCCCCACAGGGGTTCCTGCCGACCGTTCCGGACGGTTTTCACGTCAATATTTTTGCTGCCGATTTCCAAAACCCGCGCTTTTTGACCACCGCGCCGGACGGCGATATTTTTCTGGCGAACACCGGGGCGAATCAAGTGATCGTGCTGCGCGACCCGCAGCACACCGGTGGGGCGCGGGAGCGCGAGGTGTTCGCCGACAAACTCAACCGGCCGTTCGGCATCGCGTTTCACGGCGATTACGTTTACGTGGGGAATACGGGAGAAGTGGTGCGCTTCCGATACGATCCAAAAACCTCGAAGCGGCTGGGCGACGCGGAGCACATCCTGGGATTGCCGCCAGGCGGGGGACACTTCACGCGGACGCTGGCGTTCAGCAAAGACGGGGAGCACTTGTATATCAGCGTCGGCTCGTCGAGCAACATTGACCTGGAAAAGGATCCGCGGCGCGCGGCGGTATTGGTGTGCGACCCGGACGGGAAGAATTCGCGCATCTACGCTTCGGGATTGCGAAACAGCGTAGGGTTGGCGGTGAACCCGACGACTGGTGTGGTGTGGAGCGCCGTGAACGAGCGCGATGAACTGGGAGACAATCTGCCGCCGGACTATCTGACTTCACTGGAGGACGGCGGGTTTTACGGCTGGCCTTATAGCTACATTGGCAGCAACGTGGACCCGCGGGTGAAGCCGCAACGGCCGGACCTGGTGGCGAAGGCAGTTATTCCCGACGTGCTGCTGGGAGCGCACGTCGCGCCGTTGGAATTCGCGTTTTACACGGGCACCCAATTTCCAGAGGCCTACCGGGGCGGAGTGTTTCTGGCGGAACACGGCTCGTGGAACCGCGCGTCACGCGACGGCTACCGGGTGGTGTTCGTTGGATTCAAGGACGGAAAAGCCGATGCGGATCCACTGCCATTCCTAACAGGATTTGTCCCAAATCCCGCGGGACCCGACGTGAACGGACGCCCGGTGGGCGTGACAGTGGCACAAGACGGATCGTTGCTGGTGAGCGATGATGGAGCCAAGTTGATTTACCGGATCAGCTACAGCAAGTAACTTTGGGATCAAAAGCAGGGGCCGCGGGAAATTTTCCCGCGGCTTTTGGTTTTTCGGGCTATTTCACAATGAGCGTCAGCATAATCGGATTCAGCGAGAGGGTTTTCGTTGAGCCGGCGGGAGTGGCGGTTGGCGTAATGGTGATGGCGTAGGTTCCCGAAGGAGTCACGATCTGTTGAGGCTGGGGCGGGGCAGGGCTCCCGGCGCCTCCGCAGCCAAGAAGGAAAAGCGCAAAGCAGGAGGCGCTGAGCCAGGCAACGCGCCACGAGAGCAACGTATGGCGACGGCTCTTTCGAGCCCGGAGGTCAAGCAAAAGCAAAAGCACCGCCAGAAGAGTGGGAGCGAGTTCGCGGAACTCGCCGAACGGCGGTTGAGGTCGTGGAAATGAAGTGGGCGGGAGGACCGCGCTGCCGCTGGTGGTAATAGTTACGGTGAAGCTGGTGCTGGTCCCACTTGCGACATCGACACTGGGTGCGGTGCAAGCGGCGCCAGTTGGCGACCCGGTGCAGGAAAAGGCCAGAGTGCCTGTGAAACCCGCGCCAGGGGTAGCTTGCAGAGCGAAAGTAGCGGGCTGGCCGGCGGTGACGGTATCGCTGGTTCCGGATTGCGGGGTGAAGGTGGCGGCGGCCAAAGCGTTGCCATTGAGGGTGACGGATTGCGGGGAACTGGACGCGTTGTCGGAAAAGACCAGATTCGTGGTGCGAACTCCCGCAGCGAACGGCGAAAAGAGTACGCTCACGGTGCAGGAGGAGTTCGCGGCGAGCGAGCCAGTGCAGGTGTTTGAAGCGATGGAAAAGTCCGCGGTATTGACGCCGCTGAGCGTGGGCGCCGAGGAGTAGGTAAGCGGAGCGTTGCCGGAGTTGGTGACCGTAATCGGCTGGGCGGCGCTGGATTCACCCTCAGTGGTTGTGCCTGGGAAATTCAGCGTCCCGGGGACCAGGGTGACCTCGGGAGCGGGAGGAGGCGGGGCGGTGGCTGTGCCGCTTAGGGCCACGCTTTCCGGGCTGCCCGCTGCGTTGTCCGAGATGACAAGAGAAACCTGGGAAACACCCACGCTGGTTGGATAGTAGCTAACAGAAACCTGGCAGGAGGTTCCGGGAGCCAGCACAGGACTGGAGAGACAACTATCGATTTCGGAAAAAGGACCGGGGCTGGGACTAAACGCGATCGAACTGATGGTGAGAGCCTCATTTCCAGTGCTGGAGATGGTGAAGGTCTGCGGGCCGCTGGCCTCACCGGGATGAATAGGGCCGAAGATGAGAGTTTGCGAGCTGATCGAGACAGCGGGCGCGGAAACGGCCTGGCCCGCCGGCGGCATGGTGACGAAAACAGGCTGAAGATTCAGCGAGGGAGAATGTTGGAAGGTGTTCACCACCGGTGTCCCGGGGTATCCAGTGGTCGAATCGATCGGATAACTTTGAATTATGTTCGCGCTGCCCATGTAGGTGAAGTCCGCGGCGGGATCGGGCAAAGCGAAAATAGGCGAGCCGTCGATGTTGGAAGGTAGCGGGGAAGACGGGAGTTCGGTCAGGGAGACGCTACTTCCCGAAACGCCGACCGAGAAAATACGGAGTCCGGAGAGCTGAGAATTTGCATAGACGATCTGCCCGGTCGGGTCGAAAGATGGCGTACTGGGGTGGTCGGTCGGGTCGGCATATGTAAAGATTTCAGAACCCTGAAAAGAACCGTCGGAAGGCGAGATCGCGAAGACGGTGAATCTCGGCAGATTCTGGCCATTAGCAGCCGTACCAACAAGCGTTCCCCGAGAGTCGATGGAGATCCCCAAAGGATTAGTGCCGGCCGAGACGTTGGGCTGGCAAATGCCCGAGGCTGAGTCTTCCGGGAGGCCCGACTGCGGATCGAAGAAAATGGTGCAGACGTTGCCCGAAGGAAACGTCCCCACCTCCGATGTGGCATAGAGGATATCGATGAAATGGTCGTTGGGGTCCACCACGAGGCCAAGATAGGTACCGGGAAGCGTGAGAGTTTGTGACGAGGGCTGGCTAAGGACGTTGTTGGCAGCGTCAATCACGAAAGAGTCGAGTGTGGCAGGGCTGGGATCGGGGAAGGTCGTGCGAGTGATCCGCAGGGCGTAGGCATATTTTCCGATGGCTTCGGCGATTACGGCCTGCGGGGGGCCGCCGGTGGAGGCGGCAAACGGAGAAGTAGGCACCTCGGAGACCACCCCGGTGGCGCTGTTAAATTGATAGAGGGAAATGCCGTCGCCGCAGGAGCCAAGAAGATAGCGGGCTTTCGGCTCGATGGTGGCGGGATAGCAGCCGGGCGTCAGGAGTACGAACGGAGAGCCGGAGACTTCGGAGAGCGTTCCCGTGGCGGTGTTCCGCGTAAAGCTGGCGACCGCGGAATTGCTGCCGACTTGCGTGGTGGCAAATAGATAGGGCTGCTGGGTCTGTGCGTCCGCCTTCGAGGCAGTAAGAAGCGAACCGCCGGCGAGGAGACAGATCAGCAAAAAGAAAACACAATAGCATCCGGGACGCCCGGACCGAACCTGCCTCATGCTCTACTTCCTTGCGCGCAACGCGAGTGCGCGCGACGAGAGATGAGAGGGAAACCCGGAGCGAGGGTAGCGTGCAGTGGTCAGAGAGTCAATCTAATAGAATGGATATTATACGGAGGAGTATTCATAAGAGAGTTCTAAACGGTGCGTTCCAAAATGGAACAATCCTCCGGGAATTGCGGGGGTGAGAGAAGAAATTTGGAAGCTAATTGCGTGATCGTCAAAATCGGGCTGGTGGTGCTGAGTGACTTGGGTGGTGACTTCCGTCGACTTGGGGTCTGTAAACATTTATTAATGTGGAGTAGCGTGGAAATCGGCTAAATTTAGCAGCTTATGACACCATTCAAGCTTGACCTCGAAAAATTGCCAGGAAGTAACGAAGGACTCTACATCTACCGGGCGAGCGGAAAACTCAGCCTGGAGACGGTGAATGAATTTCTGCCAGGACTCCGCGCGGAAGCGGCGCAGCGGATGGTTCTGGACCTCAGCGGGGTGAATTTTCTGGACTCCGCGGGAGTTGGGGCACTGGTGTCGCTGTTCGTGAGCCGGCGGAACCAAGGGAAGCAGTTTGGATTGGCCGCGCTGCAGCCACAGGCGAGCGCGGTGGTTAGAGTGGCTGGGCTGCAGAACCTGCTGCCGATATACAAGACGGTAGAAGAGGCCACCGCGAAGGTCGCCTGACGAGGCGCCCCGCCACAGCGTCCTTTGAGACCAAGAGTTGCGGTTGAGGTTTCGGTCGAACAAGGGCGAGGCCCATCTATGCGAGCCGAAGTGTGGAAGCTCGGACCGGAAATCGCGGTGGGTTTATTGCGGGATCCAATTGGGGTGGCTGGTGAAGAGCCCTTCCACGAAACCAATCTGGTAAGAAACGAATAGCCCAAACAGCAGGCTTACGACCCCCGAAGCGGTGATGAACCCGCGGTTGACGCAGGCGAAGCGCGCGTCCGCAAAGGAAAACGGCAGTGCTAGCGCGACGGTAATCAGCATCATCCCGGCGATCGTGCCCACTCCAAAAATCAGCAAATACAGAACGCCCCAGCGCGGATTGTGGATCGTAGAGAGCACCAGAAGGGCAACGGCCGCGGAGCCCGCCAGGCCGTGCACGATACCGATCAACAGCGGCCGCATCGAGTGGAAGATGCCGAGTTTTGCGAACGGGCCGCGAAGCCAACGGGGGGCGCGGAGCGAATCGCCGTGGTGCTCGGCCTCAGGCTGGTGCGAATGCCAGTGGTAGTGAAGGCGGGAGCCATGTTCGTGAACGTGGACGTGCTCGCCGACTACTCTGGGATGGGCGGGCGAGAATTTCTCGCTCATCCAGCGGGTGAAGCCGGTCAGGTTGAGGATTCCCAGCAGGATTAGCATGAGTCCCACGGCAAGTTCCATGGTGAGGCCCACGCGAGTGGGAATGGCGACATTGAAGACGATGATGGCCGCGCCGACGAGGAGAATCGTGAGGGTGTGGCCGAGTCCCCAGAGCGCGCCGACCAAGCCGGCTTTGCGGATGGAAGGCTCGCGGCTGACGATGGTGGAGACGGCGATCACGTGATCGGGGTCGGTGGCATGGCGCATCCCCAGGAAGAAGCCGATGGCCAGGATGGTGAGTCCACTAAGCATGAAGGGCCTCTGCGCCTCCAGGTTGCGCCTTTCGAAAGAATAGCGGGCAAAACAGCGTCCTGAGAGTGATATTTATCACAGGTCTTGGCACCATTAGGGCTTTTTCAGAAGACGTACAAATTCTGTTGCGGTGTGCGGCAGGCGAGCCCCGCGCCGGCAAATCAGATAAAGATGGCGGGGCATGCTCATCTGCCGGACGTGAAGCTCCTTCAGCCATCCGCGCTCGATTTCCCAGGTGACGCACATGCGTGGAACAATGGCCACGCCCATACCCATCTGCACAAAACGTTTGATGCTTTCGATGGTGGGCATTTCCATGGGCATATTCAGTGGCGTCCGGTGGCGCGCAAACAATTCGATGACCTTGCGGCGGAAAGGGGATTCCACGATGTGCGCGATGAAGGCTTCCTTGCCAAGTTCCTCAACGTCCACTTCCTTGCGCTTGGCGAGCGGGTGCTTCGGCGGAACGACCAGTGTCAGCTCGTCCTTCAGGATTTCGGTGGCCTGGAGCTGCGCGTCGCGTGGAACGAACGAAACGGCTCCCAGGTCCAGCCGGTAGTTCACCACTTCGTGGGGAATATCCCGAGAAAACATGCGGTGGACGCGTACCTGCACACCGGGATGGGCTTCGCGAAAGGCGGCGAGGGCGGGGAGGAGGGCATGGATGGAGCTTTCATTCACGCCGATGGAGAGTTCCCCGCGCTTGAGGCCTTCCAGTTCGAGGAGGCCCTTTTTCACTTCGTCGCGCAGATTCAGCAGGCGCTCGGCATACTCGCGGAGCAACGTTCCCGCGTCGGTGAGCCGCACCGGCCGGGCGCCACGCACGAACAGGGGCTGTTCCAGCGATTCCTCGAGTTTGCGGATGGTGAGACTGACGGCGGGTTGGGTGCGGTAGAGGCGCTCGGCGGCGCGGCTGAAGCTGCCTTCCTTGGCCACCATCAGAAATACCTGCAATTCACCTAAATCCATGAAGGCGGTCCTCGATTGCGAGGGTTGGGGAACAAACCCTCTGGCGGCTGAAATCCGGGGAACCCGGGGCCCAGCGGGGAACCGAGCCGCAGCTTCCCCAAATGGAAGTATAAGACAGAATTATCAATTACAGAATAAGGATAAATTGGACTTGAAGGGGCTGGCGTGCGTTACTAGGCTTTTAGGTTTGGGAGCAGCCATGAGCCACGTACGCATCTTTGACACCACCCTCCGCGACGGCGAGCAATCCCCCGGCTTTTCCATGAACACCGAGGAAAAGATCCGGATGGCGCACCAACTTGCGGCGCTTGGCGTGGACGTTATCGAAGCGGGCTTCCCAATCGCCTCGCGAGGCGACCTGGAAGCCGTGCAAGCGGTCGCCAGGCAAGTGCGCGAAGTGCCGATCGCCGCACTAGCTCGCGCGCGCAAGGACGACATTCTGGCCGCGGTGGAAGCACTGAAACCGGCGGCGTCTCCGCGGATGCATGTAT
>Ga0335084_10002891_pt1 | contig 16683 bp, 15 predicted proteins | sample Lox_Sample_44_FD_206721 | JGI IMG/M metagenome (GOLD analysis project Ga0335084, IMG submission 206721) | Soil microbial communities from Loxahatchee National Wildlife Refuge, Florida, United States - Lox_Sample_4.4 | ecosystem: Environmental > Terrestrial > Soil > Wetlands | place: USA... | reverse complement strand
GGGTGAGAGGGGACAAAGACCGGCAATGCGGTATTGGCATAGTAGGCGATTACCTCATTATTGATCGCCTCTCCTATCTTCGGTCCTGCCACAAGGGTTGAGGCTACACCGGCACCGATCAGTGTTCCGCAGGTCGCGCCCCAGCCAGATGTGCCGCCATGCGCAAAGGTAGTCAATTCCACGGGGAAGGAGGTATAGGGTTCCCCTACCTTTTTCCTGAGCATTTCCACTATCCCGCTCAAAGTGGCATAACTGCAAAAGCCTTTGAACCAATTGTCGTGCGCAATATCTCCTGCCTGCTTGATCTCCGCCACAGTGAATTTCTTGTACGGCCAAGGAAGTGTTGCGGGGTTTGTCTTGGCGGCCTCGGCCTTCGACAAAACCCCCAGACCTCCCATTGTCAGTGCGGCAATCCCGGCAGCACTAGCAGCTCCCCTGATCAGATCTCTTCTTGAGAACTTCTCCTTTAGCAATTTCGATTCCATGAGTCTTACCTCCTTAGGGTTTTTGGCGTCACTGCTTCTAATGAAGCAGATTATCAAACATCACCGTTTCTAGGAGTGTCCCTAGAAAAGTTGGCTCCACTTCGGAGTTCTTTCTCAATGATTCCGAAGCGGAGCCGAGTTTAAAGGGGAGAAAGTCTGAAGAGAGACTTCCTCATACAGGCTGCACGCCCGTATCTCTGAAAAACTGGCTCGAAGACTTCGGTACTGTTGATTAATACTTGGGAGGGCGTTCTAAGTCAGAGGCGATTAAAGATGGCTTGCAAGAGAGGTCAATGATTCTGGTATGTCCGCAAAGCCCCAAAGGGCTTAGTTTACAGGGAGCTTCCTGAAGAGCAGGGATATCGGCGCTAACGGATACTGCACTGCCGGATGCATGACATACATCAAGAGTTAAGATATACGAATGATCGTCTAAGGGAGAAATTGAAATAGACAAAGGGGAAACAATTGAAAAGGAAACCACAATCAAAATCAGAAGGGATTGTATCTTCATACGAATAGAGTTTAAATATATGAACCACCCCTGTCAACGTAAAATTACAATTTTAGATTATGCGTGTTCTCCTTAAGAATATTAGCGGAAATACCGGTCAGGACGTATGGTCATAAGGCATATGTGGCAGCATTACCTATTTGCGTTTCATGGGCAGACTGTTAAAAGTATTTTCATAAATACCCTAAGAAATGTCATACACTAAAAGGTCTTAACCTTCACCTTCTATCAATCCGGTCTGCCAGGTAGCCCACTGCAGTGGAAAAGTATATGGAAGGGTTCCATTTCATGAGGGTTTGCCAGTTGTCGTATACAAGATATTCCTTTTCTCCGGCTCGGATAAGCGAGGCACGCGTAATCGAAGGGGGGAACTGTTCACCTTCTGTGGGTTTTACGCCCAATGCTTCCCACTCGCCCAGAGTTTTGCGGTGTTTTTTACTCAGCAACTTTTTGTTGAAATGATTGGGGAGGCGGACCTCCTGCCCCCACGGTTGTCCGCTGCGCCAGCCATGCTGGGAAAGGTAGTTTGCGATGGAGGCAAAGACATCCGCGCGGCTTTCCCAAATATTGCGCCTGCCGTCATTGTCATAGTCTACTGCATAGCTCCTGAAACTGGACGGCATGAACTGACACTGGCCCATGGCGCCAGCCCAGGAACCAAGCATTTGGTGGGGCTTTATGTCTCCGTCATTCAGTATCCTGAGGGCTTGGAGAAGCTCGCCACGGAAGTAATTGCTCCGTCGTCCGTCATAGGCGAGGGTGACGAGCGCCTCCACTACAGAAAAGCTGCCCATACGTCTGCCAAAATCACTCTCGATGCTCCAAAGGGCCACAATGAACTGGGGCTGAACTCCGTAGCGTGCAGAGACATCCTGCAGAAGGGGGCGATTCTCCGCAAGCCTGGCTCGGCCTTCCTCGATCCTTTCCTGAGGCGCCACCAGCTTCAGATATTCCTCAAAGCTCATGGTGAACTCAGGCTGCCTCAGGTCCAACTGGATAACGCGCGGTAAAGGTGCTAGCCCGCTGAGCGCTTCATCCAATATCGCACTGGAAATTCCCTGGCTGAGTGCCTCGCGCCGAAGGCCTGTGAGCCACCGCTCAAATCGGTCATTGTAGGCCTCTGCGGAAGCACAACACATTATTCCTGCCACCATGACAGCCACCCACGGAACAAAGCGCATGGTCAAGCGCAAGCTGCCATGGTTCACCATGTCGTACACCTCAGCCAGTTTGCCATGAATGAAAATAACCGCAAGGAGATGGCCTTGTCAATGGTCAGCCCGGAAAGAAACGATTGTATCTGTGAGGATTTGATGACAAGGAAACCGGAAAGTGCATATCTCGTGAAGCTTCTTTCTGAGGATCTGTCAGAAGGTTTCAGAACCCTGCCACTAATCTGTTTTCCATCCGTGTGCTCCCACAAGGGGTACGAACACACACGGCGTGTGATAATCTTTGGAAAGGGTGCCTTTATGTTTTACCACCCTTATGAGCTGTTGGGAAAACCGGTCGCCCACAGGGGCGACCAGCATGCCGTCTTCGGAAAGCTGGTTCACAAGGGGCTCAGGTACTGCGGGAGCAGCGGCAGTAATGAGGATACGGTTAAAGGGTGCAGCCTCAGGCCATCCTAATGTCCCGTCTCCGACCTTCATGTGAACATTGCGGTATCCGAGTACTGCAATGACTTCCCTTGCTCTGTCGGATAAGGATTGGAGCCTCTCTATGGTATATACCTCTTGAGAAAGCTCTGCGAGGACAGCAGCCTGATAGCCTGAACCTGTTCCTATTTCGAGTACCTTTTCATGACCTCCCAGGCTGAGCAGCTCTGTCATTACCGCCACCATGTATGGCTGGGATATGGTCTGCCCCTCACCAACAGGGAGCGCCATATCATCATACGCCTTATACCATGAGGATTCATCCATAAAGAGGTGCCTTGGTACACTCCTCATGGCAGCGATTACGCGTGCGTCTTTGACCCCCCTTGAAATTATCTGTGAGTCCACCATTACATTCCTTAGTCTTTGATAATCCACAGTATCCATATGGCGGTAGTCCCCTCCTAAAAGTAAGTGTAGCAGCATTCCTTTTCGAATTCCATTGATTTTCTGCTGGACAGGGCAGGGGCGATTATGCCGTAATGGCGTCACTGGTGGTAAAATAAGCAACTACGTTTACGAAAGGAGCTACGCATGTCACCTGACAGGGGCAAGTTCCTGGAGATTGCGAGCGAGGCTGCCCGGTGCGGGGGCAGGGTTGTGCTCAATAGCCTTGGCAGTATCTCCGAGAAAGATATCAGCATAAAACAGGCATCGGACTTTGTTACGCGGGTTGACAGGGAGTCTGAACAGGAAATCATAGCAATCATAAGAAGTCATTTCCCTGATCATTCATTCCTGGCCGAGGAATCAGAAAGGGACCTGGAGACTGAGGGATACCGTTGGATCATTGACCCTCTTGACGGCACAACAAACTACATCCATGGATATCCTGCTTTCTCCATCTCCATCGCGCTCGAGTACAAAAGGGAAATACGACTGGGGGTAATCTTTGATCCGCTCCGGAATGAGCTTTTCAGTGCAGTGGAGGGAAAGGGGGCTTTTCTGAATGGCGAACGTGTGTGGGTATCCCGGCTGGATAATCCGGGCAATGCCCTGATCGCCACAGGCTTCCCCTTCAGAAGGAAAGAAATGACAGACAGGTACCTTGAGCTTTTCAGGAGTATCTTCCAGGGAGTGAGCGACCTGAGAAGGGCCGGCTCTGCAGCCCTTGACCTTGCCTATGTTGCCTGCGGGAGGTGTGAGGGGTTCTTTGAAATCGGCCTCAGTCCGTGGGACATGGCTGCGGGGAGCATCCTCGTACAGGAAGCGGGAGGAATTGTGACGGACTTTGCAGGAGGGCCTGAATTTCTCTCCACAGGGAATATTGTTGCAGGGAATCATGTTCTTCACGGTATGTTGCTGAATGAGGTAAGGAAAGTATTCTCACCGGATATAAACTGGTGAAAAGAAAGACAGGACACTTTGCTCAGACTAAGAGCTAAGCCGTCTCAGCATCTCCCTTGCAGCAATGACGCCTGAAACAGAGGCCTGCACGAGTCCCCGGCTCACGCCGGCCCCATCCCCTATGGCAAAAAGGTTGTCGATTTCTGTCTCGAGACTCCTGGAGAGCTTCAGCTGCATGGAGTAGAACTTGACCTCCACACCATAGAGAAGGGTGTGGCGTGAGTTCACCCCTGGTGCGATTCTCTCAAGGGCTTCGAGCATCTCCATAATATCCAAGAGGTACCGGTAGGGCAGGACAAAGCTCAGGTCGCCGGGGGTTGCGTCTTTCAACGTCGGCTGTATGATTCCCTTTGCTATTCTGTCATGGGTAGAGCGTCTTCCTGCCTGGAGGTCTCCCAGCCTCTGGACAATCACCCCTTGACCGAGGAAATTCGCGAGTCGCGCAATATAGGCACCGTACGAGATGGGCTCATTAAAGGGCTCTGTGAAGACGGTGCTCACCAAGAGCGCAAAATTGGTGTTGTTGGTCCTTCTATGGGTATAGCTGTGGCCATTCACTGTCCATATCCCCTTAAGGTATTCCTTTACCACTTCCCCATAGGGGTTTACGCAGAAGGTCCTCACTTTGTCATCAAATTTTCTGGAGTAGTATATGAGCTTGGGCTCATACGTTACAGACGTGAGATGTTCGAATACAGGAGCAGGAAGTTCGACCCTCACCCCGATGTCCACGGGGTTCTGGAGCAGGGTGAGTTTAAGGGTCTTTGCCTCACCTTCCAGCCATCGGGAGCCTTCCCTTCCGGGTGCGAGGACCACGAAATCCGAGAGGATTTCTTCCCCGTTTTTCAAACGGACACCTTTTACCCTGTCGCCTTCAGTAAGGATATTTTCCGCCTCGGTACCAAAGAGCGTATCCACCCGGTGATTAAGAGAGTCTTTCATTCTTTTGAGAAGTCCCCTGCAAAGATCGGTCCCTATATGGCGTATCCTTGAAGGGATAAGAATAAGGTCATTTTTCGATGCCAGTCTTTCAATATCTTTTACGGTCTCGGTGTCAGTGCCATAGATCTCCTGAGGCGCACCCAACCTTACATATACATTGTCTACATAGTTGATGAGGGATTGGAGGGTGTCGGCGTCCACATACCGTGAGAGGTGTCCACCCACCTCAGGAGAGAGGTTCAGTTTGCCGTCGCTGAAGGCGCCGGCGCCTCCCCAGCCACTCAGGAGGTCACACTCAGGACATTTGTTGCAGGATATGTCTCTTATCTCCATGGGACATTGCCGCTTGTCTATGTCCTTGCCTTTTTCGACCATGAGGATCTTGAGTCCCCGATTGTTTTCCATAAGTTCCATTGCTGAGAAAATCCCTGCCGGCCCTGAACCAATAATCACCACGTCGTATTTCTTCATGGACTAATCTTCCTCTGCCGGTCTATCGACTACGTCAAAGACATGCAGGTGTTTTTTAAGGATTTTGAGGGCAGTATAGTTGGTGAGATCGAGATGTATGGGGGTAACAGAGACATACCCCTCTTCTATGGCATGGATATCGGTGTCTTCTGCGTGTTCCCAGTAGGGGACCCCCCCGCCAATCCAATAGTACTGCTCTCCCCGGGGGGAGAATACTTCCTTTATGGAGTTGTCATAAATTCGTTTCCCCTGTCGAGTGAGTCTTATCCCTTTCACAAGGTCCTTGGGGAGGTTGGGAACATTCACGTTAAGAAAGGTATCATAGGGCATAGGATGTTCCGTGATATAGCGGGTAATAGTGACGGCAAAAGATGCCGCGGTCTCAAAATGGAAGTTCTTTTCTCCGTGGGTTGAAATGGCAAAAGAGGGGATGTTCAGGATCGTTCCCTCTATGGCGGCAGAAACCGTGCCGGAATAGGTGATATCATCCCCGAGGTTTCCTCCGCGGTTAATACCGGATACCACGATATCGGGTCTCTGAGGAAGTATCTTGCTTACCCCTACCACTACTGCATCGGTGGGCGTCCCATTTATTGAATATACATGGTCTCTCATCTGCTCCACCTTGAGTGGCCTGTGGAGGGTAAGGGAATGCCCTACCGCACTCCTCTCTCTGTCGGGGGCCACAATGTAGGCATCTCCAATCTCTTTCATCGCCTTAAAAAGTGCGATGAGCCCTGGGGAGTGTACGCCATCATCATTCGTGACAAGGATTACCATGTGATGCGTCGTTCGGCACTGTGTTTGCCCACACCCCTCCTCGTGTCTTCTCCGTACCAGGAGATTTCGTACATAGGAATTATATCATGTTGAAATTTTTCTTGACAGGCAATGGTCATTCTTAATAAAGTTAACATACTTCCAGATTATTTCATTGTTTATGTGGAAAGCGGGAGGCGAAGGCCTACAATTTAAAAACGAATCAAGGAGGTTCTCTAATATGGAAAAATGGAAATGCCTGGTATGCGGTTATATCTATGATCCGGAGGCGGGTGACCCAGATGGAGGGATAGCACCGGGTACACCTTTTGAGAGAATCCCGGATGAGTGGACCTGTCCAGTGTGTGGTGCAGCGAAAGACATGTTCGAAAAGATATAGAAAGAGCATGAAACGGGAGGCGGATGGACACCTCCCGTTCCTGTCTCAGGGACCCGAGATGGCCGCTGCAATCTGATCAGGGATGCGTTCGGGAATGATGTCAATTGTGCTGCAACAGACCTGGGGAGAAGAATATTTCATCTGTGGTATAGACATCATCTTTATGGATTAGAAGGACCCCTCACTTCATTGAATGGTTGTGCTGCCTTAAGCTTTTCAAAAAAAACATGAAGCGAATAACGGATTCCTTGCTTTTCCCCTTCGCAATTTTCAAATTGCTCCACATCAAAAACAGCTCATAGAAAGGGTGGTTCTTGCCTTAAAAAAGTTCCTTGCTATGATTGAAATGAGAGGAATAATTTGATATCGTTAATACTGGTACTGCCTTTGCGGGTCCGAAGGAGGTAAGTGATGATGCGAGTCCCGAGTCCAAGCTACAGCTTAACTGTTCGTGCGGCTATCGAAAACCGCGTCGGCATGTTCTCCCGCATCGCGAACGCCATCAGCCAGGCCGGGGGAGACATGGGAGCTATTGACATTGTTCGTGTGGAAAAGGGGAGAATCGTGCGGGATATTACGGTGAATGCGCGTGACGAACAGCACGAAAAGAAGATCGTAAGTTCCATCAGGAATGTAGAGGGGGTCAAGGTACTCAGGATTATGGACAGGACCTTCTCTGCCCACGAAGGTGGCAAAATAGAAATTCATAACAAGGTTCACATAAAGGACAGGGAAGACCTCTCCAAGGTATATACCCCGGGCGTGGCAAGGGTCTGCAGGGATATCCTTGAGCATAAGGATCATGCATACCGATATACCATTAAGGGGAATTCCGTCGCGGTGATTACCGACGGGAGCGCGGTTCTTGGTCTGGGCGACATAGGGCCTGAGGCGGCCATGCCGGTGATGGAGGGGAAGGCCATGATATTCAAAGAATTCGCAAACATCGATGCCTTTCCCATTGCGTTGAGCACTAAGGATCCCGAGGAAATCATCAGCACAGTCAGGAATATCGCGACCCCTTTCGGAGGTATCAATCTTGAGGATATCTCTGCGCCTCGCTGTTTCGAGATAGAGGGACGGTTGAGGAAAAAGCTCGATATCCCTGTGTTTCACGATGACCAGCACGGAACCGCGGTGGTGGTGCTCGCAGGACTCATCAATGTGTCACGCCTTCTCAAAAAAGACATCAGAAAATTCAGGGTGGTCATCCTCGGAGCCGGAGCTGCGGGTATCGCAAATGCGGATATGATGGCAGCATACGGGATAAAGGATATCATCCTCTGTGATCGGGCAGGTACTCTCTATGCAGGAAGAAGACATGATATGAATCCATACAAGACCGCTATTGCAAAGGCGACGAACCCGAGGAGGGTCAAGGGCTCCCTGTGCGATGCGCTAAAAGGGGCGCATATCTTTATTGGCCTTGCAGGACCCAATACCGTGACGACGGATCATATCCGGAGCATGGCAAAGGAGCCCATAGTCTTTGTACTTGCGAATCCTGACCCCGAGATAGCCCCTGAGGATGCCCTTCCTCTGGTGCGGATACTGGCTACCGGACGTTCTGATTATCCCAACCAGATAAACAACATGCTCGGGTTTCCCGGCATTTTCAGAGGGTTGCTGGATGCCAGGGCCAGGGGTGTGAATGAAGAGGTGAAACTTGCTGCTGCCAAAGCTATCGCGTATACCATCAAAGACGAAAATCTCCACGAAGACTACGTCATACCCAGCGGTTTTGACCGGAAGGTGGTCTCCAGTGTCGCCCATGCGGTGGCTGAGACGGTGCGGAAGACAGGGCTTGCGAGAAAATAGAGATGCTGTTTTCTCAGAGGAATGTGAGCAGGCGGGCGGGGATGGCGCATGGGAGCTTCTTCAACCAATATGGTTATAATTTTTACTAATAAATAAGTTATAATGAGCTGACGCAAGACCCGGAAATAGTTACCCACAATAAAACTCCGGGAATACTTCTTATTGTCAAAGGAGGAGGTTACCATGAGACGTCTCTCGCTGGTTGTGGTGGTGTGTTTTGTCGTGAGTCTTTTCTCAGCCACTGTGTATGCGGCGGATACCCTTGAACTGGTCATCCCGCTGCCCCTTACAGGAAAACAGGCGAAATTCGGTGAAATGATGAAGCACTCTTACGAAATGGCTGCCGAGGAGGTCAACGCGAAGGGTGGCATCAAGAATAAGAAACTTGTCCTCGGATTTGAAGATTCTGGTGCGAAGCCCGAAACAGCAAGGGCGATTGTGGAGAAACTGATCGATGTGAAAAAACAGCCCATCATTGTGGGAGAGTATACATCTGCCTGTGCGAAGGCGGTTGCCGCAGTGGCTGAAGAGAGGAAAACACCGTATCTCGTGGTGGCGAGTGCTGACGACAACATCACCCAGCAGAATTACAAATACGTGTTTCGCCAGAATGCGGTGAATGCACACTATGCCGATGGCGTCATGTCGTTCCTGAAGGATGTGGTAAAGCCAAAGACAATAGCAATCCTTTATGAGAGCTCCGCATTCGGCACCTCAGGGGCAGACGCTATGGAAAAGGACGCACAGAAGATGGGGATCAAGGTGCTGCTTAAGGAAAAATATGAGGCCGGCTCTGTTGACTTCAAGCCGATACTTTCAAAAGTCAAGGCAGCGCAGCCTGATGTGGTTTTCATGGTCTCCTATGTTATGGATGCGTCACTGCTCATGAAGCAGATCAAGGAACTGCGCCTGGATGCCAAACTCTTTGCTGGGGGCGCAGCGGGATTTGCCATCCCTGAATTTATCGAAAATGCCAAGGATGCGGCAGACTATGTGATCAGCGCTACGCTCTGGACCGAGGACCTGAAGTACCCGGGCGCCAGGCAATATGCGGATAAATACAAGGCTAAATACGGTGCATTTCCCTCTTACCACGGGGCATCGGCATATGCGGCGATCTTTGTGGTGAAAAATGCCCTCGAAAAAGCCAAAGACTGGACGCCTAATGGCATCCGCGATGCATTAAAGGCCACTGACATGATGACGGCCTTTGGTCCTGTCAAATTCGAGAACAAGGATGGATACCAGAACCAGAACTTTATGGATACCCTCGTGCTGCAGGTTCAAAAGGGGCAGTTCGAGACGATCTGGCCCGAAAAATACGCGAGCAAGAAATATATTTATCCTATCCCAACGTGGCGGGAGAGAAGATAGCATCAACTCATAAGAGTATCGGGTGTCAAAGGATCATAGTCCTTGACACCCGATATGGTGATTTTTGATTCCCCCATTTCAGGGAGAGACAGTTGGTTAAGTTAGAGGTTTTCCTTCAGACCCTCATTCAGGGGTTACTCATGGGCGGTCTTTATGCCCTCATCGGGCTGGGGATGACGCTCATCATGGGTGTGATGAAGATCATCAACCTCGCACATGGCGAACTCATGATGGTTGCCATGTACATCGCGTACTGGATGTTCGTGCTCTTCCATATCGACCCTTACCTGTCCGTGTTTATCGCAACACCCCTTCTGTTCTTTCTCGGTATCGGGCTCCAGAAATTCCTCATCAACCCGGTGCTCAAGGTCGACTCGATCCTGCCCGAAAACCAGGTCATCCTGACCGTTGGTATCGGCATGGTGCTCGCGAATCTTGCGACCATTTTATTTACCTCTGATTACCGTTCAACGCCGGTGAGTTATGCAACCAATGCCTGGTATCTCAGCGATTACTGGAAAGCAGCTCCCATAGAACTCTCCCTTTCGGTTCCATGGACCGTTTCCTTTATTTTTGCGGTAATCATCACCATCGTGCTGTGGTTTTTTCTTGCCAAGACGGACACCGGCAAATCAATACGGGCTACTGCCCAGGACCTTGATGCCGCCCTCCTCATGGGCGTGAATGTAAAGCTGATGCGCGTGGTCACCTTTGGAATCGGTTCCGGACTCGTGGGTGCAGCGGGATGCCTTTTTATTCCCATCTATTACCTCTATCCTGCCCTTGGCGGGCAGTTTACCCTTATTGCGTTTGTCATCACGATCCTGGGAGGACTCGGCTCTACTGTAGGTGCGATTCTTGGTGGCCTCATCCTGGGTATTTTTGAGTCTATGACCGCTACCTATCTCGGCATGGGGTGGGCTCCGGTAGGAAGGTTCGTAATCTTTGTGGCCTGCCTCATATTCCTGCCGGGAGGTGTTGCATCCCTGCTGAGAAGGAAGGGTCTGGGCAAATGAAAAAATACTCTCCTCTTATCGTCCTTGCCCTCGCCGCAGTCCTGCCGTTTACGGGATTCAGTACGTACATCATGCACATGCTGATACTTGTGTTCATGTGGACAACAATAGGTATGTCATGGAATCTCCTTGGCGGATACTGCGGCCAGGTATCCTTCGGTCACGCTGCCTACTTTGGTGTCGGCGCGTACACTGCGGGTATCCTTTATTCAAAACTCGGGGTTTCCCCCTGGTGGGGAATTCCGTTCAGCATTATTATCGTCGGCATCTTTGCCTTTATTCTTGGGTTCATAGTCCTGAGGCTCAGGGGACCCTTCTTTGCACTCGCTACCCTGGCCAGCGGTGAGGTGATGAGAATTACTGCGGAGAATCTTGTGGACTTCACCGGAGGCTCTCTCGGCATCATGGTACAGGAGAGGACCTGGGTCGGGAAGATATGGTACTACTATATTATTCTGCTGATAACCGCAGCAACCTTCTTCCTTATGAAAAAACTAATTGAATCAAAGCTTGGATATTACTTTGTGGCTATCAGAGAGGATCAGGACGCTGCGGAATCCCTGGGAATAAATACTACGCTTTACAAGACCATCGCTCTGTGCCTGAGCGGAGCCCTTACCGGAATTGCCGGCGCATTCTATACCAATTACATGGGATATATTGACCCCAATGTGGTCTTTGCACTGCACGACATTTCGATCATCACCATCATGATCGTCATGGTGGGAGGGGTTGCCACATTTTGGGGCCCTTTTGTGGGCGCAATCATCATGGTGTTTCTTGCTGAATTTATCAGATCCATACCAGGGCTCGGGACCGCGCACCAGACGCTCTTTGGGATACTGCTCATTGTAATTATCATTTTTCTGCCCAACGGTATTGTGGGCGATTTCCCGAAGCTCAGGAGACTTTTGGGAGTGGGGAGGACCTCACCATGAGCCTGCTCTCCATTAAGAAGGTTTCGATGTTTTTTGGTGGGCTCGCTGCCATTAACGATGTCTCTTTTGAAATCAGGAAAGGAGAAATACTTGGGCTCATCGGACCTAACGGTGCGGGGAAGACCACCATGTTCAATGTGGTGAACGGTTTCTATAAGCCTACGAAGGGTGAGGTTTTCTTCAATGACCAGAAGATATCCGGGCACAGGCCCCATCAGATTTGCAAGCTTGGGATTGCGAGGACATTTCAGGTAGTGAAGCCCCTGCAGAGGATGAGCGTACTCGATAATGTCATCGCCTCTGCGTTCCTGAGGGTAAAGAACAGGATTCAGGCAGAGGAAGTCGCGATGGAGACGATCGGGTTCACCGGTCTTATTGATGACAGGGATATGATTTCTAAAGGCCTGCCCCTGGGAAAGCGGAAGAAACTAGAGATCGCGAGGGCACTTGCGACACAACCTGAGCTACTGCTTCTGGACGAGTCCTTTGCAGGGCTTAATCCCCATGAGCTTGATGAGTCCATCGAGATCATAAGAAAGATTAAGGAGAGAGGGATAACCATTATGATTATTGAGCACCACATGAAGGTCATCATGTCCATTTCGGAAAGGATAGTGGTGCTCAATTATGGAGAGAAGATTGCTGAGGGAACGTCCCGGGAGATCGCGCAGAACCCCCTTGTGGTGGAGGCGTATCTGGGAGAGGAAAAGAGTGCTTGAGGTAAGGAATATTGATGTATTTTATGGTGACGTCCAGGTGATCTGGAATGTCTCCTTTGAGGTCAAAAAAGGCGAGGTAGTGGCCCTTATCGGCGCAAATGGGGCGGGAAAATCAACGACCCTGAAGACAATTTCCGGGATATTGAGGCCCATGAACGGAGAGATACTTTTTGATGGCACACCTATCCATAAGGTGGAGGCATACAGGCTCATAGAGATGGGTATCGCTCTCTGTCCTGAGGCAAGGAGACTCTTTGTGGAGATGACGGTGGAGGAGAATCTGGACATGGGTTCCCTGAAGGGTGAGGCAAAGAAGAAGAGGGAGAAGACGAAAGAGATGGTGTTTGAGCTCTTCCCCAGGCTCAAAGAGCGCAGGAGGCAGCTGGCCGGCACATTAAGCGGCGGTGAGCAGCAGATGGCCGCAGTGGGGAGAGGATTGATGTCATTGCCAAAACTGCTTATGTTCGATGAACCTTCCCTTGGTCTCGCTCCGATCCTTGTACGGGAGATATTCAATGTAATAAAAAAAATACGGGAAGAAGGAACCACTGTGCTGATCGTTGAACAGAATGTAAAGCAGACCCTTGCTATCGCTGACAGGGCCTACGTGCTTGAGAGCGGCAAGATGGTTCTGGAGGGAACGGGTCAATCATTGCTGGGCGACGAGCATGTGAAGACTGCGTACCTGGGGGTATGAGAAAGAATCAGGGAAGGCAAAAGGTGAGGATTCAGAAAAAGCTTCTTAACCTTAATTAACCTGTGTTTTGGAGGTGATGGTATGTTTGTATCGCATTGGATGACAAGAAAGGTATACACCGTCAGTCCTGATGAGAGCGTGTCGGATGCAGTGAGCCTGATGAAGGAAAAGAAGATAAAGCACATCCCGGTAGTCAAGGACGAGAAACTTAAAGGTATTATTTCAGACCGGGACATAAAGGAGTTTACTCCTTCCAAGTGTACAACCCTTGATATCTACGAACTTCACTATATTTTTGCGAAGACAAAGATCAAGGATGTAATGAATACCAAGGTGGTGACCACTACCGCAGAGACTCCAGTGGAAGATGCCGCAGCGCTCATGTTCGATAAGAATATAGGATGCCTGCCTGTACTGGAGAGCGGGAAGGTTGTGGGAATTATTTCTGACAGGGATATCTTCCGTGTCCTCATTGGCGTTACCGGGGTGAGGCACGGGGGGATCAGGATATACCTGACCATAGAGGATAAGCCAGGCACAATAAAAGATGTTGCTGATGTTGTCAGGACCCATGGATACAGGCTCCAGAGTATCCTCACCTCATATGAGTGGGTGAAGGAGGGTTACAGAAGGCTCGTGATAAGGACGAAGGACAAGGGAGACTTTAAGGGTCTCAGGAAAGAACTTGAGGAGCGGTACAAGGGAGTAAGTATCAATCCGGGGAACAGTGCCGATGAGCTTTTTACGGTGCTGAAAGGCAAGTCAAAAGGACAGTAAGCCTGAGGTCATTTCCTTAAGGCTTTTCTATTCAGAAAATCCAGGCCTGGTCATCTTTGCCGGGTCTAATAGCGTGGCTGCCTCTTTTTCGGTTAGATACCCCATCTCTACTACCACCTGTTTCACGGTCTTTTTGTCCCTTAATGCCTTCTTTACCACCTCTGCTGCTCTGTCATACCCTATGAGCGGATTCAGCACCGTGGCAATTATGGGATTCCTCAACACCAGTTCTGTCATATGTCCCTCGTTCACTTCAAATCCCTTTATGGCCTTTTCAGCCAGCACGCGCGACGCCTGTGCGAGTATGGTGATGGACTGGATAATGTTATATGCAATGACAGGCAACATCACATTAAGCTGAAAGTCGCCTGAGGCGTTGGATATGGCGATGACGGTATCATTTCCTATAACCTGTGCACATACCATTCGCATTGCCTCAGGGATCACAGGGTTCACTTTTCCCGGCATGATGGATGATCCTGGCTGGAGCGAGGGAAGTCTTATCTCGGTGAGACCTGTCATGGGACCGCTGTTCATCCATCGAAGGTCATTCGAAATTTTCATAAGACTTGTTGCACAGGTCTTCAACTGACCTGAGAGCTCTGCAATGGCGTCCTGCGCAGACTGGGCTTCAAAGTGATTCCTTGCCTCCCTGAATTGAATATGCGTCAGCTTTGAGAGATGGTTCGAAACCCTCCTGCCGAAATCCGGTTGCGTATTCACCCCGGTTCCCACTGCGGTGCCGCCAATGGCGAGCTCCGCAAGTCTGGGGAGTGTGTCCTTGACCCTGTTGATGGAATACTCCACTTGCGTTGCCCATCCCGACATTTCCTGCTCCAGGGTGATGGGCATGGCATCCATGAGATGGGTTCTGCCTGTTTTCACTGTTCTCCTGTATCTCTTTTTTGTATTCGTTATGGATTGAAAAAGGAGTTCCATGGAGGGAATAAAAAGCTCTTTGGTCTGGATATACGCGGACACATGGATTGCAGTAGGGATTACGTCATTGGATGACTGTCCCATGTTCACATGGTCATTGGGATGCACGGGAGATTTGGAGTTCTTTCTCCCTGTGAGTATCTCGTTTGCCCTTGTAGCGATTACCTCATTGGCGTTCATATTCGTTGATGTGCCCGAACCTGTCTGGAAGATGTCCAGAGGGAATTGGTCGTTGAACCTGCCTGCGATAATTTCCTCGCATGCCCTGATTATCGCATGGAAAAGCCCCTTGTCGAGGAGCCGGTATTCCCCATTCACCTTTGCACAGGCGAGCTTTATATAGCCCAGGGAGCGGATAAACACGTCAGGGAAAGTGATGCCACTGATGGGAAAGTTCTCCACCGCTCTTTGGGTTTGTGCTCCCCAATACGCGCTCTTCGGGACCTTTATTTCCCCCAGGGAATCCTTCTCGAGCCTGAAATCAGCCATGGACATAAGTATATCATTATCCCCTGCTGTTTTCTATATCTTTCGCAGAGGGCAAATAAGGGTTATGTGTGTTGAGGGCGTTGCGATTTAGGTGTATAATCAAGGCAAAGAGAGGAAGGAGCACGCCATGCAGGAGACCTGGAAATTTTCGGCAAAAGATGGTGAAGAGATCGTCCTTAGACCCGCAGTACCCGAGGATGCGGATGATATTATTCACACCGTGAAGTCTGCTTCCCTTGAGCGGAGTTATGTACTTATGGAACAATACGGTAAGAACCCGGCATCGGAAAAGGAATATATAACCGGATTGAACCGTCGGAATAATCTCCTCCTCGTTGCCCTCGCGGGCAGTTCGGTGGTGGGAAGCCTTGCAGGCCTTCAGGCTGACGGTGGGCAGAGGCCCCAGACCACCCACATTCTTAAGGTAGGACTCCATCTCACCGATGCGTATCGGGGGAAGGGGATTGGTTCAGAAATGTTAAGATACGCCGTCGAATGGGCGGAAGAACATGGATTTAAGAAGATGGAGGCGAGTATCTTTACCACGAACAAACGCTCCCTTCATCTGTTCGGCCGTGCCGGGTTTGAGGAGGAATGCAAGAAAAGGAAGCAGTTCCGTGTCGGCAATGAATTTATTGATGAGGTATGCATGGGGAAGTTGCTCGACTAAGTGCCCTGTTTCGGAGTGGTCGTTCGTGTATCTGCTGAAATTCCTATGAGAAGCCGCGTCATCTCCCTCACCATGTTCAGTATTGCCATGGGGTTCCTTGAAGCCGTGGTAGTCGTCTATCTAAGACAAATGTATTATCCTGAGGGATTCGCCTTTCCGCTGAAGCCCATGGTGCTGGAGGGATTTTATATCGAGTCTCTTCGTGAGGTTTCGACTCTTATCATGCTCGTGGCTCTGGGTGTGGCTGCAGGGCGGACTTTTTCTGAAAGGCTTGCCTATATGCTGTACTGCTTTGGTATCTGGGATATCTTTTACTATGTGTGGCTGAAGGTTTTGCTGGATTGGCCCCAGTCATTGCTCACGTGGGATATTCTGCTCCTCATCCCGGTGGTTTGGGCAGGACCTGTATTGGCTCCAATAATCTGTGCATTTACCATGGTTGCCATTGGAGGATGCATTCTTTATCTTCATGATAAGGGCCACCAAACCGAAATAAGTTTCCCTGAATGGGCACTATTGTCTCTGGGTGGACTGGCTATTTTCTCCTCCTTTATCTGGGAATACACAAAGATCATGATACAAGGGAGTTTCATCTTACGTTTCTTTTCGCTTGGGAGGGACCCCCAATTTCAGAACGCGATAGCTGGTCACATCCCGGATTCCTACAACT
>Ga0335084_10002889_pt1 | contig 16686 bp, 16 predicted proteins | sample Lox_Sample_44_FD_206721 | JGI IMG/M metagenome (GOLD analysis project Ga0335084, IMG submission 206721) | Soil microbial communities from Loxahatchee National Wildlife Refuge, Florida, United States - Lox_Sample_4.4 | ecosystem: Environmental > Terrestrial > Soil > Wetlands | place: USA... | reverse complement strand
TACTCGAACGGCTCGAAGAATCGCTCGGCGGTCTCGGTGTCGCGACGTGGACGAGACCCGTCGGCGGCTACTTCATTTCGCTCGACACGCTGCCCGGCCTGGCAAAGCGCGTGGTGGCCCGCGCGAAGAGCGTCGGAGTGACGTTGACGCCGGCCGGCGCGACTTATCCCTACGGGAAAGACCCGACCGACAGCAACATTCGCATTGCGCCGACGTTCCCTAGGCTGGCGGAGGTCGAGGCTGCGACCGACGTGTTCGTGCTGTGCGTCGAGCTCGAGAGCATCGCGCAAGTCCTCGCCGCGCGCGGCGTCCGGAGCGCGCCGTGAGCGGCGCGGAGTGGACGGTCGACCAATTCGCCGTGCCGGAGGTCGACGACCGCGATCGGTTCCACGACTTCGCGTTGCCGACGCCGATCTTGCACGCGATCGCCGACCTCGGCTTCGAATACTGCACGCCGATCCAGAGTGAAGTATTGCCGTACAGCCTCGCCGACTACGACGTGACCGGCCAAGCACAGACCGGCACCGGTAAGACCGCGGCGTTCTTGGTTACGATCCTGACGAGCCAATGGGAACAGCCGAAATCGCCTGCGAATCCGCCCGGCACGCCGCGCGCGCTCGTGCTCGCGCCGACGCGCGAACTCGCGATCCAGATCGAACAGGACGGTCGGGATCTGGCGAAGTATCTCGATACGGTCATCGTCAGCGTCGTCGGCGGTATGGACTTCGCCAAGCAGCGCCAACAGCTGACCGAAGGTCCGGTCGACATCTTGGTGGCGACACCCGGTCGTTTGCTCGACTTCATCAACCGTCGCGTCATCGATCTTTCGCGAGTCGAAATCCTCGTCATCGACGAGGCCGATCGCATGCTCGACATGGGCTTCATCCCGGATGTGCGCCGCATCGTCTACAAGACCCCGCACAAGCGCGAGCGACAGACGCTGTTCTTCAGCGCGACATTCAACGACGACGTGATGCGGCTCGCCGCGTCGTGGACGCTCGATCCGGTACACGTCGCGATCGAACCGGAGAACGTGGCGGTCGATTCGGTCGACCAGAAGTTCTGGCTCGTCTCCGCCGAAGACAAAGGGAAGCTCTTGGCGGAGATGGTCGAATCGCACGGCTGGACGCGCGTGATGGTGTTCGCGAATCGGCGCGACTCCACGCGCAACCTGCACGAGTACCTGCGTCGCAAGAACGTGTCGTGCGAGATGCTGTCCGGCGAAGTACCGCAGCGCAAACGCCTGTCGACGCTCGACCGCTTCAAGCAAGGCAAGATCCGCGTGCTCGTCGCGACCGACGTCGCCGGCCGCGGCATCCACGTCGACGACGTGAGCCACGTCATCAACTTCGATCTGCCGGAAGACCCGGAAGACTACGTGCACCGTATCGGCCGCACCGGCCGTGCCGGCGCCACCGGCACGTCGATCAGCCTCATCTCGGAAGACGACGCCTTCAATCTACAGGCGATCGAGGATTACCTCGGTCATCCGGTCGTCTGTACGCAACCGGAGCTCTGATGCGCACCGCCGTCATCCAGATGCGCTCGACCCCCGACGTCGCGGCGAATCTCGATTCGACCGAGCGGCTGACGTTGCGTGCCGTCGAACGCGGCGCCGAGTGCGTGCTGTGGCCGGAGGCGTTCGCCTTCATCGGCCCGGACGCGCAGAAGCAGGAAATGACGGAGCCGCTGCCGAGCGGCGGACCGATCTTGGAACGTTGTCGATCGCTCGCCGCGGCGCATCGCGTTCATCTCGTGCTCGGCGGCTTCCACGAGAAGTCGGCGGAGAAAGGCAAGACGTACAACACGTGCGTCCATCTCGGTCCCGACGGCGCCATCGTGTCGTTGTACCGCAAAATCCATTTGTTCGACGTCGATCTGCCGGACGGCACGCGCCTCAACGAATCCGATCGGACGCTGCCGGGCAGCGAGATCGTCGTGACGCCGACGCCGTTCGGTCTCCTCGGCCTGACCGTTTGCTACGACGTGCGTTTCCCGGTGCTGTATCAGCGACTCGTCGACAAAGGAGCGGTCGCGCTGACCGTTCCGTCCGCGTTCACGCTGTCGACCGGCAAAGATCACTGGCACGTATTGCTGCGCGCGCGGGCGATCGAATGCCAGGCGTACGTGCTCGCGCCGGCGCAGTGGGGCCATCACCACGGCTCGCGCACGTCGTACGGCCACGCGTTGATCGTCGATCCGTGGGGCTGCGTCATCGCCGAATGCGGCGAGGGCGACGGCGTGGCGGTCGCCGATCTCGAGATGGCCGCCGTCACGAACGCGCGTGCGCGTCTGCCGAGTCTCGAACACCGACGGCTCCGTTGAGGCGCTCGCCGCCATGAACTACGAACGCGACTCCATCCGGCGCATGCACGGGTACACGTACGGCGAACAGCCGGACGGCGCCGACGTGATCAAGCTGAACACGAACGAGAACCCGTATCCGCCGAGCCCCGCGGTCGACGCGGCGCTGCGCGCGTTCGACGCATCGACGCTGCGCCGCTATCCGCAAGCGACCGCCGACCGCTTTCGCGCCCTCGCGGCGCAGCGCCACGGCCTCTCGACCGAACACGTGATCGTCACGAACGGCGGCGACGAGTTGCTGCGCATGGCGTTCACGACCTTCCTCGACGACGGTTCGACGTTCGGCACGACGGATCCGAGCTATTCGCTGTACGCGGTATTGGCTGCAGTTCAGTCCTGCGAGGTGCGAGCACTGCCGCTCGGCGACGACTGGAGCCTGCCGCGCGACTTCGCCGAGCAGATGAACGATGTCGGTGCGCGGTTGGTGTGCGTCGTCAATCCGCACGCACCGACCGGCGCGCTGATCGATGCGGACACAATCGGCAACATCGCCAACGAACTGGATGGGGTGCTGGTGGTCGACGAGGCCTACGTCGACTTCGTCGACCCGGCGTTGCGCCACGACGTGATCAACCTCGTGCGCGCGTTCGACAACGTCCTGTTGCTGCGCACGCTGTCGAAGGGCTATTCGCTCGCCGGCTTACGGTTCGGATACGGAATCGGCGCACCGACGCTGATCGAGCCGATGCTCACGAAGACCCGCGACAGCTACAACGTCGATGCGATCGCGCAAGCGGTCGCTTGCGCCGGGTTCGCGGATCTCGACTACGCGCAGTCCACCTGGGATCGCGTGCGGACCGAGCGCCGGCGCCTGCGCGACGCGCTACGGATGCGCGGCTTCGACGTGCCCGCCTCGCAATCGAATTTCCTGCTCGCAACGGTGCCGGCCGAAGCGTCGCTCGGTGCCGCCACGCTGTATGGGGCGTTGAAGGCGCACGGCATCCTGGTGCGCTACTTCGACGCGCCGCGACTCGACGACAAATTGCGCATCACGATCGGCGATCCGTCGCAGAACGACCGTCTGCTCGCAACCATCGACGCCGTCATGGCAGCGGCGCGCTGAATCTGTTAAATCGACCGCTCGAATTGCCCGTTCGGAGTCGTTCGATGACACGGCCTCCTTCGAAAGCGTTGCTGCGCGCCGCCGACATCGATGCGATCGAGCCGTTCGAGCGCCAGCATCAATTCAACGACAATGCTGTCCGATCGACGCGCACGCTCGGCACGTTAGTCGGCCTCGAACGGATCGGCGTCCATTTGGTTCGTCTCGCGCCGGGTCGCGAAAGCACTCAATTCCACTATCACGATGCCGACGAAGAGTTCCTGTACGTGCTCGCCGGCCGCGGTGTCGCCGAGATCGGCGCGCATACCTACGAGGTCGGCCCCGGCGACTTCATGGGATTTCCGGCGCCGTCCGAAGGTCATTCACTGAGGAATCCGTTCGACGAGGACCTCGTCTATCTGATGGTCGGTGAACGCAATGCGAACGACGTCGTCCACTATCCGCGTATTCGCCGATCGATGTTGAAAGGTCCCGCCGGGCGCCGCTGGGTCGACTGGAACGATTTGCACGACCTGTGAGAGACGCAGCCGCTTTGACCGTCGCGCTCGCCGACATCGTGCCCGGCACGCAAGTCGCCGCGTTGGTGCCGCTCGGCAGCGGGCCCCGCGCGCGCACGTATCGGGCCGACGTCATCGCCGACAGCCGTTCTCAATCGTGGGTCGTGAAGCACTTTGCCGACGACTCCGACCACGCGCACCAGGAATTCGTTTGCCAAGCACGCCTGCGTGGAACCGTCGGCATCGTGCCGACGTTGATCGCGGCAGATCCGCAACGTCGCATTCTGATCGTCGAGTCTCTGCAACCGGCCGTCGATCTATTCGTTGCATTGCGTCGCAGTGCCGATCCGCTCGCAACGATGCGGACGTTGGGCGACGTGACCGCCCGTCTGATCGCCGCAACGCGTGAAGCGCCGGCGCGTCCCGACGAAGTCGTTTTACGCGAACGCGACGCACTCGTCGCCGCGTGGCCGCGGGTCGATGCGTGGGCGCGTACGTTCGGCGTCGATGCTCCGCACGCGTTCCGCGCGGCGCTCCACGAGGTGGGCTCGCGATACGCGCAGCCCGCCGTCTCGAGCCTCACGCAAGGCGATCCGGCCCCGAGCAACGTGATGTTCACGGCCGACGGCCAAGCGCGCCTCGTCGATTTCGAGTACGGCGCGCAACGACCAGTTTTGTCCGATCTGGCGCAGTGGTGGATCCGCTGTCCGCTTCCCGAGCCTTGGTTCGAAGCGCTCGTGGATCGGGTACGTGCCGCGAACCTCGCGGACGGCGTGTATCGCGACGCCGATGCATTCGACGAAGATCTATCGTACGCCGCGACGTACGCAGCCCTCTACATGTTCACCTGGCTGCCCATCGGCGCGACGTCCACGGACGACCCCGCGTGGATCGGCCCGTGGCGCGTCCGACAGGCGTTGTTGTCCTCGAGTTCGCGCGGCGCTCGCGCGGCTCGCGCGAGCCTGTCGCTGGCCCCGATTTACGAGTGGCTGTCGAGGCTGAACGAAGCGCTCCGGCGAGCGTGGCCGGCGAGCGGCGACGGAGCGCCGGATTGGCAGGCGATCGTCGGCAAGGACGCTTGACCCAACGGATCAATCGAGGCGCCGGTAGAGTCCCGCGAGTTCCGCGCGCCATTCGCTCTGCAACGCCGGCTTCTGGAATTTCGGCTTTCGCGCGAGATCGGCGTCGAGCAAGCGTTCGAGCTCGACGATGCGCGCCAGCACGTCCTCGCTGCTTCCGTCCGCGCGTTGCCGGGCAGCATCGACGGCACTCGGTTGCCGTCGGACCTCGTCTGCCGTACGGTTCGGCGGCGCCGCCGGTGCGTCGTAAAACACGCGCGGATCGCCCACCTCGAGCAACCGGCCGTCACGAATCAATAGAAATCGCTGCGCCACGGTGTCGAGGAAGCGGCGGTCGTGCGACGTGATCAACACCGCCGCGCCGCTGTCGATCAGTTGGGCCTCGAGTTGTTCCTTGCCGTCGATGTCGATGTGGTTCGTCGGCTCGTCGAGAATCAGGAAATTCGGCGCCTGCAGCGACAGCACGACGAACAGCGCGCGCGCGCGTTCGCCGCCGCTCATGTTCGACAGGCGTTTGTCGTGGTCCAGATACGGAAAGCCGGCGTTGATCAGGCGGCGGCGTACCAATTCGTCGCCGACGTCGACGCGCTGAACGACGAAATCGACGAGTGTCGAATCCGATGCCGCCTCGTCGAGCTCCTGGTCGTAATAGCCGAGCCGCACCTGCGGACTGACGCGGATTTCCGGCGTTGCGGCGTTCCGATACGCGTCGATCAAACGGCGAATGAACGTCGACTTGCCGACGCCGTTCGGGCCGAGCAACGCGACCCGCTCGCCCGGCCGCAAAGACAGTAACTCGATGCCGAACAGCGTGAGATCCGGTGCGCCGTCGGGTGCGACGCGCAGGTCTTCCACCCGCACGACCTCCTTCGAACGCACTGCGAACAGGTCTAGGTTGAGGTCGAGCGGCGAACCCTCGGTGACGAACGTGCGCTCGGCCTCGAGCCGATCCGCTCGTTTCTCCATGTTCTTCGCACGGCGCGCGAACTTCTCGTTGTCGTAATCGCGGCCCCAGATCGCCAACCGTTTGGCGCTGGCGCGAATCGCCTCGATCTTGCGATCCTCCGCTTCGCGGCTGCGCTGCGCCGCGTCGTCCGCCTCGTCGAGCGCCGCTCGCGCCGCGCTGAACGCAAGGTCGAAACACCAGAGGCGGCCGTCGCGCAGGAACCACGTCTCCGTCGTCACCGCATCGAGGAACGCGCGATCGTGCGACACCAGCACGAACGCGCCGCGATAGGCGGTCAGGAACGACTCGAAGACGCGCATCGTCGCGAGATCGAGGTGGTTCGTCGGCTCGTCGAGCAGCAAGAGATCGGGCTCAGCGACGACCGCCCGCGCGAACATCAAACGATTCTGCTGTCCGCCGGAAAGGTCCCCTGCCCGGACGTTCAACGTTTGCGATTCGAAGCCGAGCGCTTCGAGCAGGGCTTCCGCGCGCCAGCGTTGATCCGTTGGGTCGCGCAGCCCCTGCAGCACCGCATCGACCGTCTTCGAGCGGACGGCGGAATGGGGCAGGAACTGTTCGACTCGACCGATCACGAGACCGCGCCGCGTGACCACTTCGCCGGCGTCGGGTACACGACCGCCGGCGAGGAAGTCGAGCAACGTCGACTTGCCGCAGCCGTTGTGACCGACGAGCCCGACTCGCGCTCCCACCGACACGGTGAATTCGAGGTCGCCGAAGAGCGTCCTCTGGCCGACGTGGTGGGTGACGCCGCGCGCCTGCAGCAGCGTGGACATGTCGAACTTGACCCGATTGCGATCGCGCTTGCAGGCTAACAACCTTCGCAATTCGCCGCCAAGACGTGTTCCCGATACGAGACGAGAATCCGCGCGTCCATCCGCCGATCGCAACCGTCGCGCTGATCTCGCTGAACGTGCTGTCGTGGATGTTGCTGCAGGGCTTCGGCAGCGAGGCCGCATTGTCGAAATCGATCTGTCTCTACGGGCTCGTGCCGGGCGATCTGCTGCACAAGGCGCCCGCCGGCTCTCAATTCGACATGGGGCACGGGCTCGTGTGCGTGCTCGACGGACGTTCGAATTGGTCGACCGTCGTTTCGTCGATGTTCATGCACGGCGGCTGGCTGCATCTGGTCGGCAACATGTGGTTCTTATGGATCTTCGGCGACAACGTCGAGGATGCGATGGGGCACGTCCGCTTCGTCGTGTTCTATCTGCTGTGCGGACTCGCTGCCGCCGCGGCGCAAACGTTCGCCGATCCCGCGAGCACGGTGCCGATGGTCGGCGCATCGGGCGCAATCGGCGGCGTGATGGGCGCGTACGCGCTGCTGTATCCGCGCGCGCACGTGCACATGTTCATCTTTCTGGGCTTCTACATGACGACGATCGCCGTTCCGGCGATCTACATGCTCGGCTATTGGTTCTTGCTGCAACTCTTGAGCGGCCTGCCGGCCCTCGCCGGCGAACGCCTGGGCGGCGTCGCGTTTTGGGCGCACGTCGGCGGCTTCGTCGCAGGCCTCGTACTCGTCATGTTGTTCAAGCAGTCGGATCGCCTCGCGGCGCGCTCGAACCGACCGGCCCGCCGCACCGCGCGACATCGTTGGCCCTAACGACTACATCGCGTCGATCCATTGGCCGACCAGGTCGACCGCGGCTTGGTCGACACGGTGGGTGCCGAGCGGCGGCATGCGAGTCGCGTCGAGGTTCAGAATGCGGTGCCACAGCACGCTGTTCTCCTTCGAACCCGACGCGATGATCCGTGCCGACGACCCGATACCGAGATCGCCCTGCGTCGGTGCGACGTCGATCGCGTTCGTCGACGCATCGACGGTGTCGAATCGGAAATCCAAATTGACCGGCGTCGGGCCGCCGGGCCGGTGACACTGTGCGCAGTTCACAGCCAGGTACGCACGCGCACGCGCCGCGGTCGACGCATTCGTGTCCGTCAATGCCGGATACGCTTGATACTGCGTCGCTGCACCGATGTCCGTCGAGAAGTAGCTGATGTGGTTCAGCGTTCGCAACTGGTTGTCGGTGGCCGCGGTGTAGTCGAAGTCACGATTCATGTTTCGCGTCGTCAGCCCGAGGCCGCGGTTCGCCGCCGCCGTGTGGCACAACAAGCAATCGGTGCGGCTCGGGTAGCTGTATGACCAAGTCACGCTCGGGCCACTGAGCGGTTGGACAGTCAACGATTCCGATTGGCCCGACGCCAACAAGTTCGCATCGGTCTGCGCGTCGTTCCATTTGTACGTGAAGCCCATCCAAGTGCCGCTCGAATCGCTGATCAGCAAGCGCGTTTCGAGGCGGCGCCGCGTGTTTGGATCGCCTTCCGTCAGTTCCATCTCGAAGTGTTTGACGATGACTGTTCCGTTCGGGAACGTCCAGTTGCCGGTCGGCGAGAACACGATGTTCGCGTTGCCCGGTATCGCGATCCAACGCCGCTTGAGCGCACCGTCGGACCAAAACGGAATGTTCAAGTCGTACTCGATGAGACCGGATGCAGGCGTCAGACTGGCAAGGTTTGTAAACAATCCGGTCTGCGACAACAGCGTCGGCTGACCTCCGCTGCCGCCGCTCTCCTGCAGCTGCCACAAACCGCCGTTCCGATCGACGATGAACAACTCGCCGGCGTTGTCTTCGCCGAAGGACGTAGGGTTGCCGTCCTGCTCGATTTGGGTGTTGTTCTGGCTCGTGGGGTCGAACGACCAGATCTGCCCCGCCCCATAGTCCGAGTAGATGTAGCGACCGAACAAAGAGGCGAAACGGCTGCCGCGATAGACGTAGCCGCCGATCACCGCGATACCGTCCGAGTGGTCGTAGACGAACACCGGGGACACGTAAGTGGTGCCGGCGGCGAGCGCCGTATTGCTGAATTGACTATTCCCTTCGAAGCGCGGCCAACCACCGTTCATGCCCTTCGTGACAACGTCGATTTCTTCCCAAGTGCTTTCACCCACGTCTCCGGCCCAGAGATCTCCCGTTTGGCGATCGAACGAAAATCTGAAGGGATTGCGGAATCCCAACGCCCAGATTTCGCCGCGAGCGCCGGCGACGTTCACGAACGGATTGTCCGATGGAATTGCCGGCGGGTTGCCGCTCGATGGGTGCACGTCGATGCGCAGAATCTTGCCGAGCAGCGAACTCAAGCTCTGGGCATTGCTGCTGATGCCACCGTCGCCCAGGGCGATGTAGAGGTAGCCGTCCGGCCCAAAGGCGATCATGCCGCCGTTGTGGTAGTCGTTCACGCGCGCCGCGGTCAGCAGGATCAAACCGGTGTTGAGATTGACCGGGTTCGTACCATCCCAGGTATAGCGGGCGACGACGGTACCGCCGTCGCTCACGCGCGTGTAGTCCACGTAGACGAAGTGATTCGTCGCGAAATCCGGGTCGAAGGCGAACCCGAGCAGGCCTTGTTCGTTTCCGGCCGCCGTGATCAGCGATGACACGTCCAAGATCACCGTCGTCGATGCGACCGCCGCCGACGGAGTGAATGCGCGAACGCGGCCGGTCTGCTCCACCACTACGAGCCGCGCGTCGGGCGCCGGCACCGCAGCGACGAACACCGGTTGATCGAATGACGGCAAATTCGGAAAGGGATTCACCAGATTGAACGTTCCCGCGCCGCCGCTCCGATTCGGCAGAGTGAAGTTCGCGACCGGCGGCCGCGTGGTGATCCCGAAGGGCGGGTTGGTACCCGACGAGACCGTCAAGTTGACGACGCTGTTCTGCGCGACCGACGTGCCGCCGGTCGGCACTTGGCTGATGACCGTGCCGGCCGGCACGGTATTGCTCTGTGCTTGCGTCACCGTGCCGACCTGCAAACCGGCGTTCGTGATGGAGGTCGTCGCGGCGACCTGCGTCTGCCCGACGACGTTCGGCACCGTCACCTGCGCTGCCGGACCCGACGAGACCACGAGGTCGACATTGCTCGCCGGCGCAACCATGGTTCCAGCCACGGGGTTTTGGCTGATTACGCTGCCCGCGGCCACGGTATTGCTGCTCGCCATCGTCACGTTGCCGACGTGCAATCCCGCATTCGTGATCGCTGTCGTAGCCGCCGCTTGGGTTTGACCCACGACGCTCGGCACCCTGGCATTGACGCCGATGTTGCTGCCACCGTTACCGCTACCGCCGCCCCCGCAACCTGCCACCACCAACCACAACAGAATTGTCAGACATCGATACGACATGGCTGCCTCAACTTCTTCATGCGCAATCGTCCGGGCCGACACACCTTGCTGCGCCGCGGCGAATCGGTCAACCTCGTCGGCGTAAGCAGATTTGCATCGGGCGTCGCGCGCGCGTCCTTGCCGCTCCGCCCAACTACCTCGGGGGATTTTTGACGATGGCAACACGTTTACCGGCGATCAGCCTCGCCGCGGTGCCGGGTCGCCGCAAAGCCACGCTCGAACTCGCGCAAGAGATCGAACGACGCGGATTCCCCGGAATTTTCTGCCCAAGCTTCGGCGACGGCCTTGGGTTGTGTGAAGCGATCGCCCTGTCGACGCGCGAGATCCGCTTCGGCACGAGCATCACGCCGATTTACACGCGCAACGTTCAGGACTTCGCGCAAAGCGTCGCGTTCATCCACGAAGTATCCAACGGCCGTTTCGTCTTCGGCGTCGGTGTCAGCCACGCGCCGGCGATGAAGCGCATGGGTATCAGCCAAGGCAAGCCGCTCGCCGACATGCGTAACTTCATCAAAGACCTGCGCGCCGTGCCGCGCGTAGGCGATCTGCCGCCGATCGCGCTCGCGACGCTGCGCAAGAAGATGATCTCGCTGTCGGAACAGATCGCCGAAGGCATGGTGTTCGCGAACGGCGCGCGCACGCACATGCGCGACTCGCTGTCGGTCTTGTCGACGACCGCGCGCACGAACGATACGTTCTTCGTCGGCAACATGATCCCGACGTGCATCAGCGACGACGAAAATGCGGCAAAGGCAGTCAACCGGCGCACGTTGACCGGCTATGCGCTGCTGCCGAACTACCGCAACTATTGGAAGGAGGCCGGCTACGTCGAAGAGATGGAAGCGGTCGAAGCCGCGCTCGCGCGCGGCGAAACGGACAAGGTCAGCGAATGTTTGACCGACAAGTGGTTGGCCGACACAACGTTGTTCGGTTCGAAGACGAAGGTACGCGACGGCATCGAGGCCTGGTTCGACGCAGGAATCAAGACGCCGATCATCGTGCCGTCGTCGGCGGTCGGCAATCAGATGAAGGCGTTCGAAGAGTTCTTCTCGATTTGGAAGTGACGCTCACGCCGGCCGATAGCGCAGCAGCGTGATGTCGTCAGATACCGGCTCGTAGACCGGCTTCACGCGCATGCCGATGCGGATGTCGGCGTCTGCGACGTCGACCAACGTCGTCGTCACACGCACGCCCTCGTCGAGTTCCACGACCGCAAGCCGTTGCGGCACCTCGCGCGCGAAGTGCGGCGACGTCGGCTGGCGCGCGATCGTGAACGTGTAGAGCGTGCCGGCGCCGGATATTTCGTGCCACGACAGCGCGTCGGATAGGCAGTGCGAACAACGACTGCGCGGATAGAACACCCAACCGCCGCAGTCGTCGCACTTCTGCATTCGAAACACGCCGTCCTTGAGCCCCGCCCAAAACGGTGCGCTGGTCGGCGTCGGGGTAGGCAACGGCGCTTCGAAATCCACGTCAATCTCCCCGCAATATCAGCGCTGCCTGCTCGCTCATCACGCCGCCCGTCCCCGACACGTACACGGTGTCGCATTGGCCGAGCTGCAAATCACCTGCCCGGCCCATGATCTGCCGCACCGCTTCGAGCGGATGCGACATTCCGCCGGCGAGGCCGGCTTGTCCAGCGCCGAGCTGACCGCCGTGCGTGTTCATCGGGAAGTCGCCGGCGGTCGTGAAGTCGTGGTCGTTCACGAAGTCCATCCCCTCGCCCTTGCCGCAGAACCCCGCATCTTCGAGCGTGAGCAGCACCGTGATCGTGTAGCAGTCGTACAACTGCACCGCATCGACGTCCTCCGGTTTCACGCCCGCCATCGCGAACGCCTGGCGCGACGCCGGACCGACAGGCGTATGAACGAGGTCTTGCGCATACGTGGGCGTCTTGATTGTCAGATGCTCGCCGAATCCCGTCACCCAAGCTGGCCGATGCTTGCAGCGCCGCGCGACTTCTCGGCTCGCAACCACCACGGCGCTGCCGCCCGCCACGGGCATGACGATCTCCAACATGTGCAGCGGGTCCGCGATCATCTTGCTGGCCAACACGTCGTCGACGGTTACCGGCTGACCGAAGAATGCGGCGTTGGGATTCGCGGCTGCATTCGCTCGTTGGTGAACGACGATCTTCGCCATCGCGCGCGGGTCGTATCCGAACTGCGACGCGTATCGCTGCGCGATCATCGCGTAACCGCAGTTCTGCGCGACGTTGCCGTACGGAATGTCGAACTCGGCTTGCGGGGAACCCCACTCGACGCTGCTCGCGCCGAAATAGCGCCGCGGATCGACGGGCCGGGAGTTCGGATTGCTCGGAATCGGTCGCGCGGGCGCGGCGCACACGACGACGTCGCAGATACCGAGTTCGATCGCGGCCGCAGCGCGCCAGATCATGCCGACCGAAGTCGCGCCGCCGAGATCGATGCGTTCTGCGAAATTCACTGGGCGGCCGAGATACTCGACGATCGTCGCCGGCGTGAACATGCCCGATTCGCGTATGTCGGAGCAGACGATGCCGTTGATGTCGCGCGCGGAGAGTCCCGCGTCGTCGAGCGCGAGCTTCGCGAGATCCGCCCACTGTTCGATGGTGAATTTGCGCGCGCCCGTGTACTTGCGTTCGTTTTTGTATTCGGCGAATCCGACGACCGCCGCTTCACCGCGTAGACCTGGCATATCAACCGTCTCCGAGCCCGGTAGCGATGATAGACTGCCGCCGCGAGCGGTCCAATCTACCCAATCGAAGAGATCATCCAAACCACCATGAAGCTCTGGGTCATTCGCCACGCCAAATCATCGTGGGACGATCCGTCCCAAGCCGACTTCGACCGGCCATTGAACGGGCGCGGAAAAAAGGACGGCAAACGCATGATCAAATGGATGCGCGACCAAGCATCGCGACCGGCTCGCCTGATCTCGAGCGATGCCGTCCGGGCGCGCGCCACGACCGAGTTCGTGCGTACTGGCTACGACATCGCGGCGCACGACGTCGACTTCGACCACCGTCTCTATCTAGCCGACCCCGAGACGATGCTCGATGTCGTACGAGGGATTCCCGACGACTGCACCTCAGTCGGGTTGGTTGGGCACAACCCGGGCTCGACCGAATTCGTCAATGCCATGGTCGGCACCGGCGTGGTAGACGAACTACCGACCTTCGCGGTTGCGTTGATCGAGGTGCCCGGCCGCTGGGCCGACGCTAGATTCGGCAAGGCGACATTCGTCGCGCTGCAGACGCCGAAGAATCTGCGCGACTGATCTGGAGACCGTCATGCGTATCGCAAAACCGGCCCTCGACGTGGGACTGCACACGACCAACAAGGACGCGATGCTCGCCTTCTGGCAGCGCGAGATCGGGTTGCCGTTTCATGAGACGCTGCCCGTCGGCCGCGGCGTGCATCAACTCCGGCACGGCATCGGCGATTCGGTGCTCAAGGTCAATCACAATCGCGACGCATTGCCCGACAACCCGCCGACCGGCTATCGACTGCTCACGATCGCGCAATCCGGCGTCACGGCTCCGCGCGAACTGTGCGATCCGGACGGCAACCGCGTACGCCTCGTGCCGATCGGCCACGACGGCATCGGACAGTTGCAGATCGAGGTGGCCGTGCGCGACGTCGACGCGCAGCGCGATTTCTACGGGCGCGTGCTGCAGTTGCCGTCCGACCCTGCCGGACGTTTTCGTTGCGGCGCGTCGTTGCTCGCGGTGACGCACGATCCGGACGCGACCGCGGACTCGCAGATGCGCGGCATCGGTTATCGGTATCTGACGATTCAGGTCTTCGACGTCGTCGGCGAGCATCGGGCGATTCTCGCGCGCGGCGGTGCCGAAGGCGCCTCGCCGGTCCGGTTGGGCGAGGTCGCCTACATCTCGTTCGTCCGCGATCCCGACGGCAATTGGATCGAGATTTCGCAGCGCAAATCGATCACGGGTTCGCTGGACTAGCCCGGCGACGCGGGGTATACCTGTCGCCGCCGCGAACGACGAGGCTCTCCCGCAATGGCATTTCTGTCTTTCATTTTGCTGATCGCGCTGACGTATCTGATCTGGCGGATCACCGATCAGTTGCCCGACCTCATTTTTCGAATCAGCGAAATCCAACGCGATGTCGCCGAGCTGCGGCGTACGTTAGCCGAGGAATCGACGCGTCCGGCGGCCCCCCAAGCGCTACCGACGCAGCGACGCGGCTCCGAAACTTCGACCGACGCGGTTCTGTAGGCATTGGTCGCGACTTGACGCCCTTCTCGCTCAAACGCGAGTCGCTCCGGCGACGGCTCGAAAATCTCGATTGGCGCGTTTGGCTCGGACTCATTCTGACGTTCGTTTGGTTGATGCTCGGCTATCTGTACGTCGACGTCACGGTCGGTTGGGATCAGTTCCGACACCTGTCTGCCGACCAAGTCGGCAACTTCCTGCAGGGCGCGTTCGCCCCACTCGCATTTCTGTGGCTGGTGATCGGCGCGTTCCTGCAGCAGCGCGAGCTTTCGTTGAACAACGAGGTCTTGCGGCTGTCCGTCCAGCAGTCGGAGATTCAATCGGAGAAGATGGCCGCGAACGAGTTGCATGCACGCCAAGAGACGTTTCTGCGAGTTTCGGCGCGCGTATACCAACAGCTCGGAACGATCGCGGGCTTTCTCTACATTTCGAGCCAAGGCGCCAACGCCGACGGCGTGGTGACGAACGAAGAGCAAAGCCGACTCTTCGGACAGTTGAGCCAAGGCGATCCCGAAGTGTTCTCGCGATTGCTGCTGACGACCCATTTGACGCGCCGCGACGATGCCGACCGCATGCGTCTCTTCTATGGAACGCCGGTCCGCGCGCGCCATGCGAACAACTTCATCTACACGTTCGAACGATTGCTCGCACGTGCCAAGGAAGTGGATCCCGACGGAATGATCGGCGACGCGCAGCTATCGACTTCGCACGGTCTCGTGTACGGCGTCGCGAAGCGCTATCAATCGATGGCGCCGCCCGAACTCGCCGACCCGCTCCGCACCGGGACGCGGATCCTCTTCTGATGCGCGTACCGTACGGATCGTGATCGACCCCCTAAAGCACCTCTCCAACGACCGCACAAGGGCGCGGGAAGCGCGCGACCCTTGGGCGAATCTCTGCGTGTTCGCGACCGTCGACGCGCACCGCGTGCCGCACGCTCGCGTCCTCGTGCTGCGCGATCTGGAAGAACGCTTTGCGATCTTCGTGAACTCGACGAGCCCGAAGCACGAGCACTTGCGGCACGGCACGAAATATTCGGTCCTCGTGTATCTCGCGAGCCTCGGGGTTCAGTACCGGCTCACCGTCGGGCTCGAAGCGGTCGCGCCGGAGACCGTTCACCGGAACTGGCGCGAACGCCCGCGGATCCCCAAGGTGATGGATTGGTTCTATCGGCGCGTGCAGCGGCAGAGCACGCCGATCCGATCTCGCGATCGCCTGCTCGCTGCGTACGCCTCGCTCGACGCCGAGCTTCCGGAGTCGGTGGAAGCGCCCCTCGATGCAGTCGGCTATTTCCTGGTCGTCGACGAAATCGAGCGTCTCGAATTGTCGGGCGTCCAGGTCCATTCCAGACAGCATCATCGGCGCCACGCCGACGGTTGGCTGACGAGCGAGCTGGTACCGTGAACACTCGCGTCAGCTCGCCTCGTCGTCGATGTGCGGAACGATCCCGATCAGGTTCTTGAAACACGTTGCGATCGCCGTCTCGAGGAATCCCTTCACGAACGGCGCATCCTCGTCGCCCGCGCGGACGGCCGCATACAGCGTAGGCCACACGCCTTCCTCGCCGAGCGAGCGCGCGACGATGTAGTCCTTGCGTAGATACTCGTGTAGAGCCCAATTCGGCAGACACGTCACTCCGCGTCCGCTCGCGACGAGCTGAATCATCATCGGCGTCAATTCCGCGGTCCGAATTCGCAGAGGTTCGACGCCGGCCGGATCCAGGAACGACGAGAAGACGTCCAGTCGCGATCGATCGACCGGATAACAAATCAGCACCTCGGTCCGCAGGTCCTCGGGTTCGACCCACTTCTTTTTCGCCAACGGATGCGTCGGGGCGACGGCGAGCTGCGCCTCGTACGAGAACAGCGGGTAGTAGGTCACGTCGAGCTCCCGCATCGGGTCTGCCGTGATGACGAGGTCGAGGTCGCCGCGGCCCAACGCAGGCAGCGGCGCAAAATTGAAACCGCTCGCGATATCGAGCTCGACGTCGGGCCAATGTTCCCGATAGCGGTTGATGGCCGGCAACAACCACTCGAAGCAACTGTGGCATTCGATCGCCATGTGCAATCGACCGGACTCGCCGCCGGCGAGCCGTTCGAGGTCGCGTTGCGCGCCATGTACGAGCGGCAAGACCTCGTCGGCCAAGCGCAGCAGCCGCTTGCCGACGGACGTGAACCGCAACGGTCGCGTCTTGCGGACGAACAGAGGACCGCCGAGCTTGTCCTCGAGGTCCTTCAACTGGTGTGACAACGCCGACTGCGTCAGGAAGACACGTTCGGCAGCCTCGACGAGGCTGCCGGTGTCGCGCAGCGCG
>Ga0335084_10002888_pt1 | contig 16689 bp, 13 predicted proteins | sample Lox_Sample_44_FD_206721 | JGI IMG/M metagenome (GOLD analysis project Ga0335084, IMG submission 206721) | Soil microbial communities from Loxahatchee National Wildlife Refuge, Florida, United States - Lox_Sample_4.4 | ecosystem: Environmental > Terrestrial > Soil > Wetlands | place: USA... | reverse complement strand
GCCGATCAGCGGTGTCGTGCACTCCGGCTTTCAGCTGGCCCACGATCGTTACAGCTATCTCTCCGGGCTCGGTCTTGCCCTGTTGGCCGGGGGCGCGGTGTGCTGGCTCTTGACCGCCGCCGGCGCCAGGCGCGTGAGCCCGGGGGTGCTCGTGCTGGCCCTGACCGCCGCCGCGCTCGTCGTCACGACCCTGGCCATCGGAAGCTGGCAGCAGGCGCGAATCTGGCGTGACTCGGAAACCCTGTGGCGCTGGGCGGTCGAGGCGGATCCCCGATGCGCCCTGTGCGCGAACAACCTCGCGTCCCTGCTCCTCAACAGTCACCCGCGCAGCGCCGGGGAGCTCGGGGAGGCCGAAGCTCTGGCTCGACGGGCGGTTGCCCTGAACCCGGCTTACGACAGCCCCTACAACACGCTCGGCGCCATTCTCGCGGCACGCCACGACGACCGTGGCGCGGAGGCGGCGTTCCGGCAGGCCATGCAGCTGGCACCCGAGCGCGTCGTGTCCACCGCCAATTTGGGAGCGCTCTTCGCGCGTAACGGCCGGTACGCCGAGGCTCTCCCCCTCCTCCGGACCGCGCGGGTCAAGGACCCGCGGAATGTCGACGTGCGCGAGAATCTACGGCTGGCCTCGCACAATCAGGGCGTCGCGGCCATGCGCGCGGGGCGTCTCGACGAGGCGGTGACTCTCTTTGAGGAGGTCGCCGACATCACGCCCGACGACGCCGACGCGCATCGCACCCTCGGGCTGCTGCTCTGGATCCAGGGCCAGCGCGACGCAGCGCGGGTGCACCTCGAACGCGCGGTCGCCCTCCGCCCCGCCGAGGAGGGCCTGCGCGCGCTCCTGACGCGATTCCAGACGGACCCGGACCACCCGCCTGCTCTGCAATGATCCGGCGCGCCGTGCCTCCGCTGGCCATTGCCCTGATCACCGGCTTCTGCTTCCTGCCCACGCTGTCCGGCTCGTTCTTGAACTGGGACGACAACGTCAACTTCCTCGACAACCCGGCCTTCCGAGGGCTCGGCCTCGAGCAGATTCGCTGGACGGCAACCAGCGTGCTCTTCGGCCACTACATCCCGCTGACCCGCCTCAGCTGGAGCGCCAACTACGCGCTGGGCGGCATGGACCCGTGGGGCTATCACCTGGTCAACCTCGTGCTGCACGCGGCGAACGCGGCGATCTTCTATTTCGTGGCGCGGCGCCTGCTGGCGGCGGCGGTCGGCGATGGCGCACCGCATGTGCGTCGGGATCCAGATCTCGCGGTGGCGGCCGGCGCAGCCGCGCTCGTGTTCGGCATCCATCCGCTCCGTGTCGAGCCGGTCGCCTGGATCACCGGTCGGGCCGACCTCTTGTGCGCCACGTTCGCGCTGCTGACGGTCTGGAGCTACCTGCGAGCCGTCGAGGACGGAGGGACGGCCCGCTCCGGCGGCATCCTCGTCGCCTCGCTGGCCTTCGCGGCCGCCCTGCTCTCGAAAGGGGTCGCGCTGCCGCTCCCGGCGGCGCTCTTCCTGCTCGACGTCTATCCCCTCCGTCGCCTCCCTCGGCTGGGCTGGCGATCGCTGGTGCGAGAGAAGATCCCGCTGCTGCTCGTGATGGTGGCCGGTGCGGCCACGGTGGCGTATGCGGTCCGTCACGGCGCGGTACTCACGACGGTGTCGACCTACGGGCCGATCGCCCGGATTACCGTGGTCATGTACAGCTCCGTCGTTTCGTTCGTCCGCTTCCTCTGGCCGGCGTCGCTGTCGCCGCTCTACGAGATGCCGGCTCGCGTCAGCCTCCTGCAGCCAAGGTTCGGTCTGGCCGTCGCGGCCGCCGTCCTCATCACGGGGGCCCTGGTCTTCGTGCGGCGCCGCTGGCCGGCGGGCCTGGCCGCCTGGATCTTCTCGTCCCTCATGCTCGGTCCGACCAGCGCCGCCGTGCGGCAGGGCGTGGATCTGGCCCCCGACCGCTACAGCTACCTCGCCGGCCTCGGCTTCGCGACCCTCGTCGGCGGCGCCGCCCTCGGCGTGATCCGCCTCGTCCGGCGCGGCGCGCTCTCCCGCACGATCACCGCGATCGTCGGCGTCGCCGCCGTCGTGGGGCTGGTGGGCCTCGGGGCGGCGGCCTGGAGCTTCGCCGAGGTCTGGCGAGACTCCGAGACTCTCTGGCGGTGGGCCGTCGAGGTGGATCCCGAGTGCAGCGTCTGCCACGGCAAGCTCGGCGAGAGCGCCCTCGGCGGGCCCGGGGGCACCGCGCGGGTCACGGAGGCGGAAGGGATGCTTCGGCGCGCGATCGAGCTTCGTCCCGATCTTCCCGACGCCTACTACAACCTCGGGACCGCCCTCGTGCTCCAGGGCCGTTACGCGGAGGCGGAAAGCCCCCTGCGAAGCTACATGGAGCGCGTCCCGCGGGCCGCGGCCGGGCCCGAGCGCCTCGGTCTCGTATACCTGCTCGAGCGCCGCTACGAGGCCGCCGTCCCGCTCCTCCGGATCGCGCATAGGCAGCGGCCCGACGCCCCCGCGCTTCGGGGCTACCTGGTCGAGGCGCTACGAGAGTACGCCCTCGAGCTGCGCGCGCAAGGGCGGGGCGCCGAGGCCGACGCGCTCGGGGCGGAGGCCCGCGCGCTCGGTGACGGCGGCTCGGCAACGCGATCGTCACGATGAAAAGCGGGTCGCGGCGCGCTCTGATCGTGTTGATCGTCGGGGTCACGGTCGTCGCGTTCTGGCCAGGACTGCAGGGACAGTTCCTCAACTGGGACGACGGGGCCCTCTTCACCAAGAACCCCGACTACCGCGGCCTCGGACCGGATCAGCTCCGGTGGATGTTCACAACCACGCTGGCCGGGCACTACATGCCCCTGACGTGGCTCACGCTGGGTCTCAACTACGCTCTCGGCGGGATGGATCCATGGGGGTATCACCTGCTCGCGCTACTCCTGCATTCGACGAACGCCGTCCTGTTCTACCTGGTGGCCAACCGCCTGCTCGGGACGGTGCTCGCCCGCTCCGAGCCTGGCACTCCGGAGGGCGGCGCGGGAGAGCGCGAAGGCGTCCGCGCGGGAGCTTTTGTGGCCGCCCTCGTCTTCGCCGTTCATCCGCAGCGGGCCGAATCGGTTGCGTGGGTCACCGAGCGGGGAACCCTGATCTCGAGCGCGCTCTACCTCATCGCGGTGCTCTGCTACCTGCGCGCGACCGAGCGCGGCGCCGCGCTCCGATGGCGGTGGTGGGGCGTCACCTCGCTCGCCTCCTTCGCGACCGCGTTCCTCGCCAAGGGGATGGTCGTCACGCTGCCCGCGACGCTCCTCCTCCTCGACATCTACCCGCTGGGCCGCTCGAAGGGGCGATGGCGGAGCGCGCTCAGCGAAAAGCTCCCGTATGCCCTGATCGCGCTGGTCGGCGCCGCGATCGTGGTCTACGCTCGGACCCGAGGCGCGCACTGGAGCGGCTTGTCGGAGTACGGGCTCACCGCCCGGCTCGCATTCGCCGGGTACAGCTTCTGGTTCTACCCGTCGAGCCTCGTCTGGCCGATCGGACTCTCCCCGCTCTACGAGGTGCCGGCCCGGGTCAGTGTCGTGCAGTGGCGTTTTCTGGCTCCTCTCGTCGGCCTGGCGGCGGTCACCACCGTCCTGGTAGCGCTCCGGCGCCGCTTTCCGGGTGGACTGGCGGCCTGGATCAACTCGGCGCTGGTGGTGGCGCCGGTCAGCGGGATCGCCCACTCGGGGAGCCAGCTCGTCTCCGATCGCTACAGCTACATGGCCGGTCTCGGCTTCGCGCTGATCGCGGGCTACGTGATCCCGTGGACGGCGCGTCTGCGACGGCAGGGTCGGATGAGCGGCTGGGCGGCGACAACCGCGGCGGCCGGCATGATTGTCCTGGTGGCCGCGCTGGCCCTCGGCACCTGGGTCCAGACCGGCATCTGGCACGACTCGGAGACGCTCTGGCGGTGGGCGGTATACCAGGATCCGGCCTGCGCGACCTGCTACGCGGGCCTGGGCGAGGCAGTGCTGTACTCGCCGGGAGGCGCCCAGGCCCGTCTCGACGAGTCGGAGGGGTACCTGCGACGCGCCATCGCGCTGCATCCATGGCTGCCCTTCCCGCGCTATACTCTCGGCACCCTCCTGCTCGTGCGGGGGCAGTATGCAGAGGCCGAGGCCAGCCTGAAAGCCTACATCCAGCTGGCCCCCGGCGAGCCGGCGGCGCCGGCGAGGTTGGCCTTGCTCTACCTCGCCCAGGATCGGCCCGTGGAGGCGGTGCCGCTGCTCCTTCGGTCACGCCAGCTCGGGGCCCGGCCGCCACGGTGGCTCCCCGATCCGCCGGCCGGCCCGAACGAGCCGAGGCCCGATCCGGACTTCGCGGAGGCGATCCGACTGCTCCCAGACAGCCTCGACGATCTGGAGTTCCTGGGACGGTCGTTGATCGATCAGGGCAAGGGCGACCGGGCGGCGTACGCGCTGCGACGGGCGGTCACGCTGGCGCCCGGGGCGGCGGGCCCCCGGATCCTGCTCGTCCGAGCCTACGAGCAGAGCGGCCGGCTCGACCTTGCCCGGCAGGAGGTGGCGACGCTGAGGCGGCTTCATCCCGACGCGGCAGATCGCCTCTCCGTCCGTTGACGCCTATGCAAAACCCGCTATAATGGCCGCGCTTGCAGCCCACCCGTCCGCTTCGGTTTTAAGGAGGAGGAGCCGATGAGAACCGCACGACCTCGCCTGGTCATCGCCACGATCGCCGCGCTCGCGCTGGTGATCCCGTTGACCTCCGTCGCCGATGCCCAGTCCAAGGGCACCATCAAGATCGCCACCCAGAGCCCGCTGTCAGGTGGTCAGGCCGTGCTCGGGGAAGGCATCAAGCTCGGTGCCCAGCTGGCTGTCGACAAGATGAAGGGCAACCTCGAGAAGATGGGCTACAAGGTCGACTTCGTGCCGTTCGACGACCAGGCCAAGCCTGACGTCGGGGTGGCCAACGCCAAGAACATCATCGCCGACAAGGACATCATGGTGGTTATCGGCCACCTGAACTCGGGCGTGGCGATCCCGTCGTCCGAGGTCTACAAGGAAGTCACCCTGGCGATGATCTCGCCGGCCAACACGAACCCGGTCGTCACCGATCGCAACTATCCCAACGTGAATCGAGTATGTGGGCGTGACGACGTCCAAGGCGTGGTGGGCTCCGAGTTCGCGCACGGCACTATGAAGGTCAAGAGCGCGTACATCGTCCACGACAAGACCCAGTACGGGCAGAGCATTGCCGAGTTCTTCAAGGCCGACGCCGAGAAGAAGGGCATCAAGGTTCTGGGCTTCGAGGGCACCGAGGAGAAGTCGAACTTCGATCCGCTGCTGACCCCGATCAAGGCCAAGAACCCCGACGTCATCTACTTTGGGGGCATCTACGACCAGGGGGCGCCGTTCTTCAAGCAGGCGCGCGAGAAGGGCATCAAGGCGAAATTCATGGGGCCGGACGGCATGGACTCCTCCGACCTCACGAAGATCGCCGGCAAGGCGGTGGTGGGCATGAACTACACCTCCGCGGCGGGCCCAGCCTCCGCGTTGCCCAAGGCGAAGGCGTTCGTCGACGCCTTCAAGAAGAAGTTCAGCAAGAACCCGGAGCCTTACGCGGCCGAGGCCTACGACGCGACCACCATCGCGATCAAGGCCATCGAGGAAGTCGCCAAGAGCGGCACGATGAGCCGGGAGTCCGTATCGACCGCGATCCGCAAGGTCAAGCTCTCCGGGATCACCGGTGACATCGCGTTCGACAGCCGGGGCGACCGCCTGAAGGCCCAGTACTTCGTGCTGACGGTCGTGAGCGACAACCCCGAGAAGTGGGGAGACAACAAGATCGTCAAGCAGCTCACGATCGCGCCCCCCGGGGCCAAGTAGCCGCCGCGCACGCGGTCATCGGCGGGAGGGGCGGCGCGCCGCCCCTCCCGCTCTCCCCCGCTTCCCCGCCGAGTGCCGATGGACCTTGACCTCCTGATCGGCATCTTCCCGCAGGTCCTCCTGGACGGCATCATCCTGGGCTTCATGTACGCGCTGATCGCGCTCGGCTACACCATGGTGTACGGCGTGCTCGAGTTCATCAACTTCGCCCACTCCGAGATCTTCATCATCGGCGCCTTCGTGGGCGTGGAGATCCTGCTCTCGTTCAAGGCGGCGGGCTGGCTGGACGTGCTGCCGTGGGTGCTCGTGCTCCTCATCGTGCTGGTGGCGGGCATGGTGGTGAGCGGGACGGTGGCGGTGATCATCGAGCGCACCGCGTACCGGCCGCTGCGGAGCGCCCCACGGCTCATCCCGCTGATCTCGGCGATCGGCGTCTCCTTCTTCCTGCAGGACGCGATCCGGCTCTTCGAGTCGCTCTGGCGCAACTCGTTCAATCTCGTCTACCCCACCATGGACGTGCTCAACCGTCGCTTCGAGCTGACCGAGACCATCGACGTCTCGGTCAAGTCCCTGGTGGTGATCGTGGCGGCCCTGCTCATGCTCTGGGGTCTGCACACGCTCGTCAATCGTACCAAGGTCGGCAAGGCCATCCGCGCGGTCGCCGAGGACCAGGGCGCCGCCTCGCTGATGGGGATCAACGTGAACCGGATCATCTCGCTGACGTTCCTCATCGGCGGGGCCATGGGAGGGGGCGCAGGCGTGCTGTTCGGAGTGCAGTACAGCCTGATCAATCCCTACACCGGCTTCATCCCGGGGCTGAAGGCCTTCACCGCCGCGGTACTCGGAGGCATCGGCAACATTCCGGGGGCCATGCTGGGCGGTCTCGTGCTCGGGCTGCTGGAGGCGTTCGCCGCCTCCTACCTGTCTCTCTTGACCGGTGGGGCGTTCGGGGCCGAGTACAAGGACATCTTCGCCTTCTCGATCCTCATCTTGATCCTGATCTTCCGGCCCAAAGGCCTGCTGGGCGAAATCGTCAGAGAGCGAGCCTAGAAGAAATGCGCAGCCACCTCACAGAGCGCACGCCTCGGCGTGCGCGGCTCAAACAAACTAAGGGGGTTGCCCAACCTCCCAACCAGACTGCCTCCACAATGCGAGCGACCCAGCAGACCGCACGATGATCAAGGCAATTCTCGACCGCCCCCTCCCGGCGACGGTTCTCGTCGCGACCGCCCTGCTGGTCACCACCTGGGGTGTGACGTGGAGCCCGCGGTCGATCGTGATCTTCATGCTGTTCCAGGGCTCCATCCTGCTGCTCTACTTCGCCCGCGTGCCGGGCCTGGTCAAAGGCGCGCTCACCGCCCTCACCCTCGGCGTGCTCATGCCGTTCCTCGGCACGATCAACGCCTACTACATGGAGATCGCGATACAGGTCGGCATCTTCGTGGCCCTGGCCCTCGGCCTCAACATCGTGGTCGGCTTGGCGGGCCTGCTCGATCTCGGCTACGTGGCCTTCTTCGCAGTGGGTGCCTACTCGTGGGCGATCTTTGGCTCGCCGCAGGCCAATCTCATCTTCGGCGGCGCCTACTTCCCGCTGGGCCCGTGGTGGTTCTTCGTGTTCCTCTTCGTCGGAGTGGCGGTGGCCGCGGGAGCCGGCATCCTGCTCGGGCTCCCGGTGCTTCGATTGCACGGCGACTACCTCGCCCTGGTCACCCTCGGCTTCGGCGAGGTCATCCGCGTCCTCGCCAACAACCTCGACAAGCCGATCAACTTCACCAACGGACCCAAGGGCATCACCCCGATCAATCGCCCGCCGATATTCTTCGCCCCGTGGCTGCAGTCGCTTGGGATCGATCCGAATCCGAACGTCATCTATCCTCTCTATCTCTACGCGCTCGTGCTCCTGATCGTGGGGGCCACCGTGCTCGCGAATCGCCGGCTCGAGGACTCCCACATCGGGCGCGCCTGGGAGGCGATCCGCGAGGACCAGACCGCGGCCCAGGCCATGGGCGTGCCGCTGGTGCGGATGAAGCTCCTCGCCTTCGCCTGCGGCGCCTCGTTCGCGGGCACGGTCGGTGTGCTCTTCTCGGCCAAGCAGATCTTCATCAATCCCGAGTCCTTCACGTTCATGGAGTCCATCGGCGTGCTCGCCATGATCATCCTGGGCGGGATGGGCTCGATTCCCGGAGCCATCCTGGGGGCGGCGGTGGTGACCATCCTCAACCTCCAGATCCTCAAGGGCATGTCGCTCTGGCTCAACGAGCTGCGTAACGCGGGCACCGTGATCTTCGGCTACAGCCTGACCAACCTCCCGACCCAGCTCGAGCCGGCCAAGTACGAGCGGATGGTCTTCGGCCTGATCCTGGTGCTGATGATGATCTTCCGCCCGCAGGGCATCCTGCCCGCGCGGCGACGGCACCGCGAGCTCGGGGAGGACTCCTGATGCCGCTCCTCGAGGCCCGCGGCGTCAGCAAGCGCTTCGGCGGGCTGACCGCGCTCAACGGGGTCGACTTCACGCTCGAGGAAGGCCACATCGCCTCGATCATCGGCCCGAACGGCGCCGGGAAGACCACCTTCTTCAATGTCTTCACCGGCATCTACATCCCCGAGGAGGGCTCGGTCACGTTCCGCGAGACCTCGGTGCTGGGGCGTCGTCCGGACCAGATCACCGCGCTCGGCATCTGCCGCACGTTCCAGAACATCCGCCTCTTTCCCAGGATGACCGCGATCGAGAATGTCCTGGTGGGCATGCACAGCCGCGTGCCTCTGCGCTTCTGGGATGTGCTCACTCGCAACGCACGCTGGCGTGAGCACGAGCGCCGGCAGTGGGAGCAGGGTGCCGAGCTGCTGTCGGTGACCGGGTTGCGGGACAAGGCCAACGAGGTCGCCCGCAACCTCCCCTACGGCGAGCAGCGGCGGCTCGAGCTGGCGCGGGCGCTCGGATCCGTCCCGTCGCTCCTTCTGCTCGACGAGCCCACCGCCGGGATGACCCAGGGCGAGGCTCGCAGCCTGATGGCCCTGCTCCGTCGACTGGTGGAGGAGCGCAAGCTCACCCTCCTCCTCATCGAGCACAACATGCGCGTGGTGATGGAGGTCTCCGACCGCGTCACCGTGCTCGACTACGGCGAGAAGATCGCGGAGGGGCGACCCGCCGAGGTGCAGAAGAATCCCCGGGTGATCGAGGCCTACCTGGGGCGCCGCCGCTGGACGCCGGGCTCCGGCGTCGCGGGTGAGGCGCATGCTTGAGGTCACCGATCTCCACGTCTACTACGGCGAGATCCACGCGCTGAAGGGGATCTCGTTCCGGGTGGCCCAGGGCGAGATCGTCACGCTCCTCGGCAACAACGGCGCGGGCAAGACCACCACGCTGCGGACCCTCTCGGGGCTGCTGGCTCCCCGACGGGGCGACGTGCGCTTCGAGGGCAGCTCCCTGGTCGGCATCCCGGCGCACGACGTCGTGCTCAAGGGAATCACCCACGTGCCCGAGGGCCGTCGCATCTTCAACCGGCTGACCGTGGTGGAGAACCTCGAGATGGGCGCCTACACCCGCAGCGACCCGGATATCGCGTCGGACATGGAGCGGGTCTTCACGATCTTCCCGCGCCTCAAGGAGCGGCGGAGTCAGGTGGCGGGCACGCTCTCCGGTGGGGAGCAACAGATGCTGGCCATCGGGCGGGCGCTGATGGCGCGGCCCCGGCTGCTCCTTCTGGACGAGCCTTCCATGGGGCTGGCGCCGGTGCTGGTCGAGCAGATCTTCGAGACCGTGCAGGCCATCAACCGCCAGGGGGTCACGATCCTGCTCGTCGAGCAGAACGCGGCCATGGCCCTGTCCATCGCGGAGCGCGGCTACGTGCTCGAGACCGGGCGCCTGCCGCTCGAGGGGGGCGCCCGCGAGCTGGCCGATAATGCGGAGGTGCGCCGCGCCTATCTGGGCGAAGCGTGAGAGGAGAGCGTTCGTGAAAAGCCAGGGACTCACCTACGAGGAGCACGCGGTAGGGGCCGTGTACCACACGCTCGGCCGCACGGTCTCCGAGGCCGATATCTGCGCCTTCGTCAACCTGTGCGGCTTCAACGAGCCGCTGTTCATGGACATGGAGTACGTGGCCAAGGAATCGGTCTTCAAGGGACGGGCCGCGCCCGGCGCGATGACCTTCTGCCTCTCCGAGGGCCTGATCATGCAGACCGGGCTCATCCACGGCACCGGCATGTCCTACCTCGGCAGCGAGATCCGCATCGTCGCTCCCGTCCTCGAGGGCGACACCCTCAAGGTCAGCGTGACGATCGCGGACAAGCGGGAGACCAAGAAGCTCGACCGCGGCATCGTGACCTATCGCCACGAGGTGACGAACCAGCGCGGCGAGGTGGTGCTGGAGGCGACGGTCAAGCGGATGATCAAGCGCAAGTCTGCCTGATGCGGATCCTCGGCCGCGAGGACCTGGAGGCGCTGCTCACGCCCGGGGACGTCATCGCGGCCGTGGAGCGTGCCTTCCGCGAGTGCGCGGCCGGCCGGGCCTCTGCCCTGCCGCGGGCGGTACTTCCCATGGACCGCCACGGCGTCTTCCTCACCATGGTCTCGGCCTTGCCCGGCCTCGGGGCGCTCGGGACGAAGCTGGTGACCGTCGTGGAAGGCAACCGGCGGCGCGGGCTACCCACCATCCAGGCCACCTATCTCCTGACGGAGCCGGAGACCGGTGAGCCGCTCGCCCTGATGGAGGCAGGCTTTCTGACCGCCATCCGGACGGGCGCGACCTCGGCCCTGGCCGCCCGCTACCTGGCGCGAGCCAATTCACGCGTGATCGCCTGCTTCGGGGCGGGCGTGCAGGCCCGCCATCAGCTCCTGTGCCTGCGGGAGATCCTCCCGCTGGCCGAGGTTCGGGTAGTGGGTCGGGACCCCCGGCGGGCCGCGGATTTCGCGCGCCAGATGCAGAGCACGCTGGGCATCCCGGTCGACGTAGCGCCCGACCGCAAGGCCGCGGTGCGCGGCGCCGACGTCGTCACCTGCGCGACGACCTCCCCTCGACCGGTCTTCTCGGGCCGAGATCTCGAGTCTGGCACGCACGTGGACGCGGTCGGCAATTTCCGTCCCACCACGCGCGAGGTGGACACGATCACCATCCGGAAATCCCGGATCGTGGTGGATACTTATGAAGGGGCCTGGGAAGAGGCCGGGGACCTGCTGATCCCGATCAAGGCGGGCGCCATCAGCCGGCGTCACGTGCGGGCCGAGCTGGCCGAGGTCGTGGCCGGAGCCCGGCCCGGCCGGACCTCGCCCCGCGAGATCACGCTGTTCAAGTCGGTGGGGTTCGCGCCTGAAGACGCCGTGACCGCTCGCTTCGCGTACGACCGGGCGCGGGCGGAGGGGCGTGGCATCGAGGTGAGACTATGAGCCGAGGCAGCGCCCGCATCGTTCAGATCAGTGTCTCGCCCGGCGGTGTGCCCAAGCGGCCGGTACCCGCGGCCCGCGTGACCACGCTGGGCCTGGACGGCGACGCTCAACGCGACCACGAGCACCACGGTGGCCCCGAGCGCGCGCTCTGCCTCTTCTCGCAGGAGCGGATCCAGGCCCTACAGGCCGAAGGTCATCCGATCACCCCCGGCAGCATCGGAGAGAACCTCACCATCGAAGGCGTCGACTGGAGCACGGTGACGCCCGGGACGTACCTGCGCCTGGGCTCGGAAGTCGTCGCCCAGGTCACCCGCTACACGGCGCCCTGCGGCAACATCACCGCCTCGTTCCGCGACCGGGACTACTCGCGCGTGTCGCAGAAGCGGCATCCCGGCGACAGCCGGGTCTACGCGCGCGTGCTCCAGGAAGGCGCGCTGACCAGTGGAGATCCGGTGCAGGTCCTGAGCCACGACGAAGTCCTGGCCCTGATCGGCACGTCATGAGATCCGCCGAGGCCGTCATCATCGGCGGCGGCGTGACCGGGGTGTCGATCGCCTTCCACCTGGCGCAGCTGGGGGTCCGGCGGACGGTCGTACTCGAAAAACGGTTCCTCGGGGCCGGGGGCACCGGCCGATCCGTCGGTATCGTCCGCCAGCTCTACCCGACGCCGGAGACGACCCGGATGGTCCGGGCATCGCTCGACGTGTTCCGAAGCTTCGAGGATGCAGTCGGCGGACACTCGGGCTACGTCGGCTGCGGGGCGCTGATCGGCGTGTCTCCCGCGATGGCCGCGGGGCTTCGCGCACAGGTCGACCAGCAGCGGGCGCTGGGCGTCAAGGCGGAGATCCTCGATCCCCGGGACATCCGGCGCGTCGAGCCCCGGATCGATCCGGCCGGGCTCGGCGCCGTGCTGTACGAGCCCGAGTCCGGCTACGGAGACCCCGCTGCGGTGACGACCGGCTATGCGGACGCGGCCCGCCGTCTCGGCGTTTCCATCGAGCAGGGGGTGGAGGCCACCGGGATCGACATCGATGGCGACCGGGTGAGCGGAGTCGCGACCACCACCGGCCCGATCGCCACGTCGGTCCTGATCAACGCGGCCGGGCTCTGGTCACCACGGGTGGCGCGCCTGGCCGGCGTCACGCTGCCGATCGTCATCGGACGCCACCCCGTGTTCATCGTCGAGCGGCCCGCGACCTTCGGCACCGCGCACATGGTGTACCTGGACCTGGCGGGCGGCAGCTACGTGCGACCCGAGACGGGCAACCTGACGCTGACCGGCTCCCTGATCGACGACGAAGCTCAGCATCCCATGGACCCCGAGCTGCTGGGGAGCGAAGCGGGCTTCGACGAGGCGAGCGCAGCTCTCACGCGTACCGCGCAGGCCCTGCCCGGGCTTGCGGAGGCCCGGTTCAGCCGCGGCTACGCGGGCGCATTCGACATCACCCCGGACTGGATGCCCATCCTGGACGAGTCCGGGGTGAAGGGATTCTTCATCGCCGCGGGCATGTCGGGGCACGGCTTCAAGCTGGCACCCATGGTCGGCGCCATGATGGCCGCGCGGGTAACCGGCTCGACCTCGCCGGTGAGCCTCACGTCGTTTCGTCTCGATCGCTTCCTGGCTCGCGTCACCACCGGGACCTTCGTCTCGTCCTACCTGGGCGCGGGGCGGGTCGAAGACCCACGCTCGTGACCGTCCGCATCAGGGCCCTGATGCTCCTCCTCGCCGCACTGGTCTGCTTCTCGATCGTCGCCACCGGCGGGCTCGTCTACAACCACTACGCGATCATCTACGGGGTGCATGGCTGGGGGCCGCCCGAGATGGCCTTCCTGCTCGAGTACCTGCTGTTCGGGTCCGTCGCGATGATCCTCCTCGGCGCCTCCTTCGACCTCGCCATGGGTCGGCGCCTGACCATGGCCTTCGACGGCCTCGCGAGTCTCTCGTCTCGCTCCGCCTGGATCGGCGTCGTGGTCGTGTCCGCCCTGACCTTCGGCCTCGTCACCGCGGCCCGCTACGGCCTGTTCGGCAACACCGCGATCACCGACGACGAGAACGTGTACGCCTTCATGGGCCGCACGTTCGCGAGCGGACGCCTGTACCTGCCCTCGATGCCGGAAGCGGTGCGACCGTTCTTCGACAACCATTTCGTCGTCAACGACGGGAAGTGGTACGGCATCTACTTCCCGGGCCACCCCGCCGCGCTCGCCATCGGCGAGCGCCTCGGCCTGATGTACTGGGTGCCCGCGACGGCGGCAGCCCTGACCGTTCCGCTCTCGTTCGCGGTCGGGCGTCGAGTCTTCGGCCAGCGCGCGGCCCTGCTCGCAATGCCGCTCATGGTCCTGTCGCCGTTCTTCATCCTGTCGTCGGCTACGCTCCTGGCCCATTCCACCGCCGGCCTGCTGCTCATGGCGTTCGTCTACGCGGCCCTCCGCGTGCTCGAGCGCCCGGACCAGGGCATGTGGTGGCTCGCCGCCGGCGTGGCCCTGGGGTGGGCTGGGCTCACGCGGCCCCTGTCGGCCGCGGCTTTCGCAACACCGTGGCTCATCCTGCTCGTGATCGGACTGGGACCCCGCCCCGGACGCCGGATCCTGGTAGGCGCCGCGCTGTTCTGCCTCGTCGAGCTCGCCGCGGTCACGCTGCTCGCCGCGTATCACGTGGTGCTCTCCGGTGATCCGCTGGTCACCGGCTACCACACGTTCGGCCGCACGACCGGAATGTCCTTCACCCTGGGGGCCCTCAAGGCCCCGGCTCCCTTTCCCAGCCTCCACGAGCTCGGCTACACGCTCGCGCGGTTGAACTTCTGGCTCTTCGGCTGGCCTGTCTCCCTCGCGCTTCTCCCGTTCTTCCGTCGCACGCGCGAAAGCGTCACCCTGCTTCTCAGTCCCGCCGCGGTGATCGTGCTGTTCGCGGTGACCACGGTCCCCAGCATCAACGTGGTCGGTCCGGTGCACTATGCGGAGCTGGTCGGCCCCCTGGTGCTGATCTCGGCTAGTGGTCTCGACCAGCTGACCCACTGGGTACGCGATCGCTTGCACATCGGGGGGGGGCGCGTGCTCGGCCTCACCCTGGGCGCCATCCTGTGCGCGCTCCTGCTCTACCTGCCGCTCTATCTCGGCTCGCTGAGCGCCATGGGCCGGGTCGCGCGCGCGCCCTACGACCTCACGGAGGCTGCGCAGCTGAATCACGCGGTCGTCTTCGTGCGGACGCTGGGCGCCCTCGAGTTTCCCCCGTGGAGCTGGGCGTACTATCCTCGCAATCCGTCCCCTGGCCTGACCGACCGCGTCCTGTACGTCAAGGACCTCGGCGAGCCGAGGAACCGAGATCTCATCCGGTTCATGCCGGACCGGACGCCGTTCTGGATGGGCATCCAGAACGACCACCTCGTTCTGGTGCCGCTCGCCCGATAGGCCGAGCGGCGTCTGGAGTCGTCCCGGCGTCCCTGCTAGAATGCGCGCCATGACGACCCCGACCGCCCTCGTCGCCATCATCATGGGCTCGAAGTCGGACTGGCCAACCATGGCGAATGCCGCCAAGGCGCTGGACGCGCTGGGTATTGCCTACGAGGTCAGCGTCATGTCGGCCCATCGCACGCCTGCGCTCGTGGAGGAGTACGTCAGCGGCGCCGAGGAGCGGGGGATCGAGGTGATCATCGCTGGCGCGGGCGGCGCCGCCCACCTCGCGGGCGTCAGTGCTGCCCGGACGCTGCTGCCGGTGCTGGGGGTGCCGATGCAATCCAGCGCCCTCAACGGTATGGACTCGCTGCTCTCCACGGTGCAGATGCCCGCCGGTATCCCGGTCGGTACGCTGGCCATCGGCAACTCGGGCGCCACCAACGCGGGCTTGCTGGCGGCGGCGATCATCGCCAACAAGCACCCGCACATCCGCGCCGCGCTGCGGAAATATCGGGACGCCCAGACCCAGGCCCTGATGGGCCAGACCGATCCTCGCGCCTAGAATCACCCCTCGCGTCGTCGCCACACGCCGTAGCGCCCGAACTCCTCGACCTCCTCGAACCGCTCGCGGATGAACTGGTCCAGGATGGTGGCGCCCGCCGGATTCCGCACGTAGCCCGGATCGGCTCGCAGGACCAGATGGCGTACGCGGTGGCGCTCCAAGTCTTGCACGATGGCACGCTGGACCGCCGCGGTGGTGGCAACCCCGGGAACCAGCTCGTGGTACTTGGTCGCGCTGCGCCGGCCGGCCAGGAAGTAGAACATCACGTCGTTGAGTACCAGGCTGTCGTGGTGTGCGTTGCCGACGAAGATCCGCTCGTCGCGCGGTACCACCGCCTGCACGTACCGGATCGCGGCCTGCATCGATGCCATCTCGGGACCCACCGTGATGTGGGCGCCGCGGGGCCCGTCGAGCCCGAGGCCGGGCCGCCCCGGGATCAGCGCCGCCAACGCGTCCACCTTGGTCACGACCGCGCCCCAGACGAACACGGCACTCCACGCGACCGCCAGAGCGAGGCCAGCCGCACGCCACGGCCCAGACGCCGGCATCTGGTGGATCAACCACGCGAGGAGGAGCAGGGCAGGCCCCCAGGCCGGGACGATGTGAGCGATATCCGAGCGGACCCACGCATAGGGCAACAGGGCCAGCGCGAGGAGCCACACGAACACGACCGCCTGCGCCCCACCGGCTGAAGGGAGCCGGCGGCGGCACGCGAGGACGGACGCGGTGAGGACGAGCACCACCACCGGGAAGTAGAACCGGAGTCCGGTCCGCACCGAGGCCGCGTACTGGCCAAGCGAGATGCGCCCCGCCTGCAGCGGAGCCAGGTCCGGCAGCAGGGCGGGAAGCGGCAGGGCGCGCCCCGCCCGGTAACCCGTCAGGGGGTACACCACGAGGTCGTCGACCAGGTCGCCCGGTGGCACGCCGAGTCCCACCAGGATGGCGGTCGCCCCCGCGACGGGCACCACCACCGCCCCAAGGTACAACTCGAGCGAGACGAGGCCGCGGTGGGCTCCGCCCGGCGTGCGCCAATCCATCGCTCCGACCAGCATGGTCGCCTCGGCCAGCAGGAGACACCCTCCGATGTCGTGGCGGACGACACAGGCCAGGCCCATGGCTGCCCCGCTCACCGCCAGCCATCCCCGGTGGGGCTCCTGCAGGAATCGGAGGAAGCCGAGCGCGCTCCCGAATGCCAGCGTGAGCGCGGTGAACATCCCCACGCTGAGCGTCGCCCCCGCGATCGCTCCCACTGCCACGGTCCAGAGCGCGGTCGCGAAGACGGCGAGCCCGGTGGGCAGGCGCAGCCGACGGGCCAGCGCGTACACGAGGACGGCCGTGCCCGCGATGGCCGCGACGGAGGCCAGGCGCGAGACGAGCAGCGAGGTCCCGAACACCTTGAACAATCCGGCCAGGGCGTAGAACTGCCCCGGCGCGTAGACCGACCAGAAATCGCGGTACGGGCGGTCGCCCTCCAGGATCCGCGAGGCGCCCAGCACCGG
>Ga0335084_10002886_pt1 | contig 16697 bp, 17 predicted proteins | sample Lox_Sample_44_FD_206721 | JGI IMG/M metagenome (GOLD analysis project Ga0335084, IMG submission 206721) | Soil microbial communities from Loxahatchee National Wildlife Refuge, Florida, United States - Lox_Sample_4.4 | ecosystem: Environmental > Terrestrial > Soil > Wetlands | place: USA... | reverse complement strand
CGCACTGGCGCCCGTGACGCGTGTGCCTCTGAGACTTCGAACTTCTGATTCTCACTTCTAACGTGAACCGGTTCTCACCGCCCGGTGGCCCCAAAGCCGCCCCGCGAGGGCGCCACGGGCTCGCGCTCTTCCCACGTCGCGCGCACGACGGGCAGAATCAGGCCTTGCGCGAGGCGATCGCCGCGCCCAATCGTGACGGGCGCGGCGGTGAAGTTGAGGACTTCGATCTTGATCTCGTCGGCCGGCCCGCAGTAGTCCGAATCGACCACGCCGACGCCGTTGGCCAGCATGAGCCCGCGTTTGAGCGGCGTGCTGCTGCGCGCGAAGATCCCGAGCACGTGGCCCCGGGGCACTTCGATCACCAGGCCCGTCGGCACGAGCGCCACTTCGCCCGGCTGCACGACCATCTCGACGCTCGATGCGAGATCGAACCCTGCGGCGCCCGCCGTTTGGTACTGCGGCAGCGGGACCGACGGATCGAGCCGGTGGATCGGCACGGCCACGGGCACCGTGTCGAGGTTCCGCTGCCTCACCCACAGCGCCATTACTGCCCGCCCCTCCCGGAGGTCGCCGGCGGATTGACCGCTTTCTTGAACAGCGGGCTCACGTCGCGCGTGCCCTTCTCGAGGAACGGCACGCCTGGAAGAGTGAGAGTCCGCCGCGAATATGGGGTCATGTCTGGCCTCGCTTCCTTCATCCGGTGGCCGAATTATCATGTCAATGATGTCCGGGCACAAGACGGGCGCGATCGCCGGAGGAGTGGCCGTGATGATGGTGGCCGTGTCGCTTGGGGCCGCGGATCGACCGCGGGCGCGCGATCTCGGCATCGCGCCGGGTGCAGGCGCTCCGGGGCCGCTCAACGCGATTACCGATGTCACCGGCGTTGCCGTCGGCCAGACGACGCTCGTCGAAGGCGCGACGGTTCGGACGGGCGTGACCGCGATCCTGCCGCACGCCGGCAACCTGTTTCGCGAGAAAGTGCCGGGCGCGGTGTTCGTCGGCAACGCGTTCGGCAAGCTCGCAGGATCGACGCAGGTCGATGAGCTCGGCACGATCGAGACACCGATCGTGCTCACCAACACGCTGTCGGTCGGCACGGCGGTCGAGGCCGTGGTCCGCTGGACGCTCGACCAGCCCGGCAACGACGCCGTGCGATCCGTGAACGCCCTCGTCGGCGAGACGAACGACGGCACGCTGAACGACATCCGCGGACAGCACGTGACGCGCGATCACGTGCTGGCGGCGATCCGGTCCGCGAAGGGCGGCCCGGTGGAGGAAGGCGCGGTCGGCGCCGGCACCGGCACGATCGCCTTCGGCTGGAAGGGCGGCATCGGCACGTCGTCGCGCGTGGTGCGGCAGCAGGGCGATGCCTGGACCGTGGGCGTCCTCGTGCAGACGAACTTCGGCGGACGGCTGACGATCGCGGGCGTCCCGGTGTGGAAGGAGCTGACCACGCGCGACGGAGGCACGGCCGATGGGTCGTGCATGGTCGTCGTGGCCACCGACGCGCCGCTGGACGCGCGCGATTTGAAACGCCTCGCCGCGCGCGCGATCTTTGCGCTCGCCCGGACGGGTTCGACGTATTCGAACGGCAGCGGCGACTTCGCGATCGCGTTCTCCACGGCCGCGGTGAATCGCGTCGTGGCGACCAACGGCCCGCAGCCGCGCACGATCCTGCCCACCGACGCGGTATCCGGGCTGTTCGAGGCGGCGCTCGACGCGACCGAAGAGGCCGTGTACAACTCGCTGCTCAAGGCGACCGACACATCCGCGAACGGGCGCACCGTGCGCGCGCTCCCAATCGATTCGCTCAGGGAACTGTTGAAGAAGTACGGACGGCAGTAGGAGACAAAGACAGCGGGAGTATTCTTGCGAACTGCGCAAAAATACTCCCGGTGTCTTTGTCTCAGTACGACGCCATCATCGTCGGCGCGGGGCCCGCCGGCTGCGCCGCCGCGCGGCTGCTTGCCGCGTGGCACCACCGCGTGCTGCTCGTCGACAAGCCAGGCGGCCAGAGCCGCACGCTCGCCGAATCGATTCCGCCAAGCGCACAGAAACTCCTCGCGACGCTGGGCATGCTCGCGACCGTCGAAGACGCGGGCTTCGTTCCGTGGCGCGGTAACACGGTGTGGTGGGCGGACGCGCCGCCCCGCGTCGAGTCGTTCGCCGCGGGGACCGCGGGGTATCAGGTCGTGCGGCGCCGCTTCGACGACCTGCTGCGCGACCTCGCCGTGCAATCCGGCGCCGACGTCCGACCGGGCCTCGTGAGGGACGTGAGCGTCCCGAGCCTCGATGGCGAGCCGGCCGGCGCCGATCCCTCCGTGCTCGTGGAGTCCGACGGGCACTCGTCGCGTGTGACCGCGCCGATGCTGCTCGACTGCTCCGGCCGCGCGGGAGTGATCGCGCGCAAAGGCCTGCGCGACGCCGGCGCGTCCCCGCCGACCGTGGCGCTCGTGGGCGTGTGGCAAGACGACGCGGGCTTCGGCGGCGCGAATCCCACGCACACCCTGGTGGCGTCGTACGGCGACGGCTGGGCCTGGTCCGTGCCGACTGCTCCCGGCGTGCGATACGTCACCATGATGATCGATCCCGCGCGCACGGCGCTCGCGCGCGGCGGCCAGGCGCTCGACGTCTACCGCGCCGAGCTCGGCAAGGTCGCCGCGTTCGAGCCGCTCTGGCAGCGCGCGCGGCTGATCGATGGGCCGTGGGGCGCCGACGCGTCCACGTACTCCGCGCGCCGGTTCGCCGGCGCCGACTTTCTGCTCGCCGGCGACGCCGGGTCGTTCATCGACCCGCTCTCGTCGTTCGGCGTGAAGAAGGCGCTCGCGTCCGGGTGGCTCGCGGCCGTCGTCACCCATACCGCGCTTCGCACGCCCTCGATGCGCGACCAGGCCGTCGCGTTCTTCGACCGCCGGGAGCGCGAGCTCGCGGTCGCCGCGATGAGGCTCGCGGGCCAGTTCGCCGCAGACGTCGCCGCTGGCGGGCCGCGCCCGTTCTGGCTGGCGCGCGCGACGTCACCCGCCGAGGAACCCGAGGAGGGCGTGGATGCGGCAGCGCTCGCCCAGGATCCATCAGTCGTCGCCGCCTTTCAGGATCTCCGGCGCCGCCCGCGCCTCAACCTGCGCCGGGGACCGACCGTGGCGTATGTCAGCCGGCCCGCGATCCGCGGTCTCGAGATCGTGATGGACGACCACCTGCAGCTGCCCCGCTGGCCCGAGGGACTGCGGTACCTCCGCAACGTGGATCTCATCACGCTCGCCCGCCTGGCGCCGAACTTCGGCGACGTCGGCCAGCTGTACGAGGCGCTCGCTCGCATTCAGCCGGACGTCCTCCTTCCTGATTTTCTTGGGGCGCTCTCGGTGCTCATCGAGCAAGGCGCGCTGGAACACGCCGACTAACCGCGCCCCGTGCGTTGCAGGCCGCCGGCCAGTGTGATACAACGGCGCGCATTACCTCATGAAGCGCCTGATCCTCGTCGGTACGAGCGCGCTGGCGTTGCTGGTCGCCACCGCTGAACTGCGAGCTGTCCGGTCCTGGTCAGGGCCCGATCAGACGCCGACGCCTGCCGCGCAACCCACCCCGACCGCGAAGCCGGACGATGACGACGGCGGGATTCCGATCACGAGCGAGGCCGTCCGCACCGCGTGCGGCGACTGCCACAAGAGCGACGACAAGCAGCGGATGTCGCGCATCTCCTACCGGCGCACGACGCCCGAGGGCTGGCAGGAGACGATCCGCCGGATGGTGGCGCTGAACAAGGCACAGCTCGACCCGGCGCAGGCGCGCGACGTCGTGAAGTACCTGTCGGATCATCTCGGCCTTGCGCCCGAGGAGCTGAAGCCCGCGTCCTTCGAGGTCGAACGCCGGCTGATCGATTTCAAGTACGAGGGCGACGCGGAAACCGAGCGCGTCTGCACGAGCTGCCATTCGATTGGCCGGGTGATGCTGCAGCGCCGCTCCGCGCAGGAGTGGAGTCTGCTCATCGCGATGCACCGCGGCTACTACCCGCTCGTCGACTTCCAGGTCTTCCGGCGCGGGGGCCCGGCCTCCACGGAGCCGGGGGCCGACGGCCGCCCGCCGGACAATCGACAGCCGTACGAGAAGGCCATCGCGTATCTGAAAGGGGCGTATCCGCTCAAGACGCCCGAGTGGGCCGCCTGGTCGGCGACGATGCGCAGCCCGCAGCTGGCGGGCACCTGGGCGCTCAAAGGCTACGAAGGCGGCTCCGGTCCGTTCTTCGGCCGCATGACGATCACCGCCGGTGCGACGCCCGACGACTTCACCACCGACATCACGTACACGTATCCGCGCAGCGGCCGCACCGTGACGCGCTCTGGACGCGCGCTCATCTACACCGGCTATCAGTGGCGCGGCCGGTCCACGGTCGGCGGCGACGATGCGACGTCGCTGCGCGAGGTCATGACCGTCGATCGCGACTGGCGGACGTTGTCGGGTCGCTGGTTCACGGGCGGGTACGACGAGCTTGGCGTCGACGTCGAGCTCACCCGCGTCGGTCGCGAGCCAGTCGTCTCAGGCCTTGACCGCGCCTCGCTCAAGACGTCGTCGTCCGGTCAGACGGTCCGGGTGTACGGCGCGAATCTCCCCGCGGCGGTGGCGCCGCGCGACGTCGATTTCGGGCGCGGCGTGACGGTCACACGCGTCGAGAGCGCGTCCCCCACGGTGCTCTCGGTCGTCGTCGACGTGGCCGCTGACGCGCCGATCGGCGCGCGCGACGTCGTCGTCGCGGGCGTCGTCTCGCGGGGCGCCGTCGTCGTGTACGACAAGGTGGATTACGTCAAGGTGTCGCCGGGCTGGAACATGGCGCGCGTCGGCGGGAACGTCTTCCCGAAGATGTTCGCGCAGTTCGAGGCGGTCGGCTACAACAACGGGCCCGACGGCAAGCCCGACACGAAGGACGACCTCGCGCTCGGCCCGTTCGACGCGCTCTGGACCATCGAGGAGTACACCGCGACGTTCGATGACGACGACGTGAAGTTCGTCGGCGAGATCGACGGGCAGCGCGGGCTGTTCACGCCCGCCCTCGACGGACCGAATCCCGCGCGGTGGGGCAATCGGAACAACGTCGGCGATGTCTGGGTCGTCGCGACGTCCACGCCGACGCCGGGCGGCGCGCCGATGCGCGCCCGCGCGCACCTGGTGGTCACCGTCCCGCTGTACATGCGGTGGGATTTCTCCAACCTCAACCTGGGCGGACGATGATCGCGCTCCAGCCGGGCGACTGTCACGCGTTCGAGGCCGCCGGCCGGCGCTTCGTGTACCTGGCGCCGAGCGCCGCCGTGATGGCGATCGACGACGCGTCGGCGGCCGTGCTCGACACGGTGGCCGCGCGGCCGCACTCGCGCGACGAGCTGGTCGCGGCGCTGGCGGCCCGCCATGCGGCGGACGAGGTGGACGAGGCCGTCGGCGAGCTCGTACGGGTGCGGGCGCTTGCGCGCGTCGAGATGCCGCATCGTCCGGCGCCGAAGGTCCTGCCGCTCACGCCCATCCCGCTCGCGACGATGGTGATGAACGTCACCAATCAGTGCAACCTGAGCTGCGCATACTGCTACGAGTACGGCGAGGACAAGATCGTCCAGACCGAGAACGGCACCCAGCCCAAGTGGATGAGCGAGGAGACCGCGCGCGCGAGCGTGGACTTCCTCCTCCGCGAGTCGGGCCGCGTGGCGCACTTGACGTTCTTCGGCGGCGAGACCCTGCTGAACTTCAAGGTCCTCAAGTTCGCCGTGCCCTACGCGAAGGCCCGCGCGGCCGAGCTGGGCAAGGAGATCGACTTCTCGCTCACGACGAACGCGACGCTGCTCAAGCCCGAGATCATCGAGTTCCTCGCCGAGCACAATTTCGGCGTGACGATTTCGATCGACGGCCCGAGGGATCTGCAGAACAAGTTCCGCTTGTTCCACAACGGCGCGGGCAGCTACGACCTGGTGGCGCCGAAGATCAAGGCGCTCATGGCGCGGCATCGCGGGCGTCCGATTGGCGCGCGCGTGACCTTGACGCGCGAGACGCTCGACGTGCGCCGGATCTACGAGCACCTGACGAGCGAGCTCGGCTTCTGGGAAGTCGGATTCGCGCCGGTGACGTCGGCGCCGGGCCGGGCGCACGCGCTCGGCGAGGGCGGCTTCGACGAGGTCCTCGCCCAGTTCCGCGATCTCGCCGGCGACTACCGCGACGCGGCGCTCGAAGGCCGGCATCACGGGTTCGGCAACGTGCACGAGACGCTCGGCGAGATCCACAAGGGCGCCAGCAAGGCGTGGCCCTGCGGCGCCGGCTTCGGCCTGCTCGGCGTCTCCACGGCCGGCGACGTCGCGCTCTGCCATCGCTTTGCCGGGTCCGATGACCACAAGCTCGGCGACGTCCGAGGCGGCATCGATCGCACCGCCCAGGCGGCGTTTCTCGACACCCACCACGTCGCCAACAAGACGGACTGCCAGACGTGCTGGGCGCGCCCGGTCTGCGCCGGCGGCTGCTACCATGAGGCGCACACCCGCTACGGCACGACCGAGCGGCCGAACCTGCACTACTGTGAATGGATTCGCGGCTGGACCGATACGTGTCTCAGGATCTACGGCGAGATTGCGGAAGCCAATCCCGGCTTCTTCAGGCAATTCGAGGCGACCTATGAAGCACCTCAGCCCAGTTAACGACAAGGCGCGGCGAGTCATGAATGCGATCGAGCCTGGCGCCGCTCCGGCACAGGCGGGCGCCAGCCTCGCCGACGCATCGCCGAAGAGCAGTGCGGAGGCGGGGGATGTTGTCGCCCTCCAGCAGCCGCGCGCGCCCCAGCAGCCGCCGGGTCCGCACATCCCGCTCGGCTGCGCGACGATCTTCTCGCCCGGCTGGGAAGTGGATCGCACGGGCGGCACGGCGGGCCTCTGCCAGCCGGTCGAGCGCGACCTGTTCGACTGCCACTTCGGCTGCTACTGGCCCGCGCAGGTGCCCGATCAGCTGAACCACGCGCCGACCTGGACCGGCAAGTGCGCTGCCGCACAGAAGGACTGGCGCAAGATCGACCTGATCTTCCCGTGAGCGGCGGACTGGAAACGATTGTGACCGGCACCGGGCGACGTCGCGCGGGCCTCGGCGCGCTGGCGGGCGCCGTCATGCTGGCCGTGGCCTCGACCGGCCTCAGCAGCCAGACGCGCGGCACGCCCGCGGCGGCCGTGCCGGGGACGGGCACGTTCTACATCGGGACGTACGGCGGGTCGATCGCGATCCTCGACGAAGCCACCGAGAAGGTCATCGGGCAGATCCCGACCAAGATCGGCATCCCCGGCGACTTGACGCTCTCCGACGACCGGTCGAAGTTCTACGTCGGCGACGCGTCGTTCGAGAAGATCGAGATCATCGATCGCGTCAAGCGCGAGTCGCTCGACACGTTCACGTTGAGCCACGACCGGACGAAGACGCGCATCTGGGACCTGCAGCCCGACCCGCACGATCGCTATCTGATCATGACGGTGAAGGACTACACGCTCCTGAATGATCGCTGGGACATCGGCCAGATGCGCCTCATCCAGTACGATCTGTCGACGCACAAGGTCACGCGCACGATTCCGTGGCCGAACAACGAGGAGCGCGACGGCGCCGGCATCATCTTCTCGCCCGACGGCAAGCTGATGTACCTGTTCGGCGACGACATCCTGATCTACGACACGGAGAACTTCACGCAGGTCGACAAGTGGGACCTGTCGCGTCCGCTCGAGGAGGGCGCCGGCCGCGTGTCGTTCGGCGGGCTCGACCCCTTCAGCGACGAGCCGGGCTTTTACACGGGCCTGTTCACGATGCAGGACCCGCTGCAGAATCGCCGCATCATGGGCGTGGGCCGCGTCGACCTCGCGAAGAAGAAAATCGACTTCCGCCCGATCGGCCCGGCGCGTCCCGTCGGGTTCTCGCTGACGCCCGACCACACGCGCGCGTACGGCCTGATGCGCGACATCGGCGAGTACGAGTTCTGGACATTCGACGTGCCGGGCGCCCGCGTGATCTCGCGGACGGCGTTCCGCGGTCGGCCGCGCATGGCGCTGCGCGTCAGCTCCAACGGGAACGTCCTGTACGTCTACCAGGCCGGCAACACGATCGACGTGTACGACTCGGCGACCCTGAAGCTGCTCCGCACGATCACGCTCGATGGCGACATGACGCGGCTGATCCTGCTGCCGCCGCCACGGCCGGGCGCCGCGCGGCACTGAGGCGCCGCCCGTGACGGGCCGGGCTTTCCGCTACATCCTGCCCTACTGGCGCCGGCTCACCGGCGTGCTGATCGTCAGCCTCGTCAGCACGGCGCTGTCGCTCTGGCTGCCCTATCTCACCAAAGCGCTGGTCGATCAGGCGCTGCTCGCAAAGAACGCGTCCGCGCTCGAGCGCATCGTCGAGCTCTTCGTCGTCGTCGGACTGCTGGGCTTCGCGCTCAACGTCGTGAGCGGCCTCCAGTACACGCGCGTCTCGGCGGAAATCCTGTTCGACATGCGGCGCGAGCTGTACGAGCACCTGCAGCGGCTGTCGCCGCGCTACTACGCGGCGACGCGGCTGGGCGACATCGTGTCGCGCATCAACAACGACATCAGCGAGATCCAGCGGGTCGCCGCCGAGATGGCACTCGCGTGGGTCGGCAACGTGCTGTTTCTCGTCGGCAGTGTGGCCGTGCTCGTGTGGCTCGACTGGCGGCTGTTTCTCGTGGGGATGGCGACGCTGCCGGCGAGCGCGTGGGCGCTGGTGCGCTATCGGCGGCAGCTCGAGGCGCGATCGGCCGAGCTGCGCCAGCGCAGCGCCGATATCGGCAGCTTCCTGATCGAGACGATCCAGGGGATGCGCGCGGTCGTCACGTCCAATGCCCAGCGGCGCGAGGTCTCGCGCTTCACGCGGCTCAACGACGCGTTCATCGCGACCTTGATGGGGCTGCAGCGCGTGCACTACGTCGGCGGCGGCGTGCCGTCGCTCCTCATCGCCGCCGGCACGACGGCGGTGTTCTTCTACGGCGGCTGGCGGGTCGTGCAGGGCACGCTCACGCTCGGAACGCTCGTCGCGTTCATGGCGTACCAGGCGCGCGTCGCCGCGCCGGTCCAGGCGTTGATGGGGCTGTACGGCGCGCTCGCCACCGCGCGCGTCTCGTGGCGCCGGGTCGCCGAGATCCTCGATACGCCCGCCGAGGTCACCGAACGGCCGGACGCGGAGCCCCTGCCCGCGGTACGCGGGGTCGTCGAGTTCGATCGCGTGTCGCTCTCGTACGGCCGCGGCGGCGCCGTGCTCGACGACGTGAGCTTCCGCGCGGAGGCGGGCGAGGTGCTGGCGATCGTCGGCGCGAGCGGCAGCGGCAAATCCACGATCGCCGATCTGCTCGTCAGGCTGCTCGATCCGGACGCCGGCGCGGTCCGCATCGACGGACGCGATCTCCGGACGCTCAAGCTCGAGGAGCTTCGGCGGCACGTGCAGCTGGTCGATCAGGACCCCGTGCTCTTCTTCACGTCGATCGACGACAACGTGCGCTATGCGAAACCCGATGCAACCGCCGACGACGTCGCGCGGGCGATTGACGCCGCGGGGCTCGGGCGCTTCGTCGCGGCGCTCCCGGATCGCGGCCGGACGGTGGTCGGCGATCGCGGGCTGGCGCTCTCGGCCGGCGAGCGCCAGCGGATTGCGCTCGCGCGCGCGTTTCTGACGGGGCCGTCGGTCCTCGTACTCGACGAACCGAGCGCGGCGCTGGACCCGGTGTCCGAGCGCGCGGTCATCGACGGCTACCGCAGCGTCATGCACGGCCGCACGACGATCGTGATCTCCCACCGGCTCGACCTTGTCCGATCGGCCGACCAGGTCGTGGTCATCGACGGCGCCCGCGTCGTCGAACAGGGCCGCCCGGCCGATCTCGAGTCCCGCCGGGGCCCGTTCGCTGCCCTCTTTGGCGTCAGACCGACGTCTGACCCCGGTCTGACCCCGACGCAGTTCCGGACATGACTGGCGTCGAGCTTTCGGTTGGCGCGCTCGCCGGCCGGACTGGCCGAGGTGTGCGCGTGGCGGTCGTCGACAGCGGGATTCATGCCGCCCATCCCCACGTACGGGGCATTGCGGGCGGCGTGGCCGTGGGAGACGACGGCCCCGTCAGTCTGGACGTCGTCGATCGCCTCGGACATGGCACGGCGGTCGCCGCGGCGATCCGTGAGAAGGCGCCGGACGCGTCCATCATCGCCGTGAAGGTCTTCGACCGATCGCTTCGCACGAGCGCGCGCGCGCTCGCCGCGGCCATCCGGTGGGCTGCGGCCCAGCGAGCGGCCCTCATCAATCTCAGCCTCGGCACCACGAATCCAGATCACGAAGGCATGCTCGCGGGCGCCGTCAGCGATGCCGCGGCGCGAGGAGCGATCGTCATCGCCGCAGCGCCGGAGGGCGAGAACGTCTGGCTGCCGGGCGCCCTGCCGGGCGTCGTGGGAGTGGAGCTGGACTGGACATGCGCGCGGGATGCCTGTCTCGTGCGCACGCGCCCGGACGGGACCGTGCGGATCGCGGCCTCGGGATTCCCGCGGCCAATTCCCGGCGTCTCACCGGAGCAGAATCTCCAAGGGCTCAGCTTTGCGGTGGCGAATGCGACAGGGCTGATCGCGGTCGCGCTCGAAGGGCACGCCGCCGGATCAACGGCCGAGCTCCTCGAACGACTCGGCGCCGTCAGCTCCCGGACTGAATGATCGTGACGACCTTGTCCTTCACGCGAATCGTGCCCTGACGATTGCCGCCAGTGTTGTTGGGCGCGACGGTGAAGTGCACGCCGTCCGGGCCGACCTTGTCGCCCCGAACCGGCATGTGGGTCGTGATCGTGATCCAGTCATAGTCGGATGCGGCGCTCCACACGCACGCCTCCTGCTGCACTCCCCCGCACTCCTCCGGAAGGCTTTGCTGGAGCACGTCGAACGACAGGTCTGGCGCACCGTCCTTGATCACGAAGAACGGGAATTGGTCATGGGGGACCGAGTAGTGGCAGCCGGCTTGCGCCACCTGGACGTTCTGGCCGGCCGTCGGCGTCGGCCAGCGAACCATGATCACGCCGGTCCGCGGTGCGTCGTAGTTGTCGGAGGTCGAGAACGTGATCGCGCCGGGCCCGGTCCCGGACTGCCCGACAGCGATCGTGAGCCATGAGACGCTCGCGCTCGCGGTCCATGGACATGAGGTGCCCGTCGTCATCGTGGTCGTGAGCGTGGTCGCCGGCATGCAAGGAGTGAACGTCACCGGCGCGACGGAGTACTGACACAACGACACGTCGCCTGACTGCACCACGCGGACGTCGACGCCGGCAACGCGAATCGTTCCGGCCCGCACGTCAGCGGTCGTTTGCTTCGCGACGCTGTAGACGACCGTGCCATTGCCTTGACCGCTCGTGCCCCGGGTGATCAGGAGCCATGTGTCGTTCGTGCTGGCGGTCCAGGTGCACCCAGCCGGCGCGGACACGTCGATCGTGCCCTCACCAGCGTCGGCGCTGAAGGCCGCGCTCTGCGGCGAGACCGCGAACGAACAGCCGGGCGCGGACTGCGTCACCTGGACGTCGTATCCCGCGACGTGGATCACTGCGGTGCGCGCCGCCGTCCCAGCGTAGGCGCCAACCGCGTAGGTCACGGTGCCGCCGCCCTCTCCGCTCGAGCCGTTCACAATCGTGAGCCAGGTCTCGGACGTCGTCGCCGTCCACGAGCACGCGGCCGTCGTCGAGACCGTCAACGTCCCCTGCCCGCCGGCGCTGTTGAACGTCGCGCTGAGGGGCGTGACGTCATAGGCGCAGGCGCCCTGCCCGTCCTGCGCGACGTTGTGCACTTGTCCGCCGATCGCCACGACGCCCGTGCGGGCCTGCGACGTCGCGTTGGCGCTGACGGTGTATTTCACGGTCCCCGGTCCCGTGCCGCTGGCGCCCGCCGTCACCGTGATCCACGGCACGCTGGCCGCGGCGGTCCACGTGCATTGCGAAGCCGAGGTCGACACCGTCACGGCGCCCGACCCGCCGGCGCTCGTAAACGCCAGGCTTGCCGGGTCGATGGTGATGATGCACGAGGGTTGGATCGGGGTACCGCTGTCGCAGGCGAAGATTGCGAGCGCTGCGAGAACGGTGAAGCACAGTGCGAGGTATTTCGCGCGCGGACCCACGGGTCACCCAAGCGGATCGGAGGCAAGATCCTCGCCAACGCAGCGGCGGGCTGGCTGTGACGATTCCGCGTCTTCCGACTCGTGGCCCTTGAAAGGCGTGGTAAGAGTTCCGCGCGGGTGCGGGATTTGCCGCCTGCCGGCGTCGCCCGGAGGGGCCCGCGCGCGTCTCTTCTAATGTCGATGCTGGGCGGGCACACCCAGCTTGTTGATGGTGTCCCGCTCGAAGTCGAACTCGATCAGCACCGCGGGCTCGGGGCCGACGACCCAGCCGTCGTGGCCGGGGTCGATCGCCACAACGGCCGGCGCCTGGTATTCGACGACGCAACCGTCGCTGTACTGGATGTGGATCTGGCCCTGCGCGAGAAACCCGACGTGCGCGTGCATGCAGAGGTCGCTGCCGACGACCGGCTTCATGTCCTTCGACCAGCGGAATCCCGCGGGATAGATCATCCGCTTCACGCGGGCGTGGCCGGTGCGGACGACGTCGAGCTTGACGTGCCCGACGTCGCGGCTGTCGGCGCCGGGGATGGGCGCCAGCAGAGGGTTCGAGCTCATGGGTGTCTCCTCTCAACGATCGCTTTCAGCCGTCCCAGATCCGCGTCCAGGGCGGCGCGCATCGGTCCGTCGATCATCGCCGCGGGCAGAAAGCCGAGCATGTTCGTCTCGCCGCGCGCCCGAATGCGGACGACCGAGCCCGCGCCCGAGCGTTGAATCTGATATGCGACTTCGCCCGTCAGCGGCCCGTCCGCGAGCTGCAACACCAGCACGTGCGGAAAATGAAACGTCTGGACCGCCGTCGTCCAGGCAAGCTCGCGGCCGAGGAAGCTGCCGGTGCGGCGCACCCGCGCGCCCGCTTTGATCGCCGGATCGACGACCTCCACGCTCTTCACCGCGGCGATCCATTCGGGCTCGCGCTGCGGGTCGAACATCACCGAGGCGATGTCGGTGGGCTCCGCGGCAATCTGGATTTCGGCGGTGACGTCGATGGCAGGCATACGAGGATTCTATGGCGAAAGGCGCGGCCCCGGTCCGCGCACGCGCGCATGCGCGAGATTCTACCGCTCGGCACGATCCTGCCTGAAATGCGGTGGTACGATGCACCGCAAGGCCGCGTGGTCCACCACATCGATCCCGTCATCGGCACGATCTTCGGCTTCCACCTCTGGTGGTACGGCCTCAGCTACGCACTCGGCCTCTTGAACGCCCACCTGTTCATCCGTCGCGAGCGTCACGGGCTCGGGCTGTCGATGCGCTCCGTGTACACGCTGACGCTCCTCCTCGCCGTCGGCGTGCTGGTCGGCGGCCGATCGGTCTGCGTGTTCAACAACGAGTGGGATTTCTACGGCCAGCACCCGTCGTTCATTCCGAGGATCTGGATCGGTGGCCTCGCGACGCACGGCCTCATCGTCGGCGGCGCCGTCGGCGTGTTCCTGTACTGCTGGATCAGCGGACGACCCTTCCGGCCGCTCTTCGACGTGCTGGCGATTTCGGCGGGGCTCATTCTCGGCTTCGGCCGCATCGGCAACTTCATCGACGGCCACATCTACGGTTCGATCACGACGCTGCCGTGGGGCGTGAAGTTTCCCGACGTGGACGGCTTCCGCCATCCGGTCGTGCTCTACGACAGCCTCAAGAACTTTCTGCTCGTGCCCTTTCTGCTGTGGGTGCGCAAGCGCGGCGCGCCGCCGGGACGGGTCGCGGCGCTCTTCGTGTTTCTGTACCCGTTCCTGCGGATCTTCATCGACCTGCTGCGCGAGTATCCGATCACCAACTTCGGGATCCCGACCGGCCAGTTCTTCAATCTAATCATGGCGTCGGTCGGCCTCGTGCTGCTCGCGATCAACTGGCGTCGCGAGAAGCTCGGACGGGTCGTCTCGCAGCCAACGCCGCCACCCGAAGCGCCGGCCGCGCCGGGGTGGCGCCGGTGGGTCTTCGCGGCGCTGCTGGCCTTCGTGCTGGTGATTCCGAGCGACTCCAGGCGCGACGTCCCGGCCGCGTACGGCGCCCGCCACCCGGGCCTGACGTACTCGGCCATCTATCCGAAGATCGATTACGGCGTGCGCTGAAGAGCGCGGCCCTGATTCTCGGACGGGATCGTCCGATATGACGGGCATGCGTCACATCATTCTCGACACGAACGACGTGCCGCCGCCCGTGCCCCAGTACGACCGCCGCCGGACACCGGACCGCCGGCGCGTGTGGCGGGGCGGCCGGCGTGACAGCGACTGGGTGAATCGTCCCCTCGACGGACTGACGCGCCTCGACCGCCAACACAGCAGGCTGGGCGTCTGGCGCCGCGCGCTCTCGACCATTCACCTGCTCTGGTAGGAGGCGTCGGCTCTACGCCTCCTTCGGGTGACGGTGCTTGAGCCAGGACCGGAGCGCCAGCATCCCGGCCAGCGCAACGATCTGGCCGCCCGCGATGATGAGATTCACATTCAGCGCGGGACGCCACTTCGCCTCACCGTTCTTGATCACGTAGACGCCGGCGGGCCGGGCGCCAAGCCCGAATCCGACGCCGCCTTCCTTGTCGGTCTTGTTGCCCGCGCCGCCGCCGCCACCCACGACCGCGACCGGCAGAATCGTCGCGCCATCGGCTTGAAACGGCTCGCCGAACACGCGGCGCGCGCTGATGTTTTCCTGTGTGTGTTGCAGAACTTCGAGAGGCTCCATAACGCCCTCCGATACCTGAACTGATGCAAGGGTCAGACCCATCGGGCACGGGCCGCCCGCGCGACCGCGCCCCCCGCGGAGAACTCCGCAGTGGCTCATTCTCCGCGGCGCTGTCGGGGATTTTCGGCCACTGACCGCCTGTCGTTTCGCGCTACCCTACAGCGCATGCTCCCACTCACCCTGCGGCTCGTCGCGGCGGCCGTCGTCACGTTCTCGCTGGGATTGCAGACCAGCCCGGCCGGAAGACCGGGACCCGCGCTCACGCACATCGACGGCCTGGGCAGCATCAGCTTCCCGAATTCCGGCAACGCGGCCGCGCAGGCGCCCTTCGTCCGGGGCGTGTTGCTGCTCCACAGCTTCGAGTACGAGGCGGCCGCCGAGGCGTTCCGCCAGGCGCAAGCAGCGGATGCCGGCTTCGCGCTCGCGTACTGGGGCGAGGCGATGACGTACAACCACCCGCTGTGGCAGCAGCAGGATCGCGACGCCGCGCTCAAGGCGCTGGCCAGGCTCGCGCCGACGCCTGAGGCGCGCGCGGCGAAAGCCCCGACGGATCGCGAGCGGCAGTACCTCGGGGCCGTCGACGCGTTGTATGGTGCGGGATCCAAACACGACCGCGACCAGGCCTACATGCACGCGATGGAGCGCCTGCAGAACGCGTATCCCGACGACATGGAAGCACGCGCGTTCCACGCGCTGTCGATCCTGGGCAGCCGCGACGGCGTGCGCGACTTCGCGACCTACATGCGGGCGGCCGCCACCGTGCAGCCGGTCTTCGACGCGAATCCGGATCACCCCGGCGCGGCGCACTATCTGATTCACTCCTTCGACGATCCCGTGCACGCGCCGCTCGGCCTCCCCGCCGCGCGGCGGTACTCGCAGATCGCGCCGGCCGCGCCCCACGCACAGCACATGACGAGCCACATCTTCGTGGCGCTCGGCATGTGGGACGACGTGGTGCAGGCGAACGAGCGGGCGAGCGCCGCGCAGAACGCGGATGCGGCGAAGCGCGGACTGCGCCCGGGCGTCTGCGGGCACTACACGTCCTGGCTGCAGTACGGCTACCTGATGCTCGGCCAGACCGCCAAGGCCGAAGCGATGATGGATCAATGCGCCGCGCGCATGGCGGACAAGCCAAGCGCCGGCGAAATCGAGTACTACGTCCAGATGCGCGCGCGCCAGATCATCGACACGCAGAACTGGGCGCTGGCGTCGCGCTGGTCGTGGTCCCCGCCGGCCACCGGCCGCGGCGGCGCCGCGTCGCCCCAGCGCACCGAGTACGACTTCACGACCGCGCTGGCCGCCATCGAGCGCGGCGACGCCTCCGCCGCGCGCGCCTTCATCGCGGCGCCCGCGTCAACCGAGCCTAAATCGCGGACGTACGCTCAGGAGCTTGCCGGCCTCGTCGCCATCGCCGACGGTAAGCCGGACGACGGACTCCGGCTCCTGCGGGCGGCCGCCGAGGCGGAGGACGCGATGCCGTTCGAGTTCGGGCCACCCGCGATCGTCAAACCGACGGCGGAGCTCCTCGGCGAGCAACTGCTGAAGCTGGGCAAGCCGGACGAGGCGCACGCGGCGTTCGAGCGCGCGGCCGAGCGCACGCCGGGCCGCACGCTGGTGGTCGCCGGACTGAAAGCCACGGCAAGCGGAGGACACCCATGAGCGCGACACTCGCGATCGCGTCGAGCGCCGTCGTCGTCTGCGCGCTCGTCGCATCAGCCCAGGCGCCGTCCTCGCAAGGCGGCGCGCCGGCGCCCCTGCCCAACTGCGTCGAGCTGGCCGCCGCGCTTCGGGCCGTCGCGGCCAATGACGCACGGCTGCGCGACTGGCCCAACCTCGCGCGCTATCACGACGCGAACCGCTCGGTGACGAATGCGGACGCCGTCTTTCTT
>Ga0335084_10002885_pt1 | contig 16698 bp, 15 predicted proteins | sample Lox_Sample_44_FD_206721 | JGI IMG/M metagenome (GOLD analysis project Ga0335084, IMG submission 206721) | Soil microbial communities from Loxahatchee National Wildlife Refuge, Florida, United States - Lox_Sample_4.4 | ecosystem: Environmental > Terrestrial > Soil > Wetlands | place: USA... | reverse complement strand
TTGTAGTAGCAATCAGCATATCAGGAAATACTGTAGAGACGTTATCAGTTCTCGAGTCTGCAAGAAAATCTGGAGGAAAGATAATTGCATTTTCATCGGGAGGAATTATGGAAAAATATTGTAAAAAACATAATATTGAATACAGAAATGTTCCGCAGTTTCACTCACCCAGAGCATCATTTACTGCCTTCTTGTATAGCATCTTGCGTGTCTTGGGACCTGTCCTACCTGTAAAACGCGGTGATGTTTTAGAATCAATTAAAGAGCTTGAAAAACTCAAGAAAAAAATATCGTCTGAAAATCTTGACTCTTCCAATCCTGCAATTGTTCTTGCTAAATGGATGGAAGGGATTCCAATTATTTACTACCCATTTGGCTTGCAGGCAGCAGCTATACGATTTAAGAACTCATTACAAGAAAATGCAAAAAGACATGCGATGGCAGAAGATGTAGTAGAGGCATCACATAATGGAATTGTATCATGGGAAAAACGATCTTCTATACAACCAATTCTGCTCGAGGGAAAAGATGACTATGTCAAAACAAAAGAGAGATGGTCTATTTTGAAAAGATATTTTAAAAAAAACAAGATAGACTACAGAGAGGTTCATTCAACCAAAGGTAATATTCTTACTAAAATCATCAACATGATCTATCTTCTTGATTATTGTTCTATATATCTTGCCGTATTAACAAAAGTGGATCCATCACCAATTAATGCAATTGATTATGTCAAGAAATATACGGTGTGAGTTAAAAATTTCGAAAGCGAACAACGAAGTTAATTCATTCAAGACAAATCACAAATAATAAATTTTGATCAACTAATCAGTTTTTAATCTATTAAATCAGAAACGACATAAAATATAAAAATCAAGTATAATTTTCTTAAGATGATGATTGTTTATTCATTCTCAAGATGTTCGTAGAATTTTTGCCCTCATTGAACAATAAATCGATTATAGACATGTTAGGAATAAAGGGATCATAACATTGCTTGTAAGCTGGATGAATATAATCCTGAAATTTAACATCAATACCATTATTTTTGAAATCCTCGAAGTTAAGATAATTTCTTCCAAATTGTCCTGAAAGGTAGAAATCAGCATCTAATGATTTACATATATTCAAAATTCTGTCAGAACCTGTTCCTTCTACATGCAATTCTGATGAGAAAATTGTTTTTGTGTTTATATCAAGTTGCTTCATAAGATATCGAATTATTTCTACATTTATATCGACTAAAAGATCAAACTGTTGAGCATATAATGCATTAAAAAAATTTTCATGGTCTCGTAAAAATTCAGATTTCGTGTAATTAATCTGAATAGATTTTTTGTGTTTCATAGCCCAATTTTGTGAGTTATCAATTCTCACAGTATTCACCAAAGAATCATGTTTTGTATTAACTGGGATGGTCATCCACATAGAACCATCATTAGTACGAATCTTATTTCTGTTTATAAAATAATTTTTTTCGTATTGAACATCATCAAGGAATACAAATACGTCTGAACTCAGAATTTTGTGAAAATAGCCTAACCACGGAATGTAGTTAGGCTGATGAATGGATATTATCGTTTTATCTACACCTTAATCTTTCAACAAATATTTTGCACGTCATATGACCATTACTAATTAGGATTATTTCTTATATAGTAAAAATAATTCTTGTAAAGATCCTCAAGAGATTTGAAGTCAGAATCAATATTTAATTTATAATTTTCTTTTATATTTTCCAGAATTAGATGTAAATGAGTAGGCACTTCTTGCCACCAAATTGGATGTGTTAAAATTTGTAATTTAGAAATTTTACCTACATGATTACACATACAACCTCTCCTCCAATTCTGAACACTATCACTAATATAAACAGATTTTTTCATTAGAGGATTATGCATGGCATCAGAGAACCCAGCGACTAATCTAGGATTTAATTTTTTAGTAGTTGTAGGATTATGTTGAGTTACAGATATGATTTTTTGGCCAGTTATATTTTCTAAAATTCTTGTCTCATTTTTAATCTGCTGGCGAGCATTATTCAAAGATTTGGGTAGAAAATCGGTATCATAATGTAAGCCTATTTCATGACCCATCGAAGATATTTTTGATATTATGGTTTCGTTCTTTTTTGTTAATGCATTATAGAAAGGACTATGCAATAATATAAAAAAAGTAGAATATAGTTCAGAATCATATTCCAATTGTGCTATTTTTAACGCATGTTCCAATGATATATCAACATCATGTCGTAATACTATGAAACTATCTTTATTCTTGTCAGTATGAAGATCTTTGAGTGGTCCTACGTAATCATAAGTATTTTTTGCGTAATTCAAAACTTCAAGGTAATGACGAAAGCTAAAGTCACATTTACTCTGCATTACATAGGTAACAATTTTTTATTATTATTAAATGCTGATTATTCTCATAGGAATCTCAGTAGAGCTTTTTCAAAAGATTTTCATCCTTTTGTATGTTTTTCTTTTGTGAACCTCCATTTGATATATCTACCAATTCCTTCGTCGAGATCGATTCGTGGTTTGAAACCCAACACCTTTGCTGCAAGCGATATATCGCCTAAATGGCGCTTCACGTCACCTGGGCGCTCTTTTTTAAATTCTAGGTTTAGTTTAAGTTCTTTACCAGTTATTTCTGCGTATTTTTTTATCATTATTTTAGCCAGATCTTTTATCTTAGTTTCCTTACCCTGTGCAATGTTAAATATTCCTCCCACGGCACGCGATTCTATAGCTGCTAGATATATCCCGTTTGCAGTGTCTTGAACATGTGTCAAATCCCTAGTTTGATTTCCTGTTCCATAAATTACCGGATTTTTTCCTTCTGAAATTCGTGAATAGAATTTTGGAATTGCCGCTGCATAGGCATCCTGTCGCATGAATTCTCCATATGCATTAAAAGGTCTCACTATCACAAATTCGAGTCCATAAGACTGTTCAAATGATTTTATGTAAAGTTCAGATGCAGCCTTTGATGATGCATAGATAGTGGTTGGAACCAGAGGATGTGTTTCTTTCATGGTGGAATACATTGCTGTACCATATGCTTCACTTGATGAGACGTGTACTAATTTGGTCTTCAACTCGTTACAAACTTTACCTACTAAATATGACCCATAATCATTAACTTTTACTAGTTCATCAGGAGTATCGAAAGACATTGGAAGAGGCAGTACTGCCAGATTAAAGACCATTTTAGAATTTTTAAAATAGGATTTCATTCGTGAAAAATCTAGAATATCTCCTTTAACTATTTTTATATTTTTAGGAAGATTCTTTCTGCCACTGCCATTTGAAAAATTATCATAAACTAGAACATCGTATCCTTTGGCATCAAGCAGCCTAACTAGATGTGACCCTATAAAACCAGACCCGCCAGTGACTACAACTTTTTTTGATGACAATAGTCTTCCGTAATTAGTCTCATAATTAGATTTTGTGTTACGATTTCCGTTGAATAGATACTATAACCAAGTCCATATGTCATAAACAAAATACAGAAAATAGATAAGCCGCATATCCTGTAAAGTGGTGTGTCAAAAGAAATACAGAAGAACCTAAAATTATTGAAGAAAGAGGCATCCTCAATAGGTAGTAGATCTGCACTAGTAATTACTGTTACAACTCAGGATTTAGGCAATAATTTTGAAATTTTTCCATTTCGATATTTCAAAAATTATGTTTGCTTACCTATAGGTATAAAAAATACTGCCATGGGTATACACATTTCCAAATTATTTGATGGAAAAGTAGACTTGATTTTTGTTGATGTGGAAAATAAATTGCGAGCATGCCAAGATTTATTTAATAAAATATTTGCTGTGGTTAAAAAAAGCAAAATATTTCCAATAAAAGGAAATGACTTTACAGCAGATTCTGCTTTTTCTGTTATTTTTACTATATTAAAGAATTTATCTCAAAAAAAAATACTCATAGTTGGGGCTGGCAATATCGGAAGCAAAGTAGCATTGAAACTGATCGAGTGCGGAGCCCAAGTTTTCATAATAAATTCTACAAAATTGTCCACCAATAAACAGGCAGATGCGATAAATATAATGAAACCCGCAGAGTGCAGATCACGAGTAAAACCAATAACTAAAGAAAAAATACCAAGAAATTTAGATTGTATTGTAGGTTTCACAAGAGGAATTCCAGTAATAACTAAAGATATAGTAGCTAATCTGAAAACAGAAGGGTTGTTATTGGATGGTGGAACTGGAACAATCAGTCAATCGGGAATTAATGAAGTAAGGAAAAAGAAAGCGATGATCTTAAGATTAGATATTAGAGTAGGATTTGCTCATTATGCAAGTTTTATCATGAATACGGAAGAATTTGTCACAAAAGTAGTTGGAAAAAAGAAAATTGATGGATTTAACATGGTAGCTGGTGGAGTGATAGGTGAGAAGGGAGATATCATAGTAGACAACATAAAAAAACCAAATAAAATTATAGGCATATCAAACGGTAGAGGGAGCGTTTTAAAGGGTATCACTCACAGTAAGAATGTAGATATTGTTAAGAGACTCATTAACTGAGAACTTATCATATGCGTGTTCTAATTGCAGGGAATTTGGCCAACACAGGATATTACATCGCTAAGTTGTTGAGAACAAAGGGTATTGAGGCGGATTTGTTAATGAAGAAAAATGATTTGATTGTTCATGATCCTAGATCACTTGATGGGATGATTGAGTATCCAGAATGGATTAGATTTTGGGATGGGACAAAAAGAAATTGGAAACTAAAAATTGTAAGCATCATGAAAAAATATGATATAATACATGCATCTACAGAACTTCCCATTTTTGCACTATTTTCAAGAAAACCATACATAGCCATGACAACAGGGGATGACATAGTTGAGTTAGCGCATAAGAGATCTATTAAAGGAATTCTTCTCAAATGTGCATACAAGAAAGCAATGGTGGTAGTTTATACAGGAACGTATATGTATCCATCAGTTATTAAACTGAAACTTAAAAATGCATTGTTCATACCTCTTTTGTGGAGTTATGAAAAATTTAATCCAAGGCAAAGTAATAGAATTGATGAGAAACTCACTATATTTCACCCAACAAATCACTATTGGAAAGATAAAGGGAATGATATATTTCTAAAAGCATTCGTTAAATTAGCTAAAACAAATGACAAGATTCATTTGATAACAATTAACCGTGGAAGAGATTTCAAACGATCATTAGAAATTTTGAATGTTCCAGAATTGAAAGGGAGGTTTACGATACTTCCAGAAACTTTACCTCATAACCAGCTACCACAAATTTATGCAAATGTAGATGTGATAGCTGACCAGTTCATAGCAGGATCGCTTGGATTAATAGGGCAAGAAGCCATGGCCTCAGAAAAACCATTGATTAGCTATGTAGATACAGAGTTATACCAAAAAATTTATGGAGACATACCGCCAATATTAAATGCCAAAACAGAGAAGGAGGTTTATGATTTTCTAGTTCAACTCTCATCAGATACAACTATGCTTAATAAAATTGGTAACGAATCTAGAAAATGGTTGCTAAAACATCATAACCCAGATACTATTATTGAAAAATACATATATCTTTATAGCGCGCTTCTCGATGGATTAGATTACAGGGAAATAAAAGGACGAATTTCTCCTATGTCTTGATTTTAGATTTTTTTGCAGTAAAATAAACTACTTTGGCTGAATCTAAATTATTCATTTTTTTCAATATCGTGTCTATACATGGAAAGATGTATTTTGTTGATGGTTTAACGAACTTGGGATTTGATCCTATTCTTGGGATCGTGTAATAACTTGGAACTATAATCCCTAGATCAAGTCCAGATTGTTGGATTAATTCTGAGATAGTTTGCCATTTGTTCATTCTACAATATTCTACAGTTGTATCGTTAGAAAAACCAAAACCTCCCGCATTTGCGATGTTAAAAATAAAAATACCATCATCCCTTAATACACGTTTTACTTCTTTGAAAATTTTTAATTTATCAGAATCTTGTATAACATGAACCAATACGTCATTAGAGATTATACAATTCATACTTTGATCATCAAATGGCAGTTCGTATGCATTACATACATGAATTTCATCATACCCTCGCTCCTTAGCTTTCATTGCTCTTTCCTTTGAAATATCTATACCTATTATTTTTTTAAAACCAAATTTTTTGTAGTCATCGTACCAAGTCCCTATAGAGCATCCAAGATCTAACACTTTATCATAATTCAAATTGCTGAATTTCAGTAGTAACGATTTAACAGTTGCTACTTCTTGTTTGTGATAATATCCATTCATTAATCTATCAGTTTCATTATTATGAATTTCATGAGTCGTTCCTATTATGTCGATGTGATCATATTCTGTGCCCACTTTTGTTAAGAGCATCGCATGGAATATAAGTTTAGAGATTTTTATTGTGTTGATTATTTAGTTCTTCACGGGTTGCACAATTGCATAGGCATATACGCTTGTAAGATCATAATATGTAGAATAGAAGAAAACCTTCAGATTATTATGTTTAATAGATTTGAATCCATGACAGCTTAATAATTTATTTAACTTCTTTCTATCTAAACAGTTTGTAAAATTTACTTCCTTGTTCAGCTTCATTCCACGCGGATTCTGCACTATAATGACAGCAACCCCACAGGGTTTCATGACGCGATATATTTCGTTAAAAACGAGATCTAGATTTGGAACATAGGGAAGTACCGAATAACAAGATAAGAAATCAAAAGTATCATCCTTAAAGGGAAGACATATTGCATTACCACAGACATCAGGACGTTTTTGTTTTTCTTGATTTATTTGAGAAGGAAGATCAAATGCAATATAATCACATTTGAAGAATTCGTGCCAGTTTCTATAGCCTGAACCTAAATCTAGACCAAGTTTTTTCCCTGAAGAGTAATTCATAGTAAGAAAACTTGTAAACCAATGCTTTATCATAACAGTATCCTACTTATTGAATATTGTAGGATAGGGAGTTAATTTCCCGCCCCATTTTTCCTTATTCTTGAAAATTCCTTTCTCTTTAGGCGATTGATGTTCTTCAGGATATTTGACGCCAGATAAATCATAAAACCTGCATCCTTTTTTCTTTCCCCATTCTATTATTGTCCATCTCAAAAGGTCTTGTGAGTACAATTTTTTTTCAGTATCATCCTTGGAGCGAGCTATACCCCATTCGTTTATGTAGCCATTAAATGCAGAAATAAAGATTCCGCCTATAGGCATTTTATCATACCAGGCCAAAAAACCAGCTCCCTCACCTGTAGATGTTGCTAATTGAACTACTGCTTTTACTTGACTATCCGAATAAGGACTAAAGCCATTCAATTCTCTATATTTGTTTAGCAAATCAGAATAATTTTTGAGATCTTGTAGGTCCTTCATAGAAAATTCACTTACTGTTACTCCCCTTTCACGCGCCCTCTCTATGTTTTTCTGTACCGATTTTTTATCGGTATTCTTAATTATATCATCAAGCTCTTGATTTAAATCAATTATGAATGTAGCTGCTTTTTGTTCTCCAAAATTGTACTTATCTCGAAATGAAAGTTTTTTATCCTGCGGATGTGACGACCCTTCAAATTTTTTTGAACTAAGAAAATCAAATAGTTCTTCTGAAATCGCGTCATAATACGAATCATCAAAAACTACTGGTCCATGTGTCCAAGTCCACTTAGTTGTATATTTTTCACCTACGGATGTCCTTGGAATTAATTTTGCCAGTTTACCCTTTCCTCTAAACAATCTAAAAAGCAGAATTTGTCCTACTACAATATTATTTTCATTACGGAACTTAAGATATTTGGGTTGATATTTTTCTATTAATTCTTCATACTTACCATATTCTATTGTTTGAAATATTGTACCAAATTTTGAATCAAGTAATCGTTTATTCCAATTCAGATCTGGAAGATCATCATTTAGATCGAGTTTTTTGAGAGATCCTCTAGAAACCATGATTTGCTTTTATCAGATGGACATATAAGATTAATAATACTGATGTACCAGCCTTCTCGAATGTCATTTGTCCTTTGGATGACAGGTTTACCCTGCTCTGGAAAGTCTTCGATTGCAAGAGAACTATGCAATGCTGTACCAAATATTGCCATTCTTGATGGAGATGAATTAAGAGAGTGGCTATCCCCAAAGGATTTTTCTAAAGAAGGTAGAAATGAACATAATAAAAAAGTTGCATATTTAGCATCATTATTGGCGAAGCACAAGGTTCCAGTTTGTGTTTCTTTAATTAGTCCTTTTATAGAAAATAGAGAAATGGCACGCCGGATTATTGGCCCCGAAAAATTTGTGGAGATTTATGTAAAATGTCCTTTGGATGTGTGCGAATCGAGAGACGTAAAAGGCATGTACAAGAAGGCAAGAAATAATGAGATTAAGAATTTTACTGGAATAAGTGATCCTTATGAAATTCCTCCAAATCCTGATCTAGTATTAGAAACTGAAAAATATTCAGTAGGAGATTGTGTAAGAATTATTTTAGAACATTTGAGATTTAAGGAAATCCATCGTTAAAATTCCAATAAAAATATCAAGATGTTATTTATCCCAATCGAAATTCCTATTTAATAATCGATTTAATTGTTCATTATAAGGTTTAAAGTAATCAATTAATTTCATTCTAGTAGATGTATTCATAGATTTGTATTCGCCCACATTCAGCTTCTGAAGATTATGAATTTTGTATGGTGGAATTTCTAAGAATTCAAAGATTTGATTCACAATAAGATTAGGGTTATCTTCTAAATCTTCAGTACTTAATATGAGGAATTGATTCTTTGGGAAATAATTCATCCATGATTTTAACTGGTTGACATATAATCCTCTTGAAAGATATGAGTAGTCTCTAAGATTTATTCCAACATAATTTTCATTCTGCTCTTCTCTTTCTCGTTCTCCTGAAATTCTTTTTTCTTCAGAGTTTATCGCTTCTTCAAATGACAGCGTTTCATATCCATTTTTGACCTGCATGTTATAGTGAGAATAGGCTCTATCAATGGGATTTCTAAGAATTGCTATCAATTTAACATGTGGTAATACTTTAGACATTCTTTTTGGAACTATTGAATTAAAAATATACATTGGAGACGCTTCTCCAGTGACAAATTTTCTTTTGTAAAGTTTTTGCATATTCTTAGAAAAAACTGTAGGAAAAAATGATTTATACCAAGTAATACCAATATTATAATTGGAGTCAAAATAGTGGATCTCCTTCTGTGCAGCAGATAAAATACTAGGATGTTGAACTAAATAATCATAGAGTGAGGTCGTAGCACATTTTTGACATCCAATTATTATAAAATCAGGAAGAACTCTAATTGGTCCAGTAAGATAATAAAAGTGGCGCTGAAACAAACCATACAGTATTTTTTTATAGATTTGGTGTGCTAGCTTGTGTCTATGCAACCAAGTCCTAGTATTTTGCAACTTTGCAAAATCATCAAAAACCTCAATGTCATTATGTTTATCTTTCCACAATCTTCCAAATTTATTAATTTTTTTGCTTATCATATCAATAACAAATCATAATTTTGTAATAAATTCCTTCAAGATAGATTTAAAGAGATTACGAATATTTTTGTCAATAAGGTATGTAACTGCAAAATAAGCTCCTATACACAATAAAAATTCAATGATCAACGATGGTAAGAAATCATAGATTTTTGACTCATAATGTAATAGGAAAGGAGAAGTAGAAAGAAAAACAAGAATAAAAGCACATGCCCCAACGACGTATTTTATTACAAGAGTTATTGATATAGTAAAATGTATGCTCCTTCGCAATAGGACACCTGCATAAATTAAAAATGGAATTTGCAAAATTAGTGCAATAGTAACCCACCAAGTTACTAGAGAAACCTCAGATATACGACTGGAATGAAGTTGAACTAAAGTTACAGAAAGTATTACAATATACATACTATAGTGAATGTTTTGCAATGTAGGAACTACAAAGAGTTTACTTTTTACAATCTTAGAAAATTTTACATTTTCTCCTACATCAGTAGTATCTATTCCCTGAAGTATTTGATAGAAAGTTGATGTTATAACATAAAAAAATGTTCTGCAAGCAAATATGATAGCAATTATTGAGCCACTAGCATAAGCTGGGTTAAGAGCAAATAATGCTGGCTTTGCAAATATTGTAGACACGGTAAGAAATAATATTGCAAAATAAATTAATCTATTAAAATTTTCTTTGACATGATCATGACTGCCATATGCTAATAATTTTGGATAGAGCGCTTGCGATATTAAACCCGCATGACCAATTATTTGAGAAACTGTTAAAGATGCCGCATAATAAGCAACTCCTATGACTGACCCTGTTATTATGGAATATACCATAACATCAAGGGACCACAGTATTCCTGAAAATCTATAATACAATGGAAGCCATGATAATTTTATCCAGCGGGTTAAGGTGCTTATTTCAAATTTTCCTTTGAGTCTAGAACGCGCAAAATAAATCTGAAGAACAATCTTTGCTAAAAACGCTGCAATTGTTGCAATTATTGCACCATTTATTCCCATACCTAAGAAAAAGACTAGAATTAATCCAACTGGAATTTTTAGTGATTCAAAGATTAACAAACCATAGCTTGTAATATGTGGCTTATATCCCAAATTTACACCCTCAATGACTTGACTTACCAATGAAAGCGGTAACAAAATTGATCCAAGTATCATAGAAGAAATGTAATGATTTGTACCATAAACAAAAAAGGCAAGCGCGATATATCCTGGTAATGCTCCAAATGAAAAAATTATGCTTGAGAGAAATGAAGTCTTACCAACTTTTTCGCCTCGTGCAATCTGTCTTGTTGACCAATACGTGATCAAAGGTTCTGAGATTAGAAAATATGAGATCATACTTCCAATGATAGACCATATTCCAAATTCCTCAGGTGTTAGCTTCCTAGTAACGATCAAGGTGAAAATGATACCCGTAAAAACACTGATCATTGCTACGATTAATGCAATTAGACCAGAATACGTAACACGTATGTCACTCAAATACTTCGATTTTTTAAACCCAGTATATCCATATAAAGAAATAAAATTGTTTTTTAACTCAAAGAGATCAAAATTTCATGATGAGTATACATGACTAAGATATTATGCGTATTTCCAAATGACCCTCTTAGTGCATATTATTCAAAAGGAGAAATTAAATCAAGATATTTCAATCCAAAAAATGTCTTTGATGAGATTCATGTCATAAGCCTATTTGATTCAGATGTAAAAGGCGATGAAGTAAAACAAATTGCAGGGAATGCTACATTAAAGATCCACATTGTAGGAAAAACAACGCTCCTAAATGTAAAATCCAAAAGAAAAGATGTTACTGAACTTATAAAAACTATTCATCCAGATATAATTCGTGCCTACAATCCACTATTGCAGGGCTGGCTGGCTGTAGAGGCTGGTAAAAAGCTAGGCATACCTGTAGTGATTTCATTAATGGGAGATTATGATAGAGACCTTAGACATTTTGCAATGAAAAATAGAGATATCAAGTCTTATCTCAAACTATCATACACCAAGAAATTCCTAGAATCACATTCGATAAAAAATGCAGATGTTATAATTATAATCTACGAATTCATACGAAATTATGCGGAAAAGATGGGAGCAAAAAACATACATCTAGTATACAACCGAATCGATCTGTCTCAGTTTTCTACAAATTCATTGCCAGTTTTTGTAGAATCAAAACCAGTGGTCATTTGCGTTGGCAGACTGATGAAAGAAAAAAATCAAGAGTGTCTCATTAGAGCAATAAAGGATCTTAATGTCAAGTTATTATTGATTGGGGACGGTCCGCAATATGAAGAGTTGACCAATCTTGTAAAGGAGCTCAAAATACAAGACAAAGTCAAATTTGAGCGTACCGTTGCTCATAAAGACATACACAAATACTACGCTTCTGCTGATGTCTTTGCTTTACCCATAAAATATGGAGGTTTTGCAATACCAGTTCTTGAAGCAGCTGCCTCTGGTCTTCCGGTCATCTTGCCAAAACAAGAATTTGATGGCAACCCAGAATTAATACAGGACTTTGCTTTACTTGTTGATAACAATCCTGAATCTTTTAGAAGTGCAATTGAAAAGATACTTTCCGACAAAGACACATATGAAAAGATGGTTCAGGCAGGACTTAATACAGTTAAAAAAATTAACAGTGACATAATGGAGGAAAAAGAAAAAAACATTTACCTTTCACTGCTTAAAAAGAATTGAGATTTTTTTGGTGTAGACATATCACGAAAAAAAAGTTAGATCCAGTTTCTTTGTAGATTTATCATGAAGAATCAAATACTGGTATTACTATATTATTTTAGTTTATGTAAGCCATCAAGAACTAGACAAAAAGTTTTGTAGATCTTTAGCTATTTTATTCCAATCAAAGTTTGAGTTGACATATGCACAAAATTCTTTTCCCATTTTTTCCCTTTTTTCTCTGTCAATTAACAGAGTTATAATATTACTTGCATATTCAGCAGTGTTTCCTGGAATTGTCAATAATCCATACCTACCATGTTTTACTATCTTAGCAGTTTCAGTAACAGATGTTGCAACTACCGGCTTGCAACATGCGCCATATTCAAGTAGCTTTACTGGATGTGCAGCGGCATAGTATGGCTCGTCTGGAAAAGAGTCAAGACAAATATCTGAACATATTATGTATCGAGGTATTTCTTCTCTCGGTTTTCTTCCAAGAAAGACAAAGTATTCTGACAATCCCTTTTGCTTTACCTTTGCTTCCCAGGCATCCCGCGTTCTGTGTGGATCCCTGTGATCACCTATTATGATATATTTTACATCAGGTATTTTCTCAATTACGTCCTTTGCAGAATCAATTATCAAGTTAAGATCTTGCAACGAGCCTGAAAATACTAACAGATGTTCTGAGCCAAATGATTCTCTGAGACTAATGATATCATCTGCACGGTACTTTGAAGGATTGAATAACTCTAAATCTACACCGTTTGGTATAATATGTATTTTTTTCTCTAAAATATTTCTTTTTAGTAAATCATCTTTGAGATAGTTTGTTATTGCAATGATTTTATCAGCTTTGGCAAATGAAGATTCTACTATTTTCTTTGGTCGCACATAGATGTGAAGATCAGCAAAATCAAGAACAAATTTTACCTTGTGTTTTGATTGTACTCTCATTGCAGGGAGTGAGCTTCCAATCCCTGGCATGTATGCATATACATAGTCTATTCCATCACTTTTTATAATTTTAGAGACAATTTTTGATACCTCAGGAAAGCATGATATATAATTCAGATATTTCCCAATGCCGCGTTTTCCATTGAATTTCATAATATTTGGAGGATGAATCTCAATTACATCAAGATCATTTTCTTTAAATTTGGATATTCTTGGAGATTTTGGCTCAGGTCTTATTATTACAATAAAGATTTTGTTTCCTAGCTTTGAAAAGGCTTTCATCAAAGAAAAAACTCTTGCATAGTCACCCCACTTTTGTGAAAGGTCTACATTGCATAAAACAAGTATGTTAATAGTAATCACCTACGAGTCAGGAACCACTCGTATGTTTTTTCCAATCCATCCTCAATTGATGTAGAAGGGCTGTACCCAATAATCCTTTTTGCTTTTGATATGTCCATTTTTCTTCGTTTCACATGATCAAATCTTCGCATTGGTTTGTATTTGATTTTTGATTTACTTCTAGTTATGTTTAGAATTAATTTGGCTATGTCACGGATCTGTGTTTCTTTTCCTGTTCCAAGATTAAAGGTCTCATTTTTTCCTCCTTTTTTGGTTGCTGCAAGAATAATACCTTCAACACAGTCATCAACAAAGGTAAAATCCCGTGTCTCTTTTCCCGTACCAGTTATAGTAAGTGGTATTCCATGCATTGCATTTTTAAAAAAGTTTGGAATCACGTTTCTGTAAATCCCCGGTGGGTCATATGGTCCGTAAGAATTTGAGAGTCTCACTATAGTATAGTTCATACCATATAACTCATGAATTGATTTACAATAGTATTCTGCTGTAAGTTTGCTTGTAGCGTATGGAGTAGATGGATTTGGCATCAGGTTTTCTGTAATCACTGGATTTTGTTGATGACCATAAAGTGATGAAGAGGAAGAATAAAGAAATCTCTCTGGTTCTTGTTTTGATGCATAAAGCAGTACTTGAAGTGTGCCTTGGACGTTAACTCGCAAGTCTTCAATTGGATCTTTTACGGAAAGTTCATTTGCGAACCTTGCTGCCAAGTGAAACACATGGTCAAATTTTTTTGAAAAGACCTTGGATAGTGATTTTTTGTCTGTGATATCTCCTTTTACAACCACAAGATTATGGTGTTTTGGTAGATTTCCAACAGAGCTCTGTGAAAAATCATCAATTACGGTTACCTTGGCATCTTGTTCTAGAAGTCTTTTAACCAAATTACAGCCTACGGCACCGTTTCCACCAGTTACAAGTGCATTGATTCCTTTGAGGCTCATCATATAAGATGACTTATCCTGTTTCATTTATCTTTGAGGGTTTTTGTATAGCCTACTGAGATGTAACTGATTCCAAGCTTTTCTGCTTGAGTCTTTGAGAAAATTCTTCTAGTATCAACAATTATTGGAGTTTTCATGGTATGTTTTATTTTGGCAAGGTCCAAGCTCCTGAATTCATCATGATCTGTTACTATTACCAGAGCGTCAGATTGAGATATAGATTCCCAGATATTCTCGGTTTTTTTGCCACCAAAGGTTTCCTTACTTTTTGGATCATATACAATTATGTTACATCCATTTTTGGAAAGATGTGATACAATATCCTTAGAAGGAGAAAATCTAGTGTCACTGACATTTGCCTTGTATGAAACCCCAAGCACAAGTACTGTTGATTCTGATGTTTTTTTTCCATGTTCTTTTATTGCGGCAAGAACTAGTTCTACTACATGAAATGGCATACTATCGTTAATTTTTCGTGAATCAATAATTAATTTTGAATCAATTTGTTTTTTTCCTTGGGGATTTAGTAAAAGATACGGATCTTTTGGAAGACATGGTCCTCCAACCCCTGGCCCTGGCTGCAGAAGTTTTACTCTAGGATGAGAATTGCACACTTTTATTAGTTCGTCTACATCAATTCCATACTTTTCACATATTAACCCAACTTCGTTTGCAAATGCCACATTAACATCTCTAAATGCATTTTCCACAAGTTTTGATATCTCAGCTACTTCTACTGGCGTTGAAACAACTTGAGATCTTACCATCTTTTGATAAAGAGCTTTCGCGAGATTTCCCGAATTCTTATCAACATATCCAATTACACGTGGAGTTGTCTTTATTTCAGATAATGCTGTACCAGGAGCTAGTCTTTCTGGTACAAATGCAGCCCAAAAGTCTTTTCCGAGTTTTGATTTTTTTTCAAGTATAGGTATAACCAATCCCATGAAGGTTCCAGGAGGAATAGAACTTTCTATGATTACAAGTTTATTTTCAAGTAATACACTAGTGATGGATTGACATGCTTTTTGAAGATATGACAGATCAGGCATTATACCACTTGTAAGCGGGGTTGCCACACATATTATTATGACATCGGCATTTTTTACCGATTCTTCCACACTAGAGTTAACATGAAATTTTCCTGAGTCGATACATGATTTTAGGAGTTCTTCAAGACCTTTTTCTTCAAATGGGGCCTTTGATTGACTCAGAGAGGAAAGAAGATCTTTGTTTATGTCGTGTCCTATTACATCAAAACCAGACTGACAAAAAGTCAGCGCTGTGGGCAAGCCTACCTGACCAAGCCCTATTACACAAATTTTTGCATTATGATTTTCAATCGTCGATAACAAGTCTCTTGTCATAGATTTCATCCTAGATTCGTTTACTAACCTATAATATATTATGGGTCAATTGAAATTTTGATACAAATGAAAGATATACAATCGACTTTAGATAATGCATTAAAGTTTCTCCTCAGTCCATCTTCAATCGATGATTCTAATACCAAAGCAAAATCTGGCTTTTATGGATTCCAAAATACAACAAAACCGATGAGAGATACAGATAGGCCGTTCATATTTTATGAGATATCAGGATATGGCATAAACCTACTGCTAAAGTTGTATAGATGGTATAATGATTCCAAGTTTCTTGATCTTGCAAAAAAAACAGGGGAGTCCATATTGCTTGGTCAAGTTAAAAGTAACAGCTCAAAAACAAATGGGTCATTCTTTGACAGGTTTTACCCGGATTCTGGGAATTTTTTTGAGACATTTCATGTTTACCCTAATGCGGTATGTGCTGGTGCACTCTGTGAACTATACCATGAAACTAAAGACAAGCGGTTTCTTGATTCTGCAAGAGAAACAACAACGTGGCTCTTTGAGATGCTTGAAAAAAAAGATGATGTATGTATTGGCTTTAGAGAATTTTTCAGTGAGAGTGAAAAATCAGACAGGGTTTACCCATACGAATCTATCTGCATTCCATTTATTTTGTTGAAATTTCAAAACGATTTAGAACTTTCAGTAAAACAGAAAAGTGATCTTAACTCTGCAATATCTTGGGGAGTACATTCGCAGACTGCTGATGGATTCTTTCCGTTTTTTTACCAACCTTCACTCAATAAATTCAATGAGACGGCATATTCCCATT
>Ga0335084_10002884_pt1 | contig 16698 bp, 16 predicted proteins | sample Lox_Sample_44_FD_206721 | JGI IMG/M metagenome (GOLD analysis project Ga0335084, IMG submission 206721) | Soil microbial communities from Loxahatchee National Wildlife Refuge, Florida, United States - Lox_Sample_4.4 | ecosystem: Environmental > Terrestrial > Soil > Wetlands | place: USA... | reverse complement strand
CTCTTGCAGCCGGAGAAACCCGTGCATCAGCGCCTCGGGGTTCGGCGGACAGCCGGGCACGTAGACGTCGACGGGAAGGAACGTGTCCACGCCCGGAACCACCGAGTACAGGTTCCGGTAGAAGTCGCCGGAGATGGCGCAGGAGCCCATGGCGATGCACCACTTGGGCTCGGGCATCTGGTCCCAGAGCTTCTTCACCCGGGACGCCATCTTCACGGTGATGGTCCCTGCCACCACCATCACGTCCGCCTGGCGCGGCGTGGCCCGGACGATGGTGCCCATCCGGTCGAGGTCCACCCGGCTCGCGGCGGCGGCCATGAACTCGATGCCGCAGCAGCTGGTGGCCATGGGGAACACCCAGAGGGCGTTGCTCATCCCCCAGGTGAGCACCTGGTCGAGCGAGGTGGTGGCCACCGAGAGCCCCGGCACGCTGAGCAGCGTCTTGTAGAGCGGGTGCTCGAACGCCGCGCCGTCGTCAACCGTCTTCACACCCACTCCAGCGCTCCCTTCCGGATTGCCCAGGCCCAGCCGAGCATCAGGACTCCGACGAACGTGCCCACCGCGACCAGGCCGGCCGTCCCCACCTCCCGGACGATGGTGCTCCAGGGGAGGATGAGGGCGGCCTCGATGTCGAAGAGCACGAAGAACAGGGCCACCACGTAGTAACGGGCGTGGAAGCGCACCCAGGCCATGCCCCGGGGCGTCTCGCCGCACTCGTAGGTCTCGCGCTTGAGCGGGCTGTCGACGCGGGCGCGCACCCGGAGCAACCGCGCGCCGACGAGCAGGCTGCAGATCGCGAGGAAGGAAACGACGAGGAAGGCGAGGAGGGCGAGGCCCTGGGTCATGCACGTGCTCCCGAGGGGGACGTCCTACTGCGCGTTCGGGTCGTCCGCATAGGCCTCCGAATCGTCCGCCTTCTCCGGGCAGCGCGCCAGCTCGGCCTTCACCAAGGACTGATGGTGGACCTCCTCGTCCCGGAGCTCGGTGAACAGCGCCCGCAACTCGGGGTCCTTGACGCGGGGCAGCGCCTCGCTGAAGAAGGCGTGGGCCTTGACCTCCGCAGCGAGCACCGCCTCCAGTGCCTGGCGGACGCCCATGAAGGCCCGGGCCTCCTCGTAGGCCGGGGCCTCCACGTCGAAGAGCTGCCGGCGCTCCACCGTCGACGGGGCGTTGCCGAACATCGTCCGCCGCCGCTCGAGCAGCTCGGAGCGATGGCGATCCTCGATGCGGGCCATCCGGGCGAAGAAGTCGGCCACCTCCGGAGAGTCGTGGGAGGCGAGCTGATCGGCGAACTCCCAGTAGCGGTCGCGCGCCTCCTCCTCGATCAGGACCGCCAGGTCGAGGGCGTCCCGGAGCGTGATCCGCTCGAAGTCGATGCCGACGATGGGAACCATGGTGCCCTCCTCAAGCCTTGAGATACGCCTCGAGCACCCGGGCCCGCGGCCGGGGCTCGCCCCGCTGCAGCTCGACCTGGCGCTGGCGAACCAGCGCGTCGTACGTCGGCGGAGGATGTGGGTTCCGGTAGAAGACGCCGGTGTAGAGCTCCTCACCGTAAGCCCGGGCCAGGTCGAGCGCGGCGAGCTGGTTCGCCGGGTCGTGCCCCAGGCTGGCCAGCGACTTCATCCGTGCCTTGTGCGCGCGGAGCTGCTGCTCCTCCTCGCCGAAGGTCACGCAGGGCGACTGGATGTTGACGAAGGAGAACCCGGGGTAGCGGATGGCCTCCTCGATGAGCGCGGTCATCCCCGGCATGTCCGCCGGGGTGGCCTGGGCCACAAAGCCCGCGCCGTAGGCCAGGACGGTGAGCAGCGGGTTGATGGGCTGCTCGAAGCTACCGAAGGGCGAGGTGACGGTCTTCAGGCCCCGCTTCGAGGTGGGTGAGAGTTGCCCCTTGGTGAGGCCGTACACCTGGTTGTCCATGACCAGGTAGGTGAGGTCGATGTTGCGACGGATGGCGTGCGGCAGGTGACCGCCGCCGATGGAGAAGCCGTCGCCGTCGCCCCCGGCCACCACCACCAGGAGGTCGGGGTTGGCGAGCTTCACCCCCTGGGCGATGGGGAGCGCGCGGCCGTGGACACTGTTGAACCCGTAGGCGGTGGTGTAGCCCGGAATGCGGCTGCTGCACCCGATGCCGGAGATGAAGGCGATCTCGTGCGGCGGCCGCCCCACCGCGCTCAGCGCCCGGTAGAGCGCTTGGAGCACCCCGTAGTCCCCGCAGCCCGGACACCAGATGGGCTTGAGCGGGCTCTTGTAGTCGTTGGGGGCGAGGAAGGATTCCATCTACAGACCCTCCGCCAGCTGCTGCATCCGGGCGAGCACCTCGTCGGCGCGGAAGGGCTGCGCCCCGCTGCGGGCGAACGAGGTCACGCCCCCTGGCACGTCCACGAACATCCGCAGGACCCGGTAGAGCTGCCCCTGGTGCGACAGCTCCAGCACCAGCCCGCGGCGGACCCCAGCGAAGAAGTTCCGGTACACAGGCTCGGCCACCGGATAGAGGAGGTACGGAACGAGGAGCTTGACCGGTAGCCCCCGTGCCCGGGCGAGCCCGAACGCCTCGCGGGCCACCCCGGCCGAGCTGCCCCAGCTGACCAGCGCGAGCGGCGCGTCCGCCGGGCCCTCGCGCAGGAAGAGGTCGGCGCGCTCCTGGAGGGGATCGAGCTTTCGGAAGCGCTTCCTGTTCATCGCCGCGTGCACCGCCCCGCTCGCGGTGGGCGCCCCCTTGGCGTCGTGCTCGATGCCGGCGGCGAGGTAGTTCCCGCCCTTCATTCCGGGGTGGCTGAGGGGGCTCACCCCGGATGGGGTGTCGGCGAAGCGCTGATACCCCTGGGCCAGCTGCTCGGGGGTGGGCCGGGTCCGCTCCAGCACCTCGAGCCGCGAGACGTCGACGGGGTCCACCGTCTCCTTGCGCTGGGCGATCTCCTGGTCGGAGAGGATGACCACCGGTGTCTGGTACCTCTCGGCGAGGTTGAAGGCCTCGACAGTGAGCCAGAACGTGTCCTCGACGCTGGTGGGGGCGAGCACCGGCCGGAGCACGTCACCGTGGGCGCTGAACGCCGCCTGGAAGAGGTCAGCCTGCTCGGGCTTGGTGGGAAGTCCGGTGGACGGCCCGCCGCGCTGTACGTTGAGGAGCACCAGCGGCAGCTCGGCGATGGAGGCCAGGCCGAGCACCTCGGTCTTCAGCGACATCCCCGGACCGGAGGTGGCGGTCATGGACTTCTTCCCCGCGAACGAGGCGCCCACCGCCGAGCCCACCCCGCTGATCTCGTCCTCGGCCTGGAGCACCACCCCCCCGTACTTCGGGAGCTCGCGGGAGAGGATCTGCATCACCTCGGTGGACGGGGTGATGGGGTAGCCACCGAAGAAGTCGCAGCCGCTGAAGATGGCAGCCGAGGCGCACATCTCGTTCCCGTCGCAGAGGAGCTTGGGCGTGGCCGCCGCCGGACGAGCGAGCGAACGGGGCGCGGCCAGGGGGTGTTCCGCGGCGAAGGCGATGCCACTGGCCAGCGCCTTCCGGTTGGCCTCGAATAGCCCCGCGCCCTTCTGGCCGAACTTCTTCTGCAGCCCGCGCTCCAGCGCCTCCTGCGACACGCCGAACCAGCTGCAGAGCGCGCCGAGGACCACGCTGGTCTTCGCCCGGTCGGTGCCGGCCGAGGACTTGGCCAGCTCCGCCAGCGGGACGCCGATCACCTCGCGTGGCATCCGGCCGGGCGGGGCGAAGTCGGACGGAGGCGAACCGGCCTTCGCCTCGTGGATGAGCACGGTGTCGGGCCCGATGGGCAGCTCGGCGCCGAACCGGCGGAAGTCCTCCCAGTTGAGCGCCACCGCCACGTCCAGCACGCCGCCCGGGTTGGGGATCTTTCGGGTGGAGAGGCGCACGCGGCAGGACGATTCGCCGCCGCGGATCTGGGAGCCGAAGCTCTTGGTCATCACGGCGTAGAAGCCCTGCGACGAGGCCGCGGCGAGGAGCGACTCTCCCGCGCTCACCACTCCGTCCCCGCCCGAGCCGGCCAGCCCGACGACGAGATCCTCGAGCATCAGAGGCCTCGCAATGTTGGATGTTGAACTGCGCTGCACGTTCCCGCGTCGGTGCCGGGGATGCAAGCCGCTGGCCTCGTTCCGCACGGCATACGGCGCATGCTTCGCCAGCTCGGAGCGCGCAGACGGTGCGCGCCGGGGCGTTTTCCAGCGCCGGGGATGCAGCCGCAGCGCGGCGAACGGGGACCGAGCCGGGCCGACCGGCGGTGCGACTCGGGCCTCAGCTCCTGGGGCGGAGCTTGCCTTCACCCAGTGCCGCGAGGAGCGACGAGAGGTCCACCCGGGCGGTGCGGAGGAACATCCGGAACGCCCGCTCGGCGCCCGAGGCGAGCGCCGCCAGCTTCTCCAGCCGGGCGAGCCGATCGCGCCCCACTCCGCTGGCCGAGGCAAGCCGCTTGGCCTCGTCGAGGTCCTTGCGGATGCGGGAGATGAACACGCTCTCTCGCTCCTGGATGACCCGACTCACCATCCGCACCAGGTCGGTCTCGGCGCGGAAGTGCCAGGCCCCCGTCCCGGGCTGGCGGATGCGCACCACCACGCCCCACCGCTCGAGGTCGCGGACCAGCATCGAGACCGCGCCCTTGCTCAGCCCCAGCTCCTCTTCGAGCTGGGTGGCGGTCATGGACATGCCGCGGAGGTAGAGCACCGCCCAGACCCGGCCCTGATTGTGCTTGAAGCCCCAGAACTCGATGACGTTCCCCACCGCGTCGATGGCCAGCGCCTCCCAGCGCGGGAGCCCCGGCGCGGGGTCGGGCGCCGCCAGGCGGGGTGCGTCGGACCAGCTGTAGCCCTTGGACGGCATCGTTCGTGGCCTCGCTAGCGGAAGGCCGCCCCGAGGCGCCTGGCCCAGTCGGTCAGCTCGTCGGCGCCGGGTGAATCGCGGAGGGGACCGAGCGCGTCGAGCGCCGCCTCGATCTCCCGGTCCATGAGGTGGAGCGCGGCGCGAGGCGCGTCGGTGGCGAGCACCGCGACGCCCAGCTCGCGCACCCGCTCGTCGGCCATCGAGCCGAAGGCCCACAGGTCCTTGATTCGCCGCCGGAGCGGCTCGTCCATCTGCGCGGCGAGGAGGATGGGCAAGGACGGGGTCCGCGACTTGAAGTCGGCGAAGACCGGCTTGCCCGGGTCGCCGCCGTTGAGGTCCTTGAGGTCGTCGGCGATCTGGAAGGCCACCCCGAGGTGCCGGCCGAAGGTCTCGAAGCGGCGGGCGACGTCGTCCCTGCCCCCCAGCCGGCCGGCGGCCGCGCCGCAGAAGCCGAACAGCGCGCCGGTCTTGCCCTCCATGATGCCCCGGAAGCGCTCGACCGAGAGCGAGAGGTCCCCGCGGGCCTCGACCTCGCCGATGGTCGCCCGGGTCATCTCGGCGACCGTCCGCACCGCGGCGAAGGTGATCTCCCGGTCCAGCGCCGCCAGCTCGTCGAGGGCGAGGGTCAGCAGGAGGTCCCCTCCCATCACCGCCACCACGTTGCCCCAGAGCGCGTTCACCGTGGGGCGCCCGCGGCGGTACATGCCGGCGTCCACCACGTCGTCGTGGAGCAGGCTGGCCGAGTGCACCAGCTCCGCGGCCACCGCCACCCGGAGGAGCCCCGCCTCCGGCGCCCCCGCGGCCAGGCCGAACAGGTGCACCATGGTGGGCCGCACCCGCTTGCCGCCGCTGCCGATGCAGAGGTGCCGGCCGGCGTTGAGCAGCGTGTCCGACTGGCCCACCTCTCCCGAGCCGTGCGAGAGCACCGACGCGAGGCGCTCCTCGGCAGATTGCAGGAAGCCTGCTGCCTCCGGCGTGGTCTCCATCTGGTTCACCCTGTTCAAGACTACTTGAACTCCATCCGCCCCGCCGCGCTTTCTGCGGCGCCCGGCTTTTCGAAGGAACAAGGCCCGCTTGGGGCCGCCACGCTGGCCTGCACCGCCGCGCGATCCACCTTCCCCGCCGCGGTGCGAGGGAGCGCCGCCGCCGGGAACACCTCGGCCGGAACCTTGAACGCGGCGAGCCGGGCGCGCGCCCAGGCCTTGAGTTCCCCCAGCGAGCCGGCCGCCGGTCGGGGGACCACCACCGCCACCGGTACCTGTCCCCACCGCGGGTCGGGACGTCCGACGACCGCCACCTCCGCCACCGCAGGGTGGGTGGCGAGCACCGCCTCCACCTCGGCCGGGTACACGTTCTCCCCCCCGGAGAGGATGAGGTCGGTGCGGCGGGCGAGGACGGTGAGGCGGCCCGCCCGGTCCAGCCGGCCGATGTCCCCGGTGTGGAGCCACCCGCCACGGAGAACCCCGGCGGTGGCAGCGTCGTCGTCGAGGTAGCCCTGCATGAGGGTGGGTCCGCGGACGGCGATGGTGCCCTCCTCGCCCTCCGGGAGCGCGCGCCCGTCCTCGCCGAGGATCTGGACCTCGAGGCCGGGGAGCGGCGCGCCCGCGGTGTGGCCGTCCGCCTCGCCGGGCCGCTCGGTGGTGACCTGCGAGCAGGCCTCGGTGAGCCCGTAGGTGAGGAGCACCGGAATGCCAGCGACGCGCGCCCGCTCGACGAGAGCCCGGGGAACCGGTCCACCACCCACGAGCACCCCGCGGAGCTGCCCACGCTGGAGCCCGGCGTCGAGGCACTGCTCGAGCGTGCGCGCCACCAGGCTCAGGTGGGTGATGCCCTGGTCGCGGACCGCCGCCACCACCGCCCCCGCGTCGAAGCGGGGATGGAGCACCAGCGTCGACCCGTCGTGCGCGCAGCGGACCGCGGTGCCGAGACCACCGACGTGGAACAGCGGGAGGTTGCAGAGCCAGCGGTCGGCCGGGTGAGGTCCGAGGTTCGCGGCCGAGGCCCGCGCCAGCGCGTCGAGGGCACCCACCGACAGCCTCGCGGCCTTGGGCTCCCCGGTGGTGCCGGAGGTGAAGAGCAGCGCCCAGTCGGCGTCGGCGTGGGAGTCGTCCCCGGGCCAGGGCAGGGCGGCGACGTCCGGCCACCCCTCGAACGGCACGGTTCCGGGGAGCACCTCGCGCCGATCGGCATCGGCGAGCAGCATCCGGGGATGGGCGCGGTCCACCTGGGCGCGGAGCTCGGGCGGAGCGAGCCGGACGTTGAGCGGCACCAGCGCGGCGCCCAGCCGGCGGAGGGCAAAGAGGAGGACCACCGTCGAGGGGTGGTTCGCGGCGAGGACCGCCACCCGCTCGCCCCGGCGCACGCTCTGGGACCGCAGGACATCGGCGACGCGCGCCACCTCCCGGTCGAGCGTGGCCCAGGTCCATTGCCGGTCGAGGGCGACGAGGGCGAGCCCCTCCGGGCGGTGAAGGGCCTGGCGGTGGACGGGGCATCCGGCGGTCACCATCCGGCGACCTCCGGGTCGATGCCCAGGCCGGGCGCGTCGGGGAGGTGGCAGAGGCCGTGAGAGATGGCGTAGCCGCCGGCGTCCGACTCGAGCAGGTGCCCGGTGGCGAGTCCGTGCGCTGGTCCCTCGAGCGGCAAGGTGCAGGCGAGGTGGGCGGCGCCGGCGCGGGACACTGCCCCGTCGAGCGCGCTGGTGACCACGACCTCCACCCCCACCTCCCAGGCCAGCGCCGCGTAGCGGCGGGCCCGGAGCACGCCACCCACCACCGGGAGCTTGAAGACCAGGACGTCCGCCGCCGGTCGCTTGCCGCCGAACAGGCCCTCGCGCGCGCCGGGGACGCCGATGGACTCGTCGGCCGCGATGCGCGCCAGGGAGCGGAGCTTGCGGAGGCCCTCGAAATCCGCGGCCGGGACCGGCTGCTCGACGTACTCCAGCCGCGCCGGGGCGAAGGCCTGGAGCCGGGCGCGGGCCTCGGCCTCGGACCAGGCCCCGTTGCCATCGACGCGGATGCGCACGTTGGGACCCACCGCGGCGCGGACCGCCGCGAGCCGGGCGGCGTCCTGCTCCGCCGGCTGGGCGCCCACCTTGATCTTCAGGGTGTCGAAGCTCTCGTGGGCCCGCGCCCGGGCCTCGGAGACGAGGGCGTCGATCTCGTCGTCGGTGAGGAGCGCATTGACCCTCACCGACCGAGGCTCGGCGCCGAGCCAGGTGGCGAGCGGGCTCCCGGCGTGGCGGGCGCCAGCGTCCAGCAGCGCCAGCTCGACGCCGGCACGCGTCGCCGGGGCCTCGCGGAGAAGGGACATCCTCTGGATGCGGGCGGCGACCTCGTCGGGGCTCCCCGGGGGCGATGTCCCGCGGAGAGCCGAGGCGGCCTCGGTGAGCGCCGCCCGGGCGCGGTCGGCAGGCTCGGTGCCGAATCCGGGGAGGAGGGTCACCTCACCCAGCCCCTCTCCCAGCCGCAACCAGAAGCCTTCGACGCCGGCCCGCATCCCGGCCCCGGTGGAGAGCGAGGAGCGGAAGCGGAGCGCCCGCGGGCGGATGAGCAGCTCGGTCGTCACCCGCCCCCCAGCCAGGCCCCGAGGGCGAGCAGCACTCCGAACACCGCCTGGAACCCGGCGGTGGTGCCCAGGGCGGGGTTCAGCGCCGCGCCGGTCGTGCCGAGCACCCGCGACAGCGGCGGCCAGGCCAGCGGCGTGGCCAGCAGCGCGAGGAGCACCGGCCACCGCGCCCAGCCCATCGCCACCATCAGCGCGGGCATGGCCAGGGCGAGGAGGAGCAGGGTCAGGTACTCGGCCCGCCCGAAGCCACGGCCGAAGCGGACGACGAGGGTGTGCTTTCCCGCGCGAGCGTCCGTCTCCATGTCCCGCAGGTTGTTGACCACCAGGATCATCGTTCCGGTGGCGCCGATGGCCACCGCCGCAGGCCAGACCGCCGGGACCAGCTGGAGCGCCTGGGCGTAGAAAGTGCCCGGCACGGCCACCAGCCCGAAGAAGACCATCACGAAGAGGTCCCCGAGCCCGTTGTACCCCAGCGGGTATGGCCCACCGGTGTAGGCCCAGCCGGCGAGCACCGAGGCGAGGCCGATGACCACGAATGGCCAGCCGCCCCGCACCACCAGGGAGACCCCCACCACCACCGCCAGGGCGAAGCACGCCGCGCCGGCGGCGAGCACCGTCTGCGGCGCGATGAGCCCGCTCTGGGTGACCCGGGCGGGGCCGACCCGCTGGTGCGTGTCCGCGCCCTTACGGAAGTCGTAGTAGTCGTTGGTGAGGTTGGTGCCGATCTGGATCAGCACCGCCCCGCCGAGCGCGGCCAGCGCCGGCCATGGCACCGCCATTCCCTTCCCCAGCGCCAGCCCCGTCCCCACCACCACCGGAACCACGGCGGCGGTGAGGGTCTTCGGCCGGGCGGCGAGGAGCCAGGTCCGGAGCGAGGGGGAGGCGGTGGGGGCGGCGGTGGTCACGGGCGGCGCGGAAACTTCGAGAAGTCGGGGTTGCGCCGCTCCACGTACGCGTTCCGGCCTTCCTGGGCCTCGGCGGACATGTAGTAGAGCAAGGTGGCGTTGCCGGCGAGTTCCTGGATCCCGGCCTGACCGTCGAGGTCGGCGTTGAAGCTCGACTTGAGCAGGCGGAGCGCGAGCGGGCTGAGCTGCAGCATCTCCTGGCACCAGCGGACCGTCTCCGCCTCGAGCTCGCCCAGGGGGACCACGGTGTTGACCAGCCCCATCTGGAGCGCCTGCTGGGCGTCGTACTGCCGGCAGAGGAACCAGATCTCCCGCGCCTTCTTCTGGCCGACGAGGGAGGCGAGGTAGCTGGCGCCGAAGCCACCGTCGAAGCTGCCCACCCGAGGACCGGTCTGGCCGAAGCGGGCGTTGTCCGCGGCGATGGTCAGGTCGCAGACCACGTGGAGCACGTGCCCCCCGCCGATGGCGTAGCCGGCCACCATCGCCACCACCGGCTTGGGCAGCGAGCGGATCTGCTTCTGCAGATCGAGCACGTTCAGCCGGGGGACGCCGTCGTTCCCGACGTACCCCTCGTTGCCGCGGATGCGCTGGTCACCGCCGGAGCAGAAGGCCTGTTCGCCCGCGCCGGTGAGGATGACCACGCCCACCGAGGGATCCTCGCGGGCGTCATTGAACGCGGAGCTCATCTCGAACAGCGTCTGGGGCCGGAACGCGTTCCGGACCTCGGGCCGGTTGATGGTGATCTTCGCGATGCCGTTCCATTTCTCGTAGACGATGTCCTTGTCGTCCCGGACCTTCTTCCAGTCTGCCTTCATCAGCCTTGCTCCCCTCGCTCGCTGTCCACGAGCGGCCGTTCGATCCACGGAGCCGAGAGGAACGAGGTCACCTCGCGGGCCCACTCCTCCGGCGACTCCAAATGTGGCGCGTGCCCCGCGCCGGGGAAGACGTGTCCCCAGACCAGCGGCATCTCCGCCGCCATCGCCCGGGCGATGCCGGTGAACTTCGGGTCTGCGCCACCCGAGAGCAGCAGGGTGGGCGCGCGCACCGTCCAGAGCCGCGTCCAGTAGCTGGGCTGAGCGCCGAGCGAGAGCGCGCGCAGCGAGCCGGCCAGCGCCTCGGGCCGGTGCGAGAGCCGGCGCTCGCGGAGGTGTGCGCGCAGCTCCTGGGGAATGCTTCGCAGCCCGTCGAACAGCGGCAGCGCCTCCCAGCGCCGGACGAAGGCCTCGAGCCCGTCCCGCTCGATGACCTGGGCCAGCGCGGCGTCGTCGCGGCGGCGCTCGCCCCGGTCTCGCCGCCGGCGAAGGCCGGGGCTACCCGATTCCAGGACCAGCCGCCTCACCCGCTCCGGGGCGCGGAGGCACAGCCCCAGCGCCACCCGGGCGCCGAGCGAGTACCCCGCGACGTCCACCCGCTCCAGCCGGCGCGAGTCGAGCAGCGCCAGCAGCGCCTCGATCGTCCCATCGAAGGTGGTGTCCCCGGCGATGGGGCTCTCGCCGTGCCCCGGGAGATCCGGCGCGACAACGCCGAAGCGCGGCCCGAGCAGCGGTCGCAGGTGGTTCCAGGCATCCCGGTTCCCGGTGAACCCGTGGAGCAGGAGCAGGGGCGAACCTTCACCCCATGTGGTGTGGGCGAGCAGGCTCATGGGCCGCCCTCCTCGAGCGCGCGGGCCACGGCCGCTCCGAGCGCCTGGTGAACCTCGACGTTGGTCGAGCGGTCGACCACCCGCGCCTCGATGATGCGCAGCCCGCGGCCGCCGCCGTCCTCGAGCGCAGCGGCGAGCCCGGCCGGCGTCTCGACCCGGACGAACCGGGCCGCGCCCAGCGCCGCGGCGGCCGAGAGGTCGGTTCCGTGCGGAGTGCCGAACAGCGCCTCGAAGCGCGGCGTGCTCCCGGCGATGGGGAGGAAGGAGAAGATGCCGCCGCCGTCGTTGTTCACCACCACGACGGTCAGCGAAACACCGCTGCGCCGGGCGTGGACCAGCGCTCCAAGGTCGTGGAGGAACGCCAGGTCCCCGACCAGCGCCACCGTGGGCGCGCCGGACGCGGCGGCGACACCGAGGGCAGTGCTCAGGTTGCCGTCGATCCCGTTGAGCCCCCGGTTGGCGTGGACCCGCACCGGTCCCGCGGGGGGGGAGGCGAAGGCGTCCACGTCGCGGATCGGCATGCTGCTCCCGAGCACCAGGCGCGCCCCGGCCGGGAGCGCGGAGACGACCGCCCGCGCCACGCCGGGCTCGGTCAGCCGCGGCTCGGAGGCCAGCGCGGAGGCGAGCGCGTACCCGGCGCGGGCGTCCGCGCGAGAGAACCCGTCGGCCCAGGCCGCGCGCCTGGGCGCGGTGGCGGCGGTGAGCGCCTCGCAGATGGCGACGGCGTCGCCCTCGAGCACCAGCGCGGCGCGGTGCTGGGGGTCCACGGGCTCGGTGCCCTCGGAGATCAGCACCACCTCGGCGCCCGAGCCGTCGAGCCACCCGGACACCCGGCGGGAGCAGAGCCCGCCGCCGAGGCGGACCACCAGATCTGGCCGGGCGGCCAGCGCCCAGCCCTCGTTCCGCAGCAGGAGGTCGAGGTGTGAGATGGCCGGCTGTCCTGGCGCCCAGCGCACGTTGCTCGCCGCCTCGGCCAGCACCGGGTAGCCGTGCGAGGCCGCGAGCGCGCGCACCGCAGTGGCGAGCCGGTCGGCGCGGGCGCGAGGCCCGACCACGACCACGCCCCGCTCCGCCGCGGCGAGCCGGCGCCGCACCGCCTCCAGCTCGGCCTCGGGCGGGAGCGCGGCCGGGGCGACGGTGCGGACGAAGGGCCCCCCGGCCCTCCCCTCCAGCGCCTCGCCATCGAGCCCGGCCGGTGCCGGGGCGTCGGGCACGGGGGCGAGCGGCTCGCGGAACGGTACGTCGAGGTGCACCGGTCCCGAGGGGCGGGCCAGCGCGACGGACAGGGCGCGGGAGACGACGGCGCGCAGGTGGCGGAATGCGGCGGAGCTGGCCTCGGGCGAAGGAAGAGCCTCGGAGGTCTGGACGAAGCGGGCGAAGAGCCCACCCTGCGGCATGGTCTGCGCGGCGCCGAATCCGTGCAGCTCCCAGGGCCGATCCGCGGTGAGCGCCACCAGCGGTATTCCGGAGGCCCAGGCCTCGACCAGCGCCGGGAGGAGGTTCGCGCCGGCGCTCCCGGAGGTGACGAGCACCGCGGCGGGCCGCCCCGACTCCACCGCCAGGCCGAGGGCGAAGAAGCCGGCCACCCGCTCGTCGAGCACCACCCAGAGCCGCACCTCGGGGCTCGCCTCGGCGGCGGCCAGGGCCACCGGCGCGCTGCGCGAGCCCGGGCAGACGACGACGTCGCGCACGCCGCCCCGGTGCAGCTCCTGCATCAGGGCAGTGGCCCACAGCGTGTTGAGCGAGGGCATGCGCTCAGCCCTCCACCCCGAAGGCGCGGAGCATGAAGCGCGCCTTCACCGCGGTCTCGACCCACTCGCCCTCGACGGTCGATCCCGGCACGCACCCCGCCCCGGAGAACAGCCGGGCACCGGTGCCGCGGACGAGCGCGCAGCGGAGCGCGACCCGGAGGTCGGCTCGGTCAGGGCCGATCCAGCCGATGGCGCCCGCGTACCAGCCCCGCGCGAGCCGCTCGTGGCTGCGGAGGAACGCCAGCGCCTCGTCGCGCGGCGTCCCGCCCACCGCGGCCGTCGGGTGCAGCGCGCGGGCGACGTCCGCGGGCGTGACCCCCGGCCGGAGCCTCGCCCGGACCGGCGTGCGGAGGTGGGCGACGTACCCCAGCGCGAGCGGCTCGGGGGCCGCGCCGATCTCCACCTCGGACGAGAGCGGGAGCAGTGCGGTGCGGATGCTCTCCACCACCGCGGCATGCTCCCGGGCCTCCTTGCGGCCTCCGGTGAGGCGGTCCATCTCGTCCGGGGCCGCGCTGCTGGCCAGCGCCTGGGTCTCGAGGCGTCCGGCGTCCAGGAGGAAGAGGCGCTCGGGGCTCGCCCCGAGGAGGGTGGTGCCGTCGTCAGCGCGGAGTTCGTACCCCACCGCCGGACCGGCGATGGCCCGCATGCGCCCCCGCACCACCGGGACGTCGAGCGCGGCGTCGGCCTGCAGCTCCAGGGCGCGAGCGAGGACCACCTTGCGCAGATGACCGGACTCGAAGGCCTCGAGCGCCTCGGAGACCAGCGCGTCCCAGGCGCCGCGGTCCTGTGGACGCACCCGGGGCGGGCGGCCGGGTGCGCGGGCGGAGCCCGGGGCGGGCGAGTCGAGCAGGGTCCCCCGGGCCTGCCGGAGCAGGGCGCGGGCGCGCTCACGCGCCCCGGGCAGCCCGTCCTCCTCGATGCGGACGAAGGCCACCAGCTCGCCGTAGCGCCCGTCGGTGCCGAGGAGCAGACGGGGCACCAGCGCCCAGGCCGCGGGGAACGCCTCCCACCAGCGGTCGATGGCCGCCGCGGCATCGAAGGCGAAGCCGCCGAACCATGGAGCCGGAGGAGGGATCGAGCCTCCCTCGACGACGACTTCCGAGCGGCTCACCGCGTCGAGGAGCGGGCCGTGCCCCGGAGCGCGCAGTGCGGCGGACACACCCGTTCCGGCCCAGCTCCACGCACCGTCGGACCAGGAGAGCGTCCACGGCTCGGGCAGCCGCACCGTCGGCGAGACGCGGGCCGAGACGCCGAGAACCTGGATGCGACCGGGGGTGATTCCTTGCATGAGCTGACGCATCGAATGCTGGACGCCGATGCAGTTGAGGTTCTACGTCCGGCGGGCTATCCCTGCACGCGGAAGTTCAAGGAGCCTTGAACCTCTTGAATTCCACAACTCGATGAGACCGACAAGTCCTGCGGGTGACCCCTCCATCCCGGCGAGAGTCTTGAGGTCCGCCCGCCCCTCCGGCACGCGGGTCGCCGTGGGGCCGGTGGAGATCGGCGGCCCGGGATTCGTGGTGGCTGCGGGCCCCTGCGCGGTGGAGAGCGCCGCCCAGACCGAGGCCGTGGCCGAGGCGGTGGCCGCCGCCGGCGCGCATCTGCTCCGCGGGGGCGTCTTCAAGCCGAGGACCAGCCCCTATGCCTTCCAGGGACTGGGCGAGCCAGGACTGTCCATCCTCGGACGCTCGGGCGCGCGCCACGGCCTGCCGGTGGTGGCCGAGGTGCTGGAGACGTCGCAGCTGGCCTCGATGATCGGCCACGTGGATGTCCTCCAGGTGGGCGCGCGGAACATGCAGAACTTCGCCCTGCTCCGGGCGCTGGGAAAGGTCCGGCGCCCGGTGCTGCTGAAGCGGGGCTTCGCGGCGACGGTGGAGGAGTGGCTGCTGGCGGCGGAGTACCTGCTCGACGGCGGCAACACCCAGGTCATCCTCTGCGAGCGGGGCATCCGCACCTTCGAGACCGCGATGCGGAACACCCTCGATCTCGCGTCGGTGGCGCTGGTGAAGCAGCGGAGTCACCTCCCCGTCCTGGTGGACCCCTCGCACGCCACCGGCCTGCGCGAGCTGGTCATCCCCATGGCGCTGGCCTCTGCGGCGGCGGGGGCGGACGGGCTGCTGGTCGAGGTCCATTCGAGGCCGGACGAGGCGCTCTGCGATGGACGGCAGGCGCTGACCCCGGATCTCTTCGCCGAGCTGATGCAGCGGCTGCCCTCGGTGCTGCAGTCCGTGGGCCGGTCGCTCCACCCCCGCGTCTCCAGCGTCCCGGCAGTGCGGGCCGTCTCGCCATGAGCGAGCAGGTCCGGGAGATGTTCTCGTCGATCGCGACGAGGTACGACCTCACCAACGTCGTCCTCAGCTTCGGGGTGGACCGCTGGTGGCGGCACGTCACGGTGCGCACCGCCCGGACCGGCCCGGGCATGCGGGTGCTCGACTGCGCCACCGGGACCGGAGATCTGGCATTGGCCTTCCGGCGGACCGGTGCCGAGGTGGTGGGGACCGACTTCTGCGCCCCGATGCTCGGGCCGGCGCGGGAGAAAGCGCGGGCGGCGGGGCTGGAGGTGACCTTCGAGGTGGCGGACGCGATGGCGCTCCCCTACCCCGACCGGAGCTTCGACGTGGCGTCGATCTCCTTCGGCATCCGGAACGTGGACGATCCGGTGACCTGCCTGCGCGAGATGGCCCGGGTGGTGAAGCCGGGGGGCCAGGTGCTGGTGCTCGAGTTCGGGCAGCCGCGTGGCCTGTGGGGCGCGATGTACCGGTTCTACTCACGGGCGGTGATGCCGGCAGTGGGCGGGCTGCTCACCGGCAACCGCGCCGCGTACCAGTACCTGCCGCGGACCGCGGCGGCGTTCCCTGGCGGCGACCGCTTCCTCGAGCTGATGGACCGCTCGGGGGCGTTTCGCGAGCGCTCGGCACGGGCGTTCACCGGCGGAATCACCTGGCTGTACCGGGGCGTCGTCGCGGGGACTGACCGGCAACGGGGGAATCCCCCTGGTGTCATTGGCTCGGGCGGCGGCTGATCCGCCTTCCGGGGCGCGGTCCAACTAGGGTGCGCCCTCCTACCTCCCAGGAGCGCTGTCGAATGACCCCCATCAGATGGATTCCGCTTTGCTCCGTGCTGGTCGTGGTCGGATGCGCGACCACCGAGTCGCCGGCCCCGAGCGCCGCGGCGGCGGCCGCCCCTGTTCGCCCGACCGTGCCCGAGGCGATCGCGGCACCGGCGAGCGCGACCCTGGTGCTCCAGCTCGCGGCCAGGGGAACGCAGAACTACAAGTGCCAGGCGACGCCGACCGGTGCCGCAGAGTGGAAGCTGGTCGCCCCCGAGGCGGACCTCTCCGGCCAGCCGGGAGGAGCGGTTGTCGGAAAGCACGGCGCCGGTCCGTCCTGGACCTTGAACGACGGGAGCGGCGCCAAGGGCGACGCACCGAACGCGAAGCGCGCGCCGTCTCCCGAGGCGGGCGCGGTTCTCTGGCTGCTCATCCCCGCCACCTCGAACGGCCAGCCCGGTGGCCTCCAGGGCGTCACACTCGTCCAGCGCATCGACACCCACGGCGGCGCCGCGCCGGCGACCGGCTGTGACGCCTCGAGCGTCGGGGCCGAGACGAAGGTGCCATACACGGCGACCTACGTCTTCTACCGGTAGCTGCTGCTTCTTCTCCGGGCCTCGGCGGTTCACTCGAGCGGTGAGCGCGGTTCGAAGACGGCTCACGGCGAGGGCGACCCGGACGGATGGCCTGCGCTCCCTCGATGCGCTCGTCGCGGCAGCGGTCTCCCCGCACCGAAGCACGAGGAGGCAGACGTCGACTGCCGCGAGCACCGCCCCCCTGAGTCGCGCTGCAGCCCGGGTGGCGAGGGGGGCGTGCGCTGAGGTGCAATAGGGACCTCGGTGACTCCGCGTGCGAGTCGGAGCCTCACAAGTCGCCGAACTCTCGTTGTCGCGTCACTTCAAGTGCGCGGCAGATTGCGACTGCACCTCAGCACGCGCCGCCCCGGGGGCAGC
>Ga0335084_10002883_pt1 | contig 16699 bp, 14 predicted proteins | sample Lox_Sample_44_FD_206721 | JGI IMG/M metagenome (GOLD analysis project Ga0335084, IMG submission 206721) | Soil microbial communities from Loxahatchee National Wildlife Refuge, Florida, United States - Lox_Sample_4.4 | ecosystem: Environmental > Terrestrial > Soil > Wetlands | place: USA... | reverse complement strand
GCCAACCGGCTCTTGCATCCCCGCTACGAGATTCCCCGCGTGTACGAGGTAGAGGTGGAACGGCACGTCGGTCCCGCCGATCTCGGCCGCTGGCGGCGCGGCGTGGTCCTGCCGGACGGGCGCGCGGTGCCCTCCGCGGTGCGGCTGCTCAAGAGCGGGGCGCGGACGACGTGGCTCGCCCTCACCTTCAGCGAGGGACGATACCGCGAGGTGAAGCGGTACTGCGCCACCCTCGGGCACCCGGTGGTGCGGCTTCGGCGCGTGCAGTTCGGTCCGTTGCGCCTGGGCTCTCTCCCCGTTGGGAAAACCCGTCCGTTGAGCGCCGACGAGCTCGCCCGGTTGGGGAACTTGCGCCGCTCTGACGGTTCGCCTATACTTGGCGGGATTCGCTGATAGATCGGCATCAGGAGCCCCTATGGACCTGGACGACTGGCGTTCCAGGATCAACGACCTCGACGATCAAATCCTCAACCTCCTCAACCAGCGCGGACACGCCGCCCTCCAGATCGGCGAGCTCAAGCGGCAGCAGGACTCGCCGTACTTTGTCCCCGAGCGCGAGGCCCAGCTGCTCGGCCGTCTCCTCGAGCTGAACCGCGGCCCGCTCGGCCCGGATGCGGTGCGCGCAATCTGGCGCGAGATCCTATCCGCCTCGCTCGCTCTCGAGAATCCTCTGCCCGTGGGCTACCTGGGACCCGCGGGAACCTTCACCCACGCGGCCGCCATGCGCCGCTTCGGCACATCGGCGCACCTCATTCCCCTCAAGACCATCGCGGACATCTTCGAGGAGGTCGAGCGCGCTCGCGCCGAGTACGGGGTGGTCCCCGTCGAGAACTCCACCGAAGGACCGGTCAATGTGACGCTCGACCGCCTCATCGAGTCCGAGACCGTCATCACGGGCGAGCTGACACTCGAGATCAGCCAGCATCTGATCTCGCGGGCGGGCGACCTCGGAGAGGTCAAGGTCGTCTGCTCCCACCCGCAGGCGCTCGCCCAGTGCCGGCAGTGGCTGCTCACGCATCTGCCCGACGCGCGGATGGAGGAGATGTCCTCGACCACCGCCGCGGTGGAGCGGGCGAAGGACGACCCGACGGTGGCCGCGGTCGCCTCCGAGCTGGCGGCCCGGACCTACGATGTCCCCATGTTGCGGAAGCGTATCGAGGATAACCCGTACAATACGACCCGCTTCCTCGTGATCGGGCGCAGACCCGTCGGACCCACGGGCCGTGACAAGACCTCCATCCTCTTTTCCATGAAGAACGAGCCGGGCGTGCTCTACAGCATTCTCCAGCCTTTCGCGACCCGCCGGCTCAACATGACCAAGATCGAATCACGACCGACCAAGCGGCGTCCCTGGGAGTACGTGAACTTCGTGGACTTCGAGGGCCACCGCGATACCGATGACGTCCGGGCGGTTCTCGAGGAGGTCAAGGAGCGCTGCCAGTTCCTCAAGATCCTCGGATCCTACCCGGCGGCTTAAGGAGCCTCTCATGACCGTGTCCTGGGAATCCATCGCCAACGAACACATCCTCGGGATCGCGCCGTACGAGCCCGGGAAACCGATCGAAGAGCTCGAGCGCGAGCTCGGCCTGACGGACGTCATCAAGCTTGCTTCCAACGAGAACCCTCTCCCGCCGTCGGAGCGCGTGCTCAAGGCGATCTCGGATGCGCTGGGCCACCTCAACCGCTACCCCGACGGCAGCGCGCACTATCTTCGCGGCGCCCTCGCGCGGCGGCACGGGCTCACTCCCGAGCACATCGTGATGGGCAATGGCTCCAACGAGCTCATCGAGCTCCTCGTGCGCGGCTTCCTGAGGCCGGGCGAGGAGGCGGTGATCCCGCACCCGTCCTTCGTCGTGTATCCCATGATCGTGCAGGCCGCCGGTGGTATCCGGGTGGTGGTGACGCTCAAGGATCACCGCCTCGATCTCGAAGCGATGGCCCGCGCGATCACGCCCATGACGAAGATGGTCTTCATCGCGAATCCGAACAACCCCACGGCCACGGTGGTGACGGCGGAGGAGGTCGCCGCCTTCATGGCGCGCGTGCCGGACAAGGTCATCGTCGTGTTCGACGAGGCCTATTTCGAGTTCGCCCAGGGACCCGATTTCCCCGACTCGCTCCAGTACATGAAGCAGGGCCGGAAGGTCGCCATCCTCCGCACCTTCTCCAAGGCGGCCAGCCTCGCCGGGCTGCGCGTTGGATACGCGGTCGCGGACCCCGATTGCATCGCCCTCCTCAATCGCATCCGGGCCCCGTTCAACGTGAACTCGCTGGCCCAGGTCGCGGCCCTGGCGGCGCTCGAGGACGACTCGCATATCCTCGAATGCCTGCGCATGAACGAGGCGGGGAGGCACTTCCTGTGTGACGAGTTCACGTCGATGGGGATCAAGTACGTGCCCTCCCGGGCCAACTTCATCCTGGTCGACGTGGGCCGGAGCGGCAGCGACATCTTCCAGCGGCTTCTCAAGGAAGGCGTGATCGTGCGGCCCATGTCCAGTTTCGGCATGGAGACGGCGCTCCGGGTGACGATCGGCACGCCGGAGGAAAACCGCCGCCTCGTCAAGGCCCTCAAGAAGGTGCTGGGGGAGGGCAAAGCCGGGTGATCCGTCGCCTCAGCATCATCGGGCTCGGACTCCTGGGCGGCTCCGTGGCCAAGGCCGCGCGGGCCGCGTCGCTTGCTCAAGAGATCGTTGGCATCGGGCGGAGCCTGACCAGCCTCGAGCCAGCTCTCCGTGAGCGCGCGGTGGATCACATCACGACAGACCTCGCGGAGGGGCTGCGCGGCGCCGACATGGTCGTGCTGGCGACTCCGGTAGCGACCCTCGAGCGCCAGCTACCCAGCGTCTGGCAGGCGGCGGACGCGCAGGCGCTCCTCACCGACGTGGGCAGCACCAAGGCCAGCATCGTGCGGGCAGCGGAAGAGCTGGGGATCTCCCGCCCTCTGGACTTCGTGGGCAGCCATCCAATGGCGGGCTCCAATCTCTCCGGCTTCAAGGTGGCCCGCGCCGATCTCTTCAGCGGTGCCACGGTCATCCTCACGCCCACCGACCGCACGCCGACCGATGCCGTCAAGCGGGTGACCGAGTTCTGGGAGGCGATCGGGGGACGCGTCACCATCATGGACCCGCCCACTCACGACCGGGCAGTGGCCGCCATCAGCCATCTGCCGCACCTCGTCGTCGATGCCCTCGTCGCGGCCGTCGTCGACATGGACCCGCGATTCCTGGACGTGGCCGCTCGGGGATTCAAGGACACCACCAGGATTGCCGCCTCCGATCCTGTGGTGTGGCGGGAGATCTTCCAGCAGAACCGGGAGGCCTTGGGCGAAGCGCTCGAGACATTCCGTCGGGCCCTCGGCGCTCTGGAGCGCACGCTCGACTCGGGCGATGACGCGGCCATCGAAGCGGCGCTGGACCGCATCCGCAGGACGCGGGCAGAGCTCGGATGACTTGGGGCCCCGGCGCCATCGGGAGGAAACGCCAGTGACCGGCCGGCGCGAGCCCGTCGTGACCATCGACGGTCCGGCAGGGGCGGGGAAGTCCACGGTGGCCCGGGAAGTCGCTCGGCGCCTGGGCTTCAAGCTCGTCGACACGGGCGCCCTCTATCGTGCGCTCGCCTGGGCGGTCGCACAGGCGGGTGTGGACCCTTCGGACGGAGCCGCGCTGGCCCAGGTTCTCGCGAGGACCCGCGTGGAGCTCACCGACGGTCGCGTACTGGTAAACGGCCGGGATGTCACCGGCGAGATCCGGACGCCCGAGATCGGCATGCTCACCTCGAAGATCACGGCGCTGGCGCCGGTGCGGGAGAAGATGACGCCGATCCAGCGGAGCCTCGCCGCCGCCGGCGGCGTCGTTCTCGAGGGGCGCGATACGGGCACCGTGGTGTGCCCCGACGCCGAGGTCAAGATCTACCTGGACGCGGACCTCGCCGAGCGCGCCCGCCGCCGTAACAAAGAGCTGGCCGCGCGCGGCATGACGGCAGATTACGGGAATGTGAAGGCGGACATGGCCCAGCGGGACCGTCAGGACATGGAGCGGGAGATCGCGCCGCTCCGCAAGCCGGCGGGCGCCATCACGGTGGACTCCACGGGGGTAACACCCGAGGCGGTGGTCGACATCATTCTGGACGCGGTGGAGCAGGCGCGGTGCTGTACGCGATCCTGAAGGTGCCGGCGGTGGCCTTCATGCGGTGGTGGTTCAGGCTCCGCGTCACGGGGACGGAGCATGTCCCTCCGACGGGGGCCGCCCTCATCGTGTCGAACCATCAGAGCATTCTCGACCCGCCCATGGTCGGGGGCGCGGCGCCGAGGCAGATCTATTTCCTGGCCAAGGCCGAGCTCTTCCGAATCCCGCTCTTCGGGCGCCTGATCATGGCGCTCCACGCGCGGCCGGTGCGCCGCGAGGGATCCGATCCGCGCGCGCTCAAGACCGCCGCCCGTCTGCTCGAAGAGGGCAAGGCTCTCCTGGTCTTCCCGGAGGGCACGCGCAGCCTCGACGGCAGCCTCGCCGAAGCCAAGCCGGGGGTCGGAATGCTGGCGGTCATGAGCGGAGCCCCCGTGGTACCCGCCTATGTGTCGGGTACACTCGAGGCCCTGCCCAAGGGGGCGGTCCGGCCCCGGCGAAGCCAAGTGAGCGTACGATTCGGACCCGCGTTACACTTCAAGGCCCAGACCGGCGAAGGGCGCAAGGATCGCTATCGGGAGGCGGCCAATGAAATGATGCGCGCCATCACGCAGCTGAAGGACCAAGAGGACAGGCTGCACCGCTAGGGGCGACTCGCAGCTTTCGCCCCAGCGACATCTATCAAGGAGGAAGCACCGCATTATGGAGACGGACAACCGGAAGGCGAAGATCCTCGCAGGGGCACAGAAGGAGGTGGCTGACGCCCCGGAGGAGAGCATGGAGGATTGGTTCAATCGCGGCGTGGGCGACATCGAAGAAGGGGAGGTCGTCCGCGGCACGGTGGTCGAGGTCCGCGACAGCGAGGTGCTCGTGGACATCGGCTACAAGAGCGAGGGAACCATCGCCATCGAGGAGTTCCGCCACGCCGGCGCGCTGCCGAAGCTCGGTGACGAGATCGAGGTCTATCTCGAGTCCAAGGAGGACAGCGAAGGGCTGATCGTCCTCAGCAAGGACAAGGCCGACAAGATCAAGGTCTGGGACGCCATCTCCAAGTCCCACGACAGCGGCACCCCGGTAGAGGGCAAGGTGGTCGAGGTGGTCAAGGGCGGGCTCTCGGTGGACGTGGGCGTGCGCGCCTTCCTCCCCGGCTCGCAGGTCGATCTCCGGCCGGTCAAGAACCTGGCCTCCATGATGGGGCAGGTCATCCGCGCCAAGGTCATCAAGCTGAACCGGCGCCGCGGCAACGTCGTCCTCTCCCGCCGCGCCGTCCTCGAAGAGGAGCGCGAGGAGAAGCGCAAGCACACGCTCTCGGTGCTGTCCGAGGGCATGGTGCTCACGGGAGCGGTCAAGAACATCACCGACTACGGCGCGTTCATCGACCTGGGCGGCATCGACGGCCTTCTGCACGTGACGGACATGTCCTGGGGCAGGGTGGGCCATCCGTCGGAGATCTTCCAGATCGGCGACCAGGTCGAGGTCGTGGTGCTGCACTTCGACCGCGAGACCGGTCGCGTGTCGCTCGGCTACAAGCAGAAGTCTTCAGACCCATGGGCGGTCGTGGACGATAGATATCCGGTCGGCGCCAAGGTCCAGGGGCGGGTAGTGAGCCTGACCAACTACGGCGCCTTCGTGGAGCTCGAGCCTGGCGTCGAGGGGCTGGTCCACGTATCCGAGATGTCGTGGACGCGGCGGGTCCGGCATCCTTCCAAGCTCGTCAACGTCGGCGACATGGTGGACGTCATGGTGCTCGACGTCAACAAGGCGACCAAGAGGATTTCACTCGGCATGAAGCAGGTCGAGGCGGATCCCTGGGCGACCATCGACGAGCGCTACAAGCCGGGGGAGCGTGTCGAGGGCAAGGTGCGGAATCTGACCGACTTCGGCGCCTTCGTGGAGCTCGAGCCCGGAGTGGACGGGCTGCTGCACATCTCCGACATGTCCTGGACTCGGAATATCGGCCACCCATCGGAAATCCTGAAGAAGGGTCAGTCGGTGGAGACGCAGGTCCTGAACGTCGACCGGGACAACAAGCGGATCTCACTGGGCCTCAAGCAGATACAGCCCGATCCGTGGGAGTCGGTCTCGCAGCGTTACCCGATGGGCTCGCGCGTCACGGGTAAGGTCGTACGCCTGACCGACTTCGGCGCCTTCGTGGAGCTCGAGGCCGGAGTGGACGGGCTCCTGCATGTCTCGCAGATGTCGACCCGCCCCATCGCGTCACCCTCGGACCTGGTCAATGTCGGTGATGAGCTGACCCTGATGGTGATCCGTGTCGATCCCAACGAGCGTCGCATCGGGCTCAGCCTCAAGGACCTGGCGGCGGCCATCCTGGAGGAGCCGCAGGCCGAGAGCCGCGGGCGCGGCAAGGGGAGGAAGCGCCGCGGCGGCGATGACTTCGAGGACGACGAGGAATAGACGAGGCGTGGGGAACCGCCGGTGACGTCGCGCGGGCGGGCCGCCTTGATCGCCGTCGGGGTGACCGTGGGTGTTCTCGTGCTGTTCATCGGCACGGTCTGGGTCCTGATGAATGCGGTCGGCGACGACGGGCTGGCGCCGGGCGGCCCTCGGGTGGCGGTCGTGGAGATCGAAGGGATCATCGTCGACGGCTCCACGGCCGTACGCGAGCTGCGCGAGCACTCGGAGAATCCGTCCGTCAAGGCCGTGGTCCTGCGCGTGAATAGCCCGGGCGGGGTGGTCGCGCCGACGCAGGAGATCTTCGCGGCGATTCAGCGCGTGCGTAAGGGTGGCAAGCCTGTCATCGCTTCCTTGGGAGCCGTGGCGGCCTCCGGCGGCTACTACGTAGCGACGGCGGCCGACCGGATCTACGCCAATCCGGGGTCGCTCACCGGCTCCATCGGCGTGGTGATGCAGATGGCCAATATCGAGGGTCTCCTCAAGAAAGTCGGCGTCGACTACGTCGTGGTCAAGGCGGGCTCGTACAAGGACATCGGCAATTTCGCTCGCACCATGACTCCGGAGGAGCGGAAGATCCTGCAGGCTCTGCTCGACGACGTGTACTCGCAGTTCGTGGACGCGGTCGCGGAAGGGCGTGGCCTCGATCGCAAGCAGGTGCTCGCCTTCGCGGACGGCCGCATCTACTCCGGCCAGCAGGCACAGGCGCTCAAGATGGTGGACGACCTGGGCGGCTTCGAGGATGCGGTGGAAGCGGCCGGCAAGCTCGCAAATATCAGCGGCCGGCCAAAGCTTCTCTATCCGAGGAAGCGCTTTTCGTTCCGTGATCTGCTCGAGAGCCGCCTGGGACTGCCGGGGACGGCCGCCCTCCTGCCGGCGCTCCCGGGTATACGGACGCCCCTCTACCTGATGCAGTAGCCGTAAACCCTTGCCCTGCTTGACAATCTTTCGGGTACCGTGTTAGTTTCCTAACGTGGGATCGGCCCAGTCGAGGCGTCAGGGACAACGAGGCGGCGCGATTCCCGTGGAGGGAGCGGGCTCATGACCAAAGCGGATCTCATCGAGGAAGTCTCCAAGCTGTCGAGCCTGACCAAGAAGGAGACGGAGCTCATCGTCAATACCGTCTTCGACAACATCACCGATGCGCTCGCCAAGGGAGACAAAGTGGAGTTGCGCGGATTCGGGAGCTTCCGTATCCGGCATCGCAATTCCCGGAAGGGCCGCAACCCCAAGACGGGAGACAGCGTCAGCGTTCCCGAGAAGCGCGTGCCCTTCTTCAAGGTCGGGAAGAGGCTCCGCGAGCTGGTCAATACCTAGAGGTCGCCCCGTAGCCGCGTGGATCGACTCTGGGCGCCGTGGCGGATGGCGTACGTAGCGTCCGTCGGGGCGGCGACTCCCTCATCAGCAGGCGGCTGCATCTTCTGTGACGCAATCGCGAGCGGCGATGATCGGCGCTCGCTGATCCTCCAGAGGTCTCCGACGGCTTTTCTCATCCTCAACAAATACCCGTATGCTTCGGGCCATGTCATGGCGGCCGTCACCCGGCATGTGGGCTCCCTCGATGAGGTGACTCCGGAAGAGCTCGGCCACCTCATGCATCTGGTCCAGGCTGCCGCCCGAGCACTGGGGCGTGCCTACCAGCCCGACGGCTTCAATGTCGGTCTCAACCAGGGCCGCATAGCCGGCGCCGGAGTGCCGGGCCATCTGCACATGCACGTGGTGCCGCGATGGGGCGGCGATCACAACTTCATGTCGGTAGTCGGCGACACGCGGGTTCTGCCCGAGTCTCTCGATACCACCTACGACCGCCTCGCCGCGGCGCTCGGCTCGTGAGGGACGACTCTCCCGAGCTCCCGTTGCCGCCGCCCGAGGACGCACGCCCGTCGTCGAATCCGTCGTCGAATCCGTCGTCGAACGCGCTGTCGCCCCCGTTGTCACCCCCGTTGTCACCCCCGTTGTCACCCATGATGTTGCAGTACCAGGAGCTCAAGAAGCGCTATCCCGATTACCTGCTTCTCTTCCGCCTGGGTGACTTCTACGAGATGTTCTTCGAAGACGCGCACGAGGGCGCAGCCCTGCTTCAGATCACGCTCACCTCGCGCCAAAAGGGCGAGGGCGCCATTCCCATGGCGGGCATCCCCCATCACGCGGCCGACGGCTATATCGCGCGTCTCATTCGGGCCGGCCGGAAGGTGGCGGTGTGCGAGCAGATGGAAGCGCCGAGCAAGGGCAAGAAGCTCGTTCGTCGCGAAGTGGTGCGCGTCATCACGCCGGGCACGCTCACTGATACGCAATATCTCGACGGCGCCGCGAACAACTTCCTGCTCGCCCTGCATCGGGCGGGCACCGGTGCGGGACGGGCCCTGGGAGTCGCGCTCGTGGACGTGTCGACGGGCGAGTTCTGGATCGGCGAGGCGCCCGGCGACGGCGCCGCCCTTCTCGAGGCCGCCCTGCTTCGCCAGCCGGCGGAGAGCCTGGTCGCCCGCGAAGCCGAGCCCGCGCTGGCCGCCCGCCTCACCGGCCTCGGTCTTCCCGTCACCAGCGGGGAGCCTTCCTGGTTCTCCCTCCGTCCCGCCCGCGAAAGACTCGCCGCGCACTTTCGCGTGCAGTCGCTGGACAGCCTCGGCGTGGGAGACATGAGCGCCGGTATCCAGGCGGCCGGGGCTGCGCTCGCGTACGTGCAGGACACCCAGGGAGATGCCCTCGGTCACCTGACACGTCTCCAGCGACTGGCGCCTGGCGAGGCACTCACGCTCGATCCGACGGCCGTCGCCACCCTCGAGCTCTTCGAGCGCGCGCAGGACAGAAGCGCCCGGGGCTCGCTCCTGTCAGTGCTCGACCGGACGTCGACGCCCATGGGAGCCCGCATGCTCCGGCAGTGGCTTCTCCGCCCGCTGCTCGACATCGGCGCGATCTCGGAACGGCATGATGCCGTGGCCGCGCTCGTAGCCGAGCCGGCCCGGCGCGCACTACTCCGGCAGGAGCTCCGCGGCATCGGCGACCTCGAGCGCCTGTCGAGCCGCGCCGCCCTGGGCGTCGCCCACGCGCGCGATCTGACGGGCCTGCGCGGCTTCCTCGGTCGCCTTGCCGCCCTCAGGGAGACGGTGGCGGGGCTGACCGCGTCGCTGCTTGCCACGCTTGGAGAGGAGATCACCTCGCTGCCGGCGCTGCACAAGCTCCTCGAGGACGCGCTGGAGGACGAGCCGCCTCTCGTGCTCAGGGAAGGCGGGCTGATCCGCGAGACGTGGAGCGCGGAGCTGGGCGAGATCCGGCGCGGATCCCGCGACGCGCGTGAATGGATAGCCTCGCTCGAGGGACGGGAGCGCGAGCGCACGGGCATCGGCACGCTCCGGGTGCGCTTCAACCGCGTCTTCGGCTACGGCATCGAGATCGCCCACGCGCACGCGTCGAAGGTGCCCCCCGAGTACATCCGGCGCCAGACCCTCGTCGGCGCCGAGCGCTACGTCACGGCCGAGCTCAAGGAGTACGAGAGCCGCGTGCTGGGGGCGGAAGAGCGCATGGCCAAGCTCGAGCTCGAGCTCTTCCTGGAGGTTCGCGCGGCGGTGGCGGCCGAGGCGCCCGCGCTCCTGCGGACGGCCCGCGCGGTCGGGACACTGGATGCTCTGGCCTCCCTGGCGGACGTGGCCCATGATCGTGGCTATGTGAGGCCCGAGATGGACCGGGAGAGAGTTCTCGATATCGCGGACGGCCGGCACCCGGTGCTCGAGGCGGTCGGCGAGCGTCCCTTCACGCCGAACGATCTCCGGCTCGACCCCGAGACGGAGCAGGTGATGATCCTCACGGGGCCGAACATGAGCGGCAAGAGCGTCTTCATGCGGCAAGCCGCGCTGCTGGTCGTCATGGCCCAGATGGGCGCCTTCGTGCCGGCACGCTCGGCGCGCATCGGGCTGGTCGACCGGATCCTCACTCGCGTGGGCGCGCAGGACAATCTCGCCCGTGGCCAGAGCACCTTTCTCGTGGAGATGGTCGAGACGGCCAGCATCCTGCACAATGCGACGGAGCGGAGCCTGATTCTCCTGGACGAAGTCGGGCGCGGCACCTCCACCTTCGACGGCCTCGCCATCGCCTGGGCGGTGACCGAGGAGCTCCACGAGCGGGGCCGGGGGGCCAAGGTACTCTTCGCCACCCACTACCACGAGCTGACGGCGCTGGCCGAAACGCTTCCGCGCGTGCGCAACTTCCACGTGGCCGTGAAGGAGTGGAACGACGAGATCATCTTCCTCCACAAGGTGCGGCCCGGCGGAACCGATCGCTCCTACGGCATCCAGGTCGCGCGGCTGGCCGGGCTGCCGCCGGCGGTGATCACCCGGGCGCGCGAGATTCTCGCGGAGCTGGAGAGTCTGCCGCGCGCCTCCGCCGGCGCGGCGGCCATGCCCGAGTCTCCACAGCTCGGCCTCTTCCCCCACGTCGCGGATCCGCTCCTCAAGGAGCTGGCCGCCCTCGACGTCTCGGCGCTGACTCCGCTTCAGGCGCTCAACCTGCTCGCGCAATGGCAGCAACGCTTGAAGGCCCAGCCGTGAGCCCGATCCGGCTCCTGTCCGAGCTGCTCATCAACAAGATCGCCGCGGGCGAAGTGGTGGAGCGTCCGGCCTCGGTGGTCAAGGAGCTGGTGGAAAACGCCATCGATGCCGGTGCGAGCACGATCACTGTCGAGCTCAAGGACGCGGGGCGCCAGCTCATCCGCGTCAGTGACGATGGCGTAGGCATGACCCGCGAGGACCTGGAATTGGCCCTCCAGCGCCATGCCACCTCGAAGATCGCCGACGAGACCGATCTCGACGCCATCGGGACGCTCGGGTTTCGCGGCGAGGCTTTGCCGGCCATCTGCGCGGTGAGCCGCTTCGAGATACGCTCGTGCCCGCGCGAGGGCGGCCCGGGCACGCTCGTCCGCGGCGCCGGAGGCACCATCGAGGCCAGCCTCGAGATCGCTTCCGGGCCGGGCACCGCCGTCGAGACCCAGGATCTCTTCTTCAATACGCCGGCGCGCCTCAAGTTCCTCCGCAGCGCGCCTTCCGAGCTGGCCTTCACCCTCCGTCTGCTCCAGGGCATCGCGCTGTCCCGCCCGGAGCTCGCGCTACGCGTTCTTCACCACGGCAAGGCCGTGCTGGCGGCTCCCGTCGCCACGACGCTCAGGGACCGTGCTGGAGCGCTCCTGGGGTTCGAGACCTCCGAGGCCATGCTGGACGTGGATCACCTCCAGGGCGTGGTGCGGATCACCGGTCTCCTCGCGCCGCCCCAGCGGGCGAGGGGAAATCGCGACGAGATCACGCTCATCGTCAATGGCCGCCCCGTCAGGGATACGGCGCTGACCCAGGTCCTGATCGAGGCCTACCGTCCCATGCTTCCCCGTCATCAATTCCCCGTGGCCGTGCTCAATATCGAGCTGCCCCTGCCGGAAGTGGACGTCAATGTCCATCCGACCAAGGCATGGGTGCGGTTCCGATCGCCGCGCCTCATCCAGGAGGCGGTCTTCCGCGCCGTCCAGGATGGGCTGCGCTCCCAGCGCGTGGTCCAGCCCCAGCAAGGCCTGGCCACGCCGGGCGCGGTCATGACAGACGAGCCGGGATTGGCGGCGGGGAGTGTCAACGAAACCCCCGGTCCGTCAATGACGGACCCAACGCAGGGCGCGCTCTTCCGCGAAAGCCCGGCGCCGTTCGGGCCCGGCCGATTCGGCAATGTCGTCGGCCAGCTCCAGGATACGTTCGTCGTCTCGGCGAGCGACGAAGAGGTCTTCTTCATCGATCAGCATGTCGCCCACGAGCGCGTCCTCTTCGAGCAGCTCAAGCGTGACCTGTCGTCGGGCCCGCTCGCCTCCCAGTCCCTGCTCTTTCCGCAATCGCTCGAGCTGGGCCCAGGGAAAGCGGCGCTTCTCGCCGAGTGGCACGGCGATCTGGTCGCCCTGGGCTTCGCCCTCGAAGACTTCGGCGGGAGAACCGTCCTCCTCCGCGCCGTGCCGAGTCTCCTCAAGGGCGAGGAGCCGCGGCGACTCATCGAAGGCCTGCTCGACGAGGTGGGCGCGCCCGCAGCCGGAACCGCGTCTCCCATCGTGGACCGGGCCCTCGCCTTCGTCGCCTGCCGGGCCGCGGTGAAGGCGCATGCTCCTCTCCAGCGGGAGGAGATGACGCGCCTCCTCGCGGATCTCTCGGCGACCGAGACGCCTTACTTCTGCCCCCACGGCCGCCCCATCGTCTCGCGGCTGTCGCTCAAGGAAATCAAGCGGGAGCTCCGCCGCACGTGGTGACGGCCCCTCCGCTGCTGGTCATCTGCGGGCCCACCGGAGTGGGGAAGACCGCCACCGCCGTCCATCTCTCGGCACGCCTGGGCATCGAAGTGGTGAGCGCCGATTCGCGCCAGGTCTACCGGAACATGGACGTGGGGACGGGGAAGCCGTCCTCCGCCGAGCGCGCGGCCGTGGCGCATCATCTCCTCGATCTCATCGACCCGGACGAGCGCTATCACGCGGCCCGCTTCAGACGGGAGGCGGTCGAGAGCATCGACGCCATCCGCAACCGGGGGAGGCTGCCCGTCGTCGTAGGCGGCACGGGTCTCTACATCCGGGCCCTGCTCAAGGGTCTCGACCCGGCGCCCCCGGCCGATCCGGCTCTGCGTGCCCACCTGGAGGCGGTCGCCGCCGAGACAGGCGTGCCGACCCTCCACGCACGCCTGGCCGCGCTCGATCCGCACGCCGCCCGGCGTCTCCATCCCAATGACCGCGTGCGGATCATCCGGGCGATCGAGAAGCACGGCAGCGGAGCGGGGAGCGAAGGCGGCTGGGCTCGCGCCGTCCCACCCTGGAGCGTGCTCATCTTCGGGCTCGGTCAGGAGCGGAGCGCGCTCAACCGGCGGCTCGAGGAACGCGCGCGCGGAATGCTTTCTGGTGGGATGATTGACGAGGTGAAGCGGCTCCTGGCCGCCGGCTACGACGAACACACACCCGGGATGGCCGGCATCGGCTACCGCCAGCTCGCGGCCGTGCTGGGGGGGCGCATGACGGAGGCCGAGGCGCTCGGCCTCATGGTTCGCGATACGCGCCGATACGCCAAGCGCCAGATGACGTGGTTCGCGCGCGAGCCCGACATCCGATGGCTGAGCGTGGACGAGACGGGCGGACCGGAAGGCGCGGCAGAGCGCATCGTCAAGGACATCACGCGGGAGGGATGGATAGAGTGAGGAAGAAAGAACGAGCGCTCCTGGCCGCCCTGAGGCTGCCGAGGCAGCGGCGGTTCGAAGTCGAGGAATCCCTCGACGAGCTGGGCCGGCTGGCCGAATCGGCGGGGGCCGAAGTCGTGGGCCGCATCACCCAGGAGCGCCAGGCGCCGACGCCCAAGCTCTACTTCGGCAAGGGCAAGGTCGACGAGCTCAAGGCCTCCTCGGAGCGCGAGGGCGCGAACCTCATGATCTCCGACGACGCGCTATCCCCCGTGCAGGAGCGCAACCTCGGCGGCTCGCTTGGGCTCAAGGTCATCGATCGCACGGCGCTCATCCTCGACATCTTCGCCCAGCGCGCGCGGACCATGGAAGGCAAGCTCCAGGTGGAGCTGGCGCAGCTGTCGTATCTCCTGCCGCGCCTGATCGGCCAGTGGAAGCACCTCGAGCGCCTCGGCGGCGGCATCGGCACGCGGGGACCCGGCGAGACCCAGCTCGAGTCCGACCGCCGCATGATCCGCCACCGCATCGAGAAGATCCGCGGCGAGCTCGGACGCGTGCGCGTGCACCGCCGCCTGCTCCGCGACCGTCGCAAGTCCGCGGGCGTGCCGGTGGTCGCCCTCGTCGGCTACACCAATGCCGGCAAGACGACCCTGCTCAATCACCTGACGGGCTCCGAGCACACGGCGGCCGACCGGCTCTTCGTCACCCTCGACCCGGCGGCCAGGCTCGTCTCGCGCCCCTCGCGTGCTCCGTTCATCCTGACCGACACAGTCGGGTTCATCCGCAAGCTGCCCCATCAGCTCGTCGCGGCCTTCAAGGCGACGCTCGAGGAGCTGGAGGAGGCGGACGTGCTTCTCCACGTGGTCGACGCGAGCCACCCCGGCCTCGAGGAGCAGATGGAAGCGGTGGATACTCTTCTCGGCGAGCTCGAGCTCGGCAACCGCCCGACCATCGTGGTGCTCAACAAGGTGGACCGCCTCGAGGCGGACGCCGCCCTCGGTGCCCTGGTAGACCGCTTCGACGCGGTGGCGGTGTCGGCCCGCACGGGCCAAGGGATGGAAGCGCTCCTCGACCGCATCGAGCGGGCGCTCCGGCCCGGCGTGGAGCGCGTCAGGCTCCGCATACCCTACCGCGACGGCACGGCGCTCGCGCAGTGCTACGAGCGGGGCCGGGTGCTCTCGCGCTCCGACGGCGTGGACGGGATCGAGGTCGAGGTCGAGTTGCCGCGGCGTCTCATTGGTCCGCTCGAGCCCTACCGGCAGGCCGGCTGAGGCGTCCAGCTTTCGCTCCGGCCGCCCCGCGGAGAATGATAGACTTGGGCCTCGTCCGCAGCGGATGACCTTATGGGACTGGCCAACTGGCTGACAACGCTTCGTATCCTCCTCATCCCGGTATTTGTGACGCTCCTCGTCTACCGGAAGGCGGGGTGGGCTCTGGCCGTCTTCTGCGCGGCGAGCCTCACCGACATGCTCGACGGCTATATCGCCCGCAAGCGGGGGACCCAGACCCGGCTCGGCGCCTTCCTCGATCCCGTTGCCGACAAGCTCCTCATCACCTCGGCCTTCATCACGCTGACGTACCTCAAGGTCATTCCGTTCTGGATCGCCGCGGTGGTGGTGAGCCGCGACCTGATCCTCAGCGTGGGCGTGCTGGTGATCCACGTCGCCGGCGGCACCGTGCATCCGACGCCGAGCTGGCTCGGCAAGGCTTCGACCCTGTTCCAGATGGGAACCGTGCTGTCCGCCATGCTCGCCTACTATTTCAAGACGCTGATCTTCCTGCCGAGGACGGCCGCCTGGGTCACCGCACTGTTCACCGTCGGCTCCGGCCTGCAATACCTCGTACAGGGGCTCAAGCAGCTCAATCCGCCCGATGACGGGGCGGATCAGGCCCAGCGCAGCAACCTCGAGCATGGCCGGCTGCGCTAGTCCCACGGCGGCGGGCGTGGTCATCGCGGCCATCCGGGAACGGACGCCGGCCGCGCGCGCCAAGCTCCGCCCCGGCGACAGGATCGTGGCCATCAACGGAGAGCCACTCCGCGATGTCATCGATTTCCACTTCCACGCGGGAGTAGAGCGGCTGCGACTCTCCGTCGAGCGTGGCGGGGAGAAACGCGACGCGATGCTCCGTCGTACGGGGCCGGATCTCGGACTCGAGCTCGAGGCGCCGCGCCCGGGGGAGATCGACACCTGCAGCAACAAGTGCGTCTTCTGCTTCATCCATCAGCTGCCGCGCGGCATGCGGAAGAGCCTCTACGTGAAGGACGATGACTTTCGCCTGTCGTTCCTCCACGGCAACTACATCACCCTGACCGACCTCGACGAGCACGAGCTCGCGCGCATCGAGGAGCAGCGACTGTCGCCGCTGTACGTCTCGGTCCACGCCACGGACTCCGCGCTCCGCCACCGGCTCCTCGGTGAGCCGAGGAACCGTCGCGAGCTCCTGCCGGTGATGGAGCGGCTGGCCAAGGCCGGCATCGTCATGCACGCGCAGATCGTCCTCGTGCCGGAGTGGAACGATGGCGCACATCTCGAGCGCTCGGTGCGCGAGCTCAGGCACCTGCACCCCGGAGTCGCCACCGTCGCGGTGGTGCCTGTCGGCCTCACGCGTCATCGCGAGCGGCTGCCGCAGCTCCGCGCTCACACCCCGGTCGAGGCGCGCGGGATGGCGGAGGCGATCGCCGGCTGGCAGCGCGAGTTCCTGACCACGCTGGGCACGCGTTTCGTCTGGGCTTCGGACGAGGTGTATCTCCAGGCGGGGCTACCGCTGCCGTCGGCGGCGTCCTACGAAGGGTTCCCGGTCATCGAGGACGGCGTGGGGCTGGTGCGGCGCTTCACCGACGGATTCGCGGCCTCGAGCCGGAGGCTGATCCGGCCCCTGGCCTCACCGCGGGCCGTGACGGTGGTCACGGGCACCATGTTCGCCCCGCGGATGCGCGCGCTCCTGGACGGCGTGCACGTCGCGGGCTTGCGCGTCTCGCTCGTCCCGGTGGTCAA
>Ga0335084_10002881_pt1 | contig 16706 bp, 14 predicted proteins | sample Lox_Sample_44_FD_206721 | JGI IMG/M metagenome (GOLD analysis project Ga0335084, IMG submission 206721) | Soil microbial communities from Loxahatchee National Wildlife Refuge, Florida, United States - Lox_Sample_4.4 | ecosystem: Environmental > Terrestrial > Soil > Wetlands | place: USA... | reverse complement strand
TTCGACGATTTCGTGGCCGTCAACGATATCTCGTTCGACGTGCGCGCCGGGGAGATCTTCGCGTTCCTCGGCCCGAACGGCGCCGGGAAGACGACCACGATCAAGATGCTCACGACGCTGCTCAGGCCCACCACCGGTACGATTGCGCTCGATGGTCTCGATCCCACCGCGCATCCCAACGAGGCCCGGCGCCGCTTCGGAATCGTGTTCCAGGACCCGAGCCTGGACGATGAGCTGACGGCGGCCGAGAACCTCGAGCTGCACTGCGCGCTCTACCGCGTGCCGCGATCGGTGCGGCAGGAGCGCATCCGGTATCTGCTCGGCCTGTTCGAGCTGTGGGACCGGCGTGACGATCGGGTGAAGACGTTCTCGGGCGGCATGCGGCGGCGGCTCGAGATCGCGCGCGGCCTCCTGCACACCCCCAAGATTTTGTTTCTGGACGAGCCCACCATCGGCCTCGATCCGCAGACGCGCAACCAGCTGTGGACGCAAGTCGGCATCCTGAACCAGGAGCAGGGCGTGACCGTATTTCTGACGACCCACTACATGGAAGAGGCCGATCGCGTGGCGCATCGTATCGCCGTGATCGATCATGGCCGGATCGTCGCGCAGGGAAGCCCGGCGGATCTGAAGGCGCAGACCGGAGCCGACACCCTCGAGGCCGCGTTTCTCGCGCTCACCGGCTCCGCCATTCGCGACGAAGAGGCCGGCTCGATCGATCAGATGCGGAACATGGCGCGGATGTGGCGGAGGCAGCGGTAGGCATGGACATCGTCTACATGCTGTGGCTGCGCCAGCTCAAGCGGTACGTCCGGTCACGCGCCCGGATCATCGGTTCGCTCGGACAGCCCCTGTTGTTCCTCGTCGCGCTCGGGTTCGGGTTCGGTCCGATCTTCCGGCGCGCGGGGCAGGGCGACTACATCCAGTTCCTCGCGCCCGGGGTAATCAGCATGACCGTGTTGTTCAGCGCCATTTTCTCCGGCATCGAGCTGATCTGGGATCGCCAGTTCGGCTTTCTCAAGGAAACGCTCGTCGCACCGGTGCCGCGACTCCTGATCATGATTGGGCGGACGGCGGGGGGCGCCACGGTCGCGGTGCTCCAGGGTTTCATCGTGCTCGCGATTTGTCTGGTCGCGGGGTTCCGGATCGAGAGCGTCGCCGCATTCCCGGCGGTGTGTCTCTACATGGCGTTGATCGCATTGATGTTCACGGCGCTCGGGACGGCGATCGCCTCCGTCCTCGCCGACTTTCAGGGCTTTCAGCTCGTCATGAATTTCCTCGTCATGCCGATCTTCTTTCTCTCGGGAGCCCTCTTTCCCCTGGGCGATGCACCGCCGGTGTTGCGCGCGATCGCCACGTTCGATCCGTTATCGTATGGCGTGGACGGCTTGCGCGCCGCCGCTCATGGCGCGGGGCACTTCGGGGCCGCGACGGACCTCGCGGTCCTCCTGGCGTTGAGCGCGATGCTCTTAGTGATAGGGAGCGTGCTGTTTGCGAGGATAGAGCTGTAGCCCGCGATCGACTTCTTCCAGGGTGCATTGACTCCGGCGTCGCCCCGGGGTCAACCGACCCGGTGGTTTGAGGCACGTGGCCAGCCGCAACGTGATGTCCGTCCCAGTCTCTCCGGGCGTGTTCTCGTAACTTCGCGCCATATCTGACCCTCCAGGGGACAACCGATGCGTATCAGCCGCCGAGTGGCGCCGGCCGCGGCCGCGCTTTCTCTCTCCGCGTTTTGCCTTCTAGGATGCAATGCCGGCGCTTCCGCGCGGGCCAAGGCCGCGAGCGACAGCCTTGCGCAGGTGACGATGGACAACGCCAGGCTCATGCAGGCCGTCGCCGAAAACTCACGGCTCATGACCGACATCAGCCGCGATCTCGCCCGCGTGCACGTCCCCGCGCGTCACATCAAGGTGAACGCGGAATCGCCGATGCAGGCATCGCGTGACAGCCTGCTGCAGCGGGTGCACTACGTCACGACCCGACTCGCGGAAATCGAGCCCAAGCTCAAGGAAAACGAGCAGCGCATCCAGGCGCTGACGGCCCTCTCGGACAGTCTGCGCAGCGAGCTCGCGACGACCACCCAGAGCATGCAGAGCGTGATCGACAATCAGAAGGAGACGATCGCGGGACTGATGCAGCAGGTCGATAGCCTGACCGCCCAGAACGCGGCGCTCAAGGACACGATCAACAACATGGCGACGATCTCGAACACGGTGTACTACGTGGTCGGCACGCGCGACGAGCTCGAGCACAAGGGCATCGTCCGGGAGGTGGGAGGCGCGCGGTTCCTCTTCGTGCTGTGGAAGAGCGGCAAGACATTGGTTCCCGCCCGTGAGCTCGATCCCAAGCTGTTCAACACCGCGGATCGCCGCGTGCTCGAAACCCTCGAGCTGCCCGCCGGGAGTCACGAATATCGCATCGTGTCGCGCCAGGACGTGTCCGCCCTGGCGACGCCACCGACCGACAACGGCACGGTCTCGGGTCAGCTCAAGATCGCGGACTCGGCGAAGTTCTGGGCCAACTCGAAGTTCTTGATAATCGTGGAGAGCTGAACTTCAGAAAGGGCTGAGCGGCGAGGCCCCGGGGCGCCGCCCCGGGGTCAGCCGACCTGATGTGGTTCCGAGCGGCTAACCCCGGGGCCGGTGGCCCGGGGTCAAGGGATGCCGTCCCGTCTGCTTCTGGTCCTTCGCGTTCGTTCCCGTATTTCCGTCCCCCGGCCTCTCGGGTCCGCCCGTACGGTCGTGATAGCCATCGCCGGGCAGCATCGGGTCCACGGGCGGAGTGTACGGTCCGCCGTGACCGCTACAGGCGCCAAGCGCGAGACACCCAAACACAACCAGCAGAGACGTGCGAAGCATGTGAGCTCCTTCTCCGTTAGCAGGCCACGGTGGTCTTGCCGGCGCAGCAGGGAATGACCGAGCCGTCGCGCGGCGTATAGCAGGTGGCGCCGTCGCCGACGTAGGTCCGGTTCGCCATGTAGATCATTCCCGCCAGGAGCGCCGCCCCGCTCACGGCACCGAGGACCGCCGTGCGGGTGGGGTCGGACCGGCGTGCCTCGAGCTGCGACGTCTCGGACAACATCATTTCGCGGTATTGGCCGCCTTCCAGGAATCCGGCCAGCGTGTCGCCGGTGACGTGCGGCGCGTACAGCTCGAATCTCGATAAGTCGGCACGCGTCACCCAGATCCGATCGATATTGGTCGAGCTGAGCTGGCTCGCCTCGATCGGCCGCAGCGAGTGGCACGCGGCAGCCAAGCCAAATGCTATCATTCCGACAGCAGCTCGGGTCCCCAGACGGTATAGAGTCATACCCCCAAAATCATCTCGACCCGGGAGAACGACAAGACCTTTCCAGCCGTTTGCTCTACTCTCGTGCGGCCGCCACCCTCTCGATGCCTTGCTCCAGCTCACGCTCGTTCCCGGCCTGAGCTCCGCTCTTGCCCGGCACGATGGTGAAACGCGTCAGTGTTCCGGTGAACGGGAACGGCATCTGGTTGACATAGTCCTCGACCACAGGCGTGCCTGTGTCCTCACCAAAGTCCATCGTTTCGTCCAACGAAAACCGCGCCCGAATGGTGTGATCGATCCGTCCCTGCGCCACCCGCTTGCCATCCACGGTCAGCGTGCCCGTGCCACCTTTGCCGAGACCGCCGCCGTCATACGCAAGGTCGAAAACGATCTTGTGCTTGCCCGGACTGAGCGCTTCGGAGGAGATGATCTTGTACTTGTGTTGCGGCTGGTTCGAGTACGCGTACACGAACTCCGGCTTGCCGCCCACCACGATGAGCCCCCAGCCGCCAAACCGTCCCCCCATCGTTCCCAGGACTCCGTTCGCCGCGCTGTCCGGGACGTCCACCTCGGCTGTCAGCGTGAACGACCGGTTCTTGAGATCAGGGGAGCTTCCCTCGGGAATCCGAATCATCCCCTGGTAATACGTGAACTCGGTCCGTCCCCGCGTGAGGCTCGGGCGCGTGGCGGGATCGGCCCGCTCCGCGAACGATGCATCGAGCGGATACACGTTGTACTTCCATGCCTCGCGATCGAAGACCTGCTTCAACTGCCGCAACTTGGCCGTATCACGGGCGGCCAGGTTGTTCGCCTCCGAGAAGTCCACCGCCACGTTGTACAGCTCCCACTTGAAGTCGTCCGGGCTCGGGCTCGCGCCGAACGTGATCCACGGCAGCCGCAGCGGCGTCGTCGCCGCCACCCAGCCATGATCGTAGATGGCGCGATTCGCCATCATCTCGAAGTACTGCGTGGGGTGACGCGTCGGCGCCTTGGCGCTGTCGAACGAGTACACGAGACTCACGCCCTCGAGCGGCTTCTGCTTGAACCCGTTGAGCACCGTCGGAAACTTGACGCCGGTTACCTGGAGAATCGTGGGCGTGATGTCCGTGACGTGGCAGAATTGGCTGCGGAGCCCGCCCACGTGCTTGATGCGCTTCGGATACGAGATGACCATCCCGTTTCGGGTGCCGCCAAAATGCGACGCGACCTGCTTGGTCCACTGGAACGGCGTGTCCATCGCGTGGGCCCAGCCGACGGGATAATGGTTGTATGTGGTGGGGCCGCCCAACTCGTCCATCATCGAGACCAGATACTCGGTCGTTTCCTCGACTCCGTTCGCCGCCTCACCGACTTCGTTGGTCGTTCCCTGCAGCGTGCCCTCGGCGCTCGCGCCGTTGTCGCCCATGATGTAGATGATGAGCGTGTTGTCGAGCTCGCCGAGATCGGCTACCGCGTCGATCACACGGCCGATCTCATGATCGGCATGCGACAGGGCGCCGGCGTACACCTCCATCATCCGCGCGTACACTTTCTTCTGATCCGCCGAAAGGGAATCCCAGGCAGGTATTTCCTTGGGACGCGCCGTGAGCCGCGTGTTCGCCGGCACGACGCCGAGCTTGATCTGGCGCGCCAGCGTCTCCTCGCGCACCTTGTCCCACCCCTGATCGAACTGCCCGCGGAATTTGGCGATCCAGTCCTTCGGGGCGTGGTGCGGTGCGTGTGCCGTGCCTGTGGCGTAGTACACGAAGAACGGCTTCTGCGGTGCCAGGGAATGCTGCAGCCGGATCCATCCGATCGCCTTGTCGGCCATGATCTCGTCGAAATGCTTGGGATTGGGACCCAACTGCTCCGGGGCTTCGTACGGCAGCGTGTTCTCGAACAGTGCCGAGTGCCACTCGTCCGTGTCGCCGCCGATAAAGCCGAAGAAATAGTCGAAGCCCAGCCCCGTCGGCCACAGATCGAACGGCCCGGCCTGACTCGAATGCCAGTCGGGCACGTTGTGATTCTTGCCGAACCACGCCGTGGTGTAGCCGTTGTACTTGAGCATCTCGCCCACGGTGCCGACGCTGCGCGACATCAGTGAGTTGTAGCCCGGGTAGCCGCTCGCGAACTCCATGATGTTGCCGGTGGCGGCCGAGTGATGGTTGCGTCCCGTGATCAGCGCCGCGCGGGTGGGCGAGCACAACGCCGTCGTGTGGAACTCGTTGTAGCGCAGCCCGTTCGTGGCCAGCCGGTCGAACGTCGGCGTGGGAATAGGGCCGCCAAACGTGCTCGACGCGCCGTAGCCGATATCGTCGGTCAGAATGAGGAGAACGTTGGGCGCGCCCGCCGGCGCCTGGACTTCCTTGGGGAAATCCGGCTTCGAAGTCTTGAGGGTGCGTCCGATCTTGCCGTTGAACCCCGGCTCAGCGTGCGGCAGGACCTCGGCTGGTTTTTTCGCTTGAGGTGCTTGAGCGTGCGCGGGCTGCCAGACAAACGACAGGCCGGCGGCGAGTATGGCGATCGGGGGGACGATTCTAAATCGCGAAGGCATGGGCGGACTCTCCTCGGTGTGCGCGTGACGGCAGGCTGTTTGCCGATGGCTCTCAAGACGCTCCTTCCATTCTCTACGGCTGCTCCACCAGCACGTCGACGCTGCCGGTCGCAGCGAGGAACTGGAACTGAATGGTCCAGTTCCCCGGCGCTCCCTTGGCTGAGAGGGAATCGGCTTCGTACACGAACGGGCTCGTCGCCACGAGCACCCCGTGCGCGTCGAACACATTGACGTGCCCACCGCCGTGCACCACGAGACTGTTATGGACGATCTTCGCCTGGCTGTCGGGCGACACCCACGTGAAGCTCGTGTCGTCGATCACGTTGTCCAGCCAGTGGATCGTGATGTGGAAGTGGCCGGGCTGATTGCTCACCGTGATCCCCTGCTCAGCGGCGTTCAGCACGGCAGCGGGATCCTCACACCCGGCGGCGAGCCCGATCGCGAGCCACACGAGCAACGATCTCATGCTCCGGCGCGCGCGCATCGTTAGCGGGCGAGCCGCGGCATCGCCGCGCTCACGAACAGGTTCAACATCGGGCTGACCTGCGTGACTTCCGGATAGGCGTCATACGTGCTCCTGCGGTGGTAGTTCTGGTAGCTCGCGCCGAGGCCCAACTTGGGCGTAATGAAGTAGCGAAACTCGCCCACGCCGCCGCCCTGGTAATGCGCCCCCGGCGTCCCGTTCATGGTGTGCAGCCAGCGTCCGCCCCACCCGAGCCGCGCCAGCGCTCGGCCCGGCTTGATGAACGTGGCCACGAGTCTCGTCCCGAGGCCGATGCCGTAATCGTAGTTCCGCCCTTCGCCCGCGTAGTAGTGATCTGAGCGGGTTGCGCCAATGATGATGAATTGGCCGAGCAGCTCGGTCATGGTGCGAATGCTCTTGTCGTTGGCGCGGTGGAATTCCGAGATCAGGCCGCCGTACACGCTCTGACCGCCGTACTCGTACGCGGGGTTGTTGTAGTACTCGTACACCAGGAGAGCGCCGAGCGTGTGCTTGGCCTTCGCCCCGTCCGAGAGCGTGATCCCGCCCAGAGTGCCCCGCGCGGTGAGCAGCGACAGCCGGCCACCCGCGCCGTTGGCCGCCTGGGTCGAGAGCTCGCCGCTGAACTCGAAATGCGAAAACGGGGACCGCTTGATGTCCTTCACGAGATCGCCGTAGCTCAGACGGAAGCCGGCGACGCCCTGGTCGGCGGCCGTCGCACTGCCGAGCGACGTGCTTCCGCTAATGCGCCGGTAGCCCAGATCCACCACCCCTTGCACGCCGTTGGGAGGACGCCAGTCGGGCGGGTTCGGGCCCACGCGCGACACTTCGCCATCCAGCAAACGATTGAACTCTTGCACCGGGTTGATGAACGCGCCCGCGATCTCGCGCCACACTCGCTCGGAGCCCCTGGCCCGGTTATCGAGCACGAGGTGGGAGAGGCGGTACAGCGATTCCCCCAGCGTGATGCCGCCCGTGCCGGTGTTGAGCAGATCGTTGGCGGACGGTGCAAACTGCTCGCCGAACTCCTCCCACATGATGCTGCCGCCGTAGGCCCAGGGCACCGAGCCCCAGAAGCTGTACCCGTTGGTCCGCGCGGTATTGAAATACAGGCTGCCGTGATACGGGTGGCCGAACTGATTCGCGACGAAGTGGTCGTTGTCCCACTGCCACGGATTCTCGAGATTCTCTTCCCACGTCTGGGGACTCACGTGGGCCCACTGCTTGTCGCGCACCACCGCGTTGATCGTCCATGGGATTAATTGCACGATCAACAACTCGCCCACCGCTCGTATCGGGCGGTGGTAGGGATGGCAGCTGAAGCAGTGCGTCGTGTCCTTCTGGTCGCTCGCGGCGAACGTCGCCTCGGACGGGTCGAATGGCGTGAATGACAGCGGCGCGAGCTGTTGTGCGCTCGCGCTTCGCGCCATGCAGATGAGCGCCACTCCGGCAAGGACGGGGACCCGCATGCCCGATGGTCGCGGAAACGGCCTTGCCGGACTATTGCACCAAGGGCGCATTGGCCCTAGGGGCAATAGTCGCGTTTGGTTTGGGGGCTACAACCCTCTCACCGCCATGCTCCGACCTGTCACGCTGCTCGGGCTCTGCGCCGGCCTTGCCGCCGCACTTGCTACTGCGGCTCCCGCGCACGCCCAGAAAGTCGATGCGGTCGTGCTGCGGAACGGCGACCACATGACGGGGGAGATCAAGAAGCTCGATCGCGCGTCGTTGACCTATTCCACCGACGACATGGGCACTCTGGCGATCGAATGGGACAAGATCGTCCAGATCACGAGCCCGCGGTATTTCGAGGTGGAAGACGTGGACGGCGCGCGCTATTACGGGACGCTCGGTCAAGGCAGTGACACGGGGCAGGTGGTCGTGGCGGTGGCATCATTCAGCGACACGCTCGCGCTGGCGAAGATCGTTCGCGTGTCGCCGATCGGGCGCAGCTTTTTTGCGCGCCTGGACGGCTACATCAACGTGGGATTCACGCTGCAGCGCGCCAACGATCTGCGCCAGCTTTCCGTCGCGACGTCCGTGCAACATCGTTCGCGCCAGGCCCGCACCGAGCTGCAATCGAGCACCTACTTCCAGGATCAGTCCGGGATCGCCAGCACGACCCGCAATTCGCTCTCGCTCACCCAACAGCGACCGCTCAAGCAGCGCTGGCTCGTGCTCGGCGCGGGGCAGCTGGAACAGAACGACGAGCTCGATCTCGACCTGCGCGGCCTGCTCACGGCGGGCGGCGGGCGCTACCTGGTGCAAAACAATCGCGCGCAGGTCCTGCTGGGCGGGGGACTGACCTACACCAACGAACGCTTCGTCGGGAGCAGCGCGACGTCGAATCTCGAAGCGTTGGTCACGTTCAGCGGCGAGTACTTCCGGCTCGATTCCCCCAAATCGGATTTGCAAGCGACCTTGTCGCTGTATCCGAGCCTCACCGACCCGGGCCGCGTCCGCGCGGACTTTGATGCGCGGCTGTCGCACGAGGTTCTGAAGGATTTCACCCTCGGGCTCACAGTGTTCGACCGGTTCGACAGCCGGCCGCCCGTGACCGCGTCCAAGAACGACTTCGGCGTGACGTTCACGGCGGGGTGGACGTTCTAGCGAAACGATTATTTGGCAGCGGGTGGCGGATCGAGCGCTGCGTTGAGCAGTGCCGCGAGCCGGTATCCCGCGAGCGCGCCCTGCCGCTCCGCGACGTCGAATGCGGTCCGATCGTAGGCGGGGGGCGGCGCGGCCCCCTGGGTGAGCCCCGCATACACCACCGTTTGGGCAAGCGCGAGCCCTTCCCGCTGCCACTGCGCGACGTCGCTCGTAGCTCCCGCGCCATCGAACGACGCCTGCGTATAGCGCCGCTCGACCTCGCGCGCCGCGCGCGTCGCGTAGGCGAACGAATCCTCGCCCGCGCCCGGCGCGATTGCGCGGTCGATCATCTCGTCCCAATACGCGTGCAGCCGGACGCTGTCCGACAGGTAGAACAGGTTGCCGCCCTGGTCCCCCCGTGGTAGCGGGTGTTCGGGCGTGACCCGGGAGCTGCAATGGAGCGGTTGGTGGATGTCGCCGACGAGATGCAGTAGCCAGGCGAGCGCGATCGCCTTCGTCGTGTCGGCTGAGTTCGGATCGACGAGCGTAGCGCGGAACGCCGCGATGCGCTCCCCCGCGTTCACGGGACCGGGGCCCGCGCCGGGCAAATCGTGCGGCCGTCCGTCGACGACGTCCCAATAGAAATCCGCATAGTGCCAGGTGGGCTGGTTGTACACATGCCAGGCTCGGGCGCGATTGCGGACGAGATCGGCCCATGTCGCGGCGTTCAGGAACAGCGCGCGATCGCGCTCCGCGTCGCTCCCTCCCTCAGGGCCCGGCCGCAGGGAAGCGAGGCTCGCGACGGGCGGCCCGTGCAGGATCAACGCGATCGCTCGCGTCCGGGCCCGCGCCGTCATGTGATCCCAGGCGATCTCGGCTATGATGCGGTGGCCCGGAGGGTCCCACGTGCTTGCCAGCGTCGACAACACGACGAGACCCGCGCTGATCAGTGAGCGTAGCGGTTTCACTCTCTTCCTTTCTTTATTGGAGCACCTAAGGACCTGCGTGTTGCGTGCGCACCGGCCTAGAATGTTCGATCCGAGGCGGGCGTGTGTCATCATTTGCTTGCCGCCTTGTGCTTTTTTTCACGTTCCCTCGAGCCTGATCCGATCCGGGAACCCTACTCATCCGCATGGGTTTCAGAAATACATGTCCTGCCGTCGTACTCGTCGCATCGGAGTGCTACCATGCGTGTCCAAGATCTGCTCGAGCGCAAGCCATCTACCCTGATCACCATCGATGTTGACGGTAGCGTCGAACAAGCGGTTCATCTGTTGATGTTGCACAATATCGGCGGCCTTCCCGTCGTCGTGAACGGCGGCCGCCTCGTGGGCTTCGTGGCCGAGCGCGATATTGTGCGCGCGGTCGGGCGCCGGTCGTGGAACGCGCTCGATGTACGCATGCGCGAGATCATGCGGCCCGCCGCCACGTGCCAGGTGGATGAGAGTCTGTACGACGTGATGCGCCGCATGACCAGCGAGCGCCAGCGCCACCTGGTCGTCGAAGAGGATGGCCGGCCGATCGGCGTGATCTCGGTCGGGGATATCGTAAAACAGGTGCTGGAGCAGCTCGAGACCGAAGCCGGGGTCCTGCGGGACTATGTCGCGGCGCACCGCGCGGGGCGAGGCTGAGACAGCCTGCGCTCACGTAGCGCCGAACTGTCGCTCCAGCTCGTCTCGGCTCGGCCGCTTCATCGCGTGCTCGTAGACGTGGATCTCAAACCGGCTGCCTCGCGGCAGCGGCATGGGCCGCCCGTCGAGAAACCGAAAGTCGGAGAGCTGGCAGCCATCCCACGTCGCAGTACCTTCCACGGCCAGACAGGTAGGATCGATTCGCGTTACGGATACGCGGTATGCCATGCAGGGATTCCGCTGGAGACTGTCACAACCAAACGCGCCACTCCCACGCGCGCCATAAGACGGATGTAACGAACGTATCAAGAACGTGTGAAGAGTCGGTGAACTGCACCATTCGCACGGCCACCGCCGCCGATCTCCCGGCGGTTGGCCGCCTTGCGGTCCTCCTGGTTCGCCTGCATCACGACCTCGATGCTGCGCGCTTCATTGCCCCCACGTCGAGCACGGAGTCCGCCTACAGCGCGTTTCTCGGCTCCCAACTCGACACGCCTCGGATCGTGGTGCTCGTGGCCCTCGAGGACGATCACGTGGTCGGCTACACCTATGCCGGCGTGGAGGGGACGGACTACATGTCGCTGCGCGGGCCGGCCGGAGTCCTGTATGACATTGTGGTCGATCCCGCGAGCCGCCGTCACGGCATCGGACGCGCGTTACTCGACGCCACCATCGCCGCGCTGGCCTCGCGGGGTGCACGCCAGGTTGTGCTCTCGACGGCCGTGGGGAATGAATCTGCGGAACGGTTGTTCAGTCGCGCCGGGTTCCGGCGCACCATGACTGAAATGACTCGCGAGCTCGATGACGTAATACCCTAGTCACCCCCGGGGCTTTCCGTGTGGTTGCCGGGTTGCGCCCTACCGGTAGGTTTGGCGGCCCGTGTTGCCAGATGCAACTGCTCGGACTGCGCGAGCTGCTCCGAATTACGAAGTTCTGACCACGTCCAGGTCCGCCCCGGCGTGGCGGCAGAGTCTCGTGCGTCCCGAGACGTCACGCCGGGCGCTCTCCCTGTGGATCACGACCGCACGCGCGCTGGCGGCGCTCGTCGGGATCGCGGTGCCGCTCCTGCTCGTGCGCGTGTTCGACCAGACCACGTTCGGCTACTACAAGGAATTGTTTCTGATTGCGGGCACGGCGGTGCCGCTCTTGTGCCTCGGAGTGCCGGCCAGCGTGTTCTATCTCGGTCCGCGCCACACCGCTCAGGGTCCGCGTCTCCTCGTGCAATCGGCGGCGTTGCTCGGTCTTTCAGGGATAAGCGGCGCGGGGGCGCTGCTCCTGTTTGCCGGCGGGCTCCAGCATTTTTTCCACGCGCCGCTCGCGCGCTACGTCCCGTGGCTCGCCGCCTTCGTGGCGCTCGCGGTCCCGGCCGCGCTCTTACCGGTGGCGGCCATCGTGGATCGACGGTCGCGTCTCGCGGCGCTCATCGTGACCGGATCAGGCCTGCTGTACGCCGCGGCACTGATGCTCGCCGCCTGGTTGACCGCGGACCTGCGCGCGGTCATGACCGCGGCGTGCGGCGTGATGCAGCTCGAGGTCGTGGCGCTCGTGGCCTATCTCGTGTGGCGCGCGAGCTCGAGCCGTGGCGCTCCCGTCGTGCCGCTCGTGCGCGCGCAGCTCGCCTACGCGCTGCCGTTTGCCGCGGCCGCGCTCGTGGGGTTGCTGCGCGACCGGCTGCACGCGTTCTACGTCGGCTCCACGATGACCGCGGGGCAGTTCGCCGTGTACGCCGTGGGTCTGATCCAGATCCCGGTGCTCGACCACGTGACCCAGACCGTCGGCGAAGTCGTAGTGCTCGAGAACACGGGCCACTACTCCGCGGGGCACCTTGCCGAGGCGCGTGCGACCTGGCAGCGCGCCGCGGTCGCACTGGCCACGCTGATCTTCCCGGTGTTCGCAATCGGTGAAGTGTTTGCGCCCGAGGCGATCGCGGTCCTGTTTGGACCGGCGTACGGCGGGGCGGTGCCCGTGCTCCGGATCAATCTGCTGCTCCTGCCGCTCGAGGTGCTGCTCGCGTCGCCGCTGTTGCGCGCGACCGCCGACGTGCGAATGATGGTCGGCGCCGACCTCGCTTCGCTTGCGGTGGCGATGATCACGCTGGTCCCGTTGGCGCATGCGTTCGGCCCCGCCGGCGCGGTGGCCAGCCTGGTTGCCGGATTCGCGACGTTCTCGCTCGTCGCCTCGCTCCGCAATGCGGCTCGTCTCGAGCTGCGCCTGGTGCGATTCCTTCCCTGGGGCGAGCTCGCGAAGCTGCTCGCCGTCGCCGCCGGCACCGTGTGCATCGCTCGGCTTATGGTGTCCGCGGCTGCCCCGGTGTGGCGCGTCGTGGCGGGTCCCGCCATCGTGCTCGCGCTCTACGGCATAATCGTGTGGCGCTCTGGTTTGCTGCCCGCGGCGGATCGCACCTGGGTGCGCGAGCTGCTGCGCCGTGTGAGGTCGCGTTATGCACGCGGCTAATCCTGTCCTACTCGCGGTCGCGACCGTTCCCCCCTGGCCGCTCATCAACGGCTACGCCATCCGGGTATTTCATCTTTTGCGGGAGCTCTCGGAGCATTGGCGCATCGTGCTCATCGCTCCGTCTTCGGCAACCGCGCTGCCCGAGGCGCTCCGGTCCCGCCTGCAAGCCTACGTCCAGGTCGCGATGGGCGCGCGCTGGACTTCGCTCCCTTCGCAATTCGAGACGGTGCCGCTCGAGCGCGCCACCGCGGCATCGGTCGAGGAATGGAAGCCGCGGGCCGTGTTGCTGTGGCATGGCGCCGAGTTTCTGGGCTTCACGCGCCGCTTTCCACCGGCCGTCGCGGATCGCATCGATTGCCTGGCGCTGGCGGCGTGGCGCAGCCGGCACCACGCGCGGACCAAGCGGGAATGGTTCTCGGCGCTGAACACCCTGCGAGCCCATGCGTTCTACGAACGCCGGGTGGTGCGAGGGCTGTCGGCGACGGTCGTAGTGGGCGAGGACGACGCCCGCGCGCTGCGGCGCATCGCGCATCGCCAAACCATTCACACGATCCCGAATGGCGTTGCGGCGCCGTTGGAACTGATGGAGAGTGAAGAGTGGGGCGGGGAGGGTTCGACGCCCACCGTGGCCTTCACAGGGGTGCTCGATTATCCACCCAACGTGGATGCCGGCTGCGAATTTGCGGGCAGCGTCTGGCCCGACATCCGCGCCGCGGTGCCGGGGGCGCGCTTCGTGATCGCCGGACGACAACCGCTCGAGCGCGTGCGTGCCCTCGCCGCTCAGGACGGCGTCGAAGTGCGCGCCGACGTGCCGGACATGTATCGCGTGTTACGCGAGGCCTGGGTGGTGGTGGCCCCGATGGTGTGTGGGTCCGGGATCAAGAACAAGGTGCTCGAGGCGTGGGCCGCTGCCCGCCCCGTGGCCATGACTTCGCTCGCCACGAACGGCCTCACGCTGCCCCCCGATGCGCGGGACCTGGTGGCCAGCGACATCCAGCGGCTGGGCGGTGTGGTCGTCGATCTGTTGCGGCACGCCGAGCGGCGGCGGCGGCTCGGTCTGGCGATGCGCGAGCAGGTGTTGCGCTCGCACCAGTGGGGGAACGCCGCGGCCAACCTATCGGCGCTGCTGCACACGGTCTCGACGTAGCAAGAGTTGATCACAGCCTCCCTCCTCCACCGGTCGGTCTGCGGTGTAGTGAGAAGGAACCATCAGAGGCGAGTTGCTATTGCTGCAAGGCCCGCGAACCCTCCCTATCCCAAGCGCACATCTGGCTGCATACTCTTGCGCAACCAGCGAGTGGAGTAGCGTTGTGGGTTCAGGGAATGTCAGCCGCAGCAGTGAATCCCTTTACACGAAGCGACGCGATCACGTGATCCGTTCGTCTCGCGGACGATGCGCGCTCATCGTTGCCGCGCTGCTCGTCCTGGCGAGCCCGCTGCGTGCGCAACACGGGCTGGACTCATTGGATCGCGCGGATAGCATCGCGGATGACTCGCTGTGGAATTCGGTATTGCACAAGGTATACGGGCCGGCGGCCGACACCATGAGGCCGGCGCGCGCGCCGGTTCCCGCTCCCGCTCCCGCTGCCGTCGCTCCGGCCAAGCCCGCCGCCGCGCCGGCTGCTGCAGCGGCCGCCGGCGCAGCAGCTGGCGCCGCAGCCGCCTCCGCCAGCCATCCTGCCGCGCTGGATTCAGTCACCGCGGCCCAGTGGGGCCAGCAGACGTGGAAGAGCCGGCAATGCGGCGGCTGCCACCAGCACGGCCGCGACCAAGCGACCGGTCCCAATCTCATCGGCGTCACCAACCGGCGCACGACTCAGTGGTTGCAAAACTGGCTCAAGAACCCGGTCAGAATGGCTCGAGACGACCCGACCGGGGCGGACCTGAAGAGGCAGTATGGCTCGCAGATGCCCAACCTGGGGCTGAATGATCAGGACATCGAGGGACTGATCATTTTCCTCGATCGCGAGTCGAAGGCACGGGCGCAGAAGCACAAGCCTGCTCCGGCGGCGCCAGCGGTGGCCGCAACGGCCGCGGCGGCGACTGCCGCATCGGGTAAGTCCGCCCCCGCGGCACCCCCAGCGGCCGCCCCGGTAGCGGCAGCCCCCGCACCCGCCGCACCGGCCAAGCCCGCACCCGCACCGGCAGCACCAGCCGCGGCCACTGCCGCTCCGGCTGCCGCCGCAGCAGCCGCTGCTGCTCCAGCTCCTGCTCCTGCTCCTGCTCCTGCTCCTGCTGCTGTGCCCGCTCCCGTCTCTCATCGCGCCGCCGATACGGCGGCGAGCTATGCCGCCTCGCTCGATTCGGCGAATGAGGCCCATTGGGGCCAGCGGGCGTGGAACAGCCGGCAGTGCTCCGGCTGCCACGAGCTGGGCCGCGATCAATCGAGCGGGCCCAATCTCATTGGGGTCACCCAACGGCGCACAACCGAATGGTTGCGGAAGTGGCTCAAAAACCCCGTGACAATGGCACAGGACGACCCCATCGCGATGGACCTGAAGAAGAAGTACGGCTCGCAGATGCCGAACCTGCAGCTGACTGATCAGGACATCGAAGGCTTGATCATTTTTCTGGATCGCGAGACGAAAGCGCGGGGGAAGAAATGAAATGCGCGGTTACGATCGCCGCGTGGGGTAACGACGATCGCGCTTACCCAGGGTTTGCTTTCGCCAGCTCCTGAATCCTGAGACGCTGTGTGTCGCTCACCATATCACGATTCACGACATCCGCGAAAATTCGCGCGACGAATGCGTAGCCGAGCACATCCGCCGTGATCCACTGCTTCCATTCGAGATCGTCGAGCGCGGCGAGAACTCTGTCGCGGGCGAGCTCGGCGGCACGCTCGAGGACGGAGAGGGGAACGCGTTTTCCTGTCACGGCCAGCACGGTGAGCACCTTCTGCGCGTCCGGGTTGGCACGTCCGAACATGATGCGAATCGCGCCCACGACGTTGTCAGGAAGGTCGCCGGGGAAAGTCTCATCGAGCGTTTGCCCCGGGCGGGGCCAGCCGTCCCGTACGCCTTCCAGCTCGAGGCCCGAAGCGATGGCATCGAGCAAGGCGACGGCGAGCAGCGGAATTCCCGCCGAATCCGCCGCCACCCGGCGTGCAATCCGATCGCGCCGCTCGGCATCACGGGCGGTCTCGCTCAATGAGAGAGTCCATTGCGTCATACGGCGGATCGCATCCAGCGAGAGCGGGCCCAGGCGCACGGTGGCGCCTGCCACCTCGCGGCCGAGGCGCGCTCGCAACTCCTCGAGCTCTGGTCGCGGTGGTGGCTGCCGTGTCGTCGTGACGACGAGCGCGATCCGTGCCGGCCAGGGATTGCGTAATGTCGCGACGATGGCGAGCAGCGATTCCCGATCGAGCCACTGCGCGTCGTCGAGCACCATCACCAGCGGTTGCTCCTCGGCGATTGCCTGTACGATCTCGTCGAGCGCGGGGGAGAGCCGGTCAGGACGCGCGGCCGCATCACGCAACACGGCGAGCGCCGCGGGCGCGGCGCCGGCGACACCGGGCGCCGTGAGGAGGCCATCGCGACACAGTCCGAGCAGCCCGCTGAATGGACTGCCGAGGTCAGCCTCGACGGCTCGAATTTGGACAACTACCGCACCATCGACCCGTGCCCGAGCGGCCAACTCGGCGACAAGGCGAGTCTTTCCCATCCCGGGGTCGCCTTCGACGATCAAGATGCTGCGGCATGAGTGCCTCACGCAGGCCCGCCACCCGCCG
>Ga0335084_10002880_pt1 | contig 16707 bp, 12 predicted proteins | sample Lox_Sample_44_FD_206721 | JGI IMG/M metagenome (GOLD analysis project Ga0335084, IMG submission 206721) | Soil microbial communities from Loxahatchee National Wildlife Refuge, Florida, United States - Lox_Sample_4.4 | ecosystem: Environmental > Terrestrial > Soil > Wetlands | place: USA... | reverse complement strand
TGGCGCGGGCGCGATGGCGGGCCGAGGCCGAGGCGGCTGCGGCGCGGACGCCGGCGCGGTAGCCTCGACGCGGGCGGCGGCCCAGCGGGGCGCTGTGCGCGAACGGGGCGCAGGCGGGATCGGCGGCGGGGGATCCTCGTGATCGAAGCGGTCGAGGCGTTCGGCGGCCGCAGGAAAGCCGGCACGCCATTCGCGGACGCCCAGGCCGACGAGAAAAATTCCCGCCAGGAGCAGCAGGAGCTTGAGTTGCGCGCGCGAGTAGCTCATTGCGCCAAGCCTGCCACTTTCTTCCAGGCGTCTCTAGAGTCTCAGTTCAGATACATCAGAGTCAGGCCCCCCCAATGTGGAATGCCGTCCAACCAAGGAACCAGGCGACAAACAGGACGCCAAAGGGGATCAAGAACCAGGAGAAGAACATGAGCCACGAGAGTGTATGGCCAGGTGCATAGGCTGACGCAGGATCCTTAGCGACCATGCCCTCCTGATTGCCCCTCAGCACCTCGTCCCACGCCTCGAGTCCATTGGCAGGAGTCGTCGTGCGGCGATGACAAGCTGGCGTTCTGCTACGAGCAGCTCCAGCGCTTGGCGCCGCTCTCGCAGCGGCCGCGGGCGCAGGTCGTCGCGATCCAGTTCGAGCAGATCGAAGACCATGTATATCGGCGGGGTCGACGCCTCGTGTTCGGGTCGAGCCCGCAGCCATTCGAAGCGGGAGATGAGCTGGCGGTGAGTGTGACCCGGCTGCCGACCTTCTCAGCAACCATGCGCCAGCCGTCGTATTTCTCTTCATAGACGCAGCCGTCTCGATGGAAGGGTTTTGGGATCTCGGTGGCGTGCATGAACGCCGGGACTGCGCCTCGTGGACGCGATTGACGGGGCACCCGATCAGCGTACCCTTGGGCGGAGCCGGGTGTCTGCGGGCACGCCCGGCCATCGCCGAAGGGGATGAGCCGCCCTCTAGAGGCTGCCCCTTCGGGCTCCCGGACCACGTGGCCGTTCAAAACCGGGCCGTACGTCCACTAAGGCACGTCGAGGTCTTCCCGCGCTGGTGTATGAAACAGGCGCTACTTTCTGCCGGCAGCTGGCTGCTGCCACGATCCCCATTGCCACAAAAAGAGATGTCGCGTGCCGCCACCCGTGGAGGCAGAGTAGGGGTATGGACGCCTTGGTCCGCGGAGTCTGGCCGCAATCTCCTCTGCCTTGGGAGCTCCCACCACAGGACACTGTACTAGTTTGGACATTTCCCAGCCTCAGCCAAGTTACCGCTGAGACTCACGAGCAGGCAGCGATGTTGTCGCTGGCGACCTACGCGGCTGTCCGGTGGTCCTTGGTCCGGGAGTGGCCCGACACCCTTGCTTACGAAAAGACGAACTGGGAAGACGCCACGTGGGTTCTGTTGGCGCCGTGGATGGTCCTCGCCTTTCTCCTTCTGCTGGTCTAGTCTCACTGCCCGCCGCCTGTTCCCAACCGCTCGGTTGGGGACACTTCATGCCGGAGCCTCCAAGCAGCCTCGCTGGTGAAGGTCGGAACGGTGGGCCGAGAGTACCCGCCCGGGTCTCGCGTGGTCAAGGACACCGGAACCTGTCAACAAGAATGAGACACGGGGATCGTGAGTCTACTGTAGAAGGATCGGCTCACTCCGCACGACGCACCGGAAGCGTGAACGTGAACGTCGAGCCTTGCCCCACCTGGCTCTTCACCCAGATACGGCCGCCGTGGAGTTCGATGAACTTCCGGGAGAGGGCTAGCCCGAGGCCCGTGCCCTCGATTTTCTTGTCTGCCGTCCCCACCTGCCGGAACTCCTCGAAGACCGCCTCCTGATCCTCGGGCGCGATGCCGACCCCGGTATCCGTCACGGCAATCTCCGCCGCGCTGTCCTGGACGCGGGCGGAGACATCGATCCGGCCCCCTTCGGGGGTGAACTTCAAGGCGTTGGACAGGAGATTCAGGAGCACCTGCTTGACCTTGCGCTCGTCGCCCTGAATCGTCCCCAGCCGCTCATCGACCGAGCACTCCAAGGTGATCCCCCGCCGGGTCGCCCGCTCCCGCACCAGGATCAGCGCATTGTCGATGGCGCTCGGCAGATCGAAGCCGGTCGACTCCAGCTCCATCCGGCCCGCCTCGATCTTGGAGAGATCGAGGATGTCGTTGATCAGGGACAGCAAATGCTGGCCGGAGGCGTAGATGTCCTTCAGGTACTCGTCCTGCTTCTCGTTCAGCTCGCCGAACATCCGATCGACCAGCACCTCCGAGAAACCGATGATGGCGTTGAGAGGCGTGCGCAGCTCGTGGGACATGTTGGCGAGGAACTCCGATTTGTGCCGGCTCGCCGCCTCGAGCTGCCGGCTCTTGTCCGCGATCTCCCGGAAGAGCCGGGCGTTCTGGATCGCCAGGGCCGACTGGGTGGCGAAGGCCTTGAGGACCTCGACGGCCTCCGGCGGGAACTCGCCGGGTGTGTGCCGGTTCAGTGACAGGCTACCGATGATCTTTCCCTCGCGGAGCAGCGGCACAGAGAGCAGCGCCCGGTAGCCGGCGCCCAGCAGCGTAGCCCGGATGTGGCTTTGGTAGGCGCCTGGCGCCGCGATGTCTGCGACCTGGGTCGGCTCACGGGTCTCCGCGGCGCGGCCCATCGCGCCTTCGCCCTTGCGCAGCGGAGCTGCCCGCAACGTCTCGACCACGACGGGATCCAGGTTATGCGTGGCCCGGATGTGGAACGCCTCCGTCACGTCGTCGTATTCGTAGATGGCGCAGCCGTCCGCCCCCGCGAGCTGGCTCGCCCGGGAGACGATGGTCTGGAGCACGGTCTCGACATCCAGCGTCGAGCTCACCGCCTGGCTGATCTCCCCCAGCGCCGTGAGCTTCTCGACCGATCGGGTCAGCTCACCCGTCCGCGCCTCCAGCTCCTTGAACAGCCGCACATTCTCGACGGCGATGACGGCCTGGTCGGCAAAGGTCTTCAGCAGGTCGATCTGGCTCACCGAAAACGATCCGGGCTCGCCTCGATTGACGACAATGGCCCCGATGGGGTTCCCCTCGCGCATCATTGGCACGGCAAGCATGCTGCGGAAACCGCCGGCCCGCGCGACGTCCTGCGCATACTCAGGATCCTCCAACGCATCTTCGACCTGAATGACCGTCCGGCTCAGGATCGCGCGCCCGGCCATCATCCGCCGGTCCGGCCGCATCGGAAACGCTTCCTCAAGAGCCTGTCGCACCTCCTTTGTGTAGTTGTAGCCGGCTGCGAGGTGCATCATCTCGCCATCGAATCGGACAGCGCTTCCATACAGCCCATCACACAACTGCACGGCGCTTCTGATGATCGTGTCGAAGACCGGCTCGACGGCGGTCGGGGAGCTGCTGATCACGCGCAGGATCTCGCTCGTGGCCGTCAGGTCGCGATTGCGCCCCTCCAACTCGGTAAAGAGCCGCACGTTCTCGATGGCGATCACCGCCTGATCGGCGAAGGTCTGCAGGAGTGCGATCTCGTCGTCCGTGAACCCGCCGGCCTCGCGGCGAGTCGCCGAGATCGTGCCGACCGCTACGGCGTGCCGGAGCATCGGCACCACAACCATGCTTCGATAGCCGACGGCGAGGGCAATGGAGCGTCCTGATCCTGTAACCTGGGGATCCGTCTGCGCGTTGGCGATATTGACCGGCGCACGATGGCGAATAGCGTTCGCGTGTGATCCATGGACTTTGAGAGACAGCGGGAAGGCCGCCTTGACGGCGGCTTCTCCGCTGCTGTCTGTGCCCCTGAACGACGCGAGCTCGAGATGGTCGCCGTTGACAAGGGTGAGCGCACCCGCTTGGGCGCCGATCAAGCGAATGGCGCTGGATAAGATGGCCTCAAACACGGGCTGGACATCGGTCTGTGACTGGCTGATGACGCGCAGAATTTCGCTGGTAGCGGTTTGTTTGTCGAGTGCCGTGGTCAGCTCGCGGTTGCTCGCCTGAAGCTCGGTAAACAGGCGGACGTTCTCGATAGCGATGACGGCCTGGTTGGCGAAGCTCTCGAGAAGCGCCACTTGCCGTTCGGCGAAGGGACCGATCTCGTTCCTCACGAGCGTGATGACCCCCAGCGCCACATCTTCGCGGAGCAATGGTACCGCGAGCGTGGTGCCGTGGCCTCCGTACTGTCGCTGGAGCACCTTGCCCTCCGGGAAGTCGTCGTCTGGCATGGCGCTGACGTCGTCCACGTGGATGGTGCGTCGGTCAATGAACGCTCGCCCGGAGACCGATCCACGAGTCAGTGGCAGGCCGCCATCCTGGACGATCTGACTCTGCCGCACCGATGCCGCAACCGGGCCGACGCTCGCTACGAGGCGAAGCGCGCCGCGGTCGGGAATCAAGATGATGACGTCGGGTGCGTGGCAAAGCGTTGCCGCACTCCGCACGATCGCATCGAAGACCGGCTGCACGTCGGTCGGCGAGCGGCTGATGACCCGCAGGATCTCGGCCGTCGCTGTCTGCTGTTCCAGCGCCTCGGTGAGATCGCGGTTCCGCGCCTCCAGCTCCTTGAACAGCCGCACGTTCTCGATGGCGATGACTGCCTGGGCGGCGAAGGTCTTTAGGAGCGCGATTTGCTGCTCATCGAAAGCCTCAGGCTCCGCCCACCCGAGGGTCATTGCTCCTATCGGCTCCCCCGCCCGCAGCATTGGGATCGTAACCTGGCTCCGCGTCTCGAGTGCCTCGATCATCCGCCGGGACAGAGCGGGCACCCCCTCCTCGTGCTCGATGTCTCGTATGAAGACCGGTTGTCGGGTCAGAATGACCCGGCCCACGATCGTGTCGTCACTCGCCGGCCTCGGAAAGATCCGCTGGACCTCGCCGAGGCCCGCTGCGCTGAGCCCGTAGCCCGCTACCATATGGATCACGTCGCCATCGAAACGGTACACACGACCGAAGCGCGCCCCGCAGAGATGCACTGCCCGCTCCACGATAACGTCGAAGACGGGCTGGACATTGGTCGGGGAGCTCGAGATCACGCGGAGGATCTCAGCCGTCGCCGTCTGCTGCTCCAGCGCCTCTTTCGTCTCATTGAACAGCTGCACGTTCTCGATCGCGATGACCGCCTGATCGGCGAATGTCTGGAGGAGCTCGATCTGACTCTGAGCGAATGGCCCGGGCGTTTCCCTCGATACCGAGATCGCTCCGATGACCTTGCCATCACGGATCATTGGCACGCTCAGCACACCCCGCAGCCCGGCCGCCCGAACTATATCGAGGTCGTATTCCGGATCCTCAAGGACATCGGGGATGTGCACGGGGCTTCGATTGAGGATCGCTCTGCCGGGGGAGGACCCTCGCGTCGGGACGCGGGGGAAGAGCTGGGCGACGGGTTCCGCAGCACCTGGTCGGGGATTGTGCTGGGCGGCGAGGTACATCATCTCGCCGTCGTAGCTGATGACGATCGAATATTCGCCGCCGCACAGGCGGCTAGCATTCAGCACAATCGCGTCAAACACCGGTTGCACGTCCGTCGGCGAACTCGAGAGAACGCGCAGGATCTCGGCCGTCGCCGTCTGCTGTTCCAGCGCCTCTTTCGTCTCATTGAACAGGCGCCCGTTCTCGATGGCGATCACGGCCTGGTCGGCGAACGTCTGGAGCAGGCCTATCTGTTGATCGGTGAAAAGATGGACCTCCGTGCGACGGATGCTGATTGACCCAATGGCCACCCCTTCTCGCATCAGGGGGACACACAGGACCGTGCGATGGCCGAACCGCCGCGCGGTCTCGCTGCCTTCCGGAAACTCATCAGCTTCGGCCTGCAGGTCGACCACATGGATGGTCCGCCCATCGAGCACCGAGCGGCCATTGGCCGTCCCACGGACGAGCGGGAGAAAGGCCCCGCCGACAGGGCCAAAGTCTATCGGACCGTGATGGGAGACGAGGAGGAGCCGGTCGCCGTCGCGGCGGAAGATGCTGGCGTCCTGCGCCGCGCAGAGGCGCGCGGCGCTCTCCGCCACGGTGTCGAGCACACGCTGGATGTCCGTGGGGGAGCTGCTGATCACCCGGAGGATCTCGCTAGTCGCCGCCTGCTGCTCCAGCGCCTCCGCCAGGCGCTTCTCAAGGTCGCGGACCCCAGAGTCCGCGTTCTTCAGCGACTGGCGGACGATAGAGGGCCTACTCTTGACCTTCGCCTTCCCGGGTTTAGCCCTCTGACGCATCGTCCTCTCCTTGCCTCTCAAGGGCGTTACGACCGGGTCAGAATCGAGGGCAGGCTACGCGAAGGTGCCGTCGTCGGCAAGTAGGCTGGCTGGGTCGCGCCCGAAGGGCCCTGGTTGGGTTGATCCACCCTTCCGCGTGCCGCATCGGCGGAGGGGCAGGCCGGGAATCATTCCGGTGCGCCGCATAGGATGCGCGTCGGCGGGCGTCAGCAGTCCCGGGCTCCGAAGGGATAGGGCTCGGTGATGTATCACGTAGCGCGCGGCTGGCCCCAACTCCCGGCTTTCGTCTATCCCCCTATCCCGGCTCCCGCGACGGCTCTCAGGGCGACGAGAGTGGCTCGCGAAGTCAAGCGGCGCCTATTCTGAGTCTAGCGTTGGCGGGCGGGTGCTGGCCAAGGGTCGGGAATTTGACGCCAGCGTGACAGTCAAAACCGAACAGTTACTCCTGCCATCTGGGCTCAACTGCTGGTCTTGATGATGATCTTGTGATTGGCATACGAGTTGCCACCGATAGTGCGCATGGACACTCATCGACAGCAGGACAGACGGCAGTACCCGCGAACCCGTGTTTCCTGGCCCATCCTCGTCCACGTTGGAGCGAGCCGCCACTTGTCGAGCTCCCTGGACATCAGCCCGTTTGGTGCGAAGGTCAGGACCAAAGCCAAGCTGAAAGTCGGAACCTCGGTGCAGCTGGAGGTTGTGCCGCCCGAGGGACAAGCGCTCCGTGTCGGGGCCATGGTGTGGCGGGTGGATTCCGATGGACTGGCCTTTCTCTTCAGCAGCGGCATCCGACATCGGTTGATCCGCGCCTCTGATCAGATCGCGGCGCGCGACCAAGAGGTCACAGGAAAGACTTAGACGGGGCGGGGGTGACGCGCGTCATGGCGCGGCTGCCTGTTGCTGGACTTCCGCCGCCCAGCTAGGTCACGCGGATAAGTGGATGCTGGATATCGTGGCTGAACAGAAACGCCAGTCCGTCGGCATCGATCCGCCACACGAGCGCCCCGACGTTGAGCGGAGGTCCCGCAGGGGGAACTAACTCCAGCTGCACCGTAGTCCCAGTCTTCAGCTTGGCCTTGGTTCTGACCTTCGCACCCTGCGTGCTGATGTCCACGGACACCGACAAGTATCGGCTCGTCCCGACCTTGACGACGATGGGCCAGACTACTCGGGTCCGAGGGTGGTGTCGCCTGTCTTGCTCACGTGGAATAGGCATGAGGGGTTACTCCTGGCACTTCGCCTGCCGACCGGAAAGAATAGCTGTGAAGAACTGCGCGGGTCGCTGCCTCCACCTCACAGTGCCACAGGTACAAAATGTATCCATACGCCATTCGACGTATGAAGGGGTCGGCACCAACGGCCGCCCTGAGCGGAGTGGTCACTCCCCCTTCAGGCCACGCGGGGCCGGAACACCTTCCTTGCACCGCAGAGCTTCGAACACCAGGCCGGACATGCGCGCATGCCACTGGGCAGGGTTCTCCTTGACGTATTTCTCCACGATGGCCATGAGCTGACTCGGAGGCCGGGGCGTCTTGGCGATGCAGTCTTCGAAGCTCACCAGCATCTTCTCGCTCCCCGAGCGCTTCTCGGCAGGCACAAGGGAGCGGACGGCGGCCCCGAAATCCACGAGGTTGTCGACGACGCCCGAGACATAGGCGGTCTTCGCCGACGCGGGCAGAGCTCGCCAATCGTTGGCGGTCATTGCCCCCGCCGGGGAGGGCATGAGGAACGTGAGCAGGCCGCAGAGCATGACGATGGCAAGGCAATGCCAGCGGGCGTGGACGCTATCGGTCATGGACCCTCCGTGAAGGTGGTGAGGCGACCGAAGGGGCGCGTGGCGCACTAGGGTGTGAGCGCCGCGCGCGTGATGCTCGTGGTTTCCCGGTTGTGCCACTCCGAGGCGGTGAAGGCCTCGTTGATCTTGTCGAGCGGGTACTTGTGGGAGAGGATGCGCGGCCACGGCCAGCGAGCCTTGGTGCGCACGAGGAAATCGAGCGCGCGCGGGATGACCCACGGGTCGTACTGGATGACGCCCACGATCTTCTTCGAGCCCCAGACGAGCAGCGACGGCTCGAAGTCGAACGTGGCGCCGCGGCTGATGGTGCCGATCTCGAGATACGTGCCGCCCGATCGCAGCATCTCGATGCCCTCGGGAATGACCCCGGGAAAGCCGACGAGATCACAGGCCACGTCCGCGCCCCCGCCTCCGGTCCACTGGCGCACGAGCTTGACGCGCTCCTTGCGGTCGGGCACCTCTTTGAGGTTCAGCGTGTGGTCCGCGCCGAAGGCTCGGGCCAGCTCGAGCCGGCCGGGGATCTGGTCCACGACGATGACCGTCGCGGCGCCCATGTCCTTGGCGACGGCGGCCGCCTGCACACCCAGTCCCCCGGCGCCCTGGATGACGACGCGGTCCCCGAAGCGCACGCCCGCCACGTGGAGTCCATAGATCACCTGAGAGAGCGCGCAGTTCACCCCCGCGACCGCTTCATCCGCGAGCTCATCGGGCACTTTGAAGATCGCTCCGCCGGGCCGGAGGTAGTAGTGATCCGCGAAGGCGCCGTGCAGGTGGGGAAACGCCGAAGGCCCCAGGGGCCGCTCGATCTTGTTGGGACAGGCGGCCGGCTCCTTGTGCAGGCAGGCATAGCAGCGGCCGCACGGATAGAAGTACGTATAGGCCACGCGGTCGCCTTCCTTGAGCGGGCGTCCCAGCGAATCGGTCGTGATCTTCGAGCCGAGCTTCGCCACCCGGCCCGTCATCTCGTGGCCGAAGATCCAGCCGTCCGAGGGCAGGCGCAGCGGCGCGTCCCCGCGCCAGAAGTGAAGGTCAGAGCCGCAGACGTTCGCATGAGTGACGCGGATCAGGACGCCTTCCGGCTCGACCTCCGGGATCGGCACCTCCCGGATCTCGAACGGCTTCCCCGGACCGAAGAACACCGCGGCTTTGGCGGTCGCTGGCATTGAGCAGGGTCTCCTAGGCGGCGGGTTCCTTGCCGAGCTCGAAGGCGTCGTGGAGCGAGCGAACGGCGAGCTCCGCGTACTTGTCCTCGATGACGCATGAGACCGCGATTTCGGAGGTCGAGATCATCTGGATATTGATGTTCTCCTTCGAGAGCGTGGCAAAGACGCGCGCCGCCACACCCGAATGGCTCCGCATGCCCACACCCACGATGGAAACCTTGGCAATGCGGTCGTCGGCCACGACGCCGGCCGCCCCGATCTCCCTGGCCACGCCGGCGAGGGCGGACTCGGCCCGCTGCCGGTCTGCGCGCGCCAGCGTGAAGGAGATATCGGTCGAGCCGTCGCGCCCGATGTTCTGGACGATCATGTCCACGACGATGTTCTGCGCGGCGAGGCCGCCAAAGACCTGGCTGGCTATGCCCGGCCGGTCGGGCACGCGAAGGATCGAGAGCTTGGCCTGCCCCCGATCGTGCGTGATGCCGGTGACCACCACGTCTTCCATGCTGTGATCCTCCCTCGTCACGATGGTCCCCGGGTCCGGCTTGAACGTGGAGCGGACGTGCACGGGAACGGCGAACTTCTTCGCGAACTCGACCGAGCGCGCCTGCAGCACCTTGGCGCCGAGCGCCGCCATCTCGAGCATCTCGTCGTAGGAGACCCGGGCGAGCTTCCGCGCATCCGGCACCACGTTGGGGTCGGCGGTGTAGACGCCGTCCACGTCCGTGAAGATCTCGCACACGTCGGCCTTGAGCGCCGCCGCCAGCGCGACGCCGGTGAGATCGGAGCCGCCCCGGCCCAGCGTCGTGATGTCGCCGGCCTCGGTCATCCCCTGAAAGCCCGCGACGACGACGACCTTGCCGGCTTCGAGGGCAGCATGGATGCGCTCCGCGGTGATGCGGCGGATCCGCGCGCTCGTGTGGATGCCGTCGGTGACCATGCCGACCTGCGGTCCCGTGAACGAGCAGGCGGGCTGGCCGAGCGACTGGAGCGCCATGGCGAGGAGGCCGATGGTGACCTGCTCGCCCGTGGCCAGGACCATGTCCATCTCACGCGGATTTGGCGTGGACGTGATGGCCTGCGCGAGAGCGACGAGCCCGTCCGTGGTCTTGCCCATGGCGGAGACCACCACCACCAGCCGGTGACCCTTCGCTGCGGACTCGGCGACGCGCCGGGCGACGTTCTTGATCTTCTCGGGGTCGGCAACTGACGAGCCGCCATACTTCTGAACGATCAACTGGCCCATGAGAGGGTCATGCTACACGACGGTCGCGTCGAGTGTAAAGGAACGGCGGCTAGTGCCCCCAGCGCCCGCCTCCGCGCGGGCCAGGGCCAGGGCCGGGTCTGCCTTCATCGTTGCTGGGGCCGCCCGGGTGGCGCTCGCGACCGGACTGCCCCTGGCCGGGCCACGGCCGACCGTAGCCGGGGGCCGGTCCATTCGGGCGGCCCTCGCGACGATACTGTCCGGGGCTCTCGCCCTGCGGAGTGTGTTGTCGCACCTGGTCGCGGGCCTGCTGGCGTTCGGCAGGGGTCATCTGGCGCCAGCGTTCCGCGTTCCGCTCGAAGCGCTCGCGCTGCTCGGGACTCATGGTCTGGTAGCGCTGGAGACGCTCCCTGATCTGTTGCTGCTGCTGCTGCGGAAGCCGCTGAAAGCGATCGTGCGCCGCTTCGAGCTCGCGTTGGCGCTGCGGCGGCAGTGCCTGGAAGCGCCGGAAGTCGTCGAGCACGCGCGCGCGGTCGGCCGGTGCCATCTGGCGGAGCCGCTGGTCGTTCTGCCGAATGGTCTGGCGCTCTTCGGGGGAGAGGGTCCTCCACTGGCGGTAGTTGTCCAGGGTGCGCTGGCGCTGCTCGGGAGTCATCTCCTTCCACTTCTGGAGATTGCGCTCCGCCTGTGCGCGCTCTTCCGGCGAGAGACGATCGAGCCCGCGAATGGTCGGCTCGCCTGTCTGGCCCGCGGGATCCTGCTGGGGCTGAGGTGGTGGTGGGGGCGCCTGGGCCGAGCCGATCGCGGGCCCGGTGAGGCAAGCCGCCAGCACGAGGGCAGGAAGCCATCTCAGCGGGCGATCGGTCAGCATGTCACCTCACCTCCCTCTTGGCCGGCGCGGCAGGAGGGGCGGCCTCCTCCGGCGCGGGCCGATTGCTCAGCCAGCGGTCTAGCATCCGCATGCGCTCATAGAAGCTGAGGCGTTTCCCGATCTCGCGGTCACGCGCGTAGTTCGGGTTGTCCAGCACCTCGAGATCTCGCAGTACCTCCGCGTCTATCTCTTCGCCCTTGGCCTGACCGGCCTGAGGCTGGCCGGTCTGGCTACTCTGGCCCGCCCGGCTCCCCGCCGCTTCGGCAGCGAGCGTGGCCGTTGGGACGAGACTGAGCAGTGCCACGAGGGAGATCCCAGCCATCCGGCGATCCCCGGAGCGCTCGAAGGTCATCAGTGCCGCTTACCCCTCACTGCGGCGGGGCAGGCTGTCGAGGCTCCTGATGACGTCGAAGTCCTCGAGCAGGTCGAGCTTCTGGACCACCTCGAGCTCATCGATCATGTCGAGGCGGCTCGCCAGGACGACGTTCTCCATCAGGGCGGGATCGCTCGGCATCGAGCTGTAGCCCGGCAGTCCGATATAGACCAGGACGGCGACGAAGCCGGCCGCGATCGCCACCTGGACGGGACGCGGGCGCCACATCCACCCAGCCCACGCCCGCCCACGCCGCTGCTCGAGCTTTTCGCGCAACTCGGCGCGATACGCGCCCCAATGAATCGGCGGCGGCTCCGGCGCCGAACGCCTGAGCTCGGCGATGACATCCTTGAACTCGTCTTCGGGCCGCCTGCTCATCTCTTCTCCCCCGTCCCGCTCTCTCCCACGATTCGCCGGAGCGCCGAATACGCGCGGTGCAGATGCACGCGCACGGTTGCTTCCGACAGATGCAATACCGCAGCGATCTCCTTCGTCGACAGCTCCTCGCGGCACTGGAGCAGCACCGCCGTCCTCTGCTGCGGCGAGAGCCCCTCCACGGCCTCCCAGAGCTGGCTCATCCGGCCCTCCGTGACCATGGCGTCCGTCGGGTCGGTGAAGGGCGCCGCGACTCGCTCGACGGGGCTGACCGTTTCGCGCTCCTCCTCCTTGCTGCCCCACCCGATGAGCTTCCTCCAGCTCTTACGCTTGCGCGCCTGATCGAGACAGCAATTGACCAGGATCCGGTAGAACCAGGTCGAGAACTTGGCCTGCCCCGCGAAGGACCCGGCCGATTCGTGAAGCCGAATGAACGCTTCCTGGGAGCAATCCTTGGCCTCTTCCCGATCCCGCACGACCGACCAGGCGATGCGGTAGGCACGCTCCTGATACCGCACGACGAGCAGGTCGAAGGCTCCCTCATCACGCTGGGCAACTTGCCGGCACAGGTCCTCATCGGACGGCTCGCTCGTATCCACTACGGGCGATCTTCGCACACGCTCGTCGGGCAGGCCAACCCGCCGGAGGTCTGACTTGAACAGGGCATGTGGTCTGCCCGATCCCATCCTGCCCGTCCATTCACCCTCCTATGGCGGCCCTCGTCCGGAGGGCTCCCTTCCGTGTTCGACGCAACACGAAGCCCATGCGTTTACACGGCCCTGGTTAGTGAGATGCTTTTGGCCGGCCTGCTTCAGCATCTAAGACGGCCTGGGTGGGGCGAACGTTTATGGGCCGAGAAACGTATGAATTCCCACTTGTTTTCGCCGGTGTGCTAGCCTCGCCCAGGGGTGCCACGCACAGTCGGCAGGGGCGACCTGATCGGTCTGCGACGAGTCCTTGTGGCCTTGGCGCTTGCCCTTCTGTCTCCGTTGTCCTTCTCGCCCGACAGTCTCGCGCAGTCCCCAGCGCCTCTTCCCGACGCGCCCCGCGTGCTCGTTTCCCGCTTCACTCTCACCGGCGTGACCGTATTCCCCCAGGACCAGGTGCAGGCGCTGCTGGCCTCGGGCGAAGGACGCGAGCTGACCCTGGCCGAGATCGAGGCCTTGGCCAACCGCGTCACCGCGCTCTATCGTGAGCACGGCTATATCCTGGCCCGGGCGTACGTGCCGGCGCAGGAGATGCACGACGGCGTGGTGCAGATCGACGTGCTCGAGGGCCGCGTCGGAAAGATCGACATCAATGGTCTGCGTCACTACAACGCCGACTACCTGCGCCGCTATGTCGAGCCGCAATCCCCCCATCGCGTTTTCGAGGCGGCCGGCTTCGAGCGTGGGCTTCTCGCCCTCAACGATCTGCCCGGCCTCTACCTCAAGAGCACTCTCAAGCCCGGCGCCGAGCTGGGTACGACGGACATCGTCCTCGATGCGGACAAGGACCGGCTCATCAGCGGCGCGCTCGACTCCAACAACTACGGCTCCCCGGAGACGGGATATGAGCGCTTCGGTGTCTCGCTCAACCTCAACAATCCGTCGGGGCTGGGCGACGTGTTGGCCTTCCGGGGGCTTACGTCCACGATAGGCGGGGCGCTCTGGCTCGCCCGTCTCTCCTACGCGATTCCGGTCAATACCCTGGGCACCAAGGTCGGCGCCGCCTACACGCACTCTCACGTCGGCGCCGACGTCGGGGTCGTCGTGGGCGATGTCACCGTGCGCGGCGACGCTGACATCGGCAGCCTGTACGCCCTCCATCCCTTCGTGCGCAGCCGCGAGCTGAGCGTCTACGGACAGATGGGTTTCGACATCAAGAATTTCGACAACAGCTTCCAGTCGGAGCCGCAGAGTCAACCTCAGCACGACAACCTGCGCGTCTTTTCCGTTGGCGGCTTTGTCGATTCGGTGGACCGCTGGCGCGGCGCCAACAATCTCTTCCTGACGCTCTACCAGGGGATCGGCAACTTCCTGGGAGGCATGGACGGTATCAATGATCCCACGGCGAGCGTGCCCGGCGCCGGGGGCACCTTCACCAAGCTCGTCGGTGAGGTGTCCCGCGCACAGCAGATCACGACGTGGACGTCCATCTACGTCAAGGTTGGAGGGCAGTGGGCAAGCACGAGCCTGGTGGTGCCCGAGCAGTACATCGTGGGAGGCCAGGGAACCGTGCGCGGCTATCCCGTCGCCCAGTTTTCGGGAGATCGCGGCTACGCGCTGACCGGAGAGTTCCGCTGGAATGCGCCGGGGTTCGCCGACAAGCCCGCGTTCCTCGGCAAGAAGTGGGGCGACATCCTGCAGTTCTACGGCTTCATCGATCACGGCGGCGCGAATCTGATCGATGCTCCGCAGGGGCAGACCAAGAGCCAGACGATCACCGGCGCGGGCATTGGGGCGCAGATCGCCGTCCCCGACAATTTCGTCCTCAAGCTCGAGTATGCCAAGCCCATGAACCATGTCGTGGGAGGCGCGACGCCTTCGAATGGCCTCGACAACTACGTGTATTTTTTGGCGGTAAAATGGTTTTGATCAACAAAAGTTGTAGAAGAACTGGCGGCGTCGGGGTCTAGTTGATGTGGATAAGTTGATGCTGTGTGTCAAGTAGCTGATATAAATAGACATGCTCGCGTCGATCTGTGAGGCATTGAACTTGCTGTACACGTGACCATGCTGCGTACTCTGCCGGGCTCGCGGACCGCCCGCGTGCTCGCCGGCTTCATCGTCGGGCTGATGCTTGCCGGCCCCGTTGGAGCACTCCCGCAGGGCGGCCAGGTGGTATCCGGCAAGGCCACCATCTCTCAGGTCAATCCCAGCACGATTCAAATCCAGCAATTCACCTCGAACATCGTCATCAACTGGAACGGGTTCAGCGTCGGGGCGAACGAGCTCGTCCGGTTCCTCCAGCCCGGTGCCATGTCCGTGGCGGTCAACACCGTGACCGGGGGCAGTGCATCGGCCATCCTCGGCCAGATCACTGCCAATGGCCGGATCATTCTGAACAATCCGGCAGGCATCAGCTTCGGTCCCGGCTCTCTGGTCAATGTGGGTGGGCTCATCGCCACGACGCTCAACATGAAGGACGTGGATCCGGTCACCGGACGGTACATCTTCCAGCAGGGCCCGGGAGGCCTCGGGAGCATCATCAACCAGGGGACGCTGACCGCGGCGCCCGGCGGGTTCATCGCGCTTTCCGCACCGGCGGTGGTCAACCAGGGCACCATCTCGGCTCAGCTCGGAACGGTGCACCTCTCGTCGGGACAGCAGCTCACCGTCGACTTCTCGGGCGATGGGCTGATCCGTTTCGCGGTGGACGGAGCGCTGGCCGCCCAGCCGATGGGCGCCGACGGGAAGCCGCTCTCCTCGCGTGTCAGCAACGACGGCCGCATCCAGGCCGACGGCGGGCGCGTGGAGCTCACTGCCAAGGCCGCCGGTGACGTGCTGCAGAACGTCGTCAACAACAGCGGGATCATTCAGGCCCGCTCGCTCGTGAACCAGGGCGGAGTCGTCCGCCTCATCGGCGGGGACGACGCGACGGCCGTGGCCACGGCCAGCGGTGCCGTGCGGCCCGCCGGGACGGTGGCCGGGGCGGTCACCAATTCCGGCACGATCGACGTCTCCGCCGCGGAGCGCGGCGCGGCGCCGGGCCAGGTGACCATGCTGGGCGAGCGTGTCGGCCAGCTCGGCACGATCGACGCGCGCGGCGCCGACCAGGCGCGCGGGGGCGACGTCACCATCACCTCCACCGAGCGCACGATTCTCTTCGGGGCCAGCACGATCGACGCGAGCGGCCGGGGGAACGGGGACGGCGGGCGCGTCACGACCTGGTCCGACAGAGACACGACGGCCGCGTCCGGCGCGCAGGTTCTTGCGCGGGGCGGCGAGGCCGGAGGCAACGGCGGCTTCGTCGAAGTGTCCGGCAAGGAGAGCCTCAGCTTCGCCGCCTCCGTGAATACGCTGGCCCCGTTGGGCAAGACGGGTACGCTGCTGCTCGATCCGCAGTTCCTGATCGTGTCGAATGCGGGCGTCGCCTACAACGCAGGCGTCAACAATCTCTTCGCCAACAACCCCGCCGGCACCAATACGATCACGCCGGCCAGCATCGATGCCGTGGCGACCAATATCACGCTGCAGGCCAATACGGACATCACGGTCACCGACCCGATCGCGATGACGACGGCGGGCGCGGGCCTGACCATGCAGGCCGGACGCAGCGTGCTCATCAACAACACTGTCAGCACCAATAACGGAGCGATCTCGGTCACCTCCAACGATGCTGGAGCGACCCTCGCCAACCGCACTGCGGGCGTGGGGTCGATCACGATGGCGGCCGGAACGACCCTCAATGCCGGAAACCAGAACATCACGCTGACTACCGGCAGCCTGGTGGGCGGCAATCCCGGGGACATCACAGCGACGAACCTGACCACCACCGGCAATATCCAGATCAACTCCCTGAACAACGTGACGCTCGCCGGTGCGCTCAACTCGGGCCCCGGCACGGTCACGATCAATGCCAACACGGACGGCGCCGGGGCTCAGCTCTTCACGATGAACGCGGGCAGCTCCATCACGACGACGAATGCCACGGGCGGCGCGGTGGCGATCAACGTGAACGCGGCGGCGGGGGGCACGGGGACGGCGGCGCTGCGGAGCATCACGACGGGCTCGGGCGGGACGATCGCGGTGGCCACGAATACCGGCGGGAATGCCACCGGCGG
>Ga0335084_10002879_pt1 | contig 16709 bp, 13 predicted proteins | sample Lox_Sample_44_FD_206721 | JGI IMG/M metagenome (GOLD analysis project Ga0335084, IMG submission 206721) | Soil microbial communities from Loxahatchee National Wildlife Refuge, Florida, United States - Lox_Sample_4.4 | ecosystem: Environmental > Terrestrial > Soil > Wetlands | place: USA... | reverse complement strand
ACAGTTCTTGTGGTTCCTGCTGCCGGCAGCGATCGCGTTGGTGCGCAGGATTGAGATTCCGCAAAACCGGTACAGCACGGGCGTGCTGGCGGTGATGCACTCGGCGCAGTATTTGTGGATCACGAGTTATTATGCCCGCCGCGAGGCAAGCGGGGAAGAAGCCGAGAAGACACCGGGATGGCGTCCGTGGGCCTATTTCGGTGTGCTCATCCTTGGCGGTATCGCGCTGTTTGTGCCGGGTCCATGGCTGGCGAGCCGAGCGTTTCATCACGACTTCACGACGAGCTTTTTGATCTTTACCTCGCTTGTGAACATTCATCATTTCATCCTGGATGGCGCGATCTGGAAGTTGCGCGACGGACGTATCGCTTCACTCCTGCTGAACTCGCGCGAGCGCATGGCTAGCGCCGTGACCGGGGCCGGAGGACGTTTAACAGCAGCATGGAAATGGATTACCGGAAGCACTTCTCACGCCCGGTGGCTGCAAGCCTCAGCGGTCGTGATCCTCTTGGCGTGGGGGACTCTGGATCAGGCACGGTTCTACTTTGCCCTACACAGCGACGATTTGAATGATCTGAAGCGGGCCGCAAGGTTAACGTCGACGGACAGTCCGCTGCAGATGCGGCTGGCACGCAAGGAATTAGATGTTGGGGATGCGCAGGAAGCAGAAGCGGCGTGGAAGCGCGCGATTGACGCGAATCCGGCGGATCCGCTGCCCCGACAGGAGTTGCTGAAGTTCCTGCTTGAACAGAAGCGTTTCGATGATGCTTTGAAGTTAACCGAAGCATCGTTGAAGACTACACCGGGAGATGCGAGCCTGCTTGTGAACCACGGGCTGCTGGCCTTGCAGCTTGGACAGCCGGAGCGCGCGCTGCGGGATTGGAATGATGCTCTCAAGATCGACCCGGGGCAGTCCTCGGCGCACCTGTATCTGGCACATGAATTGGATCGGGAAGGGAAGGCCGAAGGTGCGGCCGAGCATTACCGGAAGGTTCTGGAGAAAATCGCTTCCCAAAAGGGCGACGAGCGTCCCGGTCCAGAGTTTGTCATTGGGATTATCCTGCGCATGGCGGACTGCCAGGCTCGCTCCTATCGAGAGGATGAGGCGACGAAGTCATATCAGATGGCAGAGAAATTGGCTGGCCAGACCGGGCAGGCCCGGCTGGAAAGCATCGCAGATCTGAACCAGGCGCAACTGCTGGAGAAATCCGGCAAGGTGAACGAGGCTTTACGACTTTATCAGCGGACTTTGGAGTTGGACCAGGGCGTCGGGGATCATGCGGCCGCGGCCGTTGACTGGTTCGCCTATGGGCGGTTTCTCCATGAATCCGGATTTCCAGCGCGGCTGGCCTATGCTTGCATGGTGAAGGCGGAAATGGAGGCACCACAAAAGAATCCCCTGCCCGCCTCTGCCGCGGAGACACGTCGGATGCTGGAAAAGCAGCTGGGAGCGGGGGCAGCGGCAGTCCGAAACGACCTGGAGAGCATGGCTAGGGAGGCGGTTGGCTTTCGACCTTAGGCCTTTGCCCGAACCGCGGATCAGCGGCTCGATTCGCTCGCTGGACAGCCGAGGCGGCTGTCCCCTACGTGGTTCAGTTGCACGTCCCGACAATCTTGCATCTTACGAGCTAATTGACACTGTCGTAGCCGTGCTAAACAATTAGTTAACCCTGCAATCAATAGTTTTCATTCCTGAGGAGGAAGAGTGTATGGCGGATGATGGCGGACATTACCAAGTAGAGAGTCAGTCGACGGCCGGAAAGTGGATTCTGATGATTGTGGCGATCCTGGTGGTTGCGGCTGCCGGTTACGCGCACTATGCCACGCATGTTGCGATGGAGAAGATGAGCGCGGATTTGGGTGCAAGCCAGGCTCAGATCAAGGAGTTGCAGGCTCGGATGCAAGCGTCCGAAGCTGCTGATGAAACTTTGGCGCATCAGGCCGGCATGACCAAGAAAGAACTCGCCCAGCGCACCGCACAGTTGCAGGCGGAGCAGAGGGCGTCGGCGGCGCGTCTGGAAGAACAGCAGAAGGCGCAGATCACTGCCGTGAGCGGCGACATTGCCGGCGTGAAGACCGATGTCGGGGGTGTGAAGACGGATCTCGGAGCGACCAAGGCCGATCTTGAGGCCACTAAGCAAAAGCTCCAGAGCACCGTCGGCGACCTGGGCATGCAGAGCGGGTTGATCGCCAACACCCGAGCTGACCTGGAAGTCCTGAAGCACAAGGGCGACCGGAACTACTATGAGTTCACCCTCTTAAAGGGCGCGAAGCCACAGCCAGTTTCGACTGTGAGCCTGCAACTGAAGAAGACAGATGAGAAGAAGGGCAAGTATACGCTGAACGTAACTTCCGATGACAAGACGATCGAGAAGAAGGATCGCAACGTCTCCGAGCCGATCCAGTTCTATTCCGGGCGCGACCACAACCTGTTTGAACTGGTCATCTGGACCGTGGACAAGAGCAAGGCCACTGGCTACCTGAGCACACCGAAGAATGCTCCGGTGCCGGTGACGGCGAGTGGAACGACGGGTAACGGGAATTGAGCGGATTAGTCTTTCCCGGCGGGCACGTGCTGCTGCAGATCGTGCTGCGCACAGGGGTGATCTATCTGCTGGTGCTGATTGGTGTGCGTTTAAGCGGCAAGCGTGAGGTCGGACAAATGACCCCGTTTGATCTCACGTTGCTGCTCCTGTTGTCGAACTCCGTACAAAATGCCATGACTGGGCCCGACACGTCGCTGCTTGGCGGCGCGGTGGCCGCGGGTACGCTACTCATTCTGAATTATCTGGTGGCGGAAGTTTCCGGGACGAACCGCCGCTTCCGACGGCTGATCCAGGGAGAGCCCTCACTGCTCGTTCACGATGGGAAGATCATGGACGCGCACTTGGCGCGCGAGCATGTCAGCCTGGATGAACTGCATCGGGCTCTGCGGGAGCACGGAATCAACAGCATCGATCAGGTTGCGCTGTCGGTGCTCGAAGTGGATGGATCCATTTCCTGCCTGAAGTACGACGAGATCAAGCCTGACGCGAACACCCACCTGACCCGGCGCAGATTCCTTCAGAAGAAGCAGTAACGTGCTTGCCAAACGAAGCTTCTTTTCAAGGTGAGGGGGCCTGAGACTATTGACAGTGTCTCCAAGCCCATCCTCGAGGTTCTTCTACTGGTAGAGGAGAGTGATTCTCATGGCAGCTAAACCCCTACCGCCGATTGCAGAATTCCCGAACAGAGAGCAAGCCTACACCTTCAAGAATGGCTTTCCCACTCCGGAAACCCTGCAGCGTTCGTACGACGAGGCTGACCTGAACCGCGCGATCGAGGCGTACCGCTTTTTCTACCCCACCGTGTCCGGTGCCGCCATCTTCAAGGGCAACGCGAAGATCGGCATCGTGCCGAACAAAGTATTCGGCACTCTGGACGGCAAGCCGATGCATGTGGGCTTCACTTACAACTCTGACACGCCATACGCTCCGCTGATCATGGATTTATCTGAGGGCCCAATGGTGGTCGAACTGCCGGCGGGTCCGCTCATCTGCATCGCGATGGATGTCAATCAGCTATGGGTCGCAGACTTGGGGCTCCCGGGCCCCGCGGCGGGAAAGGGAGACAAGGTTGTATTTCTACCGCCTGGCTACGAAGAGAGCCCTCCTGCCGGCTATCGTGTTGCCAACTCTCCCTCCAGGAAAATGTTGGTCGGCATTCGTTCCCTTCCTGTAAATGGCGATGTCCCAGGTGCGATTGCACGGATCAAGACGGTGAAGGTCTATCCTCTGAAACCCGATCCGCACTGGCCAGAAACAAAATGGCTCGACCTTACTCCTCTACCCGAGGACACTACTCCGCTGGTTTACGAGAACAGCATCGAGTTCTGGCGCGAGCTACACGAAGCGATTGATGCAGAGCCGCCCAACCCGCGTTTTCACAATATGTATGGGGAGTTGGCCGCACTCGGAATTGAAAGGGGCCAACCCTTCAAGCCCGATGCCCGGATGTCGTCAATTCTGGAAAAGGCTGCGCAAACTGGCAACGCGCAGATGCGGGTCGAGTCGTTTGGGGATCGCCGCCCAGATCGCATCGTATGGCCCGACCGCAAGTGGGAATGGGCTGCCCTGCGCTTTGAAGACGGAGATTTCAACACCGAGAACTATGCGGATCTCTATGCTCGCGACAAGTGGTTCTACCAGGCCATCGGAGCTTCGCCGGCGATGTTCAAGCGCGACACGAGTGCGGGATCACTCTATTGGCTAGGTCTTCGCGACACTACGGGTGCGAATCTGGATGGAGGCAACACGTACAAGCTCAGTGTTCCGCAACCTGTGCCCGGCAAGTTGTTCTGGTCGGTCACCGTATATGACACCGAGACGAGAAGTCAGGTGCTGACGGATCAGGGCAAGGCTGCGCTGCGATCGCTATTCGAACTGAAGGATGTGTCAACCAAGGAGCCCACCGATCTCTATTTTGGACCGAATGCCCCGAAGGGTAAGGAAGATCTTTGGATCAAGACGATCCCCGGCAAAGGGTGGTTTGTGTACTTCCGCGTCTATGGCCCGGAGAAAGCCGCATTCGATGGAAGTTGGAAACCCGGCGATTTTGAATTGGCGAAGTGAATACACCTACATTGTGCGATCACTCGTTTCGCAGGGCTACCATAGGCTCCACGCCTGCGGCACGTCGTGCCGGGATTGCTGATGCCAACAGTGCGGCAAGGGCAAGGGTGAGCACTGCTGCCGCAAGCATCATCGGGTTCCATGGCTTGACGCCGAACAATTGATCAGACATTAGCTTGCCGGCACCAATGGCTGCAGGAATGCCGATGGCCACCCCGATGCCTATTTGAGCGAAAGCACTGCGCAGTACCATCTTTAAAACGCGCATGCGATCCGCTCCCAACGCCATGCGCACTCCAATTTCGCCGGTACGTTGTTGCACGGTGTAGGCCATGACTCCATACAATCCGACCGCCGCAAGGACGAGTCCAAGTGCACCGAAGAGCGTGGTGAGTGTCGCGATCATTTGTTCCTGCTGGAAGTCCGAAGCGACAACTTTTGAATACGGATCAACGCCATACAAAACCAGATTGGGATCGATGGCCGCCAGCGTTTTGCGCACGCGATCTTCCATTCCTGGCGGGTTTCCCGGTGCCCAAATCACGATGTTGTAAAGAAAGTGAGACCAGGTTTCACCGCTTGCGTATGCCGGATCGTCCCACTGCACGGTCTGCGACTCTGGCACCCAATACATCGGCCCCACCGGTTCCTTGTAGTTGTACGTCATATAGCGCATGTCTCTCACGACGCCGACAATTTCATAGGTGGAAGAATACTTTAGTTTGCCGGGGCCAAAATGTTGCCCGATAGGATTTTGGCCTTTGAAGAACTTCTTCGCGAACGCTTCATTGACCACGGCTACTTGTCTGGTCGTCGCCGTATCCTCTTCGGTGATGGCTCTGCCGGAAACCATGGTTGCACCGACAGCCTCGAAGAATCCGGGCATCACACGGACGAATCCCGCAGAAGTATCGTCCTTGGGCGCGGGCTCAGGTTGACCTTGTATTCGAACGCCATTGTTCCAACTGTCGCCCGTCATTGGGGCATAGAGCGCGGGCGCGGCCATGCGCACGCCCGGGACCTCACGTAGTCGATCGTCGATTTGCCGGAACATCGGTTCCATATGCTCAGGCTTGTAATTTCCCAGTTGAGGGTCGATCCAGGCGATATACCGGCCTTCGGTTTCGAATCCAAATTTCTGATGCTGTAAGTTCCGCAGGCTTTGCCCAAGCAGGGCCGCTGCCGATAGCAGCACAAGGGACATGCCGGCCTGTGCGATGACCAGCGATCTCTGGGCCCACGAACGTCCGCCTGCGACCGAACGGTTGGACCCGCGCAGCGCCTCGATGGGGTCGGCATGCGAAGTCATCCAGGCCGGCGCGATGCCGAAGAGGATTCCCGTCAGAACGGACATACCCAGTGTGAAGAGCAGGACTGGCAAAGAGGGAGTCGCACTGATTGGCACAAAGTTGTTGCGGCCACCAATCTGGAAGGCTAGATGCAAAATCAACCGAGTGCCGCCGTAAGCCACTCCTATTCCTATGACCGCTCCGATTGCTGCCAGCACGATGCACTCGACCAAAGATTTCCGAACAAGGCGCCTACGAGGTGCGCCCAGTGCCACACGTATCGAAGTTTGGGCGCGATCCTTCAAGCCGCGCGCCAGCATCAGGTTTGCAATATTCGCGCAAGCCACGAGCAGTACACATCCAGCAGCTACCAAAAGCAGCTTTAGTCCATCCTCGTACTGATCGCGCAAGACTTCCACGCCACCGCCTGCGGCGACGAGATGCAGGGTTTGTTGCTCCCACAATTGCTTCTCGCCCGGTTCCATGTCGGGCACATGACTCGCCAGCCAGTCATGAAATTCGACCTTCAACTTTGCTTCGAGCGTTTTTGGATTCGTGCCCGGGCGCACTCTTCCAATCAAGTCCAGAAAGTTGGTGGAAGGTCTTTTCAGACGCGCGGTTGGACCGTCGATCACTAGCTCCGTGGTTAGTGGCAGCCAGAAGTCTGGCATGCCCCACCCAGCGAGCTTTGCACCGAAAAATCCAGGCGCAGCCACGCCGATCACGGTAAACGGATGACCATTGATCTGGTAGCCGGCCCCCACGACAGAAGGATCAGATCCGTACTTGTCGTGCCATATGCGGTAGCTCATCACCGTGACGGGCGGTGCACCTTCCTGGTCGTCCTCGTCGGTTAGCAAGCGCCCGATCCACGGCTGCACACCGAAGGTCCGGAAGAAATTTCCGGATACATACTCGCCATTGCGTGTGTCGACGGGAGCCTCGGATCCCACTCGGCGGACGCCAAGAGGCGCGTTGCCGGCCTGTAAGGCGGCGAGGTCCACGAACTCCGGCGTGTTGGCGCGGAAGTTCTTGTAGGCTTCCCATGAGAAAAGAGCAAAGTCGCCATCGGAGCCCTGGGTGTAGCCTCCCCAATTGCAGCACCGAACTTTGTCTCCGATGCGCCAGAGTTCGGCCGGTTTGACCACTGGGAGCGACTTCAACATGACCTGGTGAACCAGGGTGAAGATGGCTGTTGTTGCCCCGATCCCGAGTGCCAAGGTGATCACTCCGGTCGCTGTAAAGCTGGGCGCTTTTCTCAACTGCCGCAGAGCGTCACGCAAGTCGGTCAACATTTGTTCCTCGTATGGAGTTTTGACGTGGCTCAGGCGAATCGGTTATTGAGAATTCACGGGTTAGCTTATTCGACGGCCATGAACTTCACGCAGACCGGCGTCGGCACGTCCAGAACCTTTCCCGTCGGAGTCAGCTTGCCGATTTTTTCATCGATGCGGAAAACGACGATGTTGTCCGAGTGCTGATTCGCGGCGAAGAGCAGTTTCCCGGTTGGATCGATTTCGAAACTGCGCGGTTCCTTGCCCTGAGTCGACATGTATTCCACCGGAGTGACGGTGCCCTTGGCGCTGTCGATCGAGAAGACGCTGATGCTGTCGTGGCCGCGATTGGAGGCGTAGAGGAATTTGCCGGAGGGGTGGATTGCGATTTCAGCGTCGTCGTTCTGACCTTTGAAATCCGGAGGCAGCGCGGAGGTATCTTGGATGGCGGTGAAGGTTCCGGTCTTCAGGTCGGCCGAGAATGTTGTGACGGTCGAATGCATCTCGGAGAGAACATAGGCGAATTTCCCAGACGGATTGAGCACAAAGTGGCGGGGCCCTGCTCCTGGCGGAAGCTTGGCGAACGGAGGATCGTTCGGCGTCAACGTTCCCTTGGCCGCGTCAAACTTGTAGACGAGGAGTTGGTCGAGGCCGAGGTCGTCGACGAAGGCGAAGCGGTTGTCGGTCGAGAGATCGATTGAGTGCGCATGCGGGCCCTCCTGGCGTTTGGGATTGGGACCGTGTCCGGTGTGTTGGACGAAGGCTGAGGCTTCCGCTAGTCTGCCATCGGCGGAGATCGGAAAGGCCGCGATGTTGCCGCTCGAGTAGTTCGCCACGAGGACATATTTTCCCGACCTGTCGACCGTGATGTAGCAGGGATCGGCGCCGCGTGACTGGACCTCATTCAGGAGTGTCAGCTTGCCTGTTGAGCGGTCGATGGAAAATGCACTGACTCCGCCGCTATTGGGACCCTTGAAATTCGAAAGTTCATTCACCGCGTAGAGAAAGCGGCCGTTGGGATGAATCGCGATCCAGGAAGGGTTTTTAGTTTCGGCGGCTAGACCTAGCGAAGAGATCTCCTGGGTGCCGGCGTCGTAGCGATACGCGTAGATACCCTTGCTCTTGCTGCCTTCTTCGGTATAGGTGCCGACGTAGAAGAGATATTTGGTGTGCGTCTGAGCAGCAACGTTGGTACCGATGGTGGCCACAAGTGTCAGAAAGGCGATGCGGAGGACGAATCGACGGGATAGATTCATCCCGCTATAGAAACGCATCCGGGCCCTTCGGCGCAAGTAGCGCTGGGTCTACTTGGAAAGGACAACGGGCACCGTCTGATCGTAGGGCCAGATGACGACTGCCAGAGCCTGACGCCGGTTGAACGTTTCGAGCGGCTTGTCGAAGGCCACAATGATGCTGCGCGTGACACTTTCGCCGGGCTGAATCTTGGTTTCGGGAGTCAGCGGCGGCTGGATCCCATTCTTCAGTGTGGGGAACGCCTGGAAATAACGGTCGAAGTCAACGGCGGAAACGGCGTCGGCGGTTGAGTCCCCGTTGGCACTTTTCATGGAGGCCTGGAGTGTGTGGACGTAGAGAATTTTGTCGCTGGTGTTGTGGATGGTGAACGTGAGCGCGGCCATGGTGTTGCCTTGGCCGGGGATTTCAACAGCAGTGACGTTCTCGAGCGAGCCGGAGGCTTGCGGCTTGGCACGCCTGAGGAATGCAGTAAAAGCGACGACGATTCCCAGCACAATGATGGCGATGACAAGAATCTTGCCCGAGGGAAGATTCTTCTTCGCGGTGCCGAATTCTTCTCCGATGTTGATGGTTGGTCCGGACGGGGGTTTTGGTTCCGGCGCAGGAGCTGGCGTGGTGGGCGGGTTCGACATGGAAGTCCTTCGTCGCCGATTCTACGCTTGCTGCTCGGTTGTGTGCGAGGCATTACCTCCGCTTCTACCGAAGGCTAACCGCTAAGAACGCCAAGAAAATCCGCGAAGGTCGCGAAGCACTCGTCGGCAAGCGCTTGTACTATTTTCCCTCCGGTGCCTCCTGCGGAACGTGCCCAACGACCTTCAGGTCGCGGTCGCCGCTTCGCCAGACTTCTTCGCGAACAGACTTTGGCAGAATGACGCATCCTTGTGACGCAGTGCCCGGTGCCGTCTTGGAGTCGCCGTGCATCAGGAATCCACTGCGACCGAAGGTCTCAGTCTTCTCCGCCGGATTAAGGCGCAGAACGTACGGGCCGTGCTCGGCTGTGCTGATGGGCGGGCCGGCAATCGTCCAGTCGCCTTGCGGGATCGGGCCAACATTGTGTACGTCTTGCACATCGGGATTGTTCTTTCCGGCGCCCGCTCCGGAGTATCCGGTGGCGACTGGCCTGCCATCTTGCTGGAGTTCTCCGGTTTCCTGGATGTAGGTCCAAGCTTGGGCATTAAGGTCTTTTTCTGGGTTCATGCGTACAGTCTCCTTCGCGCGATGAGCCCAGTGTCGCGGTTTGGGAAACTACGGTAAAGGTCATGTGAACATTGAGCGGAATAAATCTGTGGAAAACTAACGAGGGAACAATCTATTTAATATCAGTAGCTTATATCTAGTAAATTAATGCGCTACGTGATCCAGTTTGAGCGCTTCCGATCAAGACCCCCTGCCCAGCGAACGGGTTGTGGAAAAATCTGGATTGATCTCTCGGCCGTGGCCGGAATTTCGCTCTGCTTGGCTTCGCCTCCACGGGACAGCCGAGGCGGCTATTCTAGACGTGATGATCACCAGGCATGCTTCATGGCTTTCGCGAATTTATCTTTGGGCAGCGTGTTCAGTACATCCTCTTTCGTGAGCCACGCTCGGCGGGCCTGCAGGACTCCGAAGCGGATCTTATCCATGTGCGACGTGTGGTGAGCGTCGGTGTTGATGACGATCTTCACGCCGTGTTGTTTGGCCTGGCGAAGATTGACATCACTGAGGTCGAGGCGGTCAGGGTAGGCATTTTGTTCCATTGCTACTTTGTGTTTCGCCGCCGCGGTGAGAACTGCGTGCATGTCGAAGCCATAGGAATCGCGGCGGAGCAGAATGCGTCCCGTGGGATGACCGATGATTGAAGTGTTCGGATTGGAGATCGCTTTCAGAAGACGTTCGGTCATCTTGGCCGGCTCTTGATTAAAGACGGAGTGCACGCTGGCGATAACGAGATCCATTTGCGCGAGAACATCATCCGAAAGATCAAGATCGCCTTCGGGCAGGATGTCGACTTCGATTCCGGCGAAGATGGTAATTCCGTCAATCTTCTTGTCTGCTGCGCGAATGCGCGCGATGTGCTCAATAGCGCGGGTGTCGTCGAGTCCGTTGGCGAAGGCGAGATTCTTCGAATGGTCTGTGATGGCCATGTATTTATAGCCGCGAGCCTTGGCGGCTTCGGCCATTTCTTCGATGGTGTTCTTGCCGTCGGTTTCAACGGTGTGCATGTGGACATCGCCTTGCAGATCTTCTTCTGTGATCAGTTGGGGCAGGGCATGATCCTGTGCAAGGTCAATTTCGCCGAGGTTCTCGCGCATCTCGGGCGGAATGTAGTCGAGCTTCAACTTGGCGTAAATCTCTTCTTCTGTCTTCCCAGCAACGGGCGTTTCTCCTTCGAGAGTGGCCAGGCTGTATTCGTTGAGGGTGTATCCCATTTTGAGAGCACGCTGGCGGAGGGTTACGTTGTGGGCTTTCGATCCGGTGAAGTACTGCATGGCGGCGCCGAACGATTCAGGCGGGAGAAGGCGTACGTCGACCTGCATGTCGCTGCGCAGGTGAAAGCTGATCTTGTTATCGCCACGCGCGATGACATCCATGATGGGTGGATATTTTGAGAGGTAGTCGATGGCTTCCTGCCGTCCTGCCTCGGAGCAGCAGGCTTTTCCGGTGACGAGGATATCGAGATCGCCGACGGTGTCACGTCCGCGGCGCAGGGATCCGGCGGGTGTGATCTTGTCGATGCCGGGGAATTTTTCAATATAGGCTGTGAGTTTCTGGCACTCCAGTTCAGCCGCATCGATGAGATATCGGCCGCCGATCCGTCGGTAGTCCGCAATCGCCTTCAGTAGTTTGGCTTCGTGCTTCTCGCCCATGCGAGGGAGTTCGCGGATCTTCCCTTCGCGCGCAAGCTTTTCGACGCCGTCAACGTCGCTGACTTTGTACGCGCTCCAGATCAGTGCAATGGTTTTGGGCCCCAAGCCTTGAATTTTCAGAAGCTGCAACATCGATGGGTGATACTTGTCGAGCAGTTCGGTTTGCACAGCAAGCTTGCCGGTATTGAGTAGTTCCTGCAGATTCGTGAGCATGCCTTTTCCGATGCCCGTGATCGCCAGTACCTGCTTGGGGTCGCTAATGATGTCTTTGATCTGGTGTGCGTGATTCTCGATGGCTTGCGCGGCGTTGCGGTAGGAACGAATGCGGAAGGAATCCTGCCCGTCAATTTCAAGCAGATCGGCAGTTTCGAAAAGAATGTTGGCGAGGGCCTTGTTGTCCACGCACTAAAGATAAACCCACGGAGTAGAGATAAACAAAGAAGAGTCGCTCAACCAAATAGAACGCAGCAATGCGCCGTGAGTAGCGGCCGAAGAGTTCGGCACTACTGTGAGAGGACTGATTTGGAGTAGTCCCAGGCGAGCGGAGACGCCCGAGAAAGCCTTCACTCCTACTGAGCTTTGATTACATTCGCTGCCTGCGGGCCTTTTTGCCCTTCGGCGATTTCGAACTCTACTTGGTCCCCTTCCTGCAGACTTTTGTAGCCTTCTGAACTGATGGCGCTGTAGTGAACAAATACGTCTGGCCCATCTGCGCGACCGATGAACCCGTAACCTTTCGCGTTATTAAACCACTTCACCGTGCCTTTCATCCTTTCCACAAAGAGCCCCTTTTCTGCACATCCTCTCTGAGGGGCCCGAGGACGTGCCCGCAGTAATAGGATGCATTTTGGAGCGCAGGGTTTAGCCTGTCAAGGCGGAACGTCATGCATGCCTTGTGGTGTGTTGGGACAAAACTCGCGAGACAACAGATATTCAGTTTTGTGCAACCAAACAACCTTCTTTCGTTAACGGCGGGACGCAGGCTTTTATGCCGTTTGCTTGGCACTGTGCCGGGAAACATGATCCAGCCACAACAAAGACGAGATGGTCTTGGCGTCGCGGATCGCACCCTTCATAACCATATCGATGGCTCTCGGCAGCGGAACCATCCGGGTCTGGATGACCTCATCGTCTTCCGGTTCCGCTTCGCCCAGACGCAGACCAGTGGCCATGTAGACAGCCATTGTCTCAGCAACGAATCCAGGGCTCGCGTAGAACTTGAGAATGCGACGCCAACGTGCGGCACGGTACCCAGTTTCCTCGATCAGCTCACGCTTGGCCGCGTGAAGCTCCGCTTCGCCCGGATCGATACGTCCGGCTGGAAGCTCCCACAGATAGTCTTTGGCGGCGTGCCGATATTGTCGCTCCAACAGCACATTGGGTACCGCCCCGGAGTCATCAACCGCCAGGACCACGATGGAGCCGGAGTGATGGATAAGGTCGCGGCGCGCTTTAATGCCGCCAGGCTCACGCACATGGTCGGTGGTGACCCAGAAGACAGGTCCACGATAGACGACTTTGGACGACACGAGGCGAGCTTTGGATGATTTCGTCGTACGAGTTTTCGAAGCAGCAGATTTGGCCATGCAGACAATATAAAACACGCACATCAGGCTAACTGACCTCGGACGCTCAGGCTTCAGGTGATGATTCTCTGCTATGCTGCCGGCGTGGTGAGGAAGCCGAGCATCGCGATGGTCGGAGCAGGCAACCTTGGAAGCGCGTTAGGGGTGAAGCTTCGTCGGGCAGGATACAGGATTGCCGTCGTGGTGGGACGGCCGCAATCCTTGAAAGCGCGAACTCTGGCGAAGCAGGTGCGATCGAAAACGCGGAGTGGGCTTTCAGATATCGATGCGGACGTGATCTGGATTTGCGTGCCCGATTCGGAAATCTCACGTGCGGCGAAAGCGCTTGCTCCCAAGTTCGGCTGGAGAGGCAAGGTTGCACTGCACTCCAGCGGCGCACTCACGAGCGATGCGCTGGATGTTCTGCGCAAGAAAGGCGCGTCGGTTGCGTCGGTGCATCCGTTGATGACGTTTGTGGCGGGATCGCAGCCGTCGATTCGGGGGGTTCCGTTTGCCATCGAGGGCGACGCCGCTGCAGTGCGGGCTGCACGTCGAATGGTGAGCGATCTGGGCGGGGAAGCACACACCATCCGGAAACAGGACAAGGCCGCATATCACGCGTGGGGAACATTTGCCTCTCCGCTGTTGACGGCATTACTCGCGACGACCGAACGTGTAGCCGAACTGGCCGGAGTGAAGCGGGAAGCGGCAAGGCGGAGGATGATGCCGATCCTACTGCAGACGCTGCTCAATTACGCGTCATACGGTGCGGCGGACGGTTTTAGCGGACCGATTGTCCGCGGCGATGTGCAGACTATCGAAAAGCATCTTCAGGTGCTTCGACGGGAACCGTTGACGCGGAAAGCCTACGCGGCGCTGGGGCTTGCGGCATTGCAGTACCTTCCGGCGAAAAATAAAGCCGAACTCAAGAAATTGCTGGGTGCTTCGATCCACTGACCCGCCAAATCCAGATAAGAACCGCTAGCAATGCGAACGGAAGAGAAGCGGCGGTGCGGATGGGCAACGCTAAGACCGCGGCTGAATCGAAGATCGATGGGGAGAGGAACGGCCTGACAAGGATCAAGGCGCAAGCCGCGATCCAGGGCCACAAGAGAACCAGGGCGGCGAGCGTAAGCACGGCTCCAGGAATCCATCCAGCGGCTCGAAGGCGCTCACGATTGCGCGCCATCAGTAGCAATCCAGGCAGAAGAATCAGATGGTCATAAACGGCTTGTCCGGGAAGCAGGACGATCGTGGTGATCACCAGCAGCAAGCTGAGTGTCATGAAAAAGGCAAACGAGCCAAATGCGGCGTCGCGGTTGCGCCAAATTACCATCAACGCGGCGATGATCGATGCTGCGGTAAGCAACAGCGATGCGGGGGCCGAGAGTCTTGGACCAAGTTGGGAGGCGAGTACTTCGGTCATCAGGGGAGCCGGCGTGTAGTGACGATATGCGAGCACGATACATATCCAGGACTGGACCCACCCCGGTTGCACTACGAGAGCCATTCCCACGAGAAGAGCGAGTGCGCTGATGAATCCGATGATGAATCGCTTTCTCGTCGGCCACTGGTTCATAGCCCACAGAAGCAGATAGAGGATTGCCAGTGCTGTGACTTGCGGCTTGATCGTAGTAAGCGCAGCGAGGAAGCCGGCGAAAAGAAACTGATGACACTGCAAGGCGGCGATGGACGCAGCGAATAAAAAGGCGACCAGCAGTCCCAATTGCCCCGCGAACATTCCTTCGAGCGCTGGATAGCTCGATAGCGTCAGCAGGGAAATGACGGCAATCCATTGCCAGTCGAGCTGCCAATCGAGCGCCCGAAGCCAGAGCCAGACAGAAGCCAAAGTCATTCCAGTGAGGACGCCGAGAAGAATAATGCGCGCCATCGGGAATGGAATCACAGCCAGCGGCCAGAAGAGCAGATCGGTATAGAGCGGATAAGGGAAGGCGCGGAGATCCAGGGGATCGCCCGGGTGATTATCAAGAGAGCGCCCGTAAAGATCGACCTGGATTCGGCGGGTCATTTCGGTGCTGTAGGGATCGAGCCGCTCTCGCATCAACGCGCGGGAAGACACCCATACCTGGTAGAAGTCGTTCCCAAAGGAGAAATCATTCCTCAGCCCGGCAGCGGCCCGAACCGCGGCTACGCGCGGAAGGAATAACCGCTGATGGTAGTAAAGCATGGCAACTGTGCCAATCAGCGTAAGAGATAACGCCAGAGTGGAACGGCGCGCGGCGTTCTGGAAATTGGCCATCCGGGAGATGTTGCAGGCGAATTAGAGCACGAGGCCTGAGGCTGTGTCACGGGAGTTCGCCCGCCAAGTCATAAGCAGCCGAGTCGTAGAAGAACTAACTTGACGTGAACAGATGCCCCAGCTTTTCTCTTTTCGTCTTCAGGTACTGTTCGGCGTGAGAACTGGGAGTGACCTCGCACGGGACACGCTCCACAACCTCGACGCCCGAGTGCTCAAGTGCCTCCACTTTGTCGGGATTGTTCGAAAGCAATCGGACCCGAGTCACGCCTAGTGCCTTGAGAATCTCCCCTGGTAATGTGAAGTCGCGATGATCGGCTTTGAATCCGAGGCGTTCGTTCGCCTCCACCGTGTCCAGTCCGGCGTCTTGCAATGCGTAGGCCTGGAGCTTGGCCATGAGGCCGATGCCGCGCCCTTCCTGCTGTTCGTAGATAAGGATTCCGGCGCCTTCGTTGGCGATCATCGACAGCGAAAGTTCAAGCTGCTGGCGGCAATCGCACCGCAGTGAATGAAAGACATCCCCGGTCAGGCACTGGGAATGCACGCGGACCAGCGGGGGAGCGGACTTCACATCGCCCATTACCAGAGCAACCGCTTCCTCTACACGGCGGTCGACACGTCCTTCGCTGTGACCACGAAAGCCAAAAATGCGAAAGCCGCCCCAGCGCGTGGGGAAGTCTGCCGAAGCGATTTGCTCAACTGTGTTGGATGAACTCACTCCATCATTATAAACGGCGCCTAGAGTCGAGAGTCTGGGGTCATAAGTACGTATTGTCAGCGCGCCGGGTTGACACTCTTGGCATGGAACGGTGATAAGATGCCGGTCACCCCCCGGGATTCAGTCGAAGTCCAATCAGAAAAATCTCAAGGAGATTGACTATGCATGACTGCGGTTCCGCTCGGTTTCAGCTCAAGTGTGTGCGGTCTGAGACGGTAAAGCGACAAATTGCCCGTGTGGGCTTTACCTTGATCTTCAGCTGTATTTTCGGAATCTGTGCGATGGCACAGGATCCCGCCTCGTATGACGAGTTCAGTGCACCCGGCGCTGGCACCGGACAAGGACAGGGGACGCTGGCGGCCTCGATCTCGGCGGCAGGGACGTCGGGTTTCTACTATGACTCGGTGGGCGCCGCACACGGCTTTGTGCGCTCGACCTCAGGAACGATCACCACGTACGACGTTGTCGGAGCCGGCACGGCTGCTAACCAGGGAACCTTCGCCGGTCAAATTAACAAGAGCGGCGTGATTTCTGGAACCTGGACCGACTCGAACAATGTGGACCACGCCTATGTTCGAGGCGCGTCCGGATCAATTTCGACTTTTGACGTTTCCGGCTCGGGCAAAGGAGCGAATCAGGGAACGGAGTGCTGTGGAATCAACACTGCAGGCACCAAGTCGGGATACTACATCGGCAAGAATGACGTGAGTCACGGCTTTGTTAAAAGCTCCTCCGGCACGATAACCACATACAAGGTCTCCGGGGCGGGCAGCGATCCTCAGCAGGGAACTCGTGGTGGTGCGATCAACACCGCAGGGACCATTGTCGGCACCTACATCGACAAAAATACCGTCAATCACGCGTTCATCCGCGCGACTGATGGTACTATCACGAAG
>Ga0335084_10002877_pt1 | contig 16712 bp, 15 predicted proteins | sample Lox_Sample_44_FD_206721 | JGI IMG/M metagenome (GOLD analysis project Ga0335084, IMG submission 206721) | Soil microbial communities from Loxahatchee National Wildlife Refuge, Florida, United States - Lox_Sample_4.4 | ecosystem: Environmental > Terrestrial > Soil > Wetlands | place: USA... | reverse complement strand
GACCTTTCGAGGGCACTGCCGCAATGCGGGCACCGATCTCCAGCCCGATGCCCACCCATATCTCCTGCAATTCAGTGATTTGCCGGTGCTACGTTTTTGGCGAGCTAAATGCGTAACCAGGACTGTGATTCGTTGGTGGCTGAACTTCTTTGAGCCGCAATCCTGGCAGGGCTGCCGCGGCATGAGAGGGTCAGCAGGAAGAAGGAGTCAACATGTACGCCACAAGAACAGTCAATGGCGTCCCCGCGATCCAGCGCGACGGACGAAATGTGTTGAGTGTCTGTGCTCAAGATTGGGAGTTTGCAGACTGGCTATGCGCGCTGCTCAACGAACTGGGCCACAAGGCCGAATTGTTGCTGAACGAGCAGGACCGTGAATGGCTCAACGACATCGATCGCCCCTTCAGAAGGGCGGTACAGCATGCCTGATATCAAAACAGCCCCCACGATTTCTATCGTTGTTCCTTTTCATAATGAGGAACCGAATGTCATTGAACTGTACAGCCGCCTGCAAGGCGTCATGGAGGAGCTTGGTCGCACTTACCAATTCGTCTTTGTCGATGATGGCAGCAGGGACCTCACTTACAAGTTGCTGAAGGAACTCGCTGAACTTGACCCTCACGTGATCGCGGTTCGCCTGCGCCGAAACTTCGGCCAGACTGCCGCGCTCGCTGCGGGGTTCGCACATAGCACTGGCCAATATGTGATCGCTATGGATGGAGATCTTCAGCATGATCCAGCAGAGATCCCAGTCTTTCTCGCAAAGATCGAAGAGGGCTACGACATCGTGAGCGGGTGGCGCAGCCACCGCATCGACAATCTGTTGCTTCGCAAAATCCCCTCCCGCTGCGCCAATTGGCTGATGGCCAAGCTCAGCGGGGTCAACATCCACGACTTTGGGACAACCTTCAAGGCGTACCGGGGCGAACTGCTTCGGCAATTGCCGCTGTATGGCGAGATGCACCGATTCATCCCGGCAATAGCTTCCGCCTACGGGGCCTCGATCTGCGAAATACCCATTCAAAACAACCATCGCAAGCACGGCGAGTCGCACTACAACATTTCCCGAACGTTCCGGGTATTTTTCGATCTCATGACCATTCGATTCCTTCTGCGTTATATGTCGCGCCCTCTCCATTTCTTCGGGCGTCTAGGGGTCATCAACATGGGTCTGGGATCGTCAGTGGCACTCTGGCTGCTGATATGGAAGCTGGTTACGGGGACCGACGTTGTGCAGCAACACGGGTTACTTCTGGCCTTTGCTGCCGTGCTGATCCTGGTGGGCCTCCAACTGGTGGCGCTCGGGCTTCTCGGAGAGTTGGAAGTGTGGCAGTACTTCAATCCATCTGCGCGGAGACCTTACGCCGTGGCTGAGGTACGTGATCTGCAAGCCAACCTGAGGGTTCCCCTTAGGTTGGAGATAGGTTCATGAGCGACCGCAAACCGGAGGATCTGTGCTGAGTCAAGTTCAATATCGTTGGGTTGGCCGGCATCGGGAAGGCGTGATCGTACTCCTACTGACACTCCTGGCATTCTCAGTCCGCCTCTACCGGGTAGACTTTAACAGTCTGTCCGAGGATGAGGTGGCGAAATGGGCGGCCGTTCAAGAGTATCGCCACGGACACTTTATTGGCGTCAATAGCGAGCACCCAATGCTGCTGAAGACGCTGGCTTGGGCCAGTGTGACAATGGGTGAACGATGGGGCCGAGTGGCCGCGACACATGGCTGGCCTTCGTTGAGGCCTGAGGGCTGGCTTCGTTTACCCAATGTGCTATTCGGCGCAGCCGCGACAGCAATCCTCTTTTTGTTATGCCGCCGAATGATGGGCGTGGCCGGGTCTTTTACGGCGAGCTTTTTTTGGGCAGTTGGACCCCTGCCTGTGGCGCTAAATCGGCTGACGAAGGAGGAAACGCCGCTTGCCTTCTTCACCTTACTGGCTTGTTATTTCTACTGTCGCGCCCAACAGGCGGATGCGGGCCGTACAATACGGCAATGGTACGACCTGAGCGCAATTAGCTTTGGCCTGGGTCTGGCGTCGCAGTACATTCTTCACCTTCTCGGCTTGAATGCGCTTGCCTGGTTCATCGCCGGGAAGATGGGCCTTAGTCGAAACCCGTCAGGATTCAGCTACAGACGTTTTTTTCTCGTGATGTTTCTTGCCTTTGTTGTCGTGAACCCGGTCATTCTCTCTCCGGCCAACTTCACTGCCATTGTACATTGGCTCCATCACGACGGGGTCACACACACTGGCTACGATTTCGACGGCACGCTGTATATGAACTTTCCCGCGCGTCTGCTTGCGGGAGTGCCGTGGTTCTACTACCTCTGGCTGTTTCTGGTAAAGACACCCATTCCGATCCTAATAGCCGTCATTGTCGGCTCCGTACTGCTTTTAAGAGATCGACGGACCCTCGCGTCGTGCTTCTTTCTAGCGTTCGGGGTGGTCCAACTAGCCGGGCTGTCTGTTAGCGGGGCCAAGTGGATCCGATATTCACTTCCGCTCCTGCCCTTCCTCTACCTGGCAGGCGGATATGCGGTGCAACGAACGCTGAACGCCGCGAAGGGAAAAGCCCTGGCATACGCCCTTGTAGGTCCTGCCGCCGTCATTCTGCTGGGATGGCCGCTCCTGGGATTGCAGTCTTGGGCGCCCTACTATTCGTTCTATCTGAACTCAATTGGTGGAGGACACCAGAACATCACACGCTACTTTGCAATGGATGAGGTGTCCGAATTTGACACCCGCGAGGTGGCGCAAAAGGTGTGTCCGTTCGCGCCCGCTGCGGAGAGGGTAGCTACCGCGAGACCGATGAGCATGGCCTATTACCTACAGGCCTGCGGGCGCGCGGACCTTCAGGTTGTGCCGCTTTACGACACCCATTACGTACCGCGCGACGGGGATCTGATCGTGCTTGAGCCTTCGCGCCGTTTCTTTGAGACGCAGAGATTTTTCGACACTTTGGGAAACTCCGGGATGCCTCATAATGAAATCCGCGTTGGACCGGTTTTGGCGAGCACGATTTATCTCTTCGACCCCTCAGTGTCAGGGCCAATAAGCGGCAAGGAAGAGTCCACGCTAACTCAGTTGCGGAGCGCGCCACCTCGGTTCGGGAACGATGCTCAAGAAAGCACATCGACAAACACAAGCAGGTTCGAATTCTCAGATCTCACAAGGAGACTCATACAATGACTCCACTTTACTACGCTAGGAAATTTGACGGGCGCTGGTTTGCGCGCGCATTCGTTTTTTTGATCATCGGCTTCCCCGCAATTGCACAGCAGGCAAATGTATCCACACCTCTAACCGCAGATGAGGTGATGGCACGTGTCGAACAGATGAACGACAAGCGCGCCAAAGTGCTGGAAAGCTACTCCAGTGTTCGCAGGTATCACCTGGAGTGCCACTGTCTGTCACATAAGAAGGCCGACATGGTCGTACGCGCTGACTACCAGGCACCGAATAAGAAAGAATTTACGATCCTTTCCGCGAGTGGTTCCGGCACGGTGCGGGAACGCGTGTTCAAGAGGCTCATGGAGGCAGAGCAGGAGTCGATGCGCGATGAGAACCAACAGCGTTCGGCGATCACCCCCGAGAACTACACTTTTCAATTGGCCGATTACCAGAAGACCGATACGGACGAATTCTATGTGCTCGATGCGCAGCCGCGAAGCAAGAACAAATTCTTGTTTCGGGGCCACATTTGGGTGAGTGCCAAAGATTTCGCGATAACTCGAGTCGAGGGCGAGCCGGCAGTTAACCCTTCCTGGTGGACTGTCAAAACCGACTTCACCCGTCACTACCAGAAAATCGGAGACTTCTGGTTACCGGAATCCAACGAGAGCGAAACCAAGGTGCGCATTTTTGGCACAGCGGTTCTAAGCATTGAATACGGCGATTACCAGATCACGCAGGCTGGAGGGGCAACATCAGCCTCGCCCCAAAGCGAAACATTAGCAGTAACTTTACCCGAAGAGTTTTAGCAAGGAAGCTCGACGTGCGCCTGCATTTTGTGGCTCCGCGCTCGTCCTGTGTGCAATCTCACATTGGTTCAGGAGATTGTGGCTCCTTCAACGATCCAGGGAACAGCACTCGCAAAAAATGCACCGACTATCCAATATTTCTCCGTCCTGAACAGAGTTGACAGTACGGTAATCAAGCAACGCTGGCACACCAATCGGTGGCGCAAAGGTCATGGTCCACGGCTGTCGACCTCGGCCGTTTCCGCGTCGATACACGACAGAACGAATTTACGTATCAGCCGGTGCCCAGACCTGCATCTGATTATGACCTTTTGCAGGCAGCTGCCCCCATGTGGGCACGCGCAACAAGATTTCAATCACCTATCTCCTCCGCCTACAAGAAGTTCCACTTGGCGCTCAAAATGCCTTTATCAATCACGTTATGGCAACCTGTGACCACCCTTCCGACTTCGCTCGTGACATTGCATGCCCGTCTCTCGGGAGACCAGGGTTGCGCACTGATTCGCGGCGGCCTCCAGCATTGCCTGCGGAACAGAAACAGCAGCTTCCCGTTCGTTCCAACCTGCAAGGCAACGAACTTGGGGACATCTTCTATTTCGTCCAACCGAGGCCGCGAAATCCCTGGGCAGCCATTGGATCGTTGGCGTTTATTTCTGTGCTCCTCCTGGCGCTAATTGTGACTCCGCTGTTTATTACGGACCCACTCCCTAAGAGGCAAACACTGACGATGTTGTATCTGCCGCCACCAGCGGCCGCGGTTGGAAAGCCCACGAAACTTCAAGCGCCCAAGCCCACGTCCACATACACCTCGACAAGCACCGCCATTACCGCTCCGGTGCATGAAACGCCAGAAGCACCGCCGCCTCCGGCCGGAATGACGACTGGGGGAGTGCCCGGTGGAGTATTCGGCGGCGTTCCCGGCGGGGTGATTAGCCAAACGCTGAATAGCGCGCCAAGCTTTCCAGTCCTTGCGAAATCGCCTGCGCCGACGCCGGTCAAGAGAATGCGTATCGCTTCCCGCGTGGCAGAAGCGAACCTGATCCACGACGTTGCGCCGCAGTACCCGGCAGAGGCGGGCCGGGCGCGCATTGAAGGAATAGTAGTGCTGATGGCCGTCATCGGCCCGGATGGCAGCGTGAAGGATGTGCGAGTCGAGAGCGGTTTACCGATTCTCGCGCAGGCCGCTATCGATGCCGTGAAGCAATGGCGTTACAAGCCATATGTAGTCGGCGGAGAACCAGTTGAAGTGGACTCCCGGATCACAATTAATTTCACCCTGTCCAGAGGCTAAATATGTCGTCGAGAAACAACAAACTTTCGGCGCCTGACCGGCGATTGGGAGCATTCCTGAACGTAACACACGTGTTACTACTGATCTTCCTGGTTAGTGGATCGCTCCTTGTAGTACCTGCGTCCGCGCAGTCTACTGAACCACCAAATGCAAAAACAGGAAGGGTCCTCGGTACCGTGGTTGACACCAGCGACGATCCGGTTCCCGCTGCCACGGTAATCCTTCAGGGACCAACCGGCGATCGGCTCACGGTTGTCACCAAGGACGATGGAACCTTTGTGTTCGACCAAGTCCCGGCGGAACTTGCCTATCAGATCACCGTCACTACTGAAGGATTTGCAGACTGGAGTTCGTCCATTACAGTCGAACCCGGGCAAGACAAAACGCTAAGCGGCGTCAAACTCCGCATTCTGGCTGTGCAGCGGGCAATTACCGTGAGTTATTCCGAAAAGGAGATTGCCAAGCAACAGTTCAAAGCCGAAGAACAGCAGCGCATTTTCCGTTTCATACCCAATATTTATGTGACCTACGAATCCCATCCCGAGCCTCTCACCACGGGAATGAAGTTCCACCTCGCATACAAGAGTATGACCAATCCAGTATTCTTTGCCCGCACGGCTGCGTGGGCCGGCGTCCAGCAGGCGGCCGACACTCCTGGTCAATGGCGGCAGGGTGCACAAGGATATGGCAAGAGGTTGGGGGCCGGTTTCGCTGACGCCGCTACTGAAGGCCTGATTGGCAACGCAATTTTGCCCTCACTCCTGCATCAGGACCCTCGCTATTATTATCAGGGCAGCAGCGGTACAAAGAAGTCCAGGGCGCTTCACGCCATCTTCGCTGCATTTATCTGTAAGGGGGACAACGGAAAAACGCAGCCGAATTACTCTACCTGGGGTGGCAGTCTGATTTCCTCTACGATTTCTCTCTCCTACTACCCAAGTGCCGACCGCAATGCCCAGCATGTATTCAAGAACTTTGGAATCGGAATGGGTTTTCATATTGCTGGCGGTCTAGTGCAGGAGTTTATCTTGGACAAATTCACGAGCAGGGGCAAGCATTAGTGTCGGGAGCTTACCGAAGCAACGGCATTCCAAAATGGTTCCGACCCACTTCTGTCTTGAGCTGTCAGATTCCGGAATGTTCACCACCTCCTCTTGGTTCAAATCGAATACGCGAAACACTGCGGGGATGATGTGACCAATTTTTGCGCAACATCGCGTGCCTGCTCGCGGTCAATGCCTGAATATGGGCAGCCGACATAAAAGGCGCCTGCGTTCAAATCGTTGCCGAAAAGGGATTTGCTGCCAGCTTGGCTTTGGCGTGGAGCGTGCGATTAGCAGAGCAGAATTCAGGAGAAACAATCATGTCCTCCACAACATTGAGCCTGCATCCAGCAACCATGGCGACAAAGCCTCTCACGTCGGCTGCCTGTTATGAGTTCCACCGCCCAGCTCACGAGAAGAGCGAGGCAGAACTTCATCCTCTACGCATGGACTGGCACGTTATCAACGACGCCAACGGAAATCGGCGGCTGCAAATGCGCTGGCGAGCTAACTGACGGGCATGCCCACCACGAATAGTCGCTTAGCCCGTGTATTACTCGCAGTTGGCGCATATTTGTGCGTCGGCACGGGAGTTTTTGCGCAGACCGCTGATTCCCAAACAACAGAGTATGCAAACAAGTCCTGGACGTCTACAACCGACTTGAAGGGCGACAATCTAAATCCGGAACGGATCATTGCAAGCCACAGCCAGACCGACAATCGAACGCTGGACGAGCAATCGATCCAGATCCTCAGCTCCGACGGACATTTTGAACCTTATCAGGACTTCGAAACGGAGACGCTGCAGGTGGATGCCAATACTGTGCGAACCACAATCCGCACATTCGCTCAAGATGTTAATCGGAGAAAAACGCTCGTGCAGGTAACAGAAGAAGAAAAACACACTCTTCCGGGTGGTAGATCGAACGTAATCCGTATTACTTCCAATGCCGATGTCAATGGCAAGCTTGAGCCAGTTCGGCGCGAAATCGTGGAGACGAAAGGTATCGGCACGGACATAGAGGAGACGAACAGTACGGTAGTGCTCGGAAGCATCAACGGCGGTTTAACGCGTGCCATCAAGACGCGCGAGCTTCGCAAGCGAGCCGCGAACGATACAGTGGAAACTGAAAAAACCACATGGTTTCAGGACATTAACAGAAACTGGCAATTGAGCGAAGTCCGCCATGCCACGACCAAACAAGACGGAACTAACCGCACCACCGAGGAGCGCGTTTCCCGGCTCGACGCCGAAGGCAAGCTAAACGAAGTCTCTCACGTCATGAGCCAGGAGTCCGAAAGCCCTTCTGGAGAAAAACGTAGCGTCGCGGAAACCTATTCGATCGATGTCCCGGGAACTGCTCCGGACGGTCGCCTGCACCTCGTTGAGCGCAAGACCAGTACCGAGAGCTCAAGCTCCACTGGTGAGCGAGCGACCGAGAGACAAGTCGAAAAGATCAATCCGGGAGATCCCGGCTCTGGTCTCCGCGTGTCCGTATTGGTCGGCGGCAGGATGGTTCCCGGACCTTCGGGAGAACAGTCCACAGTAATCATTCGAGCGCGCGATTTGAACGACGATTTTCCAGTCGTCTCGGTTGAAACTACAAAGTCGGATCGGATCGCCACCATTCAGGTTCAGCAAACGCCTGCCGAAAAGCCGTAATCAAGGTATCGCAGACTGATTTATGTTCACTCCGAGTCCAGGCCAGCGTCTGGGACCCAACTTCGGCTTCCTGCCCCAATTCGGTCAGTGCCCTTGGCAGGTCATGCGCTGTCTTTGCCGGAGCGCCCGATCCGTTTAACAGACCGGTATTTTTCATCCACTTACAACTGGCCACTTCTGGCAGCCGGATTGCGAATACCAAAGGGTGACCTCAAATTGACCCAGGGAAGCAAGCCATGCTCGGAGAACTGATAAACATTCCGACCGACACGCTCATTGACATGCTGTACATAATTCTCGCCGGAGAAGTCGCTGTTAGTGCCAGCACTGCTACGGAAATCGAACAGATTCAACGCGAATTGCAACGCAGGGGCGGCGAGCAATGCCGGACCTTTCAAACTGTTAACTGAAGGAAGTGAGCATCAGCTTTGTATGAATGTTGAACTACAACGAGGGCGGATGCTTGGGAACCCCAACCGTCTTGAATCAGATGTGGGCCAACCGGCGCACGCCCGCAGTTCGGAATGGGCTCGATCATGATCATTGACGCAGTCGCAAAGCAGCAAGCGGTGGCGGATATTGAGAAACTCATCGCTAGATATGGATGTGGCCCCGTGCATTTCTCCGGAACTGATGAGGCACTGTATGAACGGCACTTGCTGTTTGACAGTGGCGTCGATCCAGTGGCTGCGACGGCGCGTGACCGGTTCGAGGCCCTTGCGAGGTCGGTGCGCGACGTTCTATCGCAGCGCTGGCTCTTAACCGAGAAGACTTACGAGGAGAAGAACCCGAAGCGGCTCTACTACCTCTCAATGGAGTTTCTCATCGGCCGCTCACTCGCAAACAATGTTACGAACCTTCTGCTCGCTCCGCTCACGCACCAGTTCACCCAGGACAAGAAACTGGACCTGCTCGAGATATTGGAGCAGGAGCCGGATGCGGGACTCGGCAACGGCGGCCTTGGACGTTTGGCAGCCTGCTTCATTGAGTCGGCCGCGACAATGCAGTTGCCAGCCATGGGGCACGGACTGCGCTATGAATACGGTATCTTCAGGCAATCGATGCAGAACGGATGGCAGCAGGAAATGCCGGACAACTGGCTCCGTTCTCCCGATCCGTGGGAGATCGCTCGTCCGAATGAGAAGGTGGAAGTTACCGTCGGATGCTCGTTCGAGCTCAGCGGAGGCAGCCTGCGCCCGGTACCGGGCCGCCCAACGACTCTGATCGGAATCCCATTCGACCGTCCGGTCGTCGGCTACGGAGGTTCCACGATCAACACGCTCCGCCTCTGGGCCGCAGCAGCCCCGGATTTCTTCAACTTTGAGGAATTTTCTCACGGCGATTTCGTGGAAGCGTTTACTCAGACCCTTGGGGCCGAAACCCTGACCTGCGTCCTTTATCCCGATGATTCAAGAGTGATGGGGCAGGGGCTACGCCTGCTCCAGGAGTACTTTCTGGTTGCCTGCTCGCTGGCGGATGCAGTTCGCCGTTTCCAACGCTCCAACTCCGATTGGAACACGTTTGCAGACAGAGTGGCGATTCAGATGAACGACACCCACCCGTCGCTAGCGGTGCCGGAACTCATGCGCATCCTGGTTGACCAGGCGCATCTTGGATGGGACGAAGCCTGGCACATCACGCAGAACACCCTGGGATACACCAATCACACGTTATTGCCGGAAGCGCTTGAAAAATGGCCAGTGGCTTGGTTGGAAGAAATGCTACCCAGGCAGCTGGAGATCATTTACGAAATCAACCGTCGTTTTCTGGACAATGTCCCCGAATGTTTTCCGGGTGAGCAGGAACGAATTCAGCGGGTGAGTCTGGTTGAGGGCGACGGCCTGTCCAAAAAAGTTCGGATGGCCAATCTGGCGGTGGTAGGTTCCCACAGCACTAATGGCGTGGCAGAGATCCACTCGAAGCTATTGCGCGAAACGACACTGAAAGATCTCGCACAAATCTTTCCCGAACGTTTCAACAACAAAACGAACGGAATCACACCTCGGCGCTGGCTGCAATTGTGCAATCCTGGTCTTTCTGGACTTGTCGTGAATGCGATTGGAGAAGGTTGGATCCGTGATCTAAGCGAACTAAGCAAGCTCAAAGCATTCACGGAAGACGCAGGCTTCTGCGATGACTTCCGCAAGGCCAAGCAAAATGCGAAGCGGGAATTTTGCGATTGGCTTCACTGGTCAACTGGGCAGAGCGTTGATCCGGAATCGATCTTCGATTGTCAGGTGAAGCGTATCCATGAGTACAAACGCCAGTTCCTGAATGCGCTGCGGATTGTTGTGCTCTACAACCGGCTCCGCGAAGACCCGGGACTGAATCCGTACCCACGCACGTTCTTTTTCGCCGGTAAGGCCGCACCTGCCTACCGGCTTGCCAAGGTGATCATCAAGTTCATCAACAACCTGGCCGCGACCATTGACACCGACCCCAAAATGCAGGCGAAAATCAAGGTGGTGTTTCTGCCCGACTACTGCGTCTCGCTTGCGGAGCACCTCATTCCCGCCAGTGATGTCTCCAACCAGATCTCGACCGCCGGCTATGAAGCCAGCGGAACTAGCAACATGAAGTTCATGATGAACGGCGCGTTGACAATCGGCACACGCGATGGCGCCACGATTGAGATGGCAGCAGAGGCAGGCGAGGAAAATTTCTTCCTTTTCGGTTTGACGGCTGAGCAGGTAATCGGCAGTCGCGGCTGGTATAACCCACGTTGGCACTACGAACATGAGCCCGAGACCCGCCAAGCCCTGGACCTGATTTTCTCGGGTCATTTCAGCCGAAATGAGCCGGGTGTGTTCGAGCCTTTGCGCGACATGTTGCTGACGCAGGGCGACCATTACATGCTCCTGGCCGATCTGACCTCGTACCTCGAGACAGACGAGCGGCTATGCGCACTCTATGCCGATGGCGACCAGTGGGCGCGTAAGGCGATCTTGAACGTGGCAAGTTCGGGAAAGTTTTCCAGTGACCGCACCATTGCGGAATACGCAACCGAAATCTGGAAGGTGAAAGCATGTCCGATACCAGAAGCAGCGTAAAAGAGGAATTCATTAGCATGAAAAGGAGATGGTAGTGAAATTCACGACAATACTGTTCGCAGGATTTTTGCTTATGAGCGTGAGCGCCTACGCTCAGGATGTCCACTACAACTATGACCGAGGCGCAAACTTTGCGTCCTACAAGACCTACCAATGGGTCGACCTCCCGGGCCGCGTGCCGGACCAGTTGATCGATCACGATATTAAGCGAGCCATCGACGAACAGCTCGCGCAGAAAGGTCTCACCAAGGTCGAAAAGGACGGGGACCTTTGTGTCGGCTATCAGGCTGTAGTCGAGCTGGAAAAGGGCATTAACTTGTCAGCCTGGGGCACGCGCGGCGGTCCGGGCGGATGGGGCGGGTTGGGCGGGTTCGATAGCGGTACAGTAACCGGCCAGACTTCGACCATTCCCCTCGGAATGTTGCTGGTCAACCTCTACGACCCTGCAAAAAAGCAGCTCATCTGGCGCGGAGATGCGAGTAAGACCCTCGACCTCAAGAAGGACCCGGATAAGAATTACAGGAATCTGCAAAAGGCAATGACCAAGCTGTTCAAGAACTACCCGCCTCGAGCCGGCAAATAATCGGCTGCCCGGCTGAAGGCAACGGAACACAACGAATACACAGGAGAACTCGTAATCGACGCGAAGTTGCCATGCAAAAAGTGAAAGCGGAAAGTTATTGATGCAAGTGCCGCTTGCGGCGTCCAATGCGTAGGGCCAGCGTGGTGTCTTGAATGGCAAAAACTGTTGCGCTTATTGGTTTAGTCTCCGCGTTCCTGCTGCTGTGCTCCGCCCAGTCTTTTCAGCCGGTGCCGAAACTGTATCGCGCTCAGCCGGAGGACGTGCCGCCGTGGGCTGAGCAGGGGGATTTTCGGTTTATCCGCCTGGACGGCGGACAAATCGAGAGCTGGAAGGCCGAACGGACCTGGTGGGGCAAAGAGTTCAGCGCTGAAGAGAAGGACGTGCTGAGCCACATCTATGACCGTGATTTCGAGCAAATGCTCGGCTTACTCAAACAGGCGAATTTCAACTGGATCTGGGTCACCTGGAGCAGCGGCTGGTCGTTTAAGGATGAAGAAGAGAACCGCGAGAACCTGAAAAAGGTAATTGCCCGCTGCCATGAAAACGGCATCCATGTCTCGGCTTACCTGTCAGCTTCCAACATGTTTCGCAAGAGCATCTACCGCGACGACCCGGAGACGAAGGAATACGGTCTGTGGATGCACGGCATCCCCATGTTCTATGCCGGCCCGACGAAAACCAATCTGCACATCTCCTGGGACCGCCGTCTGGCCGACGCGCGCAAGCCCGGCTGGCGGGCCTATCTCTTGAAAAAGGCGGAGCTGGCGGTGGACGCGGGAGTGGACGCGATTGTCTGGGACAACATGATCGGTTACAACGACGGACTGGCCCAGTTGCTCGACGACACTCAGCGCATGTCGGAGCGGAAGGCGCGGGAGATCGGCCGGCCCAAGGTCATGGTTTATGCCAATATCCACATTTCGCCGGACCGTTTTGCGATAAACGACATCAACGAGGTGATCTGGGAGGAGGACGGCAAAGACACTCCGGGAGTGTGGGACGGTCATTGGCAGGTGGGAAACGCGCTCAATATCAAATTCCTGAGCGGCGAGAAGCAGCTTTGGCAGCCCCTGATGTATGAGAACGACCTCTATCACTGCGGCCCCCGCGAGCGCTGCATCCCCAGCCCATCCGAGCAAAAACTTTCCATTGCCGAGGCCTACGCATTCGGCGCGGACACCTCACGCAATATCGAGGGCCGATTCCTGTCAGGGCTGATCCGGGGCGAGCCAGCGGCCCGGGAGGCCTGGAAGGCAATCGCTCAATACAACCACTTTCTGGTCGAGCATCGGGAGCTGTATCACCAGGCAGAGCCGGCGGCGCGGATCGCTTTAGTCTCCGCGCAGCCGCACAACCCGCTAGCCGAAGAATTCCTCAAGCAGAGCGTCTTCTTCGAGACCAAAGTGCTCACGCACCTGGACAAGGGAGTTCCCCTAAGCCGGTTCAAGGTGCTGGTCATGCCGGCTGGCCTGCCCAAGCTCAGCGCCGAGCAAAAGACCCGGTTGCATACGTTCACTGCCGACGGAGGTGTCATCATCAGTGCCGGAAAGTCTAAGTCGGGAATCGTGGCACGCGCTGAAGCCGCGGCCGAAGGGCCTCGCCTCAGCCTGGAACCGCGCCACTACGTGCTGGGCCAGTTGACTCGGAAACCCGACGGTCGAACTTTGATTCTCCACTTGCTCAACTACGATCACCGGGCCGCGGCAGAGAACGTGAAAGTCCGGCTGGATCTGAACGGGCTGGTCCAGGACCTGAGCCGCTGGGAGGCAAAAGTCCTTTCGCCTGACTCAGCGCGCCTTGAGTTCGCTGGCCTCTATCTGCACGGGAGCGTCTGCGAGTTCACCCTCAGCCGGATCCAGCACTACACCGTGGTGACTCTCTCGGCCACGACAGCGCCGTAGTTTGAAATTGGCACATCTAGCACAAAACATCCTTTCTCTTTCCGGGGCAGCCATTTGCTTTCAAGTAGTTACGGAACCCCGAGTTCTCTTACCGCAGCATTCACCATGGAGTCTCGACCACCGCGCCGGTCCGCAAACCTGATGGCTAGAACGAATGTGGGAACTAAACTCCCAAAAACTCCCCCAACTTCGCTGTCGCCTTAAATTGCGGAATCGGATCCAGTTCCTTGAAGGCCGAAGTAAATGCGTTTGAAAGGCTCCACATCGTACGCGGTGCGAATTCCTGGTGCTGAGGATTGAAATACAGGTCGTGCACCCTTCGCGCCAGATGCTTCGGTACTTCAAGTTCACTTTCGATAAACGCCCGGTAGATCATCAGCCTAGCCACTTCCCCAGACAGCTGCTGTAGTCGCCAATGTTCGACTTGCTGCCGCATCGGATCAAAGTGCCGTTGCATCCGGTCAACACCGATCGAGAGAGCGTCCTCGAGCGAGAAACGCTTTGAGTGTTTTGCTAAGACTGGGCTATAGTCCCCGCGAAACGCAAGATTGTGACACACGAATACCCGAAGTCCAACTGTGCATGCCAGCCGGAATCGTTTGTTGTTAGCGTTCCGAATCCCAATCGCAAACCGGCATCCCTCGAAACCGGCTTCCAGGTCGAGAACCCCGAACATCTCCATTCCATCGCTTGACACGGCGAACTCCTCGCCAACTACACCGATGTGCCGGTGACCCAAGGTTTCGACCAAGGTGTCAACGACTGATGCATGCGGGATCGGAATGTGCGTTTCTGTTGCAGGCGGCGTCGGCAGTTTCGCCAACTCCCCCCGAGTGATTTTGCCAGTACCTGAAATAAGCGTGCTCGTTTCCGACATCTGATTATTCCTTTCAACGTTAGGTTCAATTCCAACCACACTCTCTTGCGCTTGATTCGTGGCCACACGTTCTCTCAGCCTTCCGACGGAGGCTTCTATGACTACGATTCGAGCTGCGTTTTATGCGCGCGTTTCTGGCGAACAGCAGGCGGCCGCGCACACCATTGAAAGTCAGATTGCTGCGCTCGGTGAGCGTGGTAGGAGTGACGGAATGCCAGTGCCGCCTGAGCGACAATTTGTCGACGATGGCTACAGTGGCGCCACCCTCATTCGTCCAGCGTTGGACCGGCTGCGCGATCTTGTAAATGTCAGTGCCGTCGACCGGATCTACGTCCACTCACCCGACCGACTGGCGCGGAATTATGCCTATCAGGTTTTGCTGCTTGATGAGTGGCGGCGGCGCGGTGTCGAGGTAGTGTTCTTGAACCGCCCCCTCGGCCAAAGCCCGGAGGATGACCTCCTGCTCCAAGTGCAAGGCATCGTCGCTGAATATGAGCGCGCCAAAATCATGGAGCGGAGTCGGCGGGGTAAGAAGCACGCAGCCCAGAGTGGTTCGCTCAACGTGATGTCGGGCGCACCATTCGGATATCGATATGTTTCTGTTCGCGAAGGCGATGGTCAAGCGCGGTTTGAACCACTCCCTGAACAAGCGCGAGTTGTCCAGAACATCTTCGGCTGGATCGGTCGACAACGCTGTAGTCTTGGGGAGGTGTGCCGTCGACTGCACAAGGCCGGCATTGCAACTGCAACTGGTAAGCCTATCTGGTCCCGCGAGGCGGTATGGCACGTTCTTCAGAATCCTGCTTATATGGGCCAGGCGGCATACGGCAAAACACATATGATGCCCCGGGGGAAGAACTCCCGGCTGCGGGCAGCGCGTGGAAATCCGACGGAACCGCGACGGACCAAAGCGCCAAAACCAGCTGATCGAAAAGAATGGGTATTTGTTGCCGTTCCCGCTCTTGTCGACGAAGCACTATTTCGTGCGGTACGCGTACAACTCGAGGAAAACAGAAGTCGCGCTCGTCAAGGGCGTCGAAGGGCTGGCTATCTGTTACAGGGGCTCACTTGCTGCGCGAAATGCGGATATGCCTACTACGGTAAGACGCTCCGCCAACTAGGGGCTGGCCGTCGAATGAGGGATTTTTTCTACTATCGATGCAGCGGGTCTGATGGTTACCGTTTTGGTGGCGAGCCAATCTGCAGCAACGCGCAGGTCCAAGGCAACATCCTGGAGACGACGGTCTGGTCCGAAGTATCCAAACTCCTCATGAATCCAGAGAGAGTAGAGTTGGAACCCCTGGACAGAACCGTGAACGGCACCTTGTTAGACAATCTCGAAGCCCTAAGATCGCAAAAAACGAAGCTAGAGTATGCAGTGGAGAGACTGATCGACAGCTTCGCTGAAGGTCTAATTGAGAAGGGCCAGTTTGCGACGCGGATCGCTCGGACAAAGAGCCGAATTGCTGATCTCGATAGCAAAATTGGGGCGTATGCAGGAGATGTCGATCAGCGTGAACACCTTCGAGTTGCAATGAAACGCCTTCGCGAGCTAGCAGCCACAATCGGGCCAGAGTTAGGAAGTGCAGACGTGCAACGGAGGCGAGAGATCATTCGCACTGTCGTACACCGAATTGACATCGACACCGACGTTATCAAGATCATTTTCCGCATAAACCAGAACAACCGCCGCTCGGAGTCTGACGCCATTGTCATCACGTTCTCGCGGCCATCAAAGCGATTCCGATACTCTGCAGGCTGACAACGTTGTGTGTTGTTGGGTTGTTAGGGTTCGCGCTAACAAACAGAGTGGTAGGGACAGATTTCTTCGATCCGTTTCGGGCCTGGGCCGGGTGTTGTCGCCTCAAAATAAGAATCCTGCTCACAGCGGCATCATTGCAACATTGTTACAGGCGTGAAGTCTCCCGAAAACGCCATATTCGAGCAGACAAACACCCGATAGCCGCAGGTCATCGCTAGGCGCATGCTCTTGTCATGCGAGTTGCGCAAGCCGATGGAGAAGCGGCAACCCTCCATCTCGGTTGCAAGGTCAACGACCCCGAACATCTTCATGCCGTCCGGCGACACCGCATACTCGTCGTGGACGACTCCGATGTGGCGAAATCCGAGGGTTTCAATGAGCGCCTGCACGATCTCGTGATGAGGGATCGGGCGGTGAGTTTCGGTTGCTGGCGGTGTGGGTACCAGCGCCAGTTCGTCGCGGCCGATGGTTCGGCCGCTATAGCCAATGAGCGTACTTGTTTCGGACATACTGCTTCCTCCTTGTTGGTGTTAGGTTGGATTTGTGAATGTGAGAAAACTGGAT
>Ga0335084_10002876_pt1 | contig 16713 bp, 12 predicted proteins | sample Lox_Sample_44_FD_206721 | JGI IMG/M metagenome (GOLD analysis project Ga0335084, IMG submission 206721) | Soil microbial communities from Loxahatchee National Wildlife Refuge, Florida, United States - Lox_Sample_4.4 | ecosystem: Environmental > Terrestrial > Soil > Wetlands | place: USA... | reverse complement strand
GTCCTTCACGTCATCCGGACGCAGGCCGGCGAGCGTCGCGCGCAAACGCGCCATGACACCCGCCTTCTCGAGCACGTATCGGTAGGCCGAGGCGGTGATTGCAAATCCGTTCGGAACCCGCACTCCACGTGGGGTCAGTGCACGGTACATCTCTCCAAGCGATGCGTTCTTGCCTCCCACCGTAGGGACGTCCTCGATGCCGATCTCGTTGAAGAAGCGGATATAGCGACATTCGGCGGGCATGGGCCCCTCCTCTGCAGTGTTGGTGGCGAACGTGATTCAGCCTACCGGCGGCTGATCCGGCCGTGATTGACCGCGGTCAAACGCAAAATGGTCCTTGGCGCACCTGCGTCGGTGTGCGTGCAGCTCGCGTCCGATGGCTTACGCCCGGATGCCTCGTGCCGGTGGGAGCTGGTTGCGGTTGGTCGCGTTGACAAGGCTCAAAGCGGAGGCGCACGAAAGGAGCAGCATGGCCGTCTGTCTGACGAGAAACGGAACCGGGAGATCTGTGCAATGACGATTGCATCGATTGCGGTCTTCGGAAGCGTCAATATCGACGTCACCGCGTTTTGCGTGCATTTGCCCCGTCCCGGTGAAACCGTTTCCGGGCGCAAATACTCGATGACGCTGGGGGGCAAAGGCGCAAACCAGGCCGTCGCGGCCGCGCGGCTTGGAGCGCATGCCTCGCTGGTCGGACGCACTGGCACCGATGCCTTCGGTGCTCTCGCACGTGAACGGCTTGGCGCCTACGGCGTCGAGCTCGATCGACTGCATGCGCAACCCGAAGCAGCGACCGGCATCGCCGTGATCAATGTCGACAGCCGTGCCGAAAACACCATCGTCGTCATAGGCGGTGCAAACATGATGGTCGACGCGACCGATGTCGAGCGCGCGCTGCCGCTACTCGCCGCGGCGCAGGTGCTGCTCCTGCAGCTCGAGGTTCCGCTCGCGGCGACGCTGACGGCGGCCGCATGCACTCGTGCGGCAGGCGGACAGGTCGTGCTCGATCCCGCTCCTGCCCCTGCGGGCGGGCTTCCCACCTCGGTCTACGCAACGGTGGACATGGTCACGCCCAACGAAACAGAAACCGAGGCGCTCGTGGGCGTGCGGCCGCAAACGCCCGCCGACGCGGCACGCGCGGCGGCGCTCCTGCACGAGCGAGGTGTACGCACGGCAATCATCAAGATGGGCGCGGCCGGGGTCTTCTTCGATGGTCCGGACGGCTCGGGCTTCGTACCGCCGTTCCCCGTGACCGCCATCAACAGCGTGGGTGCAGGCGATTGCTTCAACGGTGGCCTCGCATTTGGGCTGGCCCAGGGTCGCGCTCTGCCCGATGCGGTGCGGTTCGCAGCAGCCTGCGGTGCCCTTGCCACGACAGGCCCGGGCGGCGCCGCATCCGCTCCGACGATCGCAGACGTCGAGAAGCTTCTGGGCCGCGGAGTCACCTGAACGCAGACGACGGCTCCGCGGGCCGGCCGTGAAGCGAGGCCGCTTCGATCATCGCGTCTCCAGCGTGCGCAGGAAGCGGTCGCGATAGGAATCGAGGATGACGGCCAGCACGATCACGGCACCGATGACGATCGGCTTGAAGTTATCTCCGATGCCGAACAGCTGCAGCCCGGTGCTGAGCACCTGGAGGATGCATGCTCCAACCAGCGTCCCGATGATCGATCCCTTGCCGCCGCTCAGACTGGTGCCGCCGATGATGACGGCGGCAATCGCGTTCAGTTCGTAGCCCGCGCCGGCGATCGGGCTGCCGACGTTCAGTCGCAGCAGATAGACCATCGCCGCCGTGCCAGCGGTGAGGCCGCTGATCGTGAACGCGGCGATCTTGTACTTGCGCGGAGAGTGACCGGACAGGCGCACCGCTTCTTCGTTGGTTCCGATCGCGAAGATGAAACGCCCGAACACGGTGAACCTCAGGATGAACCAGCCGATCGCGATCACGGCTACCGCGATCAGGAAGATCGTCGGAAACACGCCGGCGATGATCGTATTGCCGAAGTCGACGAAGGGCTGTGGCAGTCCGGTGATGGTCGAGTTGTTGCTGACCACACGCGCCGCACCGCTTGCCATGTTCAACATTCCGAGTGTCACGATGAATGACGGAATCTTCCATTGCTCGCAGATGAATCCGTTGATCCAGCCACACGCCGCTCCCGTGCCCATGCAGCCCAGCAGCGCCAGCGGCACGGAGAGGACCACCGGGATGTCGGGATTGGTCATGATCAACGCACCGACCACCGTGCACAGGGCAAGCACCGAGCCGACGGAAAGGTCGATGCCGCCGGTGAGGATCACGAACGTCATTCCCGATGCCAGCACGGTGTTGATGGCGATCTGGACGAAGATCTTGAGGAAGTTCTCGGTCGTCGCGAAGTATGGGGCGGTAAGTGAAAAGAAGATCACGATCAGCACGAGCGCCAGGGCCACGCCCGCATCGCGCATCAAGAACTGCAGCGCCCTGCTCCACCGGCCGCCTTGACCGCGCGGCTCGGAGACCGTGTCAGTGGCTTGGCTCAACTTCGAACTCCTCGTATGCGAGCGAGAGTATCCGGTGCTGGTCGAACTCGGGTCGCTTCATCTCGCCGACGATCCGCCCGCGCGCGAATACGACGATCCGGTGGCAGATGCCGATCAGCTCCGGCAGGTCCGACGAGACGACGACGATCCCGCGGCCGGCCGCGGCGAGGTTCCACAGAAGCTCGTAGATCTCCTCCTTGGCACCCACATCGATCCCGCGTGTCGGCTCGTCGCAGATCAGAACCATGGCGCCGCGAAACAGCCACTTCGCGACGACCACCTTTTGCTGGTTGCCGCCGGAGAAGTTGCGGACCGTCTGAAAGATCGATGGCGTCTTGATGCGCAGTTCCCTGACCAGGGCGCTGGCAGCACTGTTCTCCGCCGATCGGTGCAGCAATCCGAGGTGCGACACCTTTGCCAGATCGGTGATGGTGATGTTCTCGACGCACGACAGGCCCAGCATCAGCCCCTGGTTCTTGCGATCTTCGGTCAGCAGGCACAACCCGTGCTCGACGGCATCCTGCGGCGAGCGGATCACGACCTCGGTGCCGTCCACGAGCACCCTGCCGGCGAAGCTCGGATCGGCCCCGAACACGGCGCGCATCGTTTCCGTGCGACCGCTGCCCACGAGCCCGGCCACGCCGACGATCTCGCCGCGGTGGACGCTGAACGACACCGGGGGCAGCGATGCGCTGCGCCGCAAGCCTTCGACGCGCAGGATCTCTGCGCCGACCTGCACGTCCTCGCGAAACACGTGCTCGGCCTTGATGCTGCGCCCGACCATCATGCGGACGATGTCCGCGATCGCCAGCCCCTTCAGGGGCCGCGTCGTGACCAGCTGGCCATCGCGCAGCACCGTGACACGATCACCGACCTCGTAGATCTCGTGCAGTCGATGCGAGATGTAGATGACGGTGACCTGATTCGCCTTCAGTCGCTTGAGGATCCCGAACAGGCGCTCGATCTCCTTGGAAGTCAACGTCGCCGTCGGCTCGTCCAGGATCAGCAGCTTGCTGTCGTAGCACAGCGCCTTCGCGATCTCGACCAGCTGGGTCTGCGCCACGCCAAGCCGTTCGACCGGAGTCGTGGGAGAGATGTCCAGGCCGACTTGGGCCAGCAGGCCGGATGCGCGCCGGTTCATTTCCGGATAGTTAACGATGCCGTGGCGCTGCGGCAGGCTCTCGAACAGCAGGTTCTCGGCGACCGTGAGGTGCGAAAGCAGGTTCAGCTCCTGGTGCACGACGCGGATTCCGGCGCGATATGCGTCCGTCGGCGCGCGCGGCCGGTACGGCCTGCCATCGAATGTGATTTCGCCTTCGTCGGCGATGTAGATGCCGGCGAGCAGATTGATGAGTGTCGATTTGCCGGCCCCGTTTTCACCGAGCAGCACATGCGCTTCGCCGCGTTCGATCTCCAGCGATATGCCGTGCAGGGCGCGCACCCCCGGGAAGCGCTTGCCGACGCCAGTCAACCTGAGGATCGGGTCGTTCGGCGCCGCCGATGCCGGCTCGAGCGGCGCTCGCTGCCGCGACTCGATGCGTCCCGGGTCAATCGACGCTTCCATCACTGTGCGAAGAGCGCACCCTGGTCAAGGGGCAACTCGCGATCGAAGAAAAAGGGCGCGGTAGGTTCCGCGCCCTTGTCCGGCCTTGGCCGGCTCTCGGTCAAGCGAGATCCTTTGCAGTGATCAGCTTGACCGGCGTCTTGACCCATCCGGTGAACTTCTCCCCTTTGAGCTCGCGCATTCCATATTCGATGCCGATCACGGCCATGCGTGCGCCGTACTGCTCGATCGTTGCCAGCATCTTGCCCGACTTGACGAGCGGCTGGACGGCCGGGATGTTGTCGAAGCCGACGACCTTGATCTGCCCGCTCTTGCCGGCAGCGTCCAGAGCCTTGACCACGCCGAGCGCCATCGAGTCGTTGGCTGCCATGACGCCCTGGATGTCGCGGTATTGCGTGAGGTAGTTGGTCATCAGTGTATTGGCTTCCTCGGTCTCCCAGTGCGCGGTCTTGCTGTCGAGCAGCTTCAGCTTGCCTTGTTCGACCGAATCCATGAAACCCTTCTTGCGTTGTTGCGCGTTGTCGGCTTCCGGATTGCCCTCGAGGATCACGACCTTGCCACCCGAGCCGAGGGCCTTGGCCAGTGCATCGCCGGCCAGCTTGGCGCCGGCGCGGTTGTCCGGCCCGAAGAAAGCGAGGTCGATGCCAGCGGCTTTTTTCGCGCCGTGATCGAGTTCCACGTCGATGTTGATGACCTTGACGCCGGCCTTCACCGCCTTCGCGAGCGGCGTCACCATCGCTTTCGAATCGGCCGGGGCAACGACGATGATGTCGTACTTCTGCGTGACGAAATTCTCGACCGCGTCCACCTGTGCCGCGAAGTCGCGCTCGTCCTTCATCCCGACCGCCTTGAAGGCGAACTTGTCGGTGTTCTTGCCGGCGTACTCCTCCGCGCCCGCTTGCATCTGCTTGAAGAATTCGTTGGCCAGCGACTTCATCACCAGGCCAACCTTCGGTTTCTCGGCGGCGAAGACGGGAACGAGGTCACCACCGATAACAGCAACCGAGCCCCAGGCGCCCGCGGCCAGCAGGCGGCGACGGATCATCCGATCCGAATCAAGATCGGTTACGACTCGAACTTGTGTCTTCTCGCTCATGTTGCTCTCCTCCCGTTTGCGACAGGCGAATCTTGCGCCGGAAATCGTGCGCCGCGCACTGACGAAGATCAAGTGACCCGACGGTCGTTGCCGCTACGACGCGATCTCCAACGCCATTGGACGTTTTCACGAAGTCAAGTCAACGTGCAAGGTGCATGCACTGCATGTCTTTGCGGTCACAACGAAGAGCGCCCGCAAGTTCAATCCTCCGCAGAGGCCTCCAGCGCGATCTGGCGGCGCAGTTCGCGGAAGCGGTCTTGTGGATTGGGACCGAACAACGGGTCTGGCGCGACGGGACCGGCGGCCCGTACGGCTTCCCAATCTTCGGCAGACAGCTGTCCGGCGCGTGTGAGGATTTTGGCGTCTTCGGTGCCGATGTGGTTCTGGTAGTAGACGAGATACATTGCGGCCGCTGCCTCGAGCTGCTCGCGCGGAAGGATCTCGCCCGCCAGAACCGCCTGGATCTGCTCCAGCAGCATCGCGCCGGTATGCGCGATGATCCGGTGCTCCTGTTGAAGCCGCGCCACGAGCAGTTCGAGGTCGGGGCTGCGGCGAATCAATAGCTCGAACGCCACGTCCTCGCGCGGATGATGAAACCGATCGGAATACTCGCGCAGGTACGACACGATGTCCTGCATCAGCGCGTACTTCGGTTCACCACCGGCGTGGAACACGTCCACCTGCTTCTGCAGCAGGCGCAGCAAGCGCGCGAAGTACTCGTGTTCCTTGCGCCACGCCTCGATCGGATCGCCCATCGTCATCTATGTCCTGCCCTTGCATAAGTGGACATGGAACCTTCGATCGGGACATTGAGCGGGATCAAGCGCCTTGCGGATCCCGCTCCCTTTTTTGTACCCTCGCACACACAAGCCGCAGGCCACCAGGAGTCCGCACAGTATTCTGCGGAAGAACGCCCCGGTCGGCGAAAAAGTTGCTTTCAGCCACGGCGATCTTGATGGTGCCGCCGCCGTTGATTGCTCTCGAATACACGCATGGTGTGCCATTGCAGCAGGCAATGTCTCGAGTGGTAATGGCCTACGGCAAACGTTGACCCTGCTCAACATGACGGCGAAACGAGGGCGATAGCCTATTCATACTCACTCAAGGCCCAACGTCATGGAGAGCCGGTTAGGACGCAGGCGGCAGGTGCCGCTGCATCGACATCACTGTGCACCGGTCGTCCGAGTCAGGTGAATATTGTCTTCTCGCCGAGGACCAATCCCCGCCCGAAAGACCCCGCCGCACCTCGCATGGCTTGCGCTCGAACCGGTGCGGGCGGTCGCGGAATTGGGGCTTGGCACACTGTTGCATCGGCCGCTCGCGCGCATCTGCCCGCGCGGGGACGGTCATCCAGTGCTCATCCTGCCCGGTCTGGGCGCGCATGACGCGCACACGCTGCCGATGCGGCGCTTCGTCGCTCGCCTGGGCTACGAAGCACTTCCATGGAAACAGGGTTTCAACCTCGGAGCACGCGAGGGTCTCGACGAGTTGTTGCACAAGCTCGCAGCGCTCATCGACGACGCGACGACTCGCCGGCACACGAAGGTTTCGCTCATCGGCTGGAGCCTGGGAGGCATCTTTGCGCGCGAACTCGCCAAACGTTCACCCGAGAAGGTGCGGCAGGTCATCACACTCGGAAGTCCTTTCGGAGGCCATCCAAGCGCAACTCATGCCACTCAGATCTACGAATGGTTGAGCGGTCGCCAGGCCGGCGACCGGGACATGATCGAGCGCGTACGCGTTCCCCCGCCGGTGCCATTCACGTCGATCTTCTCGAAGACCGACGGCATCGTTGCGTGGCCCTCCTCCGTGCAGTCGCCGAGCGAATGGTCGGAGAACATTCCCGTATCGGTCTCGAGCCACCTCGGCCTGATCACCAACCCTGTCGTGCTTTACATCGTCGCCAACCGATTGGCGCAACCCGAGGGACATTGGCGGCCGCATCAACCCGTACGACCCTTCCGACTTTTCCATCCCGCCCGCAGCAAACGCCAAACCGACCGTTAGCCGGCCAGCGAAGAAGCGCTCGGGCTCCCGACCTCGAGTCCACGCTCCACAGCTATGCCGTGCTCCTGAGGGCACCGCCAAGCGGCCTTTTCTTCGGGGATTTCGACCGGCTCTTGCTCGCGATCTCATCAAGTGTCGCTTCCAGCGCCGCGCATAGTTCGCGCGCGTCGGGCACCGCGCTGCGCGCGGTCGTGAAGCCGAAGCCCATCGCGCCCGCGTAGCTCAGCACCGTGATGTTCAACCCGACACCGTGCACGGCAATCGACATCGGCCAATAGGTGGCCATGCGGGCCCCGGCACAGTACAGCGGCACCTGCGGACCCGGCACGTTCGAGATCACCACATTCGCGATCGGCGGCATGGCGCCTGCGATGCCCGAATGTCCGTACAGCGTCGCCAGGCTTTGCAGGAGCCACGGCACGCCGACCGAAGGGAAGTCGGTGGGAATCACGCTCTGTGCGCTGTGCGTGAGCGCCTTCATCGCGCCTGCCGCGTCCCGGATGGCGTGCAGCCGCTTCAACGGATCGGCGATATGAGTACTCAGATTGACCAGCGTCAGCATGGCCTGCGTCGTGTATTCCGCATTCCCGGCCGCACGCAGCGAGATGGGCATCGTCGCGATCAGCGGCTTGCGCGGGATGCCGCCGTGCTGCGCGAGATAGCGTCGCAAGGCACCACTGCATACGGCCAGGACGACGTCGTTGAGCTTGGCTTCATGTGCGGTGGCGACTTGCTTGAGAGTCTCGAGGGGGACCGACACCGCGGCGAAGCCGCGTTCGCCGGTGATCGGAACATTCAGCGGCGTCTTGGGGCCGAACGAGAAGTTCTGCCCGAGCCGGCCGCGCGCGCTGCCGCTGGCACTGCCCGCCGTGCTGCCCAACGTGGCCGCGACGGTTCTGACCGCATCGGGAAGACTCCTCAGCAGCTTGATGTATTGCCCGGCGTCGTGCTTCAGTGCGGCGGCGGCGAGTTGGACCATGTTCGGATGTTCGGCCGGCGGCGCAGCGACGCGGCGAATCCGAGGCGGCCGTGGTTCCACATCGAACAGGACCTTCGCCAACTCGACCCCGGCCAGGCCGTCGAGTACCGCGTGATGAACCTTGATGTACAGGCCGACCTGGCCCGTCTCGAGACCGTCGATGACATATATGCGCCAGAGCGGATGGCCGCGGTCGAGCAATTCCGAGTGCAGGCAGGCCGCGAAGTTTTCGAACTGCTCCTGCGTGCCCGGGCTGGGCAGGCTTACCCGCGGAACGTGATAGTCGAAATCCACTTCATCTTCTTCGATCCAGACCGGGTTGGCGAACTGCAGCGGCATCGGCGCGAGCCGGCGCGTGAAGATCGGGGCGAGGTGCAGGCGAGCGGCAATCCGGCGCCTGAGATTGGCGTGAAAGTCGCCGCGATAGCCCCGCGGAAGATCGAATCGGTGCAGGGAAGCCACATGCATCGGCGTCTCCGGCGACTCCAGGTGCAGGAATGCGGCGTCCAGTCCGCTCAGTGCTTTCATGTCCTACCTCATTCGCGAATCAATGATCGGGGCGTCCTGGCTCTTCATTTCATGCCGCGAGCGATCGCGCCGCCGACCCGACGCAGCAACCACTTCGGCGTAGCACCCGCAGCCAGCGTGGCAGCCCGGTTGAGTGCGCCTGGAACACGGATCACTTCGCCGCGCAGACAGGCGTCGAAGCCCTCGTCGGCCACTGCCTCCGCCGCACCGACGACGAAACCGGGCAGCTTCGTCAGTTCCTTGCTGTCCCGCCTCGCGGCATCGAGCATGTGGGTAGCGGTGATGCCGGGGCAGAGCGCGGTGATCGACACGCCCGTGCCTTTGAGCTCCTCGGAGAGCGACTCCGTGAGCGACAGCACGTAGGCTTTGGTCGCGGCGTACGTCGCGAGCAACGGCACCGGTTGAAAGGCCGCGATCGACGCGACGTTGAGCACACGCCCACGCCGGCGCGCCACCATCGGCGGAACGAAATGCGCCAGCATCGCCGTCAGGCCGGCAACATTGAGGGCGATCAGCTCGCGATGCCGCGCTGCATGCATCTTTACGAAGGGCCCGTACTCGGCCACGCCTGCGTTGTTGACGAGCACATCGATCCTGCGCCGCGCCCGCTTCATCGACACCGCCAGTTTCTTGGCTGCCTCAGGGAGAGCCAAATCGGCCGCCACCACCCACGACTTGACGCCGTGCGTATCCGAGAGCGACGTGGCCAATGCCTTGAGCTTGTCGGCGCTACGCGCCACCAGAACCAGATTGAAACCGGCGCGCGCGAAGCGGCGCGCAAGCGCCGCACCGATGCCCGACGAAGCACCCGTGATGAGCGCGGTTTCGGCGATGGCGCGATTCCTGGGACCCATTGAGGTCTCCTTGCCTGCAGGCGCGTGTGTGCGGCACGAATGACTTCGCACCGCGATGACCCGGCAACTTTGCTACATGCCGGCTTGCCCGGCTTTGCGCAGCATCAAAGGGATGAATGGAAAGAGATACGCGCCTCGACGGGAACCTGCTCACTCCTCCGTTTCGCGCGCCTTCGCGGCGCACAGCGAAAAGCCGCCAGCCGACGAAGCGTTGCGGCCTGCCAGCGCAGTTCAATCCAGAAACAGCGCGTCGAGAGGAAGGCCAAACTGTTTGCGCAGCCAGCGGGCGCCGGCATCGGTCCGGCGACACTTTTCGAGGGCTTCGGTGGAAAAGGCGGCCGGGTACAGCCGCAACAACGTGGAGACAATCCGATGCGCATGCGTGTACGCAGCATGCGTTTTTTCGCTGTCGTCGTCGACGAACAACTCCCCGGACAGCCAGCGCCGCCGAGCCTCTTTGTCGGACAGGATTCGCGCAAGTCGGTACCGGTCCATGACATGGACGCGACCCAGGGTGGATTGAGCGGTTGTCGCCAGACCTTCGTCGATCCACCTGGGCAGCCGGAAGCTGCTCAGCAACGCGTGCGTCAATTCGTGGGCAACCGTTCCCGCGCCATGCGAGCGGGTCAGCGCGGCCAGAATTCGCGGCGGAATGCCCGGAATCCAGAAACCCGCTGTTCGCGGAGAAAAAGCGGAGCATCCCAACGCTTCACTCGAAAGCGCGAACTCCTCGATCGAGTCGAACAGCGCAAAAAGCGTCTTGGGAATGGTGCGCTGTTGCAAGGGAAACAAGCCGAGCGCTGCAGTCATCGCACGCGCGATGGTCCGCACGAGGTGATCGGACCGCACTTCCGGAGCACACAGGACGAAGCCGGCCTCGGCAATCTCATAAGCCGCCATCTGAGTTCCACCTGGGCCGAGTTGCTTGCGGAAGACCTTCAGTTCGGGCGGCTCGGATTCGACGAGACGCCGGGCTTGCGCGAGCGGCGGCCAACCATCGTCTGCTCGTGGATACCGAATCAGACGTGCGAGTCCGTCTAGCAGCGTGCTCATGGCATGCGTCGATGAACGCGGTTTTCTGCCGACAGTGTATGGCCATGAGTGCGCGGCAGCGCGGCAGATCTGCGCTTCGCGGTTGAGCCAGCGCGAAGGCTGGCCCGGGCGAACCCAGGCTACGTCTTGCGACGTGCGCGCGTGGACCGCGGCTTGCTGGCACTCGAGCCACGGCCTGCCGGCTCCGGAAGCACCGCGCGCAGGAGCGCTTCGCAATCCTGCTGCGACATCACGCGCGGCACCGGATAGTTGAAATCCGCTTCGCGGCAGGCCGCCTCAGCCAGCTGCGGAATATCCTGCTCGCGCAGCGCGTCGAGCCGGCGCGGAATGTCCAGGTTGCCGCTCAACGCCTCGATCGCTTCGATGAACTTCTGCGCGAGCTCGGCCTTCGCCTCGTTCTGCCCGTTCAGCCGGACTCCTTGGGCGAGTTCAGCCAGCCTGCCCGTGATCGCTTCGCCCGAGAATCGCAGAACGTGCGGCAGCATGATCGCGTTCGCCAATCCGTGTGGGGTGTGATACTTGCCGCCGAACTGGTGCGCGATCGCGTGGACGTTGCCGACGTTCGCTCGCGTAAACGCCAGTCCGGCGTACGTCGATGCCAGCGCCATCTTCTCGCGCGCTGCGATGTCGTTGCCGTCGCTCCAGACGCGCGGCAGATTCTCGAAGATCATCCCGACCGCGGACAACGCCATGCGGTCGGTGAAGGCGGTCGACCAATAGCCGATATAGGCTTCGATCGCATGCGTCAGCGCATCCATGCCGCATGCCGCCGTCACCGCGGGCGGCAGGCCCGTCATCAGCAGCGGGTCGAGAGCCGCCATCTTGGGCACGATGCGCGTGTCGATGATCAGGAATTTCGCTTCGCAGCCGGGATCCGATATCAGCGCGGCGACGCTGACCTCCGAGCCGGTCCCGGCCGTAGTCGGCACCGCATAGATCGGCGCCGGCGCGTGCCTGCCGCGAAAATAACCGACGAGCTCGCGCGGGGGCTTGCCGTTGGCAGCCGCCAGGCCGATCACCTTGGCGGCGTCGATCACCGAACCGCCGCCCACCGCCACGAGCGCGTCGCACCCAGCGGCACGGAACATCTCGATCCCTTTTTCGACAACCGGGATCGGTGCGTCCGCGGTGACCTCGTCGAAGACGATGATTCTTTCCTCCCCGCCCCGCGGCCGACCGGCTCGGAGCGCTTGCTCCAGCGGAGCCGCAAGCCCGTGCGCTGCGCACGTCCGGTCAGTGACGAGCAGGATCTTGCGGTGGTCGAAGCCGGCGATCGCCTGGCCCAGCCGGGCGCTCGACTCCGCACCCACCATCAGGGTCGGTTGCGGGATGGGCACTACGCGCGCCAGCAAACCAGCGGCGTGCTTTGCCGCCGGCAGACCGATCGTGCGGGCGAGATCACCAAGCCTGTTCGAGATCAAAGGACCCTCCTGTGAGGTGTGCTCAACTTCCCTCGTCAGCGACGGCGGCGGCGAACCGACGCCACCGTGCAACCGCATTTCGACACGGATTGCACATGAAGAACGTGATCGGCGTCAGTCTCGGCGCACATAGTCAGGACTTCGAATTCAAGATTCGCTTCCTCGGCCATCGGCTGAGCGTGCGGCGCCTCGGTGCCGACGGCAGCATTGAACGCGCAGCGAGCCTGCTCAGGCATTGGGAGACGCGGGCGGACGCCATCGGCCTTGGCTTGACGAACGGGGGCCGTGCGACGCTCGTGGGAACGGCCGACCAGGCCGATGTCGAGCTTGCGCAACGGGTGACGCATGTACCGGTCACCACCGGCGAGCGGCTTGGCGAAATCTTCCTTGAATGGGCGGTGCGCCGCGCGCAGATCAGGCTCGGCAGTTTCTTCAACAATGCAAGGGTGCTGTTCCTGTCGGGCACCGCCAACTACAAGCTGGCGATGACGATGTCCGAGTACACGGACAATTTTCTGTTCGCCGATCCCTTGCGCGTAGGTGTGCCGAAGCTGCTGACCTCGCTCGACGCCCTCACGCTGTATACCCGCGCCGCGCACTACCTCTCCGACTGGACGCCGCGGCGCCTCGCGTCCGGGCCGGTGCTCGATCTCCTGTCGAAGCACGTGCTGCGCAAGGCACTGCAGAGCGCCACCGTGGTCGTGGCTCCCGTGCACGAATTGGACGAGTTCGGGCTCGAGGAACTGGCCGGCAAGACGATCATCACCTCGACCGTGAACAACGAGCGCCTTGCACAGTTCCGCGAAAAGGGCGTCAACACGGTGATCGACGGCGCTCCGTTCATGGCCGGCCACGTGCTCGGCCCGCACATGCTCGACGCGATGATCGTCGCGGCCACCGGCAAGGCGCCGGGCGAACTGCTCGACGACGACTACCTCGACATCATCGGCGAGCTGCAGTTCGAACCCCGCGTGCTCTACCCGAACGGGTTCAAGCGCGTCAACCGCTTCGCGTTCGTGATTCACCCGCTGTCGCAGGAGTACTTCAAGAAGGTCAAGCCGATCGAGCTGCTGTCACGGGTGGCGCCGCCGGTTTTCATGGATTCGCTCGAGAAGGTGCTGGCGTACGCGCCGCCGTTCGTCTATTCGCGTGTGACCGGAATCAAGTCGCCCACCGGTGTCGAAGCCGAAGGGTGGCTGATATCGGTCGGTGGCACGCCGCGCGAAATCATGAGCCGCAGCCCCGAATTCACCTACCGCCGCCTGCTCGACGCGGCGAAGATGGCGAGGAAGCTGGGCGCACAGATCATGGGCCTGGGCGCGTTCACCAAGGTCATCGGCGACGCAGGTGCCACGGTCGCAAAGCGCGCACCGCTGCCGATCACGACCGGCAACAGCTACAGCGCTTCCGGCGCCTTGTGGGCTGCGCACGATGCGCTGCTGCGCTTGCGCCTGCTGCCCCGCCCTAACGGCAAGGAGCGCGTGCAGTTCAAGGCGATGGTGGTCGGTGCCACCGGCTCGATCGGCGCCGCGTGCGCGCGTCTTCTCGCCAAGGCGGCCGAGGAGGTATATCTCGTCTCGCCCGAGACCGCGAAGCTGCTCGCGCTGAAGGAGTCGATCCTGAAGGAGACGCGCGACGCGAAAGTCGTGCTGTCGGCGCGACCGGACAAGGTGGTCGGCGACGTGGACATGATCGTCACGGCCACGTCCGGCGCCGGGAAGAAAGTGCTCGACATCATGAAGGTGAAGCCCGGCTGCGTGATCACCGACGTCGCGCGGCCGCTCGACCTGCCGCCAGAGGAAGTGGCCAGGCGGCCGGACGTCCTGGTGATCGAGTCCGGCGAGATTCAGCTTCCCGGTGACGTGCACATGAAGAACATCGGGCTGCCGCCCGGCGTCGCGTATGCGTGTCTGGCCGAGACGATCGTGCTCGCGCTCGAAGGCCGCTTCGAGAATTTCACAGTCGGCCGCGCCATCGAATGGGAGAAAGTGCGCGAGATCTACAAGATGGGCTTGAAACACGGCATGAAGCTCGCGGCGATCTCGGGCATCAACGGCCCGTTCACCGACGAGGACATCGAGCGCGTGCGCGCACGGGCGCTCGAGGCGCGCGCAAGGCAGACGGCCGCCGGTGCAAAGAAGGCGACGCGCGCGCGCCGCGCCGGAACTGCCCGGCCTTCACAACGTGCGCGCAAGACCGCTGCCGCGCCGCCCGCGTGAAGCGGCAGCTTGTCCGCCGTTGTGCCATCTTGTTCCCTCCCCTGCGAAGCGGGGGTCAGGGTGGGGGCCGAATGTGAATGATGTTTGCGCGTGATGGAGAGCGCGCGTTTCCCCCCACTCCACCCTCCCCCGCACGCGGCGGAGGGCGATTTCAGGAAGGGTCCTTACCGCGCGGACGGTGCCGCGCGCCGCGCGGAGGTACGGCGCTCGGACGTTGCGCGCGTTTTGCGGTTGCCCGTGCGCGGGACAGCACCTGCGCGCTTTCGCGCAGGCGCGCGCTTCGCCGGCGTCTTCACGGCGCGGGCCTTGACGGCCTTCAGCATTTGCTCGAACTCGCGGTTGAACGCGGCCGTGATCGTTTCCGGATCGGGCACCAGATGCGCGTCGGCGATCACCGATAGCGAGACCTGCCCGCAGTAGCTGTAGATGCTGATTCCCATGCCGAGCTGACGCCCGGGATGCGGCACCCAGAACATCATGCGATCGATCGGCGTGCCGGCAAGGTACAACGTCTCGTGCGGTCCGGCGACGTTCGTCATGACCAGGCTCGCCTTCGCTCCGAAGATCTGGTTGGCGAAATCCTCGAGCGGCTTCGGTCCGCGGCCGAAGATGTCGAGCAGCACGCGCATTGCGATCGCTTCCGGCGAGCGCTTGAGGGCGTCCATGCGCAATTTGGTCTGCGCCAGCCGATCCTGCGTGCGCGCCTTCCCGATCGGAAGGTCAAGGATCACCAGGCCGAACTCGTTGCCCAACTCCCCGAAGCGCTCGGGGGGCCGCAGGTCCACTGGCACCATGGCGCGTAGCGTGTCGCGGTTCACGGCCACGCCACGCCGCTTCAGGTATGTGCGCAGTGCGCCGGTCATGCACGCAACCAGCACGTCGTTCACCTTGGCGCCGCTCGGCACGCCGATCGCTTTCACATGCGCGATAGGAACCGGTTCCGACCATGCGACGCGCTTGCGCGGCTGGAAGTCGCCTTTGAGCGGCGAATGCGGATCGGGCCACTTCAGCAGTTCCGAGATCAGCATGCCGGTACCGGCAAGCAGCTGGGCGGCCTTGTCGGCCGCGGCGGACAAGGCCCCTGCGGGCTGCGCGCCCCTCGACGAAGCCGATTGCAACTTGCGTGCGGCGCGCGCGAGTTCGCCCAATCCATGCAGTAGACGGCGCCCGGATCCCCCGTATCGCGTCTGCGGCGCCGGCAAAGCATCGGCCGGCGTGTCCGGCGCCACGTCGAACAGGCGCTGCGTCACCGCCATCATTGCGGTGCCGTCGGCGATGCAGTGGTGGTAACGCATGATGAGCGCGCTGCCTCCGTTGACATCGTCGACGACGTGGATCTGCCACAACGGCAGTGAGTGATCCAGCGGCTGGCTGGCGATGTCCTCGACCAGCGCCCTCAGCGCAGCGCTGTCGTGCGGAGCGGGCAGCGCGATGTGATGCAGGTGCTGGTCGAGGTCGAAGTCCGGCACGTCTTCCCAATGGGGAGTGGAAAGCGCGATTCCGCGCTCGACCACGCGTTGCTTGAAGCGCTCGAAGGTGAGCAGCCGGTGCCGATAGACCTCGCGCACCTTGTCGAAGTCCAGGGGTATCTCCGTGAGGAGCATCCCGACGACCGTCGCCGTGTTGGCGGGACCGTCCATGTGGTACCACGCGGCATCGACTGCGCTCATTGGATGGATTGCCATGATGTTCCTCTGCGCTCGGTTAGCACCTGCACGGCATCCTATCGAGTTGCGCTGCTGAAGAGCTTGATCGGCGTCATATCGCCGGTGAGCGGCGTCCACGCGTCAGGCGCTTGACGCGGATCAATTCGAGCGCGCACTGCGATGTCAACATTTCATGGGTGCTCATCATCGTGGGAGACGGGAGTTGCCGGACAATTTCGATGTCACCGTCGGCATGGCGGTTTGGGATGAGGAACTCTGGCGCGCCTTCGAAGCCTCGATGACGGGCGTATGCGGGACGCGCGGCGAGCAAGCGATCGTCCGGGCCAACCGATCGGATCGGGGTACGGCTGCTCTTGTGGAGTGCCGTTGCCCTCGTTGCGCTGCTGTGACCCTCTGCCGGGTACAAGAGTCGCGCGAAACGGCGCCGACCATCTGACCGTCACTTGGATGGGCATACTCCCCCGACAGACGCGATAGGGCGAAATGGCACATAGTCTTGCGCACGCGACCTCCCCGGTGCTCCGAATGACGCGAACAATCAGACTGGCAGCAGCATCTCTCGTCACGATCGCTGCAGTAGCCTTGGGCGCCGGCCTCCAAGCGGCGCAGGCTGCGGAACAAGCCAAGACCGATGGCGCCGCGACCAACGAGGCGCGCGGGCTCGAGCTGACCACCAAGGTCTGGAAGGGTGACTTCGACGGCATGCTCGAGCGGCGAGCGATCCGCTTCTACGTGCCCTATAGCCGCTCGCTGTATTACGTCGACAAGGGCCGGGAGCGGGGCATCTCCGCCTACTTGATCC
>Ga0335084_10002875_pt1 | contig 16713 bp, 12 predicted proteins | sample Lox_Sample_44_FD_206721 | JGI IMG/M metagenome (GOLD analysis project Ga0335084, IMG submission 206721) | Soil microbial communities from Loxahatchee National Wildlife Refuge, Florida, United States - Lox_Sample_4.4 | ecosystem: Environmental > Terrestrial > Soil > Wetlands | place: USA... | reverse complement strand
CGACGTTAAGCTCGAGGAGCTCGCGCGCGGCTTCGGGCTCAACGAAGGCCCGGTCTGGGTCCGCGACCGCACGAGCGGCTATCTCCTCGTCGGCGGGCTGCTCGACAACGTGATCTACAGGATCGGCGCCGATAACAAGGTGTCCGTGTTCCTGGAGAAGGCCGGCTACAGCGGCACGGACGTCGATCACGTCGGCGCGCAAACGCGCAGCGGCCGCTCGCACGTCCTCCTGATCGGCCCGAGCTGCGCGAGCTTGGATTCGCAGGGCCGGCTCATCTGGTGCGCGGACAACGATCGCACGGTGATGCGCCTCGAGAAGGACGGCACCACCCGCACCGTGCTCTCGGCCGGCGCGCCGGACGGCAAGCGCTTCAGCGGCCCGAACGACATCTACGTCACGCACGACGACGGCGTCTACCTCACGGACAACGACTTCGGCCTCCGCGACGCGGGCCGCAACCCCGACAAGCAGATGCCGAACGGCATCTGGCTGATCAAGGACGGCAAGTCGACGCTCGTGCTCGACGCCGCGACGCTCGGCGGGATCCCGAATGGAATCGCGCTGTCGCCCGACGAGAAGTATCTCTACGCGACCGCACTCTCGAAGATGATGCGCTACGAGGTGAAGCCGGACGGGTCGCTCGGCGCCGGCAAGCTGTTCACCGAGGGCCCGGGCATCGGCGACGGCATGAAGGTGGACACGCTCGGCAACGTTTATTCGACGAGCGGCGCGGGGCCCGGGATCGTTCGGATCACGTCGCCGGCCGGCACGCTGCTCGGCTACATCAATCTACCGATCCTCGGCGGCGAGCCGAAGCGGCAGATCTGTGCGACGAACGTCGCGTTCGGGGATCGGGACGGCAAGGGCTTGTACATCACGGCGTGCGACGCCGTGTATCGGATCCGGATGAAGGTCGCGGGCGTGATGCCGGGACCGAAAGGCTGAGCCGACGCGGTCGGGACTTCGCGACGCGCTGGGAGGCCGTCGCGCGTTCCAGGCCTGGTGCTATCCTCGTCGGCGTCGCGCAGAGACCGAGGTTCGACGATGCTGCGCCACTACGTGCTCCTAGCCTTGCGGAACGTTCGCCGTTCGCCGGCTGCGGCGTCGCTCAACGTCTTCACCCTCACGCTCGGCCTCGTCTGCTTCGTGATCTTGGCGGGCATGATCGGCTTTTGGGAGCGCGCCGATCAGCAGTTCCCGAAGACGAGCCGGACCTACGTCGTCACGTCGAAGTTCGACTTCGCCAACGGCACCGGGCCCGGCCGCGGCCCGTTCACCTCGCACTACGTCGCGCAGTACCTGAAGGCGGATTTCCCGCAGATCGAGGCCGTCGCGCGCGCGATCTTCGTGAACGACAACGCGTCGTACGTGAACGGGGACCGCGCGATTCGGCTCACCGAGTACAGCGTCGACGGCGAGCTGCTCGACATTCTCGATCTGCCGTTCATCGAGGGCGACGCCCACACTGCGCTGAAGTCTCCGCTGAGCGCCGTGCTCACCGAGCGCGTCGCGCGGCAGCTGTTCGGCGCCGACAGCGCGCTCGGCAAGCACGTGTTGCTGGGCGGCGTTTGGGACGCGACCGTGACGGGCGTCGTCGGCAAGATTCCGGAGCCCTCGCACATGGGCCGCTCCGCGACCGCGCAGCTCCCGTTCGATGCGCTCACGTCGCGCGACCTCTACGAGAGCGTGCTCCGCACGCGCTTCGGCACCGATACGACGACGGGCCCCGAGAATTGGCGCGGCGGGGGGAACCTGACGTACGTCCTGCTACCGGCGGACGGCTCGCTCACCGCGGAGCAGCTGCGCGCGCAGCTACCCGCGTTCGTGAAGCGGCACGTGCCGCCCGAGCAGCAGGAGCACATCAAGCTCGAGCTCGACCTCGTGCCGCTAGGCGGCTTGCTCGTCTGGACCGCCGACAACTTGACGGGCAACCGCGGCCCATCGGTCGCGAGCATTCTCTGGCTGCTCGGCGGCGTCGTGCTCGGCGTCGCGTGCTTGAACTACGCGAATCTTTCGATCGCCCGCGCGGCGTTCCGCGCGCGCGACGTCGGCCTGCGCAGGGCCCTCGGCGCCTCGACGCGGCAGGTCGTTGCGCAGTCGCTCGTCGAGTCCGCGCTGCTCGCGACGGCCGCAGTCGCGCTCGCGATCGGCGTCGCCGCGCTGCTTGCGCCTGCGATTCAGACCGCAACCGGTATCGATCTGCGGCTCGCGCTGCTCGTCGACGTACGCTCGTGGGCGGCGACGATCACGCTCGCGGCCGCGGTCACGTTGGTTGCCGGCGCGCTGCCGGCGCTCGCGCTCGCGCGCGTGCAACCCGTGCGCGCGCTGCAAGGCGGCGCCGCGCGGCTCGGCCCGCGCGCGCTCTCGACCGTGCTCGTCGGTGCGCAGTTCTTCGTCACGAGCGTTCTGCTCATCGCGATGGCGGTGAGCTACTTGCAGAACCAACACCTGGAGCGCACGGGCCTCGCGCGCAACTCCGATCCGCTGCTCGTAATGGAGAACTACGCGGCGCTCACGCACTTGAGTCACGAGACGTTGCATGCGGAGCTGTCGCGCCTGCCGCGCGTGCGCGCCGAGACGGCGATGGTCTACCCGCCGTGGATCAGCGCCGACGGCGAGCAAGTGAGACGCACGCCGCAGGAAGCGGACGCGGGGCAGTTCGCGCTGCTCTATGGCGTCGCCGACGATTTCTTCTCGACGTTCGAGATTCCGGTGCTCGCCGGACGCGCGCTCGAGAGCAAGCGCGGCGACGCGCCGCCCGCGGAAGATGGAATGCGGACGTCGCCGCAGCGCGTCGTGATCGACCGAGAGCTCGCGTCCGCGCTCGGGTTCGCGACGCCTGCGGCGGCCGTCGGCGAGATCCTCTACGGCGTGCGCCCGGGCCTCAAGCAGCTCGAGATCGTCGGCGTCGTCGAGAATCGCAGGCTCAATGTGACGAGCCCGGGCGGCATCGCGATGCACAACTTGTACACGCTCGACGCCGATCCGACGTTCCACGTCGCTCGGATCGCGGCGGACGACGTCGCCGCGACGGTGGCCGACGTCGACGCGCTCTGGAGGCGTCTCGTGCCGACCATGGCTCCGAACCGGCGCTTCATGGACGAGTACTTCAACGACAGCTTCGATCTCTATCAGCGGCTCAACCAGGGGTTCGTCGGGCTGGCGGCTTTCACGCTGCTCATCGCGACGATGGGCCTGTTCGCGATGGCGCTCTTCGTCGTCGCGCGCCGCAAGCGCGAGATCGCCGTTCGCAAGGTGCTCGGAGCGAGAACGGAGATGATCGTGTCGCTGTTGTTGCGCGCGTTTGCGTGGCCGGTGGTCGTCGCGAGCGTGCTCGCGTGGCCGGTCGCATATCTCGCCGCGCGCGGATACCTCACGCAGTTCGTCGACCCGATCGCCGTGACGCCGTGGCCGTTCCTCGCGTGCCTGCTGTTCGCGCTCGCGATCGCGCTGCTCGCGGTCGGCGGACAGACCTGGCGCGCCGCCAGGCCGCCGCCGGCGAACGCGCTGCGCAGCGAGTGAAGAGGCCGTGCCTAGTTAGTCGGGCCAGCCCGGGCTCATCCGATACGGCACGCTGAATACCGTCGCTTCGACCTGGCGGATCTTGCCGTCTACGACTTTGAACGCCTCGAAGATCAGGAAGCTGAACGGCCGCGAGAAAGCGCCATTCGGCTTGAGGTCGCGGCCGCGCCCGGGCCGCGCGTCGAGATTGCCGCGGTGGTCGAATGTCACGATCGCGCAAGCGACCTGGTCGTCCTCGTCGATCACGAGATAGCGCCGGTGCGAGATCGAGGTCACGATCGCGAGCATGCCGGCCGCGAACTGCTCCTGGCAGCCCATCTTGGTCACCGGGTTCTGTCCGTTTGCGTTCAGCGTCATCTGGCCGCCGTTCTCGAAGCGCGTGCACTGCGGGTCGAACGGCGTGACGTCGCCGCGGGCCTGCGTGATGCCCTCGAAGTACGAGTCCGCGATGTCGATCAGGGCCTGGCGCGACACCTTGCGATTCGCGGCGACCTGCTGGCGCCAGATCGGCCGGTCTACCGCGAACGACGCCATCGCGGCGTCGTCGGCGTTGCGGCGCAGCACGCTCGTCTCGATCTCGGTGATCTGGCGATGCTCCACCTTGAGCCGGGCCGCGAGCATCGACGGCAAGCCGCTCTCGACGACGGCCGCGTAGAGCTGAATGCCGCCGGAGGCCGGATCCGTGAACACGAGCTTGTTGTCGCCCAGGCCTTGCGCCGTCGCCCAGAGCGCGTCGCCGATCGCGAGCTGTGCGCCGTTCTCGGTGTAGCGCACGTTTGGTGACAACGGCACGGCGCTCGCGTCGTGGTGCGTGAGGCCGTAGAGGAAACGCTCGGCGAACTCGGCGAGACAATCGTGGCCGCAGACGACTCGGTACTGCGACGGCGCCGCGGCCGGCGTTTGCGCAAGCGCGTTCGCGGCGGCGACGAGTGCGCATAGCGCCACGGCTGCTCTCGGCGAGAGTGCGTGCTTGGATCCCATGCTGTCTCCCGGTTCGGCGCTCGAGCAGCTCAGTGCTTGGCCGCGTTGCGCTCCGTCGCGCGCGCGGCGCTCAAGATGTTCGCGAGGCCGTGGTTGCCCTCGTGGCAAGCGTACTCGAACGGCGCGGCGTCGGCCTTGCGCTTCAGCGGCATCTCGAACGCCCACGGCCCGGTCCACGTCGCGGGATCTTCGAACCGCACGGTCCAGCTCAGCGTGTTCGCGTCTACGGGCTTGAAGGTCTCGGTGATCTTGAGGTTCGCGCTCGCGTTGCGGTAAGCGGACGCCTCGCGGATGTTAGTCGTCTCGACGACGAGCGTGTCTCCGTCCCAATGCCCGCGCGCGTCGCCCATGTACGAGCCGACGGCCCGGCCGACGTGCGCGGAGCCGTCGGTCGGGATCACGCGCGTCTCGTGCACCATCTCGTAGCGGATCGCGACTACTCCGGGCGACTGGGTGATCTCGTACGCGTTCCCGTAGATCATCGGCATCATCGAGCCCGGCAAGCCGATCGTGATGCAGCGCTGGTAGAGCCCCAGGTCGGTGTAGGTGTCGGGCGCGTCTTGCTTGCCGAGCGCTTGCCGCGCCTTCTGCGCGCGCACCTTGGCTTCCTCGGTGAGCGCCGGGACCTTGCCGTCCGCGGGCTCGGAGACGAGCCACGGCCGGGCGTTCATCGCGTCGAGGTATTCGTACCAGTGCGGCGGTCCGGCGCCCGTGTCGTTCTCCCGGCTGCCGCCGATCGAGGCCGCTATGGCCTTGCCGCGCGCGGTCCGGTCCTTCATCAGCTCGGCCATCTGTTCCGGTCCGAACTCGCTACGCTGCTTACCGGCGAGCTCGTCTGGGCGCTCGAACGGTGTGCCGAACTCGTCCTTGTTCGTATACGTGCCTTCGATCAGCGGCTCGCCCCACGAGGTGTGACGGATCCCGTTCGCGTCCACGGACGCCGTCTTGCCCCCGGTCGCGGGCGTTGACGACGGCGAGCACGCGGCGAGGGCGCTCGCGACGACCACGCCGACTCCGACGAGGCAGGAGCTTGATATGCGGGAGCAGGTCATGGCGTTCCCCCTGGCAGTCGGGCGCGCGCGGCGCACGGGTGGTCGTGGCAAAGATGTTCGGGTGCCGCATATGAAAGCGCTCGGTGCTCGCTCTTGTCCAGTCCCGGGGCCGCCGTTCGCGCTCCGATCGTGGGCGAACGCGCCTATACTTTCCGCAACGGCGTCGGAGCTGACGCTCCGCGAGCTTGGAATCGGCGGCCGAGACCCCACGTCTCGGCGCCCATCGAGAGGAGATCGAAATGGCGAACACGGAGACCGCGATTCTCGCCGGCGGCTGCTTCTGGGGCGTCCAGGACTTGATCCGCAAGCTGCCCGGTGTCATCTCGACGCGCGTCGGGTACAGCGGCGGCGACGTGCAGCACGCGACCTACCGAAATCACGGCACGCACGCGGAGGCGATCGAGGTGGTGTTCGAGCCGGCCAAGCTGCCGTACCGGCAACTCCTCGAGTTCTTCTTCCAGATCCACGACCCGACCACGAAGAACCGTCAGGGTAACGACGTCGGCATGTCGTACCGTTCCGGCATCTATTACTCCTCCGACCAGCAGCGCCGAGTGGCCGAGGACACGATCGCGGACGTGGAGGCGTCGGGGCTGTGGCCCGGGCGCGTCGTGACCGAGGTGAAACCCGCGGGCTCGTTCTGGCAAGCCGAGCCCGAGCACCAGGACTACTTGCTCCGCAACCCGGGCGGCTACACGTGCCACTTCCCCCGTCCGAACTGGAAGCTGCCCCGGCGCTCGAGCGCACGGACCGCGTGATCGACATGAGCACCCAGAAGATCGACTCGCAGAGCGTTCTGCGCTGGCCCGACGTTGTGGAGCTCGCGCGGCGGGGCAACGTCGCGCCGCCGCGCCGCGTCGAGAAGAGCGATGCCGAGTGGCGCAAGGCGCTCACGGCCGAGGAGTACGACGTCGCACGCCGCAAAGGTACCGAGCGCCCGTTCAGCTCGCAGATGTGCTCGCTGTTCGAGCCCGGCCGCTACAACTGCGTCTGTTGTGGCACGCCCCTGTTCGACTCGACGACCAAGTTCGACAGCGGCACGGGCTGGCCGAGCTTCACGGCGCCGCTCGCGCCCGACGTCGTGGCCTACCACTCCGATACGACCTACGGTATGCAGCGCATCGAGACCACGTGCAACGTTTGCGACGCGCACCTGGGGCACGTGTTCCCCGACGGTCCGGCGCCGAGCGGGCTGCGCTTCTGCATCAACGCCGTCTCGCTGCGCAAAGCCAAGACGGCGGGCTAGCCGATGCAGACGCGCTCCCTCGGTAACAGCGACCTCGAGGTCTCGGCTCTCGGCCTCGGCTGCATGGGCATGAGCTTCGGTTTCGGTCCCGCGGCGGACAAGCGCGAGATGATCGCGTTGATTCGCGCGGCCGTGGAGCGGGGCGTCACGTTCTTCGACACGGCGGAAGTCTACGGGCCGTTCACGAACGAAGAGCTCGTCGGCGAAGCGCTCGAGCCGTTCAAAGAGCACGTCGTGATCGCGACGAAATTCGGTTTCGAGTTCGATCGCGACGGCAAGCAAGTCGGCTTGAACAGCCGGCCCGAGCACATCAAGGAAGCCGTGGACGGATCGCTGCGGCGGCTGCGCGTCGACGCAATCGATCTGCTCTATCAGCATCGCGTCGATCCGGACGTGCCGATCGAGGACGTCGCGGGCGCGGTCAGGGACCTCGTCGAGCAGGGCAAGGTCAAGCACTTCGGGTTGTCAGAGGCCGGCGTCCGGACGATTCGCCGCGCGCACTCGATCCAGCGCGTCACGGCGCTGCAGAGCGAGTACTCGCTCTGGTGGCGCAAGCCCGAGCAAGAGGTGATCCCGACTCTCGCGGAGCTCGGCATCGGGTTCGTGCCGTTCAGCCCGCTCGGCAAAGGGTTCCTCACCGGCAAGGTCGACGAGAACACCAAGTTCGACAAGGGCGATTTCCGCAACGTCGTGCCGCGTTTCACGGCGGAGGCTCGGAAGGCGAACAAGACATTGATCGCCGTGCTCGCGAAGCTTGCGGCGCGCAAGCACGTGACGCCCGCGCAGCTCGCGCTCGCGTGGCTGCTCGCGAAGAAGCCTTGGATCGTGCCGATCCCGGGCACGCGCAAGCTCGAGCGCCTCGACGAGAACTTGGGCGCCGCGTCCGTGGAGCTGACTGCCGGCGACTTGCGCAAGATCGAGAGCGCGGCCGCGGCAGTGGAAGTGCAGGGCGCGCGTTATCCGGAGCACTTGGAGCGGATGACGGGCCGCTGAAAACGGCCCGCTCGCGGCACTCGGCGCCGCACCGAATGCGTCCTACGGCGGCGCGCGCGACCTAATGAGGCGCGGGCGGCGTGAGCGTGAACTTGCCGTCGACGATCGGATTGCGCTCTTCACCCTCGCAATCCTCGTAGACCATGCGGCGGATTTTCGTGACGCGGCGGTACGTGCGAGTCATGTGCCAAGGCGCCGTGAGGTTGATCGGGTCGATGATCGTGATCTGATTCTCGAGATGATCCGTGTCGAGCATCCGGATTCTCTCGATGAAGTGTGCGTCCGGGCTCAAGAACGCGATCATCTGCACTTCCTCGATTCCGCCGAATGCGATGACGGCCGAGCCCTCTCTGCCGGGGAACGCGGATTTCACCGCGATGGTGTCGATGACGAGCGTTTCGCCCTCCCAGTGGCCGATGGAATCGCCCCAGGGCGTCGGCCACAGGTCGTCCTTGCCGGGGTGCGCGCGACCGTCCGTATAGACGTGGCGGATCTCCCGGCTCGAGAAGATCAGGACCGTCTCCTTCGGCGTCGGCAGAATCTCGAACATCAACGGCGACTCGATCATCACCGTTGGATAGCCGAACGTGCAGGCCGTGACGGCGCCGCCCGGGTCGACGCCGGCGCGCATCGCCTCGATCGCCTTGCGCTGGCCGGCGACGACGTTGTCGACTCTCGCTTGCGCCTCGGGTCTCATCGGCGGGGCCCATTGCATCGACTTCAAGACTTGCTCGAGCGGCTCGTAGAAGCCTCCATCCGGGCTCGGTGTCGCGCCGACGTTCTCCCATTGGCCGCTCCAATCCGGGAGTTGCGCCGACGCACTCGTCGCGGCCGCGCACGCGAGCGCCGCGACGAATAACGGCGAGCCGCCGCGCCGAGCATGTTCGCGGTTGCGCCGACGGCTCATTTCGCGCTTCCCGGCGCCGGCGTCGGCGCGCCGACCAGCGGTCCGCGCGGCCCGGTGCCAGAGAGATATTGGCCGCCCTTCACGCCCTCGCGCATCGGATGGATGCTCAGGATGACCTTGTCGCCGGCCTGCAATGTTCCGGGCCGCCAACCGGCCCGCGCCAAATGCTCGGGGCTCGTCATCTCGATGCTCCACTCCTCGTCGGTCCCCGCTTCGTTCGTGACGACGAGCTCGATGAAGACGTGCGGATTGGTCCAGCGAAAGTCCGTCACGGTCCCCTCGAGGCGGACGGTCTGCGATTGGTCGAACATCGCGAACGAGTGGTGCGCGAGCGCCGCGCTGGCCGTCAGCGAGAGAACGATCGCGAGCGATACGTGAGGCGACGCTTTGCTCATTCCAATCCTCGCCGCCGAGCGGCGTCGAAGGGACGGCGTCGAGTATAACGGGGAGGATGCGCGGACGCGCGCGTCGGCCTTCGCTCGAGCAAGGGACAACCGGCGCCCGTCGAGGGAGGGAGACGGGCGCCGGTTCTGCGGGTCCCCCGTGCCGACGTCGGCGACGGGGGGCAGACGAAGATCGAGCGCGCGCCGCGTGCGCGGCCGCGCTTAGAAGCTGACCGACGCTCCCAGCACGTAGCGGCGGCCGCGCAAGTCGCCGTTCGGATTCACGCCGAGCCCGGTGCCCGTGTTGAACGTGTCCGAGAACGCGGCGGCGAGATACTGTTGAGGAGGCCTGTCGAACAGGTTGTTGATCGTGCAGAACAGATTGACTCTGTAGCTGCGCATTCCGAACTGATAGCCGACGCGCGCGTCCGTGAGCCACATGCTCCCGAGGAAGTTGTTGGAGACGTCCCAGCGCGTGCTCGTGCCGAGGAAATTCCAGTTGGCGTTGATCAGCTGTTCGCTGGTGTATTGGCCCGTCAAGTCGATCGACAGCGGGCCTTTGCGGAAGCCCGCGGACAGCACGCCCGTCCATTCGGGGAAGCCGAAGCGGCCCTGCACCTGCGTTTCCACGCCGGCGCTCGAGATGTTGGAGCGCTTGTCCAGATGGCTCGTCAGCAGACGCAGGTTGATGTTGCTGCCGCCGAACCAGTTGACGTTCGTGTTGTACAGGATCTCGACGTCCACGCCCTCGGCCTTGACCGAGTTTTGGTTGTAGTAGGGCACGCCCACCAGCGAGATGTAGTTGATCGTCGGGTCTTGAGTGCTCGGCGGACCGCCGCGCGTGATGAAGTTGCAGAGATCCACGTCGTGATCGACGTAGCAGCCGTTCACGACGTTGGCGGCCGTGGTCTGGTTGATGTTGTCCTTGACGGAGATCGAGTAGTGGTCCACGGAAGCGCTCACGCCGGGCGCCCAGCCCGGCCGGTACACGAAGCCGTAGGCTTTCGTCCTCGCGTTTTCCGGGCGGATGTCCGGCGTTCCGTTGGAGAACGTGGTCACGCCGTAGGAGAAACCACCGAGCAGCGGATCGCTGACGTTGGCGACGCCGCCCGTTCGGTCGTACTTCTCGCCCATCGTCGCGGCGCGCACGTCTTGGGACACCGTCGTGCGCAGGCGCAGCTGGTCGTTGACGCTCCAGTCGAGACCGCCCTTCCACGAGTCGACGTCGCCGGACCCGGAATAGTCGGCCCAGCGGTACGCGTAGTCGAAGTTCATCTGCTTGACGATCTTTCGGTTCGACATGACCGGAACGAAGAATTCCGTGAACGCCTCGTCCACGCTCTGCGAGCCGCGAGCGAACGGCACGTTGGAGAACTGGATCTCGACGCTGTTGCCGGATGCTGCGTTGCCGCCCGGAACGCCGCGAATTCCCTGCGCCGCGTTGTTGGCCATCACCGGCCGGTATCTCGGGTCGGCGTTGATGTTGCCGCCCGGTCCCACTTCGACCACCTGCGTGAAGGACTCGCGACGCGAGCCGACGCCCGCGGCCATCGTGATCGGTCCGGCCCAGCCCTGGGCGATCTTGCCGTCGGCGGATACCTCCCAGACGTCCTGGTTGATGTCGATGACTCGCTGCTTGTTCTCGCCGCTCACATAGTCGAACGGCATCGATTCGGTGGCGGACAGGAAACCGTTGGCATGGATCGGCACGCCGGGCTCGAATCCCGTGACCCAGTTGACCGCCGCGGGTGACGCCCTGCCGCGACCGAACAGGTTGATGGGCACGCAGTCCGGATACAGAGCTCCGTGAGTGACGACTGTCACGTTGCAGGCCGGTTGACCGGTCGCGGGATCGATCACGGCGTCCGCGGCCAGATAGATTCGGTCGAGCCGAATGCCGCCTTTCTGAATCGCGTCCACGTCCGTTTCGCCGCTTTGGAAGTAGCCCTTGATGAGCCAGCCGCCGTTGAGCTCGTAGTCGAAGCCCCCCGTATACGAGTTGGTCGTCGTGTCCTGCGTCGTCGCCGATTGGCTCGCGATATCTTCCGGCGCTCCGATTCGGCTGAACGGAATCGACGCGAGGTTGTTGGTCACCATCGCCTGCTGGATCGCGGCCGGCAGGAACGGGTTGCCCCGGAAGATCGTGAAGTTCCTGTCGAACGCCGCCCCCGGCTCCGGGTTCGGGAACAGGCCGCCGAAATTCAGCTGCGTGAAGTCGGCCTCGCCGTGCATGAACTGGCCGTACACGGTGAAATGATCGGTGAAGTCGTGCTTGACGTAGAGAAACGCGTTTTCCCGGCCGGAATCCGGCGTGATGTTGTACGTCTGCAAGCCGCTCTCGTGGCCGGAGCCGCCGTTGGTCACGGAGCAGCCTGAGTTGTTGCACGGACTGCCGAGGACGTACGGCGTTGGAGCGCCGTTCCGGTCGAGAATCTGGGGCCCGCCCGCCGCGGTCGGGAGATAGAAGATGCCGTCGATGTCGAAGCCGCGGGCGCGGACGTCGTTGACCGGGATCAGGAAGGGGTTGCTCTGAGAGGTCCCCGCGCCGGCGGCCGGATTGTTGATCAACGCGGTGGCTCTGTACCAGTCGTATTTCAGAACGTCCGTGTTCCAGATCGGATCCTGCCGTTCCTTCTCGCCGTTCAGCAAGATGTGAGTCTTCTTCTGCTCCCCCACCGCGAAGCCGCCGCCGACCGAGATCTTGTAGTTCTGGTTCTGACCTTTGTCGTTCTGGCCCGCCTGCACGTTCGCTTTGATGCCCTCGAGATCGGTGTCGAGGATGAAGTTCACCACGCCCGCAACCGCGTCGGTGCCATAGGCGGCCGAAGCGCCTCCGGTCACGGTTTCCACGGATCGGATGAGGTTCTCGGGGAACAGATTGATGTCGGGGCCGCCGAAGATGGTCGACTGGACGACACGTCGGCCATCCAAGAGCTGCAGCGTGCGATTGCTCTGCAGACCCCGGAGGTTCAGAGAGCCCGCGCCCGTGGACGTGAAGAACGGAGACGGCGTCTGGGTCGTGGCCGAGCCGTAGAACTGCGGCAGCGTCGCGAGACCCTCGATCAGGTTGGTGGGCGCGAGCACGGAGAGCTCCGCCGGCGTCACGGCCGTGACGGGGTTCGGGCTGTCCATGCCGGTCGTCTGACGGATTCGAGAGCCCGTCACGACGATCTCTTCGCCCGGCGCCGGACTTGCCGGCGATTGAGCGAGGACGCTTTGCGCGCTCGCGATCGCCAACGCCAGAGCGGACCAGCGCAAACGGCTGCCCCCCACCTTCTTCAGGCAAGCCAAAACCTCACGCGCCGTCGTGCTGCTCATTCGCCTTCCTCCCCCAGATTCTTGTTGTCGAATTTCGAAATCAGCCCCGGTACAGTGTTCAGAATAGCGAATCGTGATTCTGAGTCAAGCTTGGAGGTGGTCGTGAGCCCTGTCAGGTCCGGAGCAAGCGCCGAAATGACCGTAGTGCGCGCAGACGCCGACCAAAGCAGTGGCGCGGCCCGCGCGCGCCTCGGGCATCGCATTAGACAGAAACGAGGCCGGAGGACCTACGAGCGCCTGATGGAAACCGCCTTCGAGCTGCTCGAGGACAGCGATCTTGAGGGGATCACGATCGCGGGGCTCACGCGCGCCGCGGGCTATTCGGTGGGTGCGTTCTACGCTCGCTTCCGCAGCAAGGACGAATTTTTCGAGGCCATGCTGGCCGAGCACGTCGCGGAACGAATGCAGATTCGGAATCGCCTTTTTCAGACTCTGCCGGACGACGAGCTCGTGAATGCGTTGATAGAGGATCTCGTGACATCGTATTGGAAAAGGCGACGCTTCTGGCGAGCTGCGCTCATTCGCGGCGCGCACGATCCCGCTCTCTGGAAGCCCGTCCGCAAGCTCGGCCAGGAGTTCGCGGATGCGCTCGTGTCTCGAATCCGCGAGCGGATTCGCCGTCCGCTCACGAGCGTCGAGGATGCGAACGTGCGCTTCGCGTTCCAGGTCGCTCGCGGCGCGATCAACAACGCGATCATCAACCGGCCAGGGCCCCTGGTCATGGGGCGAGCGGCGTTCATCGACAACCTCGAACGTGCGTTCAGGCTCGTTTCCGGCTACGACCGTCTGATGGGCCTCGATCGGAGGCGAGGTCCGTGAAAGCGTCGCGGCGATCGCGTGCTAGGCCTTCGCGATCAGCTCGAGCCACCCGTCCTCGTCGAGCACGCGGACGCCGAGCGCCTGCGCTTGCTTGAGCTTCGAGCCGGCCCCGGGCCCGGCGACGACGAGGTCCGTCTTCGCCGACACCGAGCCCGCGACCTTCGCACCGAGCGACTCGGCGCGCGCCTTCGCCTCGTTGCGCGTCATCTTGACGAGAGTGCCGGTGAACACGACGGTCTTGCCCGACACCGGCGAGTCCGCCTTCACCTGCTCGAGCGGGCGCGCGTGCACGGCGTTCATGAGCCGCGTGACGACCTCGCGGTTGTGCGGCTCGCGAAAAAACTCGACGATCTCTTGGGCTACGGTCTCGCCGATGCCGCCGATCGCATCGAGATCCTCGAGCGCGTGGTCGCTCTCCATCGACGCGACGAGCTCGTCGAGCGTCACGAAGTTGCGCGCGAGCAGGCGCGCGGTCGTCTCGCCGACGTGGCGAATGCCGAGCGCGAAGATGAACCGGTCGAGACCGATCTCGCGACGAGCGTCGATCGCGGCCATGAGGTTGGCGATCAGCTTGCCCTCGTCCTTCGCCTTGGTCTTCTTCGCGGTGTCCTTGCCCGCGGCCTCCGCGCGCAGTTGACTCAGCTCCTGGCGGCGTTCCTTTAGCACGCGGTCGACTTCTTGAGCGCGCTCGGGCAGGCGGAAGATGTCCGCGGGATCTTTGAGCAGCTTCTTCTCGTACAAGGTCTCGAGGTACGTCGCGCCGAGGCCCTCGATGTCGAAAGCGTGGCGAGAGACGAAGTGCTTGAGGCGCTCGACGGCCTGCGCGGCGCAGATCAGCCCGCCCGTGCAGCGGCGGGCCGCTTCGGGTTTGCCGGTTTTCTCGTCGACCTCGCGCACGGCGTGGCTCCCGCACACCGGGCAGCGATCGGGAAACACGTAGGGCTCGGCGCCGCGCGGCCGCCGCTCCGGGATCACGCGCACGATCTGAGGAATGACGTCGCCCGCGCGCTGCACGACCACGGTGTCGCCGATCCGCACATCCTTGCGCGCGATTTCCTCCTCGTTGTGCAGCGTCGCGTTCGACACGACGACGCCGCCGACCGTGATCGGCTTGAGCTTCGCGACCGGCGTGAGCACGCCGGTGCGGCCGACCTGAACGTCGATGTCTTGGAGCACGGTCTCGGCTTGCTGCGGCGGAAACTTGTGCGCGATCGCCCAGCGCGGCGCGCGCGACACGAAGCCGAGCCGGTCCTGCCAATCGAGTCGATCGACCTTGTAGACGACGCCGTCGATGTCGTAGCCGAGCTCCGCGCGCCGCCGCCCGATGTCGTTGTAGAAGGCGAGGAGCTCGTCCGCCGTGTCGCAGACCCGCCAGAGCGGATTCGTCTCGAAGCCCCACTTCTTGAGCGCGGCGTAGATCTCGCTTTGGCGCTTGCCGGGAAGCTCGGAGACTTCACCCCAGCTGTACGCGAAGAAGCGCAGCGGGCGCGACTGCGTGATCGCCGGATCGAGCTGGCGTAGCGAGCCCGCAGCGGCGTTGCGCGGGTTCGCGAACAGCGGACGGCCAGCCTCGGCTTGGCGCTCGTTCAGCGCGGCAAAGTCCGCGTGGCTCATGTAGACCTCGCCGCGCACCTCGAACACGTCCGGCATGCCGCGCACCTGTTTCGGGACGTCGTCGAGCGTCACGAGGTTGCGCGTGACGTTCTCGCCCTCGAAGCCGTCGCCGCGAGTCGCGCCGAGCACGAAACGACCGCGCTCGTAACGAAGCGACGAGGACAGACCGTCGATCTTCGGCTCCGCGGTCATCGCGACGTGCTCGTCCGCGGGCAAGCCGAGAAAGCGGCGGATGCGGTCGACGAAGCCCGCGATGTCTTCGTCTTCGAACGCGTTGTCGAGCGACAGCATCGGCACGCGATGGCGCACCTTGTCGAATTTCTCCGCCGGCGCGGCGCCGAGCCGCCTCGACGGGCTGTCGGCCCGAATCAACGCGGGGAAGCGCGCCTCGATCGCCGTGTTGCGTTGCCGCAGTGCGTCGTAGTCGGCGTCCGAGATCGTCGGGGCGTCGTGCTGGTAATAGGCGCGGTCGTGCGCCGCGATCTCGGCCGCGAGGCGTTCGAGCTCGGAGGCGGCCTCGCGCTCGCCGAGCTCGTCGATGGCCGTCGCGGCCGTCGTGGCGCGGGCGCGCTTCGCGGTGCGCTGTGCGGATCTGTTCGGTTTGCGGCTCATTTTCCGCGCATCCTAGATGGGTCGGCCCGCAATCGTCACATCGGTGCCAGCGTGTGCCGCCCTGGCGCGCCTTTTTTTGTACGGCGTTCTGGAATTTGCGATCCCCGCCGGCGCCTCGCATCGACGGCGGGCGCGGGGCGCCGGGGTTTTTTCGGCTACCCGCCGGGCTGGCATGGAATCTGCAACGGTTGGTCAACGCACAAGGCGGCCAACATTGCAGGCTTCCGAGGGATCGGCTCTCCCCCCGGTTCACCCACCCCCCCTTGAACCACCAACGCCGATCCCTCGGACTTTCTCTTCCGAAAGACCTGGCTGAGTGACGACGCGGCTAAGCGAGCGCCAAGAGAGCGCTGCGCAGCCGCCCGACGTCGATCGGCTTTGCGAGATAGGCGTGAACGCGGAGGTCCTTCGTGTGGTTGCGCAGGTCCGGCACCGAGTGCGCCGTCACGAAGATCACGGGAATCCCGCTGCCGCGCTGGATGACTCGCGCGACGGCAACGCCGTCCATCCCGGGCAGCAGCCAATCGCAGATCAATACGTCGGGGTGGAACGCCTGCGCCTTCGCGATTGCGTCCTCGCCATCGCTCGCCGTCTCGAGCTCGTAGCCTTGGCTCGCGAGCAAGAGCGCCAGCGCGTCGCGCGCGTCCGCGTCGTCCTCGACCACCAAGACCTTTTGACTCATGAGCTCCTCTGTCCGCGCCGAGCCGTCAATGCGTTCGCTGTAGCGTCGGCGCCACGATTCCGCCGGGCGCCTCGGCGGACGAATTCGGCAGCCGAATGGTGAATACACAACCCATGCCAAGTCCCCCGCTGCGCACTCGCAGCGTGCCCTGATGACCCTTGATCAAGTTCTCGGCGATCGCGAGCCCGAGCCCGAGGCCCTTGTGCGAAGACTTCGTGGAATCCGCACGCCAGAACGGCGTGAAGACGCGCTCCAGATCCTCCGCGCTCAAGCCCGTGCCCGTGTCCTCGACTTCGATGGCGATCTCGCCGCCGTCCTCCTGCACTCGAAGCGCGACGTGGCCACCCGCCGGCGTGTGCGAGAACGCGTTCTCGAGCAGGTTGTTCAGCACCTGGGTGAGCCGCTCGGAGTCGACGTCCAATACATGTCTGCGCTCCGGGAGGCGAGCCGAGAACCTCACGTTCTTGGCGGCCGCCAGCAAGCGCCAAGTCTCGATGTTCGCTTCGACGAGCCTCTCGAGCTCGCACGGCTCGCGATGAATCTCGATGCCGCCCGAGGAGATCTTCGCGGCATCGATCAAGTC
>Ga0335084_10002874_pt1 | contig 16715 bp, 12 predicted proteins | sample Lox_Sample_44_FD_206721 | JGI IMG/M metagenome (GOLD analysis project Ga0335084, IMG submission 206721) | Soil microbial communities from Loxahatchee National Wildlife Refuge, Florida, United States - Lox_Sample_4.4 | ecosystem: Environmental > Terrestrial > Soil > Wetlands | place: USA... | reverse complement strand
AGGAAGGCGAGGTGGTCTACTACAGCCACGACGGCGAGGCCGGCATCGCGGCCCTGCTCGACGGCTTCCGCAAGGACTTCCCCAAGATCAAGACGAGCTACGTGCGAGCCCAGACCGGCGCCCTGTACGCCAAGATCACCGCGGAGCGCTCGGCCAACCGCTTCGTGGCGGACGTGCTCCAGCTCTCCGACATCTCGCCCGCCATCGATTTTCAGAAGAAGGGCGGCTACGAGCAGTACGTGTCGCCCGAGCACGCCGCCTACAAGGCCGCCTACCAGAGCGCGCCGGGCGGGTACTTCACGTGGGCCGGCGTCACCTTCGCGGGCATCGCCTACAACCGCTCCAAGGTGAAGCCCGAGCAGGCGCCGAAGGCCTGGAAGGACATCCTGAGCCCCGCCTACAAGGACGGCATCAGCGCCAAGCTCTCGACCTCCGGCATGCAGCACATGCAGTGGTACACGCTCCGCAAGCTCTACGGCGCCGACTTCTGGCAGGAGTTCGCCAAGCAGCGGCCCAAGGGCTTCGACTCGCGCGCCCAGCTCTTCGATCGGCTCGCCAAGGGCGACGACCGCGTGTGCGCGCTCGCCGAGTACGCGGGCTACACGCTCTTCAAGGAGAAGGGCGCCGAGATCGACTTCGTCGCGCCGGCCGACGGCCTGCCCGCGACGCCCGCCCTCATCGGGGTGGTCAATCGGGCCCCGCATCCGGAGGCGGCCAAGCTCTTCGTGGATTGGGCGCTCTCGAATCGCGGTCAGTCCGTGTACCAGACGCAGACGATCCTGCTCTACGGCTCGGTCCGCAACGACGCGCCGCCGATGGCGACCGGCAAGAAGCTCTCGGACTTCAAGCTGCTGTTCCCGTCCGACTGGACCGACTTCCAGGCCAGCCACGGGACCTTCGTGAAGGAGTGGAACGCGCTGATGGGGCTCTGAGGCCGGGGAACACCCGGTGGACGATCTCGCACGGGCTCGGCGCTTCCGGCCGGGCCCGCGGCTCGTCAGCCTGCTGGTCGGCGGCGCCGCCGCGGTGCTCGTTCTCTACCCGATCGCCTTCCTGATCCAGGCCTCGCTGAGCACGGGCGATCCGCAGGCGCGCCCGCCCGACGCCTACGGGCTCGACAACTTCGCGGACCTGCCCCGCTACGGTCACATCTTCGGCAACACCGTGGCCGTCGCGGTGGCCGCGACCGCGATGGCCATCGTCCTCGGCTTCGTGATGGGCTGGATCCTCTCGCGCACCAACGTGCCGGGACGCGGCACGCTCGAGCAGCTCATGGCCCTGCCCTACTACGTGACGCCGCTCATGGGCGCGCTCGCCTGGAGCCTGATCGGGTCCCCGAGCGGCGGCTTCCTCAACCAGGTGTGGCGGGCGCTCGGCGGCGAGGCACACCTCATCGACGTGACGACGCCGTACGGAATCGCCTGGGTGATGGCGCTCTTCGAGGGCTCGGTGGCCTTCGTGATGATCGGCGCGGTGATGAAGTCCATGGATCCCGCCCTCGAGGAGGCCTCCCAGGTCCTGGGCGCGGGGCGGCTGCGGACCATGCTGCGGATCACCCTGCCCCTCGTCATGCCGGGCGTGCTCGGCGCCGCCATCTTCGTCTTCGCCGAGATGCTGGGCTCGTTCTCGGCCGCGCTGGTCCTCGGGCTGCCGAGCCGCTTCTACGTGGTGACGACGGCGATGTACCAGCTCGTGTCCCAGTACCCGCCGCAGTTCCCGCGGGCCGCCGCCATGGGAGTCTCGCTCTTCGCGGTCATGTTCGCCATGGTCTACGTCTATCGCCGGATCGTCCAGGCCGGGAGCTACGCGACCATCACCGGCAAGGCGTTCCGGGCCCGCGCGATGGACGTGGGCGGTCTCCGCTGGCCCTTGCTCGCCGTGTGCGGGGCCTATCTGGCCATCGCGGTGCTCCTGCCGATCGTCACCCTGGCCTACGCGTCGGTGCAGCGGCTCGCCACCGCGTTCCCGCGCGCCGACAACTTCACGCTCGCCAACTACCAGACCGCGCTGTCGCTCGACGCGGTACGGACCGCGCTCTGGGACAGCCTGCTGCTGGGCTTCGGCACCGCGAGCATCGGCGTGCTCCTGATGGGCTTCCTCGCCTGGATGATCTACCGGTCGCGGCTGCCCGGGGTGGGCGTGATCGAGTACGTGCTGATGTTCCCCCAGGCGGTGCCTCGACTCGTGTTCGCGTTCGGGATGCTGTGGGCGTGGCTGATCTTCCCGATCCCGATCTACGGCACCCTGTGGCTCCTCCTGATCGCCTACCTCACCGTCTTCCTGCCGCTGGGCCTGCGGACCATCGCGGGGGTGATGCTGCAGATCGATCGCTCGCTCGAAGAGTCCGCGCAGATGTGCGGGGCGTCGTGGGGCTACCGGATGCGCACCGTGACCATGCCCCTGCTGCGGCCCGGCCTGATAGCGGCCTGGCTGCTACTCTTCGTCGCGAGCGTCCGCGAGCTGGGCGCGTCCATTCTCCTGATGGGCCCGAAGGCCAAGGTCATCACCCCGACCATCGTGGAGTCGTGGTTCTCCACCAGCACCGAGCTGACCGCGGCGATGGCGCTGCTCCAGACCCTCGCGGTCGGGGTCGCCCTCGTGCTGCTCTTCACGGTGGCCCGGCGCGCCGCGCAGCACCCCGGCGAATGAGCGCCGGCCCGCCGCCCGGCGCGGCCCGCACCGCATCGATCGAGATCCGCGATCTCGTCGTCCGTTACGGCCAGGTCGTCGCGGTGCGGGGCGTCACCTTCGCGGTCGCGGCCGGCGAGCACGTGACGCTGCTCGGACCCTCGGGCTGCGGCAAGACCACCACGCTCCGGGCCATCGCAGGGCTCGAGCAGCCCGCCTCGGGCGAGATCCGCATCGACGGCAGCCCGGTCTTCTCGTCGTCGCCGCGGGTCCAGGTGCCGCCCGAGCGGCGAGGGCTCTCGATGGTGTTCCAGTCCTACGCGATCTGGCCCCACATGACGGTCTTCGACAACGTGGCCTACGGCCTGCGCGTGCGGAAGCTGACCGAGCCCGAGATCGCGGAGCGGGTCGGCTGGGCGCTCGATCTCGTGCAGCTCGGAGCGCTCGGCACTCGCAGCGCCTCCAAGCTCTCCGGCGGCCAGCAGCAGCGGGTGGCGCTGGCGCGGGCGTTCGTGTTCTCCCCCGCGGTCCTTCTCTTCGACGAGCCACTCAGCAACCTCGACGCCAAGCTGCGCGCCGAGATGCGGCTCGAGATCAAGGAGCTACAGCGACGGCTCGGGATCACGTCGGTCTACGTGACGCACGACCTCGAGGAGGCTCTCGCGATCTCCGACCGCATCATCGTGATGCGGGACGGCGTGATCGAGCAGATCGGCACCCCCGCCGAGATCTACGACCTGCCCCGCAACACCTTCGTCGCCGATTTCGTGGGCTCGGCCAACCTGATCCACGGCCGACGCCGGCCCGATCTGGAGCGCGACGGGCTGGTGGCGCTGGAGACGCCGGGCGGCGCGATCGTCCACGGCGCGGCCCACGGCCGGCGGGTCGGGCCCGAGTCGCTCTTCTCGGTACGCACCGTGCACGTCCACCTCTCCCGCGCGCGCCCGGCCACGCCGGTCAACGTGTGGCCGGCCACCGTGCGACGCCGGGTGTTCCAGGGCGACTTGACTCAGTACCACGTCGAGTGGGACGGCCGCCCGCTGGTGGTGCGTCAGGTCACGACGGATCCGGTGGCCGAGGGCGAGGCGGTCTACCTCTCAGTCGAGCCTCGCCACTGCGTGCTCCTCGAGGACTAGCCGGGCCTAGACGAGGCTCCCGACCCGGTCACTGCCCCCGTCCCTTCCCCTTGCCCTTGTGATCGTCCCGGTCGTCGCCTCGGTCCCGATCCCGCCCCTTCCAGTCCCGCTTGTCGGCCCACTCCCGCCCCCAGTCCTCGTGCCAGTGCGGAGGACGGTCCCGGTCCCACTTCTTCCAGTGGCCGGGCGGCACATGGTAGTACTGCACCGGGACGAACAGCACCGGCCGGGGCACGAACTGCGGGGCGACGACCACCCAGGGACCGTTGTAGCCACCGCTGACGTACCAGCCCCCGGCCGAGAACACCCAGTACTGACCGTTGTAGAAGAACAGGTTGCCGGGCGTGGTCGGGGCCGGCACGTACTGGACCGCGGGCACCTGCGGCACCACGACCAGCCGTGGCGGAGCGGAAAGATGGAAGCCGATGTCCACGTGAACCTGCACCTGGGCACCCGCCACCGACGGGGTGACGGCCACGAGCGCGATCACCAGCGCGATCAAGGCATACATGGGGATTCCTCCGTTCCCCGTATTCTCGCCGATCGGGATTTTCACTCCTATAGGCTGCTCCCATCGGCCGCGTCGCAGGCCGCGCCCGCCCGCTTCCGCTGGTGGCAGGTGGGGATCCTGCATTCGTCGCGATACTTGGCCACCGTTCGCCGAGCAACCGGGAACCCACGCTCGCGGAGCGCCAGCCCGAGCGCGCAATCGGACAGCGGGCGCTCGCGATTCTCCGCGTCGATCAGCGCTCGCAGCTCTCTCTTCACGGCGCTGGTGGTGACCTGACCGCCGCTCGGCGCGGGCACGCCCCGTGGAAAGAAGTACTTGAGCGCGAACACGCCGTGGGGCGTTTCGACGTACTTGCCGCTGATCGCGCGGCTCACCGTGGATTCGTGAATCGCTACCTCCTCGGCGACCTGTCGCAGAATGAGGGGGCGCAGATGTGCCGGGCCTCGATCGAAGAAGTCGCGCTGGAACCGGACGATCGTCTCGACGACCGACCGCAGGGTGTGGCGCCGATGCTCGATGGCCTCGATGAACCAGCGGGCGGCCTGGCGGCGCTCGGCCATGAAGCGGCGCTCCTCCGGGGAGACGGCTTCCCCGCGCGCGTGAAACGGGCGAGCAACGCGTAGCAGCGGTAGGCCCTGGTCGTCCAGGCGCACGCTCCAGTCTCCGTCGATCTGCTCGACGATGATCTCTCGCTTCACCGGCCGCACGTCGATGGCACCGAATCTGCGCCCCGGCTTGGGATCGAGCCGACGGATCCGGTCGGTCGCCATCAGGATACGGGACACCGGCACGCTCATCGCCCGGGCCAGATGCTCGTAGCGAGCGTGGGCCAGGGCCTCGCAGTGATGCTCGACGATCGCGAGCGCGATAGGATCGAGCTCGGGCTGAGCACGAAGCTGAAGCGACAAGCACTCGCTCAGGGTCCGGGCCGCGACGCCCGCAGGATCGAAGGTCTGCACAAGCTCGAGCGCGTGCTCGACGATCGCGAGGGATGCTCCGGTCGCGTCCGCGACTTCCGCTAGATCAGCGCGCAGGTAGCCATTGTCGTCGAGGTTCCCGATGATCGCCTCGCCCACCAGGCGGATCAGGTCGTTGCGGGCCACGAGGCAAAGCTGCGGGAGGAGGTGGTCGGCAAGCGAGATCTCGGCGGTGGAGAAGTTCTCGGCGGAGAGCGTCTCGCGCACCTCGGTCGAGACCGGTGTGCGCTCGTCGCGACGCCAGACGTCAAGCTCTCGCGGATCCACTTCCTCGGGCGCCGGGCCGACCGGGGATTGTTCGGCACCCACCGAGGGCTCGGCGCGACCCTCCCCGGCAACGGGGGCTGGTGTGTCCATCCGCTCCAGGAACGGGTAGTTCTCGTCGAGTGCGGCCTCGATCTCCTCCTCGAGCTGGGCGAGCGGCTGACCGAGCAGGTACAGGCTCATGACCTGCAGGGGGTGGAGCCGCATCTCTGTTCGCAGGCTAGGGATCAGTGTTAGCTTCATGGCTGGGCCCTCCTTGGACGGAACCTATCCCAGAGGCACGATTTAGGCAATTGCAATTTACGAGCCAGCATATCATCATAGTAAATAGCTGATACATATACGTCAAATGCCATTGCTGGACGAGATCAGAGCGGCTCTTCACTTCCAGGGGCGAGGCGCCGCGGCCCTCGAGGTCGTCGCGCGAGGTGCCGGGACCGTGGCGGGGTTGGTAGCCGCGCTGACGTGGCAGTGCCACATCGATGGGCGGACTCGGCTCGAGGTCGACAGCCCGCTGCCCGAGACGACAGCCTTCGACGGCACTCACGGCGCCTACGTCGGCCCCCTGGGACTGCTGGAGCCGCTCGATCTGGCGGATCTCGACGAGTTCAGGCTCGCCGCAGCCCTCATCACCGGGTCCTGGCTCGATCCGAGGACGATGCTATGGCTCGACGACCCCGTGACCGAAGGCGATCGCATCGTCGTCCGGGCCCGCGCGGGGGACGAACCGTGGCGCCAGGCCTTCCGCATCGTGTGCAAGTCCACAACGCGGCGGCCGCTGCGACTCGAGGTGCTGTCGGGGCGCGACACTCCCGCCCTGGAGGTGGACGACTTCGCGCCGGGCGTTTTCTGCGACATGCCTCGACGTCTCCACTGGCGCCGCGGCTGGCTCACCGACACCGTCGAGATCACGCACGTAGGGCCGGCCGACGAGATCCGCCCCTACGCTCTTCACGACGCGCGCGGTGAGCGGGCAGCATACGTCGATCCCGCAGCGCCGACCCGCGCCCGCGCGACCCGGTCGCCCCGTGGGCGCTTGCCACTCGTGCGCGCGGCGGTCGACGGCCTGGACCTCGGCTGGTTCCTGATCGACACCGGCGCCGGTGCCTCGGCTATCGACCGCGCGATCGCGGATCGCCTCGACCTGCCCAGCGTCGGTCGGACATGGGTGCTCACCCCAACGGGGGGCGAGGGTGCGGCCTACCGCCGCTGTCCGGGGCTGACGGTCGGGCCGGTGCGCCTACCCGACGCGCTCCTGGTCGAGCTCGATCTGGCCGACATCAGCGTGGCCCTGGGCGCCCGCCTCGTCGGCATCTTCGGCTTCGATCTCTTCGCCCAAACCATGGTCCGCCTCGTTCACTCTCCGCTCACCGTCGAGCTGTTCACCCCGTGCCATGACGTGCCCGCCACCTGGAGCCCGGTACGCTTCGAGCATCGGGTACCGGTCCTGGACGCGGTGCTTTCTGCGTCGTCGGATGGGCCCAGCGCGACGGGGAGGGTCGTGCTGGATACTGGTAGCTCGGGACAGATGGTGCTGAACGAACGGGTCATGAGCCAGCTCGGACGCACCGCGCCGAGACGCCGCGGCATCCGGGGAGTCTCCGGCACGGGCAGCTTCGGAGTGGGCCGGCTGCCGCGGATCGATGTGGCGGGAACGCGATTCGAGCGGTGCCGGGTACTGGTGGCGGATGGCGTCGAGGGGGCGCTGGCCGGGCCGACGACGCTCGGCAGCATCGGCTGGGGACTGTTCGCGGGCCGGGAGATCCTGCTCGATTGGTCCAGACGCCGGATCGCCATCTCCAGCCCGGTCTCGACCCGGTGACCCAGGCGCCGTATCATGCGCCCCATGCCTGCCCCGCGCCCCATGACGCCACACGATCTCACGCGTATCCGCTTCGTGAGCGATCCGCAGATCTCGCCCGACGGCGCCACGGTCGCCTTCGTGGTCACCACGCTCTCGGAGGAGAAGGACGAGTATCTCTCCGCCATCTGGCTGGTGGACACCGCGGGCGGCGAGCCGCGACGGTTCACGACCGGACCCCGACGAGACACGACCCCGCGCTGGTCGCCGGACGGCTCGTGGCTGGCCTTCGTCTCCGAGCGCGAGGCGAAGAAGAAGGGTCAGCTCTACGTGATGCCGGCCCGGGGCGGCGAGCCGATCCGTCTCACCGATCTCCACAACGGAGTGAGCGCGCCGCGGTGGTCGCCCGACGGGACGCGGCTGGCCTTCATCGCGCGGGTCGGTGGCTGGCAGGAGCCCGAGGCCGAGGAGGAGAAGGGCAAGTCACGCCCGCCGCGGATCATCACCACGCTCAAGTACAAGTTCAACGGCGAGGGCTTCATCTATGACCGGCGCGCCCACGTCTTCGTCGTGGGCGCGACCGGCGGCGCGGCCCGGCAGCTCACCGAGGGCGACTGGGACCAGAGCGATCCGGTCTGGTCGCCGGACGGCCGGTCGATCGCCTTCGCCTCGGCCCGCCACGACGAGCGCGATCACGACGATGCCGGCGACATCTGGCTCGTCTCGGCGGACGGCGGCACGCCCCGGCGCCTGACCTCGACCTCGGGGCCCGCGGTCCATCCGAGCTTCTCCCCTGCCGGAGACGCGGTCGGCTACCTGGGTCGGGCGATCGTCAATGGCTTCTCGAAGAACTTCCGGCTCTTCACGGTGCCGGTGGCCGGCGGGCCGCCGAAGTGTCTCACCGAGGATCTCGACCGGTCCTGCGCGCCCCTCGGCATCCATCCGCTGTGGGGACCTGGCGACACGCTCACGATCTCCGCCGAGGATCAGGGCTCGCTCGGCCTGTATCGCGTGGGACGCGACGGCGGGCCGGTCACTCGCATCCTCGCGGGCGAGCGCATCGTGACCGGCTACTCCGCGTCCGCCGACGGCGCCACGCTCGCCTTTGCGGCCAGCGATCCGCTCTCCCCCGCCGAGATCTTCGTGTGCGCCGCCGACGGCCGCGGCGAGCGGCGGCTCACCGATCTCAACCGCGAGTGGAAGCAGGAAGTCGCCCTGAGCCGGCCGGAGCGCTTCCGCTTCGAGCGCGCCGGCTTCACGGTGGACGGCTTCGTGATGAAGCCGTTCGGCTGGGAGACCGGGCGGCGCTATCCCCTGCTCGTCAACGTGCATGGCGGCCCCCACGCCCAGTACGGCCTGTCGTTCTTCGACGAGTTCCAGGTCCAGGCCGGGGCCGGCTACGCGGTGCTGTTCACGAACCCGCGGGGGAGCCAGGGCTACGGCGAGGCCTTCACGAGCGCGGTGGTAGGCGACTGGGGCGGCGGCGACGCGGCCGACGTGCTCGCGGGGCTCGACGCAGCGCTCGCCCGCTGCGACTGGCTCGATCCCGAGCGGCTCGGCCTCCTCGGAGGCAGCTACGGCGGGTTCATGACGAGCTGGATCGTGGGCCACTCGAAGCGCTTCCGGGCCGCCTGCTCGGAGCGAGCGGTCAACGTGCAGACGAGCATGTTCGGGACCAGCGACATCGGCTTCCTCTTCAACACCGTCGAGCTGGGCGGCGTGCGCCCGTGGGACGACATGGCGAAGTACCTCGAGCGCTCGCCCCTGACCTACGCGCGCGATATCACGACGCCCCTGCTCATCGTGCACTCCGAGGACGACCTGCGCTGCCCGATGGAGCAGGCCGAGCAGCTCTACGTGGCGCTGAAGACCTTACGCCGTGACGTCACGTTCGTCCGCTTCCCCGGCGAGAACCACGAGCTGTCGCGCTCGGGCAAGCCCCGCCACCGTCTCGAGCGCTTCCGGATCCTCCTGGAGTGGTTCGCGAAGTATTTGCCCGCCGCCTAGTCGGCCAGGTCCGCGAAGAGCGGGGTGCTCAGGTAGCGCTCGCCGAACGAGGGAATGATGACGACGATGAGCTTGCCCGCGCTCTCCGCGCGGCGGGCGACCTCGACGGCAGCCCAGAGCGCCGCTCCGGACGAGATACCGACCAGCAGGCCTTCCTCGCGCGCGGCCCGGCGTGCGGTGGCGAATGCGTCGTCGTTCTTCACGCGGATGATCTCGTCGTAGATCTTGGTGTTGAGCACGTCGGGCACGAAGCCGGCCCCGATGCCCTGGATGGGATGCGGACCCTTGACGCCTCCCGACAGCACCGGCGAGGCGTCGGGTTCCACCGCCACGCAGCGGAACGACGGCTTGCGCGCCTTCAGCACCTCGCCGACCCCGGTGATGGTGCCGCCGGTGCCCACGCCGGCCACCAGCGCGTCGGCCAAGCCGTCGGTGTCGCGCCAGATCTCCTCCGCGGTGGTGCGCCGATGGATCTCCGGGTTCGCGGGGTTCTGGAACTGCTGCGGAATGAAGTAGCGCGGGTCGCTCGCGGCCAGCGCCTCGGCCCGATCGATCGCCCCCGCCATGCCCTCGGCGCCCGGGGTCAGGATCAGCTCGGCGCCGTAGGCCCGCAAGAGCAATCTCCGTTCCTTGCTCATGGTCTCCGGCATGGTGAGCACGAGCCGGTAGCCGCGGGCGGCGCAGACGAAGGCGAGGCCGATGCCGGTGTTGCCCGACGTCGGCTCGAGAATGATCGTGTCGGGATGGATCCGTCCCGCCCGCTCGGCCGCGTCGATCATCGACACCCCGATCCGATCCTTGACGCTGTGGGCCGGACTGTAGAACTCGAGCTTCGCCACCACCTGCCCGACCGCGCCCACGGCGAGGCGGCGGATCTGGACCAGCGGGGTGTTGCCCACCAGCTCGGTGACGTCCTTGGCGATGCGCATGTCGTCTCTCCTGCTCCGACGCGACCCGGTCGCGGCGATTACGGGGGTGTGATCAGCGACTCCCGGCGCGCCGCACGCTGAGGCGCTGCCAGGGGCGAAGCGGCGACTTCATGGCGGAACACCTGCCGCGGGCTAGCCGTCCCGGAAGGCGGGCATCACATCCTCGCCGAAGCGGCGCATCGAGGCGAGGATCTGCTCGTGGCCCAGGTAGCCGAAGCTCATCTGAGCCAGCACGTGGTGCACACCCGCGTCGCGCAGCTCCGCCAACTGCTCGGCGACCCGCCGCGGGGTGCCGCAGAGGGCGCCGGTGGCGAGCGAGAAGCGCACCGCCTCGTCGTCCGACACCCGTGGATCGTTGAACGGGTTCACCACCGCCGGGTCCACCCGGTAGTCCTCCGGGTTGTGGGCGGCACGGGCCTCGAGCATGTGCCGGCGGGTGTGCCGGAGGGTCTCGGCCAGCTCGTCCTCGGCCTGGGCCTGGCTCGGGGCCACGTAGACGTGGCGCCACACCGCCACGTCGCGGCGCAGACGCTCGCGCAGCGGCGCGGGGTGCCCGCCCGCCACGAGTCCCTGCTCGTAGAGCCTCAAGCGGTCACCGATCGCCCCCACCGCGATCCGCGAGGTCAGGATGGGCACACCCTGCCGCCCGCACTCGGTGAACGAGCCCGGCGTCACCACGCTCCGCCAGATCGGCGGGTGCGGCCGCTGGTACACCCGCGGCCTCAGCGCGGGCAGGCTCACCTGGAAGAACTTCCCCTGATACGTGAAGGGCTCCTCGGTCCACGCGCGCGTGAGGACCTCGAGGGCCTCCGCGCTGCGCTCGCGGCTGTCGTCGCTGCGCAGGCCGTAGCCGACGAACTCGTACTCGTTGTAGAGCGTGCCCCGGCCCACCCCCACGTCGAGCCGCCCGCGACTGAGGTTGTCGAGCAGCGCGAGCTGGACCGCGAGGCGGATCGGATGCCGCAGGGCGAGCTGGATCACCGCGAAGCCGATGCGCACGCGGCTCGTGCGCGCGGCGAGCGCGCTCGCGAACGGGATCGGATCGCAGTAGACCGCCTCGCCCGTGAAGTTGTGCTCGGTGAGCCACACCGAGTCGAAGCCCACCGCTTCCGCGTGGCAGGCCTGCTCCAGCTGCTCCGCGATGGCGGCGTAGTCCGCCTCCGCGGAGGGCGAATGCGACAGGGTCAGCCAGCCGAAGCGCATGGGCTCAGGCGCGCGCGGTGCCGGCCCCCACCAGCGTCCGGGCCAGCTCGATCTCGCCGAGGTGGGTCATGCCGTGGGTGAGCCCCACCTGCCCCAGGCACTGGATCACCGACATCTCGCCGAGCGGCTTCACGGTCACGACCTTCTCGAGGAGGGCGGGTGTCGCGGCCGCGAAGAGCTCCTCGGTACCGGCCCAGACCTGTCGCATGTACTCGCGGAAGAGCGGCAGATCCTTGATGCGCAGGGCCTGGGCCTCCGCGCTGGACATGCCGGTGCCCTGCGCCGCCGGCGGCAGCCCGAGGCGCTCGCCGTAACCGCCCTCGACCCAGATGGGCGGGCGACGGTCCTGGATCACCCAGCGCACGATGTTGTCCTCCGTGCGCACGTAGTGCCAGAGACCCCAGGCGATGGTGTTCGCCTTCGGATGCCCGGCGGGCACCGCGTGGAGCTGCTCGGGGGTGAGGTCGGCCATCGACTTCTCGAGGCCGGTATGAAGACGGGTGAGCTGGGTCCGGATGAAGTCCGCGGCGGTGAGCATGTGGGTTCTCCTCGGCTGCCCTTGTATCATGTATACTGAAATTCGTCACTGTAGCTCCGAGGAGCGTTGCGACGGGAGCCCTTCCCGCCAGGCTCGGAGCGGCCGGCCTACCGGGTCGGCTGAGGGCAACGGCGCTCGCAAACTCCAATCCCAAAAGGAGGGCGCGAGATGAGCGCCACCACACGATCCAGCAAGCCGCAGGACCACGTCGTCGCCGATCTGAGCCTCGCCGACTGGGGCCGCAAGGAGATCCTGATCGCCGAGACCGAGATGCCCGGGCTCATGGCCATCCGCGAGGAGTACGCGAGCCGGCGGCCGCTCCAGGGCGCCCGCATCACCGGGTCGCTGCACATGACGATCCAGACCGCGGTCCTGATCGAGACGCTGCAGGCCCTCGGCGCCGACGTGCGCTGGGCCTCCTGCAACATCTTCTCGACCCAGGACCACGCCGCCGCCGCGATCGCGGCCGCCGGCACCGCGGTGTTCGCGCGCAAGGGCGAGTCGCTCGACGAGTACTGGGACTACACCCACCGCATCTTCGAGTGGCCCGAGGGCGGCTACTCCAACATGATCCTCGACGACGGCGGCGACGCCACCCTGTTGCTGCATCTGGGCGCGGTCGCCGAGAAGGACGCGGCCAGCATCTCCCACCCGGCCAACGAGGAGGAGACCGCGCTGTTCGCGGCGATCCGGTCGAAGCTGGCCAAGGATCCCACCTGGTACTCGACCCGGCTCGCCAGGATCCGGGGGGTGAGCGAGGAGACCACCACCGGGGTCAAGCGGCTCTACCAGATGGCGAAGGAAGGCCGGCTCAAGTTCCCGGCCATCAACGTCAACGACTCGGTGACCAAGAGCAAGTTCGACAACCTCTACGGCTGCCGGGAGTCGCTGGTCGACGGCATCAAGCGGGCCACCGACGTGATGGTGGCGGGCAAGATCGCGGTCGTGTGCGGCTACGGCGACGTCGGCAAGGGCTCCGCCCAGGCCCTGCGCGCCCTGGCCGCCCAGGTGTGGATCACCGAGATCGATCCGATCTGCGCCCTGCAGGCCGCGATGGAGGGCTACCGGGTGGTGACCATGGAGGACGCCGCCGACCGAGCCGACATCTTCGTGACCGCCACCGGCAATTTCCACGTGATCAACCACGAGCACATGAAGCGGATGAAGAACAACGCGATCGTGTGCAACATCGGTCACTTCGACAGCGAGATCGACATCGCCTCTCTCAAGCAATACAAGTGGGAGAACATCAAGCCGCAGGTCGATCACGTCATCTTCCCGGACGGCAAGCGCATCATCCTTCTCGCCGAGGGCCGGCTGGTCAACCTCGGCTGCGGGACCGGGCATCCCAGCTACGTGATGAGCTCGTCGTTCGCCAACCAGGTCATCGCCCAGATCGAGCTGTACACCAATCCCGACAAGTACCCGGTCGGCGTCTACGTGCTGCCCAAGCACCTGGACGAGAAGGTCGCCCGGCTGCAGCTCAAGAAGCTGAACGCCCAGCTCACCGAGCTGACCGACGCCCAGGCCCGCTACATCGGCGTGCAGAAGACCGGCCCCTACAAGCCGGATCACTACCGCTACTAGACCGGCGGTCGCCGCTCGCCCAGGCGCCGGGAGGACCCCCGGCGCCTGGGCTCCTCCTCCGCTCGGGACCGCCGCGGCCTTGCCGACGGGACCGCCCCTCCGGTAGCCTACCCGCCATGAGAATCAGAAAGATCGAATCCCTTCACGCCGACGCGGGCTGGCGCAACCTCGACTTCCTCAAGATCAGCACCGACGAAGGGATCGTGGGGTGGAGCGAGTACAACGAGTCCTTCGGCGGTCCCGGGGTCGCCACGGTCATCGCGGAGCTCGCTCCCGCCCTGATCGGCCAGGATCCGCGTCCCTGGGAAGCGCACGTCGCCCTGATGTCCGCGCTGCGCCGCCAGGCCGCCGGCGGCGTGATCCAGCAGGCCATCGGCGCGATCGAGAACGCCCTGCTCGACGTCAAGGCGCGCGCGCTCGGGGTGCCGGTGTACGCGCTGTTCGGCGGGCCGGTCCGGGACCGCATCCGCGTCTACTGGTCGCACTGTGCGACATACCGGGTCAGCCGCGCCCGGGAGATGGACCTGCCGCCGGTGCGCACGCTGGCCGACATCTCCGCCCTCGGCCGCGAGGTGGCGCGCAAGGGCTACACCGCGCTCAAGACCAACGTGCTGCTGCTCGGCGACGACCGCCCGCGCGCCCACGTACCCGGGTTCGCCCGCGGCGCGGGCTTCCCCGAGCTGAACGCCGATCGTCACGTGGTCGAGGCGATCCGCGCGCAGCTCGCCGCGTTCCGCGAGGGCACCGGGCCCGAGATGGACATCCTGGTCGACCTGAACTTCAACTACAAGACCGAGGGCTTTCTCAAGATGGCGCGCGCCATGGAGCCCTTCGACCTGTTCTGGGTCGAGATGGACACGCGCGACCCGCAGGCCCTCGCCTACGTCCGCAGCCGCACCACCATCCCGGTGGCCTCCTGCGAGTGCCTCTTCGGCCGGCGGGACTACCGGCCGTTCTTCGAGCAGCAGGCGGTGGACGTCGCGATCATCGACACGCCGTGGAACGGCGTGGGCGAGTCGCTCAAGATCGCGGCCATGGCCGACACCTACGAGATCAACGTGGCGCCGCACAATTTCTACGGCCACCTCGCCACCATGATGAACGCCCACTTCTCGGCGGTGGTGCCCAACCTCCGCATCATGGAGGTCGATCCGGACATGGTGCCGTGGCAGGGCGATCTGGTGACGGTGAGGCCCGAGATCAAGGACGGCCACCTGCTGCTGCCCACCGGCCCCGGCTGGGGCACCGAGGTGAACGAGGAGGCAGTGCGCGCCCATCCGCCCCGGTCGAGCCGCTAGACCCCGCCGCCCGCGACCCCTAGCGGTCCAGCCAGACGTTCTGCATGCGGCCGAAGCTGTAGAGCGAGTGGTGGGGCACGAGGCCCTTGACGTACGGCCAGTGGGCGAAGTGATCTATGCCCCAGGCCACCGTCGGGCGCGCCCCCGCCTCGGTGAGCTTCTTCTGGATCTCGTGGACGAGGGCCACGCGCTTCTTCGCATCCAGCTCCTGCGACTGCTGCTCGATGAGCCGCGACACCCCTTCGTCGCAGTAGCCCGTGTAGTTCCGCAGCGACGCGCACGTGTAGTTCTCGAACAGGATCGCGTCGGGATCGTCGACGCCGTAGCCGGAGATGTTGATGCCGAGCTGGAACTCCTTCCGGGTGATGACCCCGTACCACTGCACGCTGTCGAGCTGCTTGACCGTGATCTCCACGCCGACCTGGCGCAGCTCGCTCACCACGTAGGAGGCCAGGTCCACGTAGGTGGCGATCCCGCGGGTGTGCGCCTCGAAGCGCAGCGGGCTGGCCGGCCCGTAGCCGGACTCGGCCAGGAGCCGGCGGGCGGCCGCCTTGCGCCCGTCGGGCCGCCCCAGGATCGCCACCAGCTCGCCCGTGCTCAGGCCCCACGAGCCGAACGGCCTGGGCACGAGCGCCGCGCCGCCCACCGCGGCGCCCTGCAGCACCCCGTTGATGTACCCGTCACGGTCGATGGCGAGGTCGACGGCCCGGCGCACCCGCGCGTCGTTGAACGGTGGGCGCGCGTGGTTGACGAGCAGGTTCGGGGAGGTCAGCGAGCCGACCCGCGTGATGATCATGCCCGGGACAGCGGCCTTGAGCTGGTCCGCGATGTTCCTGGTGATCTCCCCGGGGGCCGCGGTGTCGATCCGCCCGGCCTGGAGCGCCGCGGTCCGGGTGCCGCGCTCGCTGATGATCACGTACTTGAGCCCGTCCAGGTAGGGCCGGCCCTTCACGAAGTAGTCCGGATTCCTCACGAACTCGACGAGCTCGCCCCGCCGCCACTCCTTGAACCTGAACGGCCCCGTCCCCACGCAGCGGCTGCGCTGGTCGGCCAGCGGCACGTGGGCGGGATAGACCGGTGATTGCCCCGAGGCCAGCATCATGAGGATCGACGGCTGCGGCCGCTTGAGCCGGAATACCACCGTGTAGGGATCCGCGGCCTCGATGGCCTCGACGTTGGCGTACCAGTCCTTCCGAGGGTTGAGCCGCAATTTTGTTTGGGCCTCGGGCGCCTCGCGCACGAGGTCGAAGGTGAACTTGACGTCGCGCGAGGTGAAGGGCTGGCCGTCGTGCCACTTGACGTCCCGCCTCAGGAAGAACACGAGATTGCGATAGCCGTCCTGCCAGGACCACTTCTCGGCCAGCTCGCCCACGATGGTGTCGGGGGTCTCCATGGGCTTCGCGGGATCGAAGTAGACCAGGTTGTTGAAGCACGGCGAGGCCGGCCACACCGTCGCGATCGTCGACGTCTCGAGAATCGACAGGCCCTGGGGCAGCTCCTCGCGCTGCATGACCGTGAGCACGCCGCCCGACTTGGGAGTCTGCGCGAGGAGCGCCGGCGGCGCGCCGGTCACCCCCGCCACCAGGAGCAGCGTCATCATCGTCGATCGCCACCGTGCCATTCAGCTCTCCCTCGGCCGTCCCTCGGCCGTCAATATGCGCACGTCCCGGCGGGGCACCGGGAGATCGATGCCGGCCTCGGTGAGGCCCGTGTAGATCGCGTCGGCGAGCTGGCTCTGGATCGCCTCGGCGTCGCCGAAGCGATCGGTCCACGCCCGCAGCTCGAAATCGAGCGAGCTGTCCCCGAAGCCCAGGAACACGACCCCGGGCGGCGGCT
>Ga0335084_10002873_pt1 | contig 16716 bp, 26 predicted proteins | sample Lox_Sample_44_FD_206721 | JGI IMG/M metagenome (GOLD analysis project Ga0335084, IMG submission 206721) | Soil microbial communities from Loxahatchee National Wildlife Refuge, Florida, United States - Lox_Sample_4.4 | ecosystem: Environmental > Terrestrial > Soil > Wetlands | place: USA... | reverse complement strand
AAGACGTGCTCCTTGCCGATCCACATGCACGACTGCCGGAAATCGATGAACTTGCGCTCGTCCTCGATCGCCGCCGCGCCCGCCGCCGCTGCCTCGGGTCCGCCGCGCTGCACGCCGCGATCGAACCAGACTTCGGCGTGGCCGGTGTACGGCGGCACGACCGTGCCGCGTGATTGCCGCAACGCCGCCTCGAGCAGCGTGTCGAAGCGATGCACCTGCTGGTAGCGGATGATCCCGCTCGCGGCCGCATGCCGGCGAATCAGCGGTCCGTGGTTCGTTCGCCAATACAGTTGCGCCGCCTCTTCGGTCAACTCGGCCCGGCGGCGCAGCGGAAAGTACAGCTTCACGAGGCTGTTGCGTTCGCGCGCGACGATGTTCTCCGGCGTCGGATTCACCTGCGGATATTCGTAGGCAAACCACAGCGGCGAGTTCGGCAAGTCGATGAACTTCGCTTCGTCTTCCAGCAGTTCGGCGCCGGCGCGTTCGCCCCCCGGCGTCGACAGCACGCTTTGCAAGGCCGCTTCCGACTCCCACCACAATTCCGCGACGCCATCGTACGGCGGCTCCATGCCGCCGCGTGCCTGCGCCATACGTTCGTTGACCGGGTCGTCGAGTCGATGCACTTGCACGTAACGCAGCGCGCCGATGCGCTGCGCGTGGCTCGCCACCAATGGACCGTGCTCTTCGCGCCAATAGCGATGGAATTGCGCGAGCGACTGCGCGGGTTTTCGGCGCAACAGAAAGACGATCCGAATCATGACGTTCCCCTTCGACGATGCGATCCCCGGCGAAAGAGTATCCGATCGTCGTCGCCGTCGCGCGATTGCTTGACCGCGCCGTTCGCGGGGAGGCAGATTGCCGCAGCAGTCCCCGTTCATTCGCAAGGTGCGCCTTCGCCATCGAGAGCCCGACGATGCCTGCGCGGCACGTGTTGCTCCTCCGTATCCTGCTGGCCACGCTCGCGGTCTTCTTCGCGTTGGCCGCCTGGGGCCGCGAATGGACTGCGATCAACGTCGTCGCGTTGGTTGCGCTGTCGTTGGTGTGGGTCTTCATCGCGCACGTTGCGTTGGTCGCGCGCGACGATCGCGGCGTTGACGGCCTGCGCGGTTTGCCGCGCACGTTCTGGGTATTGTTCGCATCGTTCGCCGCCGCGTTCGGGGCCGCGATGCTGGTTGCGACGATCGCGCTGCCGTGGCTCGGCTACTTGGGCTTCACGCTGTTGCTCGGCGAATGGGCCTGGTGGGTGTTGCCGCTGCTCGCGGCGGGAATGTATCCGATCGTGAAGACGCATCTGCGATGACAAGCTCACCGCCCTCCGTCACGCTGCGACCGGTCGCCGCCGGTGAACTCGACGAATTCTTCTCGCACATGCACGAGCAATACGTCGGCGAACGAATGCAGGCGGATTTACTGAGCCGCCCCGAAGCCGAAACGCTCGTCGCCGAGCAACGCCGCGCGACGCTGCCGAACGGCGTCGCCACCCCCGAGCAACATCTCGCGTGGGGCGTCGACGTTCGCACCGAACGACGCGTGGGCTTGCTGTGGATCGCGATCGACGACCGCCATCGGCATGCGTTCGTGTACCAAATCTTCGTATTCGCGCCGCTGCGTCGGCGTGGTTACGGCCGTGCGCTGCTCGATGCCGCCGAGACGTTCGCACGATCGCGCGGCGCCCGCTCGATCGCCCTGAACGTGTTCACGCCGAACCGCAGCGCGATCGCGCTCTACGAAAGCGCCGGCTTCGCCGCGACCAGCCAGCACATGAGCAAGCCGCTCTGATGGCGACCGTCACGCCCCGAACGATGGCGTTCAGCCGCGACGGACTGCGCGATGCGTTCGCGCACCTCGGCGCACGCGTCGACGCCGCGTTGTTCGACGACCTCGACCGCGCGTATTCGTCGCCCGACCGTCACTATCACGGCGTACGCCACGTCGACGAATGCCTGCGTGCGCTGCGCGACGTCGCGGCGAACGCGCGCCGCCCCGCCGAAGTGGAGGTTGCGCTGTACTTCCACGACGCGATCTACGACACGCATCGCGACGACAACGAGGCGCGTAGCGCCGATTGGGCGCGTGCGACATTGCGGTCCGGCGGCGCGCCCGTCGACGTCGGCGCCCGCGTGCACGCGCTGATTCTCGCGACGCGCCACGCCGCGCCGGTCGACGAGCCGGACGCGCAGCTCACGGTCGACATCGACCTCGGCATTCTCGGCCAGTCGCCCGCCGCGTTCGCGCGCTACGACAGCGACATCCGCCGCGAATATCATTGGGTCGCGTGGGACGACTACGCGGCGGCGCGCACGGCCGTGCTCGAACGGTTCCTCGCCCGCGAGCGAATCTACGCGACCCGCTCGTTCTACGACCGGTTCGAGGCGCAGGCGCGGTACAACATCGCCGTCGCGATCGCGTCGCTCGCGCGCGGACAACCACCGTAACGAGGTCATCGGATGTGTAGAAACATCAAAACGCTGTTCAACTTCGACCCGCCGGTCACCGACGAGGAGATCCGCGCCGCCGCGCTGCAGTTCGTGCGCAAGGTCAGCGGCTTCAACAAGCCGTCGAAAGCCAACGAAGCGGCGTTCCTATTTTCGGTCGACGAAATCGCGCGCATCTCGACCAATCTGTTGCTGTCGCTCGAGACGAACGCGCCGCCGCGCAATCGCGCCGAGGAGATCGCGCGCGCTCGCGCCCGCAACTTGAAGCGCTTCGGGAGCCGACCCGCGCTGCCGAGCGCCGTCGAATCGTGAGTGAACGCAGGCCGGAGGAATGCAGCGACGTGGCGGGCAGAGTCGCGCCGGTCGTCGATCGCGACCGCTGCGAGGGCAAGGCCGACTGCGTACGCGTCTGCCCGTTCGACGTGTTCGAGATCGGCACTTTGACCCACGAGCAACGCGCGCAGCTCGGACTGTTCGGTCGTCTGAAGGCGTGGGCGCACGGCAACCAACAGGCCTTCGTCGTGAAGCCGCTCGACTGCCACGCCTGCCAACTGTGCGTTCGATCGTGCCCCGAACACGCCTTGCGTCTTGCGCCCATCGGAGGAACGCCATGAGCACGATCGATCTGACGGTCCAACGCGTCGACGAGTCGTCGAACGAGATCGTCGAGCACCGGTTCGAGTTCTACCTGCACGATGCGTCGCTATCGCGATTCCGGCATCGCGGAGGAGTTCGCCAACCGCATTTGGAACATGCATCCGGGGCAATGGTTGGTGCGCGTCTACGAGCGCAATCTCCCGGCCATTCCGTTCTGGCGCAAGGCGATCTCGCGCTACACGCAAGATCGGCAGATCGAGGAGCGCCGCAGCGTCAACGGCAAACCGCGGTCGTTCTTCCACTTCAAGAACAACGCCGCCTAGCGCCGCCGTCGGCAAATCGGGAGCCTCGATGCAGCGTCGCATCCTATTCGTCTGCACCGGCAACATCTTCCGCAGCCTGACCGCTGAATATGCATTGCGGGCGGCGCTGCGGGACGCAGAGCGCTTCATCGTGGAGTCCGCGGGCACCGAGGATTTCCCGCATGTCGTCAAGCCGGTGGTACGCGACTACCTGCTCGAAAGGGGGCTCGACGTGCGCGCGCATCGGCGTCGCACGGTGACTGCCGCGATGCTGGCTCCGCCGACGTTCGTCATCGCGATGAGTACCGAACACCGGACGGCGCTGCGCGAACATTTCGGCATCGAAGACGCGCCGCTCTTCACCGCCGCCTGCGGCTATGCCGAGGAGCCGCTACCCGACGTCGACGAAGCGGTCATCGATCATGCGACGAACGTCGCGGCCGCGGACGCCCACGTGCGCGCGACGATCGATCGCATCATCGCTGCGACGCCCCGGCTCGCCGATCGACTCATCGCGCAGGCGCGCGCCCGATGACCGACCTGCTCGTCAACATCGACGTCGCCGATCTCGAGCGGGCGATCGCGTTCTATCGCGACGGTCTCGGACTCTCGGTCGCGCGGCGCTTCGGCGCCGGCGCGGCCGAACTCGTCGGCGCTTCGTCGCGCGTCTACCTGCTGCAAAACGCCGAGGGTTCGCCGCCATTGCCGACCGAGCCCGCGATCCGGCGCTCGTACGCGCGGCATTGGACGCCGGTGCACCTCGATTTCGTCGTCGACGACATCGACGTAGCGACGCGCCGCGCATGTGCGGCCGGTGCGCGCCTCGAAAGGCCGGTTAGCGATACGGCTTGGGGGCGCATCGCTGCGTTAGCCGATCCGTTCGGCCACGGCTTCTGCTTGCTGTCGTTCAATGCCGCCGGGTACGACGCGATCGCGACATGGACCGTTGCGTCGGCGCCGCCGCCGGCGAGATGATCCGCGCGAGGTACCCACCGATGAAACACGCCACCGCCGCGACATTGCGATCGATCGACGACCTGCTCGCCCGGATCCGCAAACACCCGCAACTGCGCGAACGCACGCCGGGATCGTTCTATTTCAAGTCGAAGGGCTACCTGCACTTTCACGAAGATCCGGCCGGCATCTTCGCCGACGTCAAGCTCGACCACGTCGACTTCACGCGCATGCGCGTGACGACCGCGGCGGAGCAGCGCGCGCTGCTTGCAAAGCTGGATCGTTCGCTCGCCGGCGTCGCGCCCGCGGCGCACCGCTGAGCGACACGACGGTCGTACGATGGCGCGCATTCGCAGTTTTCCGCCGATCGGCGACGCCCGCGCACACACGCTGATCCTCGGCACCATGCCGGGCGCAGCGTCGCTCGCGGCGGGCCAGTACTACGCGCATCCGCGCAATGCCTTCTGGAGGATCGTCGCGCACGTGTTCGGCTTCGATGCAGGACTCGACTACCGCGCGCGCGTCCGCTGTCTCGCCGACGCCGGTATCGCCGTGTGGGATGTCCTCGAGTCGTGCGAGCGCGCCGGCAGCCTCGACACCCGAATCGATCCGTCGAGCGTCGTCGTCAACGACTTCCCGCGATTCTTCGCGACACATCGACGGATCGAGCGCGTCTGCTTCAACGGCGGCAACGCACAAACGCTGTTCCGTCGTCACGCGCTGCCGGCGCTCGGCGATTTGGCGGCGACGATCGTTCGATTGCCGTCGACGAGCCCCGCGCACGCATCGTTGTCGGCCGACGCGAAGCTGCGTGCGTGGCACACCCAACTCGCGGCGGGCGCGCTACACAACGCGCTACCGACCGCAGTAACCTAGCGGCCCATTTGAAGCATCACCGACAGGAGCATTCGTCATGCCGCGATACGTCATCGAGCGGGACATTCCGCAAATCGGATCCGCAGAGCGCGAAGCGCTGCGCCAAGCCGCGCAAAAGTCGAACGGCGTACTCGCCGAAATGCAGGCGGAAAAGAAGGCGATTCAGTGGGAACACTCCTACGTCGCCGGCGACAAGACGTTCTGCATCTACCACGCGGCGAACGAAGGCTTGATCCACGAGCACGCGAAGCGCAGCGGCTTCCCGGCATCGAAGATCACGCCGGTGCGCAAGATGATCGATCCCGCCACGGCGGAAGGTTGAAGCGAGGGCCGGAGAGGACTGCGTCCGTTCGGGAACGGGCGGACGCGTAACGCAGATGGGACAAACGTAGACCGCTTACCGCGATGTGCCGGAGTTGCCGGTGCCACCGGCGGTAAGGGTCAACAATCTTGAATCCCGACCCGCTCGAAGCGGGCCTTTTTCAATCGCGAGCTGCGCGAGGCAGCGCGCGATCGCTACTCTCTATCGGAGGTTTACCAGCGGCCACCACCACCGCCGCCGCCGCCGGAGCGGCCGCCGCGATCTCGCGCCGGACGATCCTTCGCTTCGTTGACCTTCAGCCGACGACCGTCGACCTCTTTGTCGTTCAGCGCATTGATCGCCTCGTTCGCCGCCTGGTCTTCCATCTCGACGAAACCAAAGCCGCGGGAACGGCCGGTATCGCGATCGGTGATGACCGTGGCCGAACGAACGTCGCCATGGGCCGAGAACAACTGCTCGAGGTCACGGTCCGTGGTGCCCCAAGACAGATTTCCAACGTAGATCTTCTTCACTCAAATTACTCCGCGTCCGGATGACCCGGACCTCACAACGTGCTCGGCTCCCACTGAACGCTACCAGCACAGGGTTTATTGCCAAATCGCGAAGGCCCACTGGCCGTAGCGATGCTTCGAAACCGAAACGATGACCGACTCGAGCGTAAAAGTGTGCGACTTAAGACGGGAAATCGGGGCGGGACTGTTCCTAGGCGTCGCGAAGGCTACACCATGGCATTTCCGAATTCCAGCGTACGGCGTCTCACGATCCTGGCGCCCCGCCGGTGCGGCTTCACATCGAACGCACCGCCAAGGCAATATCCCGCCACGTAGTGCAATTGTTGGACGGTGGTATGCCGGGCGCGATCGAGTCGATCTACGTCGCCGAGAGATCCGGCGCAGCGATGCGTGACGTTGCCAGCGCGACGCTAATCGCCGGCGCCGGCATTCGCGGGGATCGCAACTACGACGAAACGGCGGTGCGCGACGGACAAATCACGCTGATCGACGCCGCCGAGATCGAGCGCTTCAATCGCGCGACCGGCCTCGCCATCGGCGCCGGCGACCCGCGTCGCAACGTCGTCACCCGCGGCGTCGACTTGACCGGTCTCGTCGGTCGACGGTTTCGCGTCGGCCAGACGACGCTCGTCGGCGTCGAGTTGTGCGAGCCCTGCGCCACGTTGGGGAAACGCCTGGCGAGTTCGACCGTAACGCCTGCGCGGGTCGTCGAAGCGTTCACGCACCGGGCGGGTCTGCGGGCGCGAATCGACGTCGGCGGGGTGATCGGCATCGGCGATCGCGTGGACACCGACGGGTGATCGCCGTGCACTTTTGCGAGCGCCGTCACGCGCGCGGCACGAACGATCGCACGTCGCCGCTCGACGCTCGGCCGCTGCCCGCGTCACAATTCGCGGTGTTCATGGATGTCACTCGCAAGAGGTTCCTCGTTCGATGAGCGAACGGCAAGGATGTGACGTGGGGTTGCGGATCGCGCGCGCGGCGGTGTTCTGCGTGGCGGCACTGTCGATCGGCGCAAGTCACGCCGACCCAGGTCGGCTCAAGGCCGACGTCGTACTCATCTACAAGTCCGAGCGGCTGTTGATGCTGTTGCGCGCCGGTGAGGTGATCGCGCATTTTCCGATCTCGCTCGGCCGCAACCCGGTCGGGGCCAAGACCCACGAAGGCGACGCTCGCACCCCGGAAGGCCGCTACTTCATCGATTGGCGCAATCCGGACAGCCGCTTCTACCGGTCGCTGCACATCTCGTATCCGAATCCAAACGACCTCGCGAAGGCGCATCGCACCGGCAAGCCGGCCGGCGGCAACGTGATGATCCACGGCATGCCCAACGATCCGGCCTTGGCGCAGGTGTCGTGGGACGACTGGACCGACGGCTGCATTGCGGTGGCGAACGACGCGATGGACGCGATCTGGAGCGCCGTCGACGACGGCACCGTGGTCGTGATTCGGCCGTGAGTTGACGACGGTCGAACTCTTCGAAACGTTCGACGACGACGGACACCCGCTCGGCTTGGTGCCGCGTAGCGACGTGCATCGTCGCGGCCTGTGGCATCGTGCCAGCAACGTGCTGTTGTTCGACCCCGCCGACCGTCTGTACTTGCAGCGGCGCGCGGCGGGCAAGGACGTCTGGCCGAACGCGTGGGACGTGAGCGTCGGCGAGCACCTCAAGCCCGGCGAGACGTTCGAGCACGCTGCCCATCGCGGGCTCGCCGAAGAGCTCTCCATTCGCGGCGTCGCGTTGAGCCCGCTCGGCGGCATCGTTCGCGGTTGCGTCGACATCCCTGAACTCGGCATCAAGGACCACGAGCTCCAACAAAGCTTCCACGGCGTGTACGACGGCGCGTACGCGATCGACCCGGTCGAAGTGGCCGACGTACGCCGCATCGCCCTGCCCGATCTCGCGGCGGAGATCGCCGCGACGCCGAACGCGTTCACGCCGTGGCTGCGCGCGCGCCTGCGCGACTTCGGATTGATCTGATGCACATCTGGGTCGATGCCGACGCGTGTCCGAACGCGATCCGCGACATCCTCGTGCGCGCCGCCGAGCGCACGCGAATCCGCATGACGCTTGTCGCCGGCAAGCCGGTGCAGGTGCCGCGCTCGCGCGTCGTCGCCGCCGTCACGGTCTCGACGGGGGTCGACGCCGCCGACGATGCAATCGTCGATCGCTTGCAGGCGGGCGATCTCGTCGTGACCGCCGACATCCCGCTGGCCGCGCGCGTCGTCGCCAAAGGTGCGACGGCGCTCAACCCGCGCGGCGATTTCTACACCGAGGAGAACATTCGCGAACGCCTCGCGATGCGCGACCTGATGACCACGCTGCGCGACGCCGGCGCCGTGTCGGGCGGGCCGCCGCCGCTCGGCGCCGCCGACAAGCAGGCGTTCGCAAACGCGCTCGACCGCTTCCTCGCGAAGCAGCAGCGCGCGCAACAACAGCAGTAGCCGGACGACTCAGTCGATGAAACGACGCGTCAAATCCACGTACGCGTCGATGCGCCGGTCGCGCAAGAACGGCCAGCCGGTGCGTTGACGGCCGACCTGCGCCAGGTCGACGGCGACCACGAGCACTTCCTCACGATCGCTCGACGCGCGCGCCTTGATCGAACCGTCAGGCGCCGCGACGAAGCTCTGGCCCCAGAATTGGATGCCGCCTTTGCCGGTCGGATCGGGTTCGAACCCGGTTCGATTCACGGCGACCACCCAACACCCGTTCGCGATCGCGTGCGCGCGTTGTGCCGTCTCCCACGCGTCGTGCTGCGCGAGGTGCAGTTCGGGCTCTTCGGGATGCCAACCGATCGCCGTCGGATAGAACAGGATCTGCGCGCCGGCGAGCGCGGTGAGGCGCGCCGCTTCCGGATACCACTGGTCCCAGCAGACCAACACGCCGATCTTGCCGGCGTGCGTGTCGAACGCCTTGAAGCCGAGATCGCCCGGGGTGAAGTAGAACTTCTCGTAGTACCGCGGGTCGTCGGGGATGTGCATCTTGCGATACTTGCCCACATAACCCGAGCCCGCGTCGATCACGGCGGCGGTGTTGTGATACAGCCCGGGCGCACGCGCTTCGAACAAGCTCGCGATCAGCGTCACGCCGAGTTCGTTCACCACGTCGGCAAGTCGTTGCGTGGTCGGCCCGGGCACCGCTTCGGCGAGCGCGAAGTGCGCCGCGTCTTCCGCCTGACAGAAATATCGCGACCGAAACAGTTCCGGCAGACAGATCACCCGCGCGCCGTCGGCGGCGGCGCGGCGGATCCCGGCGATCGCCCGCGCCAAATTGTCGGCCGGATCTTCCGACATCCGCATCTGCACGAGGCCGACTTCGAGGGCGTTCGGCGCGTCAGCGCTCATCGCCGTTGCCGGCGGCCGACGGGGCCGCTTCCGGAAAATCGGTCGAGCAATACGTCGTTTCGTTGAAGCGCTTCTGATATTCGTTCAGCACGCGCATGCCGACGTTCGGCCGCACCTCGTCGGCGTCGATCTTGTGCCGGACGAATTCGCTCATGCGCCGGTTCAAATCGTTCGGGAAGTACTGCACTTGCGCGAGCATCTCGTGCACCGACATGCCGGGGATCACCTTCTCGATCCAGAAATTGCCGACTTCCTCGTCGTCGGCGTAGACGTGCACTTCGGGCAAACGGCCGAACAGGTTGTGCGCGTCGCCGAGGATGTCCTGATACGCGCCGACGAGAAAGATCCCGAGGTAATACGGTTCGCCTTTCTTCAGCGCGTGCAGCGGCACGTGCGTGCGGTCTTCGAGCGACGACACGTAGTGCGCGATCTTGCCGTCCGAGTCGCACGTCAGGTCGACCACGACGGCGCGCCGGTCCGGGCGTTCGCGCAGACGTTGCAGCGGCATCAGCGGGAACAGCTGGTCGATCGCCCAGTGGTCGAGCATCGAATGGAACACCGAGAAGTCGCACAGGTACATGTCGGTGAGCAACGCTTCCAGTTCGTACTGGACCGGCGGCGGCGTTTCCGGCGCCGCTGCGATCAAGCCGTCGAGGATCTCGCGGCACGCGCTGAAATACAGCGTCTCGAGCTTGGCGAGCTGCTCTAGATCGAGGAATCCCAGGCGAAACACCGCATCGGCCTCGGCGCGCGCGTCTTGCGCGTCGTGGTACGCCTCCAACAGCTCGCCGACGTTGTCGTCCGCCTGACGAGCTTCCTCGAGCGCGGCGAGCATCCGCAGCACGAGACCGTCGCGCTCGTCGCCCAACGGTTCGGTCGGCCCGTTCTGATGACCGTGCGCGCCCATCACCGGTACGACCAATACCGAGTGATGCGCGGTGATCGCACGGCCGCTCTCGCTGATCAGCACCGGCTCGGGAACATCGCGCGTCGCGCAGATCTCCTGCACCGAAAAGACCACCGCATTCGCGTATTCCTGCAGGCTGTAGTTGATCGTCGACTCGTCATCGCTGTAGCCGCCGTAGTGCACGCCCAAACCGCCGCCGACGTCGAGGCAGCGCACCGTCACCCCGCGGTGGTGCAGGTCGGCGTACACCTGCGTCACTTCCTTGATCGCCTGCTTCAGCACTTGCACGTCGGTGATCTGGCTGCCGAGGTGGAAGTGCAACAGTTCGAGGCGATCCTGGATGCCGCGCCGTTCGAGTTCGTGCACCAAGCGCACCAATTCCGTAATCGTCAAACCGAATTTCGAGCGCTCGCCGCCCGACTCGAACCAACGCCCCGCGCCGCGCGTCGACAGCTTCACGCGCACGGCCAAGCGCGGAATCTGATTCGCCCGGTCGGCGAGTACCATCAACTGCTCGAACTCCGTGTACTTCTCGATGATCGGCAGCACGCGCTGGCCGATCAGCTGCGCCGACAGGATCAACGACAGCACGACGTGATCCTTCACGCCGTTGCACAGCAACAGGCGATCGTCGGCAATGTGCGGCAGCGTCGCGATCAATTCCGTTTTCGAGCCGCACTCGAGGCCGAGGTTGTACGCTTTGCCGGCGTCGAGCACTTCTTCGACGACTTCGTGCAACTGGTTGACCTTGATGGGATAGATCGCCTGATACGGGCTGCCGTAGCCCGCGTCGGCGATTGCGGTGTCGAACGCCTCTACCAACCGCCGCACTCGGGCGCGCAGCACGTCCTGGAAGCGGATCAACAGCGGCGGCACGACCTCGCGCGCCGCGGCGGCCTTGACTACTTCGAGGATGTCGATCGACAGGTCTTTGTCGAGCAGCGGCTTCACGGCCGCGTGGCCCGCCTCGTTGACGAAGTAGAAGCCGTCGCCCCACGCGCGCACCGCGTACAACTCTTCGGCACTCTCGACCGACCAGGTCTGCGATGCCGACCGAGCGGTTCCATTCTCCATCGTCATGCCGCAACCCTCCCTATCGGAGTGAAGCCGTGCTAGCGAGATCCGCGAATCACGTCGCTAGTGGCCGAGCACGTGGGCGAACACGAGCGGTGCAACGATGCTCGCGTCCGATTCGATGATGTACTTCGGCGTGTCGGCCGAGAGTTTGCCCCACGTGATCTTCTCGTTGGGCACCGCGCCGGAATAGGAGCCGTAGCTCGTCGTCGAATCGCTGATCTGACAGAAGTAGCCCCAGCGCGGGATGTCCTGCATCAGCAGATCCTGCCGCAGCATCGGCACGACGCAGATCGGGAAATCGCCGGCGATGCCGCCGCCGATCTGGAAGAAGCCGATCGACGCGTCGGCCGACACTCGCCGATACCACGTCGCGAGCCTGAGCATGTACTCGATGCCGCTGCGCACCGTGTGCACGTTCTTCACGTCGCCGTCGATCACGTGCGCGGCGAAGATGTTGCCGAGCGACGAATCTTCCCAACCCGGCACGAAGATCGGCAGGTCGCGCTCGCAAGCGGCGTACAGCCACGAATCCTTCACGTCGATCTGAAAGGCACCGTCGAGTTTGCCGGAGCGCAGCACCTTGTACATGAACTCGTCGGGAAAGAACTGCTGCTTCGCACGGTCGGCCGCGACCCATTCGTCGACGATCACGCCCTCGATGCGGCGGATCGCTTCCTCTTCCGGAATGCACGTGTCGGTGACGCGATTGAGGTGTCGTTCGAGCAGATCTTCCTCCTGCTGCGGCGACAGATCGCGATAGTTCGGCACGCGCACGTAGTGGTCGTGCGCGACGAGGTTGAAGAGATCCTCTTCGAGATTCGCGCCGGTACAGCAGATCGCGTGCACCTTGTCGCGGCGAATCATCTCGGCGAGCGACAAGCCGAGTTCGGCGGTGCTCATCGCGCCGGCGAGCGTCATGAACATCTTGCCGCCTTGGTCCAGGTGCCGCGCATAGCCGTCCGCCGCATCGATCAACGCAGCCGCGTTGAAGTGGCGAAAATGATGGCGCATGAAACTGCGCACGGTGCTCATCTGCAGCGTCCCCTTTGTGGCGGCGGTCGGTTCGACGGGCGCCGATGTTACGTGCGCGATTCCGGGGTCGCAAGAAAACGCGCGCGCTCGAACGTCAACGCGACGCTCGACGAGGCGAAGGAATCTGCTGCGTCAAACAGTGGAACGTGCCGAGTCCGACCACCAACGCGCGCGCGTCGATCGGTACTACGCGACGCGTCGGAAAGCAGTTCGCGAGCACGTCGATCGCGCGCGCGTCCTGCGGTGCGGCGAACACCGGCAGGATCACCGCATCGTTGCCGACGTAGAAATTCGCGTAGCTCGCCGGCAAGCGGCCGCGCGCGCCGTGCACCGGATCCGGCATCGGCAACTCGACGATCGTCAGAGCCCGGCCGTCGCGCAGACGCACGCCGCGCAATCGCTCGAGATTCTCCGCGAGCGGCGCGTGATTGGGATCGGCGCGATTCGGCTCGACGACGGTGACGACCGTCGCTTCGGCGACGAAGCGCGTCAGATCGTCGATGTGTCCGTCGGTATCGTCGCCGACGATGCCCTCGCCGAGCCAGACGACCTGCGGCGCCCCGAGGTATCGGTCGAGCATCGCCTCGACGTCGGCCCGCGACAACGTCGGGTTGCGGTTCGGATTCAGTAGGCACTGTTCGGTCGTCAGCACGCAGCCGGCGCCGTTCACTTCGATCGAGCCGCCTTCGAGCACGCGGTCGATCGCGACGCGCGGTACGCCGAGCGCCGCCGCCATCCGCCGCGCCGCAGCGGCATCCGCGTCGTACGGCAGATATTTGCCGCCCCACGCGTTGAACGAGAAGTCGAGCGCGACCAAGGCGTCAGCGTCGTCGTACGCGAAGATCGCGCCGTGATCGCGGCACCACGCGTCGTCGGTGACGATGCGGTGAAAGCGAATGCGCTCCGGGGCCACCGACGCCGCGAAGCGCCGTCGCAACGTCGCTTCGTGTGCGGCGTCGAGGACGTTGATGTGCACGACCTCACCGCCGGCGAGCGCGACCACCGCGCGCTCGAGCGCGGCCTCCGCTTCCGGCAGACAGCCGGGCCACGTCTCGACGTTGTGCGGCCACGACAACCAGGTGCCCTGATGCGGCGTCCATTCGGGCGGCATGCGATAACGTCGATTCGGTTCGGACATCGGCCACTCTCCAATGAGGCGCGCATTATACTGATCCACGAATGAGAACCCCGCGTGACTAACGATATCGATACGGCGCGCGCGACCCTCGAACTGCGCGACGGGCGCGTCGAAGTCGTGCGTTCGGCACCGCGACACGCAAACGCGCGAGCACCGACATTGATCTTCCTCCACGAAGGGCTCGGCTCCGCCGGGCTTTGGCGGGATTTCCCGCAGCGCCTCGCCGACCGCACGGGTTGCCCGGCGTTGGCGTACAGCCGCTTCGGCTACGGCGGCTCCGATCCCGTCGCGCTGCCGCGGCCGCTCGACTATATGCAGCGCGAGGCGCTCGACGTGCTGCCGGAATTGATCGAGCGCGCCGGCGTCGGCGGTCACCTCTTGATCGGCCACTCGGACGGCGCGTCGATCGCACTGATCTACGCAGCCCGTGCGGCCGCACCGGGCTTGCACGGCGTCGTCAGCGAGGCGGCGCACGTCTTCTGCGAAGGTGTGACGGTCGCGGCGATCGAACGCGCGCGCGCGGACTTCCTGTCAGGGCGGCTGCGCGACGCGCTCGCGCGCCATCACGGCGCAAACACCGACGTCGCGTTTTTCGGTTGGTGCGACGCGTGGCTCGACCCCGATTTCGGCGCGTGGGACATTCGCGCCGACCTGGCGTCGATTCGGGTGCCCGTTCTTGCGCTGCAAGGCGACGACGATCCGTACGGCACGATCGCGCAGCTCGACGCCATCCGCCAACGGCTCGGCACGGCCGCGCAGATCCGCGTCATCGATCGCTGCGGGCACGCACCGCACCGCGATCAGCCCGCCGCCGTGCTGGCGGCCATGGCGACGTTCGTCGAGCATTGCAACGCAACGATGCGCGACAGCACCTCGAAATAGCGGCACCATGCACGCTGCGTTCGACGGGCGACCGGCATGACGTTGTTTTTCAAGCTGTTGATCGGCCACGCGTTGGCGGACTTCGTTTTGCAGACCGACACGATGGCGCGCGCGAAGGACCGCCACGGCCAGTTCGCGAAGACCGTCAGCGACAGCTTTCCGCCGTGGTACTACTGGCTCGCGGCGCACGCGTTGATCCACGGCGGCGTCGTGTTCGTGATCACCGGCAGCGCGCTGTTCGGTTTGATCGAGACGCTGCTGCACGGCGCGATCGACATCGCGAAGTGCGAGCGCTGGATCGGCTTCCATCAAGACCAGGCGCTGCACGTCGTCTGCAAAATCGCTTACTGCCTCGCGACCTAGCACACCGGGAAACCATCATCGACATCACCGGCATCGATCACATCTATCTGTCCGTGCGCGACTTCGCGCGCTCCGAACGCTTCTACGACGGCGTGATGGAAGCGCTCGGCTTCAAGAAATCCGACGAATGGATCGCCGGTGAACCGCACGCGCACTATCTGCGTCCGACCGTGCAAATCACGCTGCGGCCGGCGCGCAGCCAAGCGCCGTTCGATTCGTACGCCGCCGGGCTGCACCATCTATGTCTGCAGGCGGCGACGAAGGCCGACGTCGACGAGGCCCATCGCAAGCTCACGGCGCTCGGCGTCGCCGCGACGGCGCCCGCGCTCTATCCCGAGTACAACCCGGAGTACTACGCGACGTTCTTCGAGGACCCGGACGGCCTGCGGCTCGAGATCGTCGGCCGCACGACGACGCGACGTACGCTCGCCGAGCGGTGGAGCCAATTCACGACGTTCTTGAACCCGTGGGCGGGTTGATTCCGTGCGCGAGCGCATCTGGCACGTCAGCGAGGAGCCGGGCATCGAGCGCTTCGAGCCGCGCATCGACGCCGCCGAGGGTCGCCAGCGCGTGTGGGCGATCGGCGAGTCGCGGCTGCACAACTATCTGCTGCCGCGCGACTGTCCGCGCGTGACGTTCTACGCCGGCCCCGCGACGTCGGCCGACGATCGCGCCCGCTTCTTCAGCGTGTCCGCCGCCGAATCGGTGGTCGCGATCGAGCGCGGCTGGTTGGACCGCGTGCGCAACGCGCGCCTCCATCTATACGAGTTCGCACCGGACGACTTCGAACTCACCGACGCCATCGCCGCGTACTGGACCAGCGAGCGAATCGCGACGCCGATCGACTGCACCGTGGTCGACGATCCGCTCGCCGAACTCGGGCGACGCGCCGTCGAGCTGCGCGTGCTGTCGTCGCTGTGGCCGCTGCGCGACGCGGTCGTCGCCTCGACGCTCGGTTTCTCGATCATCCGGATGCGCAATGCGCAGCCGCGCGACGCGCTGCTCGATCCGGCCTGACCGCGGTACCATGACGCTCATTGCACTGCGGGCATCGCCTTGATCCTCGATCACATCACCGTCGCCGTATCGAACTTCGAGCGTTCGAAGGCGTTCTACGAGCGCGCGTTGCAGCCGCTCGGCATCACCGTGATGTTCCAATTTCCGGGCGGCGCGGGGCTCGGCAAAGGCCGCCCGCAATTTTGGATCAACGGCGGCGGCACCGGCGCACAACGCGCACACATCGCGTTCGCCGCCGCGAACCGCGCCGAAGTCGATGCGTTCTACGCGGCCGCGATCGCGGCCGGCGGCAAGGACAACGGCAAGCCCGGCGTGCGTCCGCAATACCATCCGAACTACTACGGTGCCTTCGTGCTCGACCCGGACGGCTACAACGTCGAGGCGGTGTGTCATGCCGCACCGTGATGCGGGCGGCTGCCCCTTAGCACGTCCGTCGGCGGATCTCGCGTCGTGAACCGCCGCACCGTATTGGAGCATGCGATGCTCGATGTCCGCCCCGGACAAGAACAAGCGTTCGAAGCGGCGTTCGCGAAGGCGCAGGCGATCATCAGCGCGTCGAAGGGCTATCTCTCGCATCGGCTCGAGCGTTGCATGGAACAGCCGAACCGATACCTGCTGCTCGTCGAGTGGGAGTCGCTCGAAGCGCACACGGTCGGCTTCCGCGGCTCCGCGCCGTATCAGGAATGGAAAGCGCTGCTGCACCACTTCTACGATCCGTTTCCGACGGTCGTGCATTTCCGCACCGTCTTCACGTCGCAGGACGTCCCCGATGCGATCGACGAGTAGCCGATGAGACAGGACACGCGCCACTTGTTCACACCCGGCGGCTGGGTCGGTCGCGGCAGCTTTCTGGAGAAAGGCCAGTCGCTCGGCACGACGATCGATTGCACGTTCGACGTGACGTCCGAACAAGTCGGCACCCACATCAAGGGCGAGCTGACGATCAAGGACAGT
>Ga0335084_10002872_pt1 | contig 16717 bp, 17 predicted proteins | sample Lox_Sample_44_FD_206721 | JGI IMG/M metagenome (GOLD analysis project Ga0335084, IMG submission 206721) | Soil microbial communities from Loxahatchee National Wildlife Refuge, Florida, United States - Lox_Sample_4.4 | ecosystem: Environmental > Terrestrial > Soil > Wetlands | place: USA... | reverse complement strand
CCTACGGCTGCGGGCTGAGCGCGCCCAGCTATAACCGGTCCCGCTTCGCCCCCGAAATCCGGAACAAGGGGTTCGGATTCCGATGTGCAAAAAATCCATGAAATACCCCAAGACGGTTTTTTACGGCGGCCTTTTACGATACGCCCCGCCTTTTTGGATAAGCCTGTGTCTGTTCATGTCCGCATGCAGCCGCGTACCGCAGGGAATGGTGGCGGTGCCCGCGGGGGAGTTCACGATGGGCACGGACGAGCGGGACACGCAGGGTAAAGCGGCCGAATACGGGATCATGAAACCCTTCTTTAACGACGAACACCCCGCCCGCCGGATCAATCTGCCGTTTTTTTTCATCGACAAATACGAGGTGACGAATGCGGACTTTCTCGACTTCGTCCAGAAAACGGGCCACAGACCTCCGCCGGACTGGAACGGCGGACGGTATCCCGCGGCCAAGGAGCGCCATCCCGTCGTATACGTCACATGGGAGGACGCCAACGCCTATTGCATCTGGGTCGGGAAACGGCTTCCGACGGAGGCGGAATGGGAAAAGGCCGCGCGCGGTCCGGACGGTTTCAGGTATCCCTGGGGGAATGATTTTGATGAGTCGCGGGCCAACATCAACGGCGCGGTCGGCGGCACGACCGAAGTCGGTCATTACGAGAACGGCCGGAGCCCTTACGGAGCGTACGATATGACCGGAAACGTCTGGGAATGGACGGCCGACTGGTACCAACCCTATCCCGGCAATACCGATCCCTCGGACAAATACGGAGTGAAGGTCAAGGTCCTTCGCGGAAACTCCTGGGCCGGGCTGGGCCATTTCCCGCCGAACATCTACAACGAGATCAAGGCCCACTATTCACGGGCCGGATACCGCCTGTTCATGTCCCCGACCGGTGCGGTCAACGACGTGGGCTTCCGCTGTGTGAAATCCACCCGTCAATAAACCGGGCCGGACTTCAATCCCGCTCCCTCCGTCTGCCCCGCATCAAACCTTTTGCAGATCCTCCGGCCGAAATACGGGGGGCAGGCATTTTGTCCCGATGCAGACATAGGCCGCGGGCCCGGATGCGATCGCATAACCGAGCGAGGCGATGCGGTCCTTATCCCCTTCCGAATCCAAGGGGAGTATGATTTTCCAGGGCGACTTGATCCGGTGCGCCGATGAAAGCATCGCATTCCATTGGGGATCGGTCCGTCGCCCGACGACGGTAATCTGATGGGGCGGATTCAGGAAGCGCTCGAGCGCCAGGCCGAAGGGCGCGGCGTGGTGCTTGTAGGGTCGATACACGGTCGACAGGTAATCCAGAACCGCCCCGGCCCGACGCCGGTACTCCCCGTTTCCGCCCAGGTGGAACAGGCGGACCAGACCGATCGCGGCGACGGCGTTGTCCAACAAGGGCTTGATCCGGATTTTCAGAATCCCCTCGTGATCGGGATGCTCCGGCAGATCCCAATAGGCGCCCGCTTTTTCATCCCACAAATAGCGGTGGATGATCCCCGCGAGCTCCTCGGCATGATCCAGGTACCGTCGATCGCCGGTGGCCTCGAAGGCGTCCGCCAGGGCCACGATCATATGGACCTGGTCCGACAGATATCCGGGCAGCGAGGGCCGTTCGTCGATATAATGAACCATTCCGTGCTCGAAATGCCGGCACCGGGTCAACAGGACGTTGAGGAGTCGCAGGGCCGACGCGGGATAGGCCGGATCCTCGAGAAGATGACCGGCCAGAAGCAGCGCCGAAACGGCTGCGGCGTTTTGATCGGTGTACAGGGTCCGATCCCGCCGGGGCGATTCGATCCCGGCCCGGTCTTCCTCCGGCAACGCGTAATACTCCTCGTCGGCCGATTGACTGCCGCAGAACCAGGCCTCGCCCTCGACCGACAACGAGGTGTACAAATAATCCAGTACCCCGTAGGCCGTGTAACGGTAGGAGGCGTCCCCGGTCAAGCGGTAGGACCGGAGGTAAAGCGCCAGCATCCGGGCGTTCACATCGAGGAGCTTTTCATAATGCGGCCGGTCCCAGTCGCCGCGCGTGGCGTAGCGGAAGAACCCTCCATCGACGGGATCGTGGAGTGCGCCGTCGCGCATCTGATCCAGCGTCAGCTTCGCCATCTCGAGGGGGTTCGGATGCCCCGTGCGGTAATGGAGATGCATCAGCAGCTCGATCGCCCAGGTCTGCGGAAATTTAGGCGGCCCGCCGAAGCCCCCGTGTTCGGGATCAAAGGCGCGGGAAAGAAAACCGGTCACGGTGTCGAGCGCGAGCGCCGGGGGTTCGGCCGCTTTGGGTTCCCGGGGGCCGGCCGATTCGGTCGGCTGAGACGGCGCCGGCCCCGCCCCGTCTTCCCTCCGGGCCTGGGACAGCATCTCCAGCAGCCTCCCGGTCGGAAGATAGGTCTCTCCGATCATCACCCGTCCCTCCGCGTCCAGCACCGCCACCGTAGGCCATCCGCCCATGTTGTAGCGACCGTTGATGTCGGGCCGTTTGTCGCTGTCGACGCGGACCGGAATGAAGTCGTGATTGAGGCGGCGGATCACTTCGGGATGGTCGAAGCTTTCGTCGTCCATGACATGGCACCAGTGACACCATGCTGCCGATATCGAAAGAAAGATCGGCCTGGAGGATGCCCGGGCTTCCTGAAAGGCCTCCGCGCCCCAGGCGCGCCAATGGATTTGATCGTTCTCTTTCATTTTTCACTGTCCGATCCGTTAATTGCAAAGATAACGAGCGCAAGCTGCTCATAAAGCTCCAGATGCAAGGCCGCAGGGACCGAGGAGACCGGAGCGTACATAGGACGGTACGTGAGGATCTCTGAGGGACCGAGAACGATGCAGATGGACTTTTTCAGCAGCCTGCTTAAAACGGACGGGGGCCGCCGGCCTTAAAGCGCTCGGGAACCCGAAGCATCTCCTCATCGCTCATCATGGCCATTCGCGGCGGGGCATAGGAGGGATCCAGCTCGAGCGCCCTGTTGAAACAGGCCACTGCCATATCTTCGCGTTCCATGGCGCGGTAGCAGATCCCGAGGAAGAAGCGGGCCTTGGCCTCCTCGGCCGGCTCCATCGGAAGCGCCAGCGCCCGTTCAAGGAGCATCATGGCCTCGGTCGGATCGTCGCCGTTCCGGAAGGCTCCCATGGCATGGTAGGAACCGAAGAGGACCAACGCGGGGGCATGGCGCGGATCGATCGAAAGCGCCCTCTCGGCCGACCGGCAGACCTCCTGGAAAAAGTCGGCCCGTTCCAGCACCGAGCCCGCGGCACGGGAGCATTTCAACAGCAGGCGCCCCCGCGCCACCCAGATTCCGGGATCCATCGAATGACGCTCGCATCCTTCCTCCATGATCCCGATCGCCAGATCCAGTTTGTTTTCCTTCTCGAAGAACTCGGCCGCGCGAATGTAGGATTGAGGAAAGTCCTCCAGCTCTTTCAACGGGATTTTTAAAATTTCCGGATCGACCTTCGGAATGGCGGAGGGTTTCATTTGCTGCCAGCCCGTAAGGCTGCATAGAATTCTCAAGATCGCGTAACGGGGCGTCCCCCAGACCTGGGGGAGGTTCGCATACCGTTCGGGGAGACCGTTCTCGACGGTTTGGATGATTTCCTCCGTGGTCTTCCCCTGTTCGTACATAGGGATCACCTCGTCGAGAAAATAGGTTTGAAGCCCGATGAAGAAATCGATATCCTCGACACCGCCCAGGGGTCCGTGACCCGGAATGATCTTCTCCGGCGAGAGGGCCTTCATCTTTTGAAGAGTCCTGATCCAGGCCCGATCATCGGACAGGCCCTCGGACATCACGGGCTGTCCCAGGATCGGGAAACTGCCGGTCATCAGCGTATCGCCGCTCATGATGCAACGCTCGGTCGGAAGATGAACTGCCATCGCATCGTCGGTCTCGGCCAGGCCGAGAAACAGGATATGGATCGGAACGGAGCCCAGGGTCAGCGTCGATTGCTCCTCAACGGTCCGGTCCGGGAGCGCGGGGTCTTTTTCCGGGATCGCAAATCCCCTCGAGCGGAGAAAGGCCCGCTGTCGAAAACTCCGCCGGTGCATGAATTCCCTGGTCAGCTCGCCCGAGATCAGCGTCGCCCCGGCCTCCCGAAAGACGTCGTTTCCGGCCCAGTGGTCCCAATGGTAATGGGTATTGATGACGTACTTGATCGGCGCGTCCGTCACCTTACGGATCGCGGCCAGCATCCGGCGGGCCATGGGGGCGTTGATCTGCGTGTCCACAACCACCACGCCTTCCGGAGTGACGACGATCCCGGAATTGACGACGTTCCGGAACAGGTAGCAGCGGTCGGTGACCTTTTTCAGGCTGCCGTACTGAAGTTTTCCAAACGGATTTTGCATGGTCTTATAGAATAAGCGATTTGACCAATGGGGTCAAGAGACGATTTGGCAAAACCTCTGCCGTGCGGGTCCCGTCCTGCGGCAGCCCCATCCGTCCTCACTCAGCATCCTCTTAAGGGTTACAGTGGATCAACACGAAAAAACTCCTTGGCCTTTTCGTTGCGGGCGGATGGGGCGCCCCGCCTCCGGCCACCCGCACCAATTGAAAACTCGGCGTGGAAGAGGCTTGAAGGCAAGGGCCTCTGCCACGCGGGGGTTCGGGTGCCAGCCGACTCAAGGCTTATCCGTCGGAATCGCTAAGATAATCCCCCAACTGTCCCCGGCTGTGCTCATCTTCGTGGCAGTAGGCGCAGAGGTTTTCCCAGTTGGAACCGTCGGGCGGGTTGTTTTGATGATTTCCATCCTTGTGATGGACCGTCAAGAGGTGTTTGTTCGTCTCGTCGAACTCCCGCGCGCATTTGGCGCAGATCAGCCCGTGAATCTCGAGCGAGCGCTTGCGGTAATCGCCCTCCGGGCGGCCGAGCTTCTTGAGTTCCGCCACCATCTCATCCACCGTCTGCCGCCGCCCCGATTTTCCGGGCTTGTTTTTCTTTCCGGCGCCCAACCGTTTCTTTCTCATCCTCAGCTCCTTAGGACCGACCTCTTTTAATCAGCTTTTGTTTTTCCTTTCGTGGTAAAGCCTTCACCGCGCATTCTCGCTTCAATGCATCGGAGCGGCTTGAACACGATTCGCGATATACGATTCTCAACGGCCTCCGGCTTCGTGTATAACGGGACGCGCGACCGTCCCGGTGTTGAATCAGGCGCCGCTTGAGATCACTCGTAATGCCGGCATAAAAAGACCCGTCCCGGCATCGTAAAATATAAAGAACCCAAGATCCTTTTTTTTCAACATCCCGTCTCATAATACTAGATGAAAAACCCAACAAATATTATCCGTTCCTAAACTGGACGACGGGTGCGATCGATCCCCTATTTGACGATACATTATAATGAAACAGAACGACTACGATGTTCTATTGGGGATTTATTGCCGTAGGGACACCCTTGATCGGGTGCCCGTGTTCGATAGGAAAATCAGGTTGGTCCCTTGCCGAACGGCGGGCCGAGGGATTCGGCGCTGGTCGCATGAAGCGTCTTGAGGTACATCGTGATTGCCTTGGCCTCGGCTTCGGGCATATTGAAGGCCGGCATCTTGGTGTTGCTTCGGAAGGATTGAGGATACTGGATCCATTGATAGATCCAATTCGCATTCAAGCGGAACCCGGCCCGTGAGAGATCCGGTCCGACCTGCCCTCCCTTACCGTTGACCCGATGACAGCCCGAGCAGGAATATTTGGTCTCGTACAGATGTTTCCCATCTTCCGCGAGCTTGGCGCCCTCCGGCGAGTTCGGGTCCGGAAACGCGGGGGCCTGGGCCTTGATCAACGCGGGTTTCTTCGACGCATCGCCCCCTTCTTCCTTGAAGGTGATCTTCTCGGCCGTGTTCTTGTGAAGGGTACGGACATAAGCGACAAGATCCCAGATCTCTTCCTGGGAGAAGGTGTATCCCCAGTACGGCATCAACGGCGATCCGCCCTCTTCATCCTCCGCATTCTTTTTGGCCTCGCCAGCCGGAGCTTTCTTGGCTTCCGGAAAAGCCCCGGCGACCCCCTCACGGATCGACTTGAAAATATCTTCGTTCGACATTTCCGCCATGTACGATTCGCGGCTGTCCGTCAGGTCCCTCGGCCGCGGATCCAGATTGGCGGCATTGTACCCGTTTCCCTTCCCGCTGGGGCCATGACAGTGCGAACAATAATAGGTAAACAGCTCATGGCCGCGGGCCACGTGTTTATCCTCGAACAACGAGCACGCCGCCACGACGATCATCATCATGACCCCGGCCGCGACGGGCAGAATGATCTTGGGGTAATTCATGCCGCTCGATCCTTTCTCCGCAACTTCCGGACGACCACCAGCTCGATGACGCCGACCAGGAGCACAACCGCTCCGGTATACAGATACACGGTGGGGTCGGCCTTGGGCTCGGGGCGAAAGTACCACCAGGATGTGACCGCTTTCTGCGCGCCTTTCTCGTTATTGGCGCCGTCCCAGACGGCAAAGGCGATGTTCTGGAACTTCCCGGCCGGAAATTGGGCGTCCTCCGGGTCTCCATCGGTCAACGGCCGGGAGAAAACGACCCTCCACTCACCGTTCTTATAGGCGCCTTTCCCCTTTACGTCCTGATGCTCCTGGGGCTTCAAGGTCCCGAAGCCTTTGGCCCACATGTCATTGACGCTCTGGTCCGCGTTCTTCCAGTACCAAATATTGACCGGCCCGCCCTCGACCTGGGCCATCGGCTGCCCATGGGCAAAATGGGCCTTCTTGTCGCCGACCATGAATTCCAGCGCGGCGGCGTCTCCGGGATCGTTCGTCGGATCCTTGTAGGTCAGGAGGATCGCCATCTGCGTGCCGTTGTGGACCGACTTGACCTGGACCGAATGAACCGTCACGGAAAAAATGCGCGGATCCCAATGGACCTGCGCGCTCATCGGAAACTCCACCGACGGGACCGTGTCCCAGATCGCGGCTGTCGGGTCTTCGCCCGGAACCTCTCCCTTGATCAGCTTGGAGAAGACCACCACCCCACCGGTCTCCTGGGCGGACGCCGCCGACGGAAGCCCCGCGATCACCAACGACAGCCCCGACCCGAACAGAAGGCCGGCGATCCATTTTTTCCGCATGAACCCAGTCATCGCATCCTCAATTCTGATTAGAGGGGCTCTCGTCGCCCCCTCCACCGGCATGGCTGGTTGGAGCCTCCCCCTCTCGCTCGCGTTGCTCGCTGTTAAAAACTCGATACCAGCCCTATTCCCAGGTCCGGGGCTTGCTTCCGGAGCCTTCGTATTCAAACATGATGATCTTCCAGATATTGTCCGGGGAGATCCGTGTCTCCCAGCGCGGCATGGCCGATTTCCACGGCTGCCCCTCGATGGGAAGTCCCACGCCTCCCTTCGAGATACGCCAGAACAGGTAGGACTCCTGAAGCTGGGAAATCGTGCCGGGATCGTCGAAATTCGCCGGCGGCGGATTGAACCCCTTGTACTGGGGTCCCTTCCCGTCGAGCTTGATGCCGTGGCACGGCGAACAGTACGCGACGAAAAGGCCCTTTCCCGCCGTGACATTTTCAGGCGTGTGCGGAATCGGGTTCGAAAGACCGACAAATTCCGTCGGCGGGGCCGGGTGAATCACGCGTTGCTCGATCGGGGGCTGGTCGCTCGGAATCAGCCTCGCGTAGACCGAGGCCCCGACGTAAAGGGGAACGGCCACCAAGATGACGATCCGTGCGGCCGTGACGCCGACGTTTTCATTTCTCCACCCGCGGAGAAAGGCCTTGATCGGCGCCATGAATTCTTCCATTTTGTCATCATAGAGCGACAAATACATCCAGACCGTGACGACCGTGAGGCCCATGTAGAGCGAAACGAGACTCGAAGGCAAGGGGGGGCGTATCACATGCCTGACGACGATGTAAACCGCCAGAAGAATGATCACCGTCTTCACGATTATCGGCAATCGTTTCAAGGCATTCATGGATTCGTCATACCTCCTGTGAGCGGGCCGACCGCGCTAGTGGGCCCCCGCCTCCGGCTTGGTGCCGGCGACGTAGGCCATCACATCGTTGAAGTTCTTGATTGTGAATTCCTGATCGAATCCCTGATGGACCGGCTTCGGGTTCGCGGTAACGCCGGCGTAGGGATCGAGGATCAGTTGGCGGATGCTGGCCTCGTCCTTTTTTCCGGCCTTCGCCTGTAATTCCTCCGCCTTGTGGCATTTCGTGCAGCCCATCTTGACGAACACTTTTTGGCCGAGGGCCGGGTCCCCCGTCTTGCCCAGGGTCGCGCCCGATTCGGGCTGGGCGATTTCCGACGGATCGACCGTCACCTCGCCCCCCTGGCTCTGAATAAAGGAGATCACGGAGAGCAGTTCGTTGTTGTTCAAATCAATGGGCGGTTTGTTGATCACCGGCATCTTGGCCGGGAAGAATTTCGGCGGGCTGAATGTGTAGTCCATATAGAGATAGGCCTGGGGCTGCGTCACACTTTCGTAGATGAAGTCGCGCGTCAGCTTTCCCCCGACCCCCTGGAGATTGGGGCACCGGGCGGTGGAGCTGGGGCTCAGGGAGTGGCACAGCGCGCATTGTCCCTTTCCGAAGAAAATCTTCTGCCCGATCCGGGCCAGGTCTTCCTTTGTCTTGATCTGCGAGGGGTCGAACTTTTCCACTTCGGGCGGCAACGAGGCCTGTTGCGGAATCTGAAGTCCAACGTATGCAAAGAGGCCCAGATAGACGGCAACGAAGAGCATCACTTTAAAGAAATGACCCATGGGATCCCTCTCCCTTGATCAAGATAAGACTACTTGGATCGCGCACCCGCATGTTCCTTCGGCCCCATGGAGGCCACGCCGAAGATAAAAGCCACCAGAAGGAAGAAAAGGAACGTGTTGAGCGACATGAAGGCCGCCGCGTATCCCAGCGCCGGGGAATAGGCGTACGGCGATGTGTCCCGCATCACACCGAAGATATGCCAGTACTGGCGTGAAGACGATCGCGCGTACCCCATCAGCGTCATCAGCAATACGACCGTCGTCGCATTGAGTACCAGCGCGTATTGGGCCTTGGCCGGCATGACGCCCCACTTCATCTCTTTCGTCGTTTTTGCGCTTTTCAAGACCGCCCCGGTCAGCGGCGTGGCCGTCAGAAGAACCGCGAGCACGATCAAGACCTGCGATGTCGAGAAATAATTGATCCGGATGATGGCCGGGACAAAATAGCCCCAGACTCCCAAAATGATTACGGCGATGGCGGCCAGGAAAAACATCACGCTCACCCCGATCACCGCGCCCTTGGCCCAGGTCACCGTCGCTTGTTTTCCGGCCCGCCAATAAATGAGAAAGCTCATGAAGGTGACGAGGATGATGATGTTGACCACGGTCATCTTGGCCGACATCACCCCGAAAACGCCCAGGAGCGGGTGATGCGTCCCGCCCATCAACCGGGCCTCCTGAAGGCTCGCCACGAGGCTGTGCGGCGTCATCCAAACTCCGAGGGCAAGGACCAGGACGGTTAGCATGGTGACGATCTGCTTCCGGTACTGGACGCCTCCCTCCAAACGATGGATGATTCCCAGCCAGAAATAATAGTTCGCTCCGAGGAACAGCACGCCGATCAGCATCGCCTGAAGGATGAACAACCATGAAAGGAAGCCGCCCATCAACGTGATGCCCATCTGCTGGTTGTACTGATAGATCTCGCGCATCAGCCAGTAGCCGGCGAACGGCAGCGGCAGCATCCCGAAGATCCCGATGAAATTTCCGACGTAACCCATCCAGTCGTAATGCTCGCGCTCCTCCCGGGTTTTGGACCCAAGGTAGCGGATGCCGGCATAGGCCCCGCAGATAAACCCCCCCAGCACGACGTTGGCGATCAATCGATGGATGTTCACCGGCCACCAGGTGGGATTGTTCACGGCCGCCCAGACCTTTCCCCAGTAACCCAACGACTCGGTCAACACGACGGGTGAGGCCTGGAAAGTCGCCCAGGAGTTGGAGACGATCATGATGAAAAAGCCGAAGATGTTCAGAAGAATGCCCAGGAACAAATGAAGCCACTTGCGGTTTTGCATCGATTCCCAGCCGTACCAGTATAGATAGAGCGTGGGCGTCTCCAAAAGAAAGAGCAGCCCGTAGATCAGGAAGGTCGGGAAAAAGATGTTCGTCATGTAGTTCCAGAGTTTCGGATAGAAGCCGATGAGGCAGAACAACAAGATCCCGCCGAACAGGGCCGTGGTGGCGTAGGCGGAGGTGAGAAGTTTCGTGAACTCCTTGGCCAGGCGGTCATAGCGCGCATCCTTGGTCCGCACCCCGACGAACTCGCAGACCAGCGCAAAGATCGGGACCCCCAAAACGAAACCCGCGAACAGCAGATGAATCTGCGCCACGATCCAGACCATGTTCCGGCTGCCGATCCAGGCGATGTCCCGGTACTCGACCGGACTCCCGGACGTCTGCTGCGCCCACGCCGAGCTTCCCACCCCCAACAACAGCATGAAGAGGGCGCTTGAAAAACCGGCCGCGGAACGCGGCCCCGATCCCGTTCCCCGAGAGATCATAACGGCCTCACTTTTTTGTGGTACTCGTTTTCGCATCGGACTTCTTTGGGGTCTTGTCCTCTTTTAGGACTTTTGGGTTCTTATCTTTATCCGGCCCTTTTTCTTGGCCCTTTTTCTCCTTCTCCTGTTTATCCGCCTGTTCCTTTTCCAGGCGGCTCAGGATCTCATCGGCCTTCGTCAGTTCGGCGTCGGCTTCCAGGATCGCTTTTTCCCCTCGGAAAACCGGCTTGGGCTTGGCCTCCTCCGTACCGGCCCCTTCGTCCTCCTCCCCGATTTTGACATGGGCCGGAAGAAGGAGCCAGGCGATCAGAATAAACGAGAGCGCGATCGTAAAAAAAAGCGTAAAAAAAAGCCCTTGATCCTTCGGGGTCTTCATCGTCCCGTTCACTCCGTCATTGCGACCGGCTGGCGATCGCCATCCAGGTCAGGACCACGATCGCGACCATCAACAAAGCCACCGCGCTCATCGCAAAGGGCCGCTTGAGCGGATGACGCTCCGGATTCCGGTTGATGAAGGGCAGCGACAACAGCAACAGAATAAAGAGCCCCGGAAGGGCGATCGCCCCCAGAAACTCCCCGAACTGTCCCGAAAATATCTTCAGCCGGAGCAGCTGGAACAGAAACAGGAAGTACCATTCCGGCTCCGGATTGTAATCGGTCGGCTCCGGCGACGCCTGATCCAATAACTCCACCGGGGACCAAATGGCCAGCCCGGCGATCACCAGGAAGACCCCCGCCATGACGACGATGTCCTTGTAAACCTGTCTCGGGAAGAAATACTCCATCTTGGCCTCGAGCACCGGCTTGACGGCCTTGAAGGGGCCGGCCGGTCCGGCCTTCCGGAAAAAGAAAAGATGCAGGGAAAACATGATCACCAGCGCCGCCGGAAGGATCATCACATGGATGACGAAAAAGCGGCTCAGGGTCTGCGCGCCGGCCGAGGGGCCGCCCCGCAGGAAGCGGGCCATGAAATCGCCCACGATGGGGGCCTTGTCCATGATCTCAACGCCGACGGTCGTCGCCCAGAAGGCGCGTTGATCCCAGGGCAACAGGTATCCCGTGAAACCGAAGCCCATGACAATCAGAAACAGGAAAATTCCGGCGATCCAGACCATCTCGCGGGGTTTCTTGAACGCGCCCCAGATAAAAACCTGGAGCATGTGGCAGACCACCATCACCACCATGGCGGAGGAGCCCCAGAAATGAATGCTGAGTATGAGCCAGCCGAAATCGAGCTCTTTCAATATATACTGAGTGCTTTGCCAGGCGTGATCGGCCGTCGGGGCATAATAGAACATTAGAAAGATCCCCGTCGTCGCCTGCATGATAAAGATAAAAAGGAGGGCGGAGCCGAAGGCGTAGGCATAGCTTGAACCGCCCGGCATCGGCTCGTTGAGCATCTTGGCCTGGAGCAGCTTCAGATCGATCCGCTCATCGATCCAGTTGTAGATGGTTTGAAATAACGACATCGGGATTCAAAATCCATTCAGATGATGCGAATCTGGTGATCCTTGCCGGCCTTGAACTCGGCGTCGATGACCTCGATATCCCCCGTTCCGGTGAGACGCATCGGGAGCACATCCAGCCGCCGGGGGGCCGGTCCGTCCAGCACCTTTCCGCCCACGTCATAGATGCTCAGATGGCAGGGGCACCAAAACACTTTTCCGAAGCGCTTGTGGTTCTCCTTCCATTTGTAGGCGCAGCCCAGATGGGGACACTTGCCGGAGTAGACGACGACCGGTTGGTCCGGGTTATCCACCCAGTAAACCTTTCCGCTCTCGTCTTTGTACTCCATCGGCTTTCCGTGAAAAATCTCTTTCCTCACGTCGTCCGACATTCGAACCACCCAGTTCGCCTTCTCGAATGTCCGTTCAAGATACCCTTCCTTGACCGTCTTCTTGAACCTGACCTGCTTGGGCTTGTCGATTTCCGTAACCTGACTAATATTGCCGATCTTGAGCCAGGCGTTATTGTAGCCCGGAAACATCGGAAAGGTGAGATACCGGAGAACGGGATAAACCAGCGGCAGGGCCAGAACGACGCCGATGGCGTTCGTAAATTTCGTGAAAAAAGCCCGGCGGGTCAAATCCCGTTCAAGCGTCGGTACCGGCACGAGCGCCTCTCCCGGAAACACCTCCAGGTGCCGCTCAAGCCCGGCGATCTCGACCTCCTTCACTTGTTGGTAGAGTCCCCGCTCCAGCGCCGGGTACTGACCCATATTGGAGGATGGGAATTCTAACTGGACCAATCCGTCCGTGATCACCGCGTGGCCATCGACCGGGACGACGCGTTCCATGCCGTCCGACTGCACGACGACGTGGCTGATCACCTTGGCGATGGGATCGATGATGACCCGCGACACCTCGCCGACTTCGCGATCGCTGCACCGGACCTTGGATTTGATCTTAATCGTCATAGGAGATCGAACGGCCTCACGGTTGTTTGACAATCGGCTTCGGGGTGTTGACGCTCGTATTTTTCAGCGTGGACAGGTAGGTCGCCAGCGCGGTCAGTTCTTCTTCCGAAATAAGTTCCGTGTAATTTTTCGGCATGAGGCCCTTTTCGTACTCCTTCTCGAATCCGTCCGCCATCATGTATTTCGGATTGTAAACCTTCTTTTTGATCTGGTCGATCGTGGCCAGGTTCCCGATGTTGTCGAGCATCGGCCCGCGCTTTTTGACGCTGCCCCTACCGCCGATCTTGTGACAGTTATAACATTCATAGAGTTCGTAAACCTCTTTTCCATAGGCGACCGGATCCGACGGAGGAGCGCCCGAACTCGCCGCCCTCTTTTTGGCCAACTCTTCAGCCGTGGGCCCTTCGCCCGCAGTGCTCTGGCCGGTCATGGACTCCTCCAGCTTGGCCAAACGCTCCATGAGATCATTGGTTTTGGCCGACAGGGCTTCGGTCTGCTTGAGAACTTCCTGGGGTCTGATATCCGGATGGGACCGCTTTTTGGCCTCGATGATCATGGCGATCTTGCCCTTCTCCCACTCGGGATCGAACTGGGGCAGTTGTGTCCCGGCCCCGACATAGATCGCCGAACATATGACATAGAAGGCGAGGATCGCGATGAGGGCCTTGCCGCCCGAGAGGTCCGGCATCGGCGGGAGATCCAGAAGAAGGAAGACGACAAAACCCAGGACCGCATACATAACAAACATGATGCGGAAGACGGTGGGAAAGGCCAGCGCACCGCTCACAAACCAAAGTGCCAAGCCGATCACCGTGCAGACGATCAGCTTCCATTTAACGATGTCAAAGAAGCTCTTCTGGCCCTTCATAACCTCTCCTTCATGCATCCGTTTCATTTCCATCGCCGGATCCGCTCACGATTCCTTGGTTTTTCCCATCCGAAGACTGAGCCAGATCGCGAGACTGACGATCGCGAAGAAAGCGATGGTCATCGCCGTGATCATCACGCTGGCGTGAGCGAGCGTGGGCGTGTAGGACTCGGGGGAGTAATCCGGAAACAGAATGTAGACATGGAAATATTTTCGCACCAGGGAACGCACGGCGCCCATCAGGCCCATCGTCCAGATCGCCGAAAAGGCCAGGAAGATCAAAACGAACTGGGAGGCGAAGTCGATCTTGCCCCACTGAATCGTGCCGCGCTTGATGGCCCGGTTGTAGATGATGTAGTTGATGATCGTTATCGCCACGATCAGGGCCGCGGCCGTGCTCTTCGCGGGCATCAGCGCCAGGAATCCCCAATCCGAGGGCAGCTCCAGCGCGTCAGTCGCGGTCGCCTGGGTCGCGGAGAAGCCGTGCGGGGTCATCCAGATGGCGTTCCCGAGCAGGATGATCGCAAAGCCGGATTTCACCATGACGGAGTTGGGGATTCCGAGGAACTTCATCGTTTCGATGCCCGAGATGCGCTTCATCGATTGCCAAATGTACAGATTGCTGGCCGTGAAGATCAGTCCGACCATGGCCCCCTGCATCTCGAAATACATCGAGAGCTGGTCGGCCATCATGTACGGCCCGATCGAGGCGTCGAACTCGAAGAATTCGGCCGCGAGAATATAACCTGCCAGCGGGAGAAGAAGAAGGGCCCCCACGCCGATCAAATTCCCCACAAAGCCCATCCAGTCATAATAAGCCTTCTCCTCCGGCGTCTTGGCAAACATGTACATGTAGGCCGCGATCAATCCGGTGATGAATCCGCCGAAGGTCACGTTCCCGATCGTCCGGTGAAGATTTAACGGCATCCAGCTGTAGTTGTAGACCGAATCCCAGAGGGTGGCGGTCTCGATGGGATGGGGCGGTGTGTTCATGAACGAAGTCGGGGCGTTGATCACGACGAGGGTGGTCAGTCCGATGATGTTCAGCAGCACCCCGATCGCAACGTGACGGCCTTTTTTCGGCCCCATGAGTTTGTCCCAGGTATACCAGTAAAGGTAGAGCACCAAGGTCTCGGCGATGAACAGGAGCGGATAGATGATCGCAAAGATGGGGAAGAAATGGCTCACCAGAAAACTGGTCAGGTTGGGATAAAGACCGATCAGAAACAGAATGAACAGCCCCCCCGTCAACGCCGTCATGCTGTACAGGATCGTGGTGACCTTGGTCACTTCCTTGGCCAGCCGGTCGTATCGGGGATCGTTTTTACGCATCCCGATCCATTCCGAGATCACGACGAAGATCGGAGCCCCGAGAATAAAGGCCGCGAAAAGGATGTGCATCTGCGCCGCAATCCAGACCAGCCCCCGGTTCTCGATCCCCGGGATCGAATAGCCCTCCGGTTCCGGCACCTGAGCATGGCCCGCTCCGGCCATCAGACCCAGGCCGATCAGACCGAGGAGAATCGCAAGGAGGGTCAAGCGCCGGCGTTTCATTTAGGTGCTCCGGCTGGCGGCGTGTATTCGTGAACGGCGGGTTGGCCTCCGTGTGAAAAGGTGTTTTCGAAGGCCATGACCTTCCAGCGGTCCTCTTCCGAAAGCTTTTCCTTCCAGGCCTTCATCTTGGTGTTCGGCACTCCTTCCGAAATTCTCCAGAACCAGAAACTATCCGAAAAATATTTCATATTCTCGGCCTGACGGAAGTCGCGGGCGCCTCGTTTAACCGGCTTCCCGTCTTTTCCGTGACAGCTGGAGCAGTTGACGTCGATATTCGCCTCGCCCATGAATATTTTTTTCCCTTCATCGACGATTTTCGGATCCACCCACCATCCCTCCGGCATATGCTTATTGGCGTATTCCGCCGGAACCGGAGGGAATTCGAGAGGATTCTCCCCGCCCCCGCTGCACGCCGTCATGAACGCTATGATACCGATTCCGCCCAATATCGATGACCATCTTTTCATATTCAACTTTCGCTCCTTTCTTTTCGATTGCAAGGGCTCGCAGCGCCCCTCTCCGTAGCCCACCCTTCCGAGCGACTCGACTGAACCCGCCGGGAAGATCTTCGTACAGCCTTGTTGTCACGACTCATAAAAAAACGCCTCCACCCGCATCACTCATGGGAGAAAGCGTCATGGTACGTATCAAAATCAAATATCGCTCGTTCCTCCGCGCCCTCAACTTGAGACCCAACCGTCCTTTCAAATCGGAGGGCTTCGCCGTGAGGAAAAAATCTTCACGCGCCCACCCCCTCCGAGCGTGCGCAGGCAAAGCCCGATGCGCTTCTACTCCTTACTTTCGAAACTCCTACGGTGCGGGAGTCTTTCGCCGTCGGGACCGCCTCCAAAAAACAAAGACGATGGTCACGCCCGCGGCCAGGACCGCTCCGGCCAGCACCGACATCCCGTTTCCCGAAAATCCGGGAAGGCCGCCTCCCGGCGCCCCAAAATCGATACGGCCCTTCCGAACGGTGACTTTATCGTTCGGGTCGAACGCGGCCCGGATTGTTTTCCGCTGTTCCAGGGCGGTCACGATAATCTCATCGCCCAGGTCGGCATTGTGGAGATGCAACAGCGCTTCAAACCCGCCGTTCCGATCGGTGAAGACCGTCATTCCTTCATCCAAGCGGGGGTCGACCACGATGACCTTGGTATCCGCTACGGGACGGCCCCGATCATCGTAAACCGCACCGTAAACCGTAAAACGGTGGTCGACCTCATGCGTGGCAAAGGCCGAGGAGGACGAGATGATGAACAAGATCGGCCATGCCCTCCATCCCCCATTCCATCGACGGAACAAACCTCCGAACATCCCTCAAGATCCCGGCGCTTCCTCGCGGCTGTAAAACGGCCTCAGCAGATCGCGCATCGAGATC
>Ga0335084_10002871_pt1 | contig 16718 bp, 15 predicted proteins | sample Lox_Sample_44_FD_206721 | JGI IMG/M metagenome (GOLD analysis project Ga0335084, IMG submission 206721) | Soil microbial communities from Loxahatchee National Wildlife Refuge, Florida, United States - Lox_Sample_4.4 | ecosystem: Environmental > Terrestrial > Soil > Wetlands | place: USA... | reverse complement strand
TATTGTGCGGCGCGTGTATGTTAATCTTCACCTGAATCCCTCTCCCCTCGGGGGTGAGGGCTGGGTGTGGGGTCCGCTACGACACCCCACCCTCACCCTACCCTCTCCCTCCCAGGAGGGAGAGGGAAACGAACCAGAAGACCCCCGCGCGGGCGCGGGACTCTTTGAATCCCTCTCCCCCGCGAGGGGGAGAGGGCAGGGTGAGGGGGTGGTGCTGAGAGGGCGGTGATGTGACACCCACCATCAAATAGCCATCGACACCTGGCCGGTACGCCGATACGCACCCGGATCCAGCACGACATTGATGCACGTCACCTCGGTCGAGCCCATGGCGCGCTCGAGCGCGGGACGCAGCTGCTTCGGCTCCGTCACGTACACGCCCTTGCCGCCGAGCGCCTCCACCATCTGGTCGAAGCGTGTGAAGGGCAGCGAGGTCGCCACCTGACGCTCGGCGCCGAAGAAGGACAGCTGCGGGTTGCGGATCTGCCCCCAGCCGCCGTCATTGCCGATCACCACCGTCATGGGCAGCTTGAAACGCACGGCCGTCTCCATCTCCATACCGTTGAGCCCGAAAGCGCCGTCGCCCGCGATCAGCAGCAGGCGATCCGCGGGTCGCAGCAGCTTGGCCGCGATGGCGAAAGACGGCCCCACACCGAGGCAGCCGAACGGACCCGGATCGAGCCACTGCCCCGGCCGCTCGAGCGCGACGATCTTCGACGCGCAGCCGACCACGTCGCCCCCGTCGCCGACCACGGTCGTGTGCTCGTCCACCACGGCCGCCAGCTCGTGTCCGAGGCGGTAGTGGCTGATGGGCACGCCGTCCGAGAGCCGCTCGGCCATGAGCCGCTCCTGGCTCTCCGTCTCCTTCCTTCTCACGGCCTGGCGCCACGCCTCGAATCGCGCGGCCACATTCTTGGCCAGCACATTCCTGGCCGCCTGGAGGGTGAGCCCGATATGCGAACCAAGCCCGAGCTCGAGCGGCCGGTTGCGCCCGAGCTCCACGGGATCGCAGTCGACCATCACGACTCGCGCATGATCGGCAAAGGACGGCGGCCGGCCATAGCCCAGCCGGAAGTCGAGCGGCGTGCCGAGAACGAGAACGACGTCCGCCTGGCCCAGCGCGAAGCCGCGCGCCTGGGAGAACGCGAGCGGATGGCGGCTGGGCAGGCAGCCGCGGCCGGCGCCGTTCATGAACACCGGCACGCCCGACGCCTCGGCGAATGCCGCGAGCTCGGCGGCCGCATCGTCCCAGTAGACGCCGCTGCCTGCCATCACGATGGGCCGCTCCGCCCCTCCGAGGAGATCGGCGAGCCTCTGGATCGACTCCGGATCCGGCGCCAGGGGCCGCCGATGCACGTAGCCCGTCGGGATGGGGGCGAGCCTGTCCTCGATCGTGGTCATCAGCAGATCCACGGGGATCTCGACGAAGACCGGGCCGGGCCGGCCGGTCAGCGCGGTGCGAATGGCCGAGGTCAGCACTTCGGGGATTTGCCGCGTCTCGGACACCGTCCACGAGCCCTTGGTGATGGGCCTCAGCAGATCCACCTGCTCGACTTCCTGGAGCGAGCCCAGGCCGCGCAGGCCCATCGGCGCCGCGCCGCCGATGAGGAGCAGCGGGCTGCGCGCTGAATACGCGTTGGCGACTCCCGTCACCGCGTCGGTCACGCCCGGTCCCGCGGTGACCGCGGCCACGCCGATATTGCGCGTGAGACGCGCATAGGCGTCACCCGCATGCGCCGCCGCCTGCTCGTGGCGGACATCCACCACCTCCACACCCTCGCTGATGCAGCCGTCGTAGATGGGCAGGATGTGCCCGCCGCAGAGCGTGAAGATATGGCCGACGCCCGCCTGCTTGAGCGTCCGGGCCACCAGATGCCCACCGTTGAGATCCGCCATGACTCCCCTCCCTACCCCCGCCGCGGTGGCACGTGGGCGACCTCGAGCTTGATCCGGTCAGCATCCTCGAAGAACACCGCGTAGTACCCGGGCGCGTATTCCGGGAACTCGCGCGGCGTGGCGTACAGCGCCCCGATGCCCCGCGGCGTCATGAACTCGTCCCGGAACCGCTCCACGTCCTCCCGCCGGTCCACGCGGAAGGCGAGGTGGTTGAGGCCCGTGCGCTTCCGGTGGAAGCCGCTCTCGACGAAGCGCGCATCGGTCGGAATGAGCCAGATGTTCATGCCGCCGTCGGAGAAGGCGGCGATACCGTCTTCGTCGTGGATGGTCCGCCACTCGAGGTACCGGAACAGGTCCCGATAGAAAGGCAGCGCACGGGCGGCCGAGCCCACGTTGATCTGCACGTGATAGAGCCGCGCGGTCATGCTACCAGAACTTCTCCCACTTGACGCTCTTGCGATCCATGCCTTTCTTCACCAGCGCGTCGCGCACGGCGTTGACCGTGTCGCCGCCGCCGCAGACGTAGACCACGAGTCGGTCCACGCTGTGCACGAGCCGGTCGACGGCGGCGGCGGCCTCTCCCGTCTCCCCCCGCCAGCCCGCGGGAGCCTCTCGCACCGCCGGCACATACGTGAAGCCGGGGTAACGCCGAGCCAGCCCACGGAACTCGGCGTCGTAGAGCAGCCACGAGGGATCGCGTCCCCAATTGATCAGGATGGTCGGGCGGCCGAAGCCGGTCTCGTAGAGATCGGCGAGGATGGCGCGCACCGGCACCACACCGATCTCCTCGGCGACGAAGACGGCGCGGCGCGGGTCGGCGCGGTTGAAGACGAAGCCACCCGTCGGCCCCTTGAACTCGACGGGATCGCCGGGCTTGAGCGCCCGGAGCCATTGCGAGCCCATACCGCCCGGCGCGACGTCCACGGATAGCGTGATCGTCCGCCGGCGCGTGGGCGACGACAGGATGGTCCACGCACGGACGACCTTGGGGCCGAAGGGGACGGAGATCCACTGCCCTGCCTCGAAGTCGAGCTCCGGCGGGTCGACCATGCGGAGATCCACCTCGATGACATCCGGGCGGGGCCAGCGAATGGCGGTCACTTCCGCGCGGCACTCCCGCGGCTTCTGCGCCAACTACCGGCCCTGGAACTGTGGAAAGAGCTCGGCGGCGAAGATCTCGATCTGGCGCGCCTCGTCGGCCGCGTCGCAGATCGCGTCGAGGACGAAGTAGGAGCAGCCGGCTTCGATGAAGCGCTGGAGCTGCTCGGCGCACTGAGCGGGGGTGCCGATGATGCCGTACTTTCTGGCCAGCGGCGCGAAGTCCTGAGCGTAGCGCTTCGAGAGCCGCTCGACCCAGACGCGCTCGGCGCTCTCGTAGTCCCGGCCCACGCTGATGAAGGTCAGGTGCGCTTTCACGAAGCCCTCGAGCGAGCGTCCCGCCTCCGATGCGGCCGACTCGATCTTGGCCACGCTCTGCTTGTAGCGCTCCGGCTGGACGACATAGGAAATCCAGCCGTCACCCTGCCGCCCGGCCCGGGCGAGCGCGGCGTCCGACCGCCCACCGACCCAGATGGGTGGCGCGGGCTTCTGCACGGGCTTCGGGTCGATGCTCACGCCTTCGAACTGGATGAAGCGCCCATTGAAAGAGGCGGGCGAGTCGCGCCACAGCGTGCGGACGACGTCGATGCCCTCGGTCACCCGCGCGCCGCGCTCCTTGTGCGGGATGCCGCAGGCCTCGAACTCCTTCGGATTCTCGCCGCCCACGCCGACGCCGAAGATCAGGCGCCCGCCCGACAGCACGTCGAGCGTCGAGGCGATCTTGGCCGCCACCGCGGGCTGGCGCAGCGCCAGCAGATAGACGCCGACACCGAGCCGCGTCCGGCGCGTGATCCCCGCATACGAGGACAGGAGCGTCAGCGACTCGTAGATCGGGCCATGGAAGGACACGTGATCCCCCGTCCACAGCGAGTCGAAGCCGAGCTCGTCCACCCGGCGGGCGATGGCGAACTGCTCCGCCGGCGGATGCAGCATCAGGAAAGCGCCGAAGCGGATGGGCGGCATGGGCTACCTCGGGAAGGCGTCCTTGACCCCGCCGTCCACCGTGATGGTGCAGCCCGTGGTCTTGGCCGAGCGGTCGGAGGCGAGGAAGAGCACGGCCTCCGCCACATCCTCGGGCAGGATGGGCGCGGCCAGGATATTGCGCTTGCGATAGAAGTCCTCGAGCTGGTCCACGGTGATGCCCTGCGCGCGGGCGCGCTCGCGACGCACGTCCTCCGACCAGAGCTTCGAGTCGCGGAAAACGGCGTCCGGGTTCACGATATTGGAGCGGATGCCGTACGGTCCGCCTTCGAGAGCCAGCACCTTGGCGAGCTGCGCCTCGGCGGCCTTGGCGGCCGAGTACGCGGCAAAGTCCTTGCCGGGCGACATCACGTTCTTGGTCGCCACGAAGACGAAGGACCCGCCCAGCCCCTGCGCCTTCAGCACGCGCATGCCTTCGCGTGCCACGAGGAAGTGGCCCGTCGAATTGACGGCGAAGGAGCGCTCCCAGTCCGCAAGCGTCATCTGGTCCACCGGCGAGGAGTGTGCGATGCCTGCGTTCGATACCACGATGTCGAGACCGCCGTACGCGAGCACGGCCTCCTCGAATCCGGCGCGCACCGAGGCCTCGCTCGCCACGTCCATGCCCAGGCCGATCGCCCGTCCGGCCCCGACCGCCGCTATCACTTCGTCGGCCACCTTGCCGGCGCCGGCTGCGTCGAGGTCGGCGACCACCACATGCGCGCCCTCGGCGGCCAGCCGGAGCGCCGCCGCCCGGCCAATGCCCGAGGCGCCGCCGGTGACGAGCACGATCCGCCTCGCCAGTTCTTTCTCGGGAGGCGCCTGGCTCAGCTTGTAGAGCTCGAGTGGCCAGTACTCAACGTCGAAGGCGTCCCTGGCCGACAGCGAGACATAGCGCCCGAACGATGTGGCGGCTCCCAGCACGGAGATCGTGTGGTGATAGATATCGCTGACGATGCCGGCGGTGCGGCGATCCTTGCCCGTGGTGAACATGCCCAGCCCGGCCACCGTGACCACCCGCGGGAAGGCATCCGTGAGCGCGGCCCCCTCGGTATTGCCGGCCTTGAAGTACGCCGTGTAGTCGACCACGAAGCGCTCGACGGCGGCCCTGATCGCCACGCTCACCGCCGCCGGATCGCGCGGATTCTCTGCGGGGACGAAGCAGGGCAGCCGCTTGGTGTAGATCGTGTGATCCGGCGTGGCGGGACCGATCGTCGACAGCGCCGCGGCCTCCTTCGAGGAGGCGAACTCGAGCACGTCCGGCGCGTCGTCGAAAGCCATAACCACGCGGCGGTCCCTGCCCACGAGCCCGCGCAGCGCCGGCGCCACCGCCAGCGCCACCTGTCGTCGCTCCTCGGGCGAGGCGGCAGGCACCGCGACGCCGCCGAAGCGCACCCTCCCCTTCGCGCGATGCGCGATCGCCTCCTCGGCGCGGCTGATCAGGTCCACCGTCGAGAGATAGGCCTCCTTCACGGTCGCGCCCCAGCAAATCGTCCCGTGCTTCTCGAGCAGGAGCGCCTTCGCTTCTGGATGTCGCCCGAAGGTCTCCGCGACCTCGCGCGAGATCAGGAAGCCCGGGCGCCGGTACGGCAGCGCGATGACGTCGGCGCCGTACACGTCGCGAAGCACCTCCGCCGCGCGGTCATTGTTGGTCAGCGAGACGATGGCATCGGCGTGGGTGTGGATCACCGCTTCCGCGGGCAGGAACCCGTGCAGGAGCGTCTCGATGGACGGCCGTGGGCTGGCCGGCTCCTGCAACGCATGCGCGAGATAGTCCACCATCTCCTGGTCGCCCATGTCCTGCCGGTCGAGGAGCGCCGTGACGTCGTCCATGCGCACGCCGGGGAAGTGCTTCTTCTCGATGCTCTTGAGATCCGAGCCCGATCCCTTGACCCGCAGCACGCGAACCTCGCGCCCACGGTAGTCGCGCTCGGCGAGCTTGATCGAGGTATTGCCCCCGCCCCAGACGACCAGCGAGGTCTCGGCGCCGATCAGCCGCGAGGCATAGACGAGGAGACCGAGGCCGTCGAGCGTGCCCGCCGCCGCCTCGTCCCAGCGCGAGTTCATGGCGACACCATAACCGAAACGGCCGGGTCTCTCAAGACGAAGGCGCCTCCCGCTGAGCGAGCCAGACGCCGATGGACGAGATGCAGAAGCCCGCCATCGCCGTCGGCGTGAGCGTCTCGCCGAGGACGAGCCAGGCCAGCACCGCGGTGAGCCCGGGAATGACGTAGAAGTTGCTCGAGACCACCCCTGCGGTGCGAGAGCGCAGCATGTAGCCGAAGAGCCCCATGGCGCCCACCGAGACGGCGAGCGCCAGGTACACGGTGCAGCCGATGAGCCGCCACGTCCACGCGACGTGAAGCGGCTCGAAGGCGGCGGCGAGGAGGGCGCAGAACACGGCCGCCGAGCCCATCTGCACCGCATTGCCGGCCAGCAGCGCGCTGGGGCCGCAGTATCGACGGAAGTAGATGGTGCCGACGGCGAAGGCGATGATGCCCCCGACGGCGAGCAATGCGGCCGTCACGCTCCGGCCCGGCACGGGAGCCAAACCCACGACGAGGACGACTCCCCCGACACCGAGTCCCAGCCCCAGCCACTGCGCGAGCCGCATGCGCTCGCCGAGGAGGATCAGGCCGAGCAGCGCGGTCAGCATGGGGTTGAGCGCCGCGAGCAGGCCCATCGTCCCGGCCGTCAAGTACTGGAGCGCCACGTAGGCGGTGGTGAGATAGATTCCGTTCATCAATGCGCCCGACACGGCGAAGTGCGGCCAGCGGCGGCCGAGCGCGGAGAGCGGCTGCCCCATCCACTGCGCCAGGACGAAGAGAGTGGTGGCGGCGATGACGAAGCGGAGCGCCAGCGAGGCGATCGGCGACATGTCGGGCAGGCCCATCCGAACGACGATATACGCGGAGCTCCAGAGGAGGATGAAGCCTGCGGGCACGAGGACGCGCTGGACGAGAGCGTGAGACATGAGCCCTATGCTCTACACTGGAAGGACGCGGAAGGGAATCTTGGAGTGAACGAGCCGATACCACGCGAGGCACAGGCCTACTATGACCGGGGCATCGAGGCCGGTCGCCTGTCCCGCAGCCACGGTCTCATCGAGCTCGCCCGCACGCAGGAGATCATCCTGCGCCACCTGCCGCCGCCGCCCTGCACCGTCCTCGACGTGGGCGGTGGACCGGGGGTCTATGCCTGCTGGCTCGCCGCGCGCGGCTACCGCGTCGCCCTCGTCGACGCCGTCCCGCTGCATGTCGAGCAGGCCCGGGCGGCGTCGGCGCGGCAGCCCGACACGCCGGTCGCCGCGCTGCACGTGGGAGACGCGCGGCAGCTCGAGAGCGCCGACGGCAGCGCGCGCGCCGTGCTGCTGCTCGGCCCGCTCTACCACCTGACCGAGCGCCCGGACCGGCTGGCCGCGCTCCGGGAAGCCCGGGGCGTGCTCGAGCCGGGCGGGCTCCTCTTCGCCGCCGCCGTCGGCCGCTACGCGTCCCTGCTGTCGGGCGTGGCGGAAGGCATGCTGGGCGATCCCGATTTCGCCGCCATCGTGGCCCGAGACCTCCTCGACGGCCAGCACCGGAACCCGACGGACAAGGATTACTTCACGACAACGTTCTTCCACCACCCCGACGAGCTCTCGAGCGAGGTGACCGAGGCAGGCTTCGACCTGGTCGAGTTGGTAGGAATCGAAGGCCCGGGCTGGCTCCTCCCGGACCTCGAGCGGCGCTGGGCCGACCCGGAGGAGCGGGAACGGCTGCTCGAGGCCGCCCGCGCGGTGGAGCGAGAGCCAACCCTCCTCGGCCTTCATCCTCACCTGCTCGCCGTGGCGCGCCGGCCGCTCTCAGAAGCCGGTTGACACCCGGGCGCCATTCCCACTACCGTCGACATCCAGGGGCTGGGAGGTCCCGTACCCATGTCGAGCACGTATCGGTACCAGATTCCCGTCGAGCAGACCCAATGGAAGTTCGAAGGCAAGAACGAGACCATCTTGACCTGGGAGTACGAGGACGGGCGCGAGAAGCTCCTCAACCTCTACGACAAGGGCAAGAAGCAGCAGTGGGACGCGGCCACGCGCATCGACTGGTCGCAGGACCTCGATCCCGAGAACCCGATGATGCTGGACGACCGCGCCGTGCAGATCTGGGGCTCCCCGGTCTGGGACCGCCTCACGGAGAAGGAGCGGGTCCGCGTTCGCCATCACCTCCAGGCGCAGACGCTCTCGCAGTTCATGCACGGCGAGCAGGGAGCGCTCATCGCCACCGCCAAGATCGTCCAAACCGTGCCCGGCGTCGACGCCAAGTTCTACGCGGCGACCCAGGTGATGGACGAGGCCCGACACGTCGAGGCCTATGCGCGGCTCCTCCACGAGAAGTTCGAGCTGGCGTATCCGATCACTCCGGGCCTCAAGACGCTGCTCGAGCAGACCATCAGCGACCGGCGCTGGGACATGACGTATCTCGGCATGCAGATCCTGATCGAGGGCCTGGCTCTGGCCGCGTTCCAGCGCATCCGCGACACCGCGAAGAATCCGCTCGCCGCGGCGGTCAACGCCTATGTGATGCAGGACGAGGCGCGGCACGTGGCCTTCGGCAGGCTCGCCCTTCGCGACTACTACCCGCAGCTTTCCGACGCCGAGCGTGACGAGCGCGAGGAGTTCGTGGTCGAGGCCTGCTATCACATGCGGGATCGCTTCAACCAGCGCGAGGTGTGGGAGACGCTCGGGCTGCCCGTCGACGAGTGCATCCAGGCGACCATGCAGTCCGACCAGATGCGCCAGTTCCGCACGCGCCTCTTCACGCGCATCGTGCCCACCGTGAAGGACATCGGGCTCTGGGGCCCGCGGGTGCAGAAGGCCTACGCCGACATGGGCGTCCTGGACTTCGCCAGCATCGACGCCGAGGCACTGCTGGACAATGACGCCAAGGTCGCCGAGGAGTTCGACGCCAGGCGCCGTTGACATTCGGCGGCGCGGGAGCCGGTCTGGTCCTGGCCGTTGTGCTGGCGCTCGACGCGGGGACCGCATATGGCGACGGCATCATGCTCATCGAGGCCGGCGCCTTCTGGATGGGCAGCGATAGCGATGATCCGAACGAAGCGCCCGCAAACCGGGTCTACGTCCGGGACTTCTGGATCGATCGTGACAAGGTGACCAACGTCGAGTTCGCCCGGTTTCTCAATGCCTGGGGCACGAAGAGCCCCGAGGGCGAAGACTACTTCGATGGGGACGATGCGGACGTGAGGATCCACGGCCCCGATCGGGGACCGGCGGGTCCGTTCGCGGCCGATGCCGGCTTCGAGAACCACCCCGCGGTCGAAGTGACGTGGTTCGGTGCGCGCGACTACTGCCGCTGGCGCGGGCGCCGACTGCCCACCGAGGCCGAGTGGGAGAAGGCCGCACGCGGCGTGGACAAGCGGCGCTATCCCTGGGGCGATGCGCCGCCGACGCCCGATCGCGCCATCTACGGGCGCGCCTACAATGCCACGGCACCGGTGGGCACGACCACACCCGGGGGCGCGAGCCCCTACGGTGTCGAGGACATGCTGGGCAATGTGCGGGAGTGGACGGCGAGCCAGTATCGCCCCTACCCGTACGTGGCGGGCGACGGGCGCGAGGCCCCGGGCGGCCTCGCCGACCGAGTCGTGCGTGGCGCGAGCCACGACGATCCGCCCGACTCGCTGCGCGTGACGTTCCGCCGCCACTACGGGTATCGCGGCCTGGCCCGCGGCCACCACTTCATCGGGTTCCGCTGTGCGACGTCGGAGGACCTGGGAGGGAGATGAGGCAATGAAGGGTCTGATCATGGACTATCCGCTGACGCTCACGCAGTTCTTCGAGCGCTCGCGCAAGCTCTTTCACCGGAAGACGATGGCCACGCGGGTGCCCGGCGTGGGGCTCCAGCGCTACACGTATGCCGACTACGCGGAGCGCGTGTGCCGGCTCTCCGCCGCGCTGGCCGGACTGGGGCTCAAGAAGGGCGACCGCGTGGGGACGTTCGCGTGGAACTCCCACCGCCACATGGAGGTGTACTTCGCCGCGCCGCTCATGGGCATGGTGCTGCACACCGTCAACATCCGCCTCTCGCCCCAGGACCTGACCTACATCATCAACCACGCCGAGGACCAGGTCCTCATCGTGGACGCGAGCCTCTGGCATCTCCTCGAGCCCATCCGGAAGGATCTCAAGAGCGTGAAGCACGTCATCGTGATGAAGGACGCGCCGGGCGCCCTGATCCCCGCGGGTGCGCTGGACTACGAGGCGCTCCTGGCCGGCACCAAGCCCGTGGAGACCTGGCCCACGCTCAACGAGACCGACGCCGCCGGCATGTGCTACACGTCGGGAACGACCGGGCATCCCAAGGGCGTGCTCTACACGCACCGCGGGATCTACCTGCACTGCTTCGGCTCGTCCACGGTGGACGTGCTCGGCATCTGCGAGCGCGACGTGATCCTGCACATCGTCCCGATGTTCCACGCCAATGCCTGGTGCGTGCCCTTCGCCGGGGTGATGAACGGCTCGACGCAGATCTTCGGCGGCCCCAACCCCCAGCCGCGCGACATCATCGAGATCGTCCACAACGAGCGCGTCACCGTGGTGGGCGCGGTTCCCACCGTGTGGATCGCCATCCAGTCGATACTCGAGAAGGAGCCACAGTGGGACATCTCGTCCATCCGGTGCATCCCCATCGGCGGCTCGGCGGCGCCCAAGACTCTCATCGAGCACTTCGACAAGAAGTACGGCGCCTACATGCTCCATGCCTGGGGTATGACGGAGATGTCGCCATTGGGGAGCGTGTGCCGCCCCCGCTCCTACACGGACAGCCTGTCGGACGAGGAGCGCTACAGTATCCGCGCGAAGCAGGGCACCATGGTGGCGGGCGTGGACATGCGCATCGTCGACGACAGCGGCAAGGTCCAGCCATGGGACGGCAAGAGCGTGGGCGAGATCCAGGTGCGCGGCCCGTGGGTCACCAGCGGCTACTACAACAACCCGAGCGGGGCCGCCCAGTTCACGGACGACGGATGGTTCCGCACCGGCGACGTCGCGGCCATCGACCCCGAGGGCTATATCCAGATCACCGACCGGACCAAGGACCTGATCAAGTCGGGCGGCGAGTGGATCTCGAGCGTGGACATGGAGACGACCATCATGGGCCACCCCAAGGTCCTCGAGGCGGCGGTGATCGCCGTGCCGCATCCCCAATGGCAGGAGCGCCCCGTCGCGTGCGTGGTGCCCAAGCCCGAGTTCAAGGACCAGCTGACCGAGCGCGAGATCCTCGACTACCTGACGCCGCTGGTCGCCAAATGGTGGCTGCCCGACGAGGTGCTCTTCATCGACGCCGTGCCCAAGACGTCCGTGGGCAAGTTCGACAAGAAGGTCCTGCGCGAGCGCTTCAAGGGCTGGACGCCCAAGGCCGAATCGCAGAGGAAGGAGCGCACATGAACGTGAAGTCGCTCGGCGCCAAGCTCTCGGACCTGCTGGGCCTCGCCAGCGCCCCCGTCGCCATGGCTTTCCGTCCGGCCGCGCCCGCGGGGGTGAGCCGCGTGGAGCGGCCGGGTCCCGCCGGCTGCGCGTACTGGAAGCTGGCCGCCGAGGGCAAAGTCTTCTACACGGAGGCCGCCGATCACTACAACTGCCCCGTCGGCTCCTACACGCACGGCGTTGAGCTGCCGGCGGCGCGGGCGGCCGAGCTTCAGCAGGTCATCGGCACCTTCGTCAGTCTCCAGTACATCAAGATGGAAGAGGTGGCGACGCTGCCGCGGCGGACGGAGGCGTTCGGCGTCGCCGTCTACGCGCCGCTCGCGGAGTCTCCGGTCGACCCCGACGTCGTCCTGGTGCGCGGCACTGCGCGCCAGATCATGCTGGTCGCCGAGGCGGCCCGGGCGGCGGGCATCGGTCACGACGGCGCCGCCATGGGCCGCCCCGCCTGCGCGATGATCCCGGAGGCGATGAACACGGCACGCGGCAATACGAGCCTCGGCTGCATCGGCAATCGCGTCTATACCGGTCTCGGCGATGCCGAGCTCTACTTCACCATCCCCGGCTCCCGGCTGGCCGACGTCGTCGGCAGGCTCGAGGCCGTCGCCCACGCCAACCGCGAGCTGGAGCAGTACCACCAGAATCGCCGCGCCACCCTCGCCTAGCGGCTCGCCTCTTACCGGCTTCGTGCAGCCGGAGTGGCGGCTTCCTCGGTTCCGAACAGGCGGCCCAGTCCGACGCTGCGCTCGATGACGATGACCGCGGCGGCGGTGAGCAGGACCAGCAGCGAGCAGACCGCGGTCACCAGCGGATCGAAGGTCTGCTCGATGTAGGTGAAGATCCGCACGGGCAGTGTGGTCGTCTTCGGGCTGGCCAGGAAGAGCGCGATGCTCACGTCGTCGAAGGACACGATGGTGGCGAAGGCGGCACCCGCGATCACCCCCGGCGCGACGAGCGGCAGCGTCACCCGTGTGAAGGCCTTCCAGGGCGTGGCGCCGAGGATCAGCGCGGCCCGCTCGAGGCTCGGATCCATCCCCGCCAGGCTCGCCGAGACCAGCCGGACGACGTAGGGCACCGTGATCACGAGATGGCCGCAGACGAGGGCGAGGGGCGTCCGCGTGATCCCCGCCCGCGTGTAGAACTGGAGCAGCGCCACACCCAGGATCACCGCCGGCAGCATCAGCGGCGAGAGGAAGAAGCCGTTCAGGAGCTCCCGGCCGCGGAAGCGATAGCGCACCAGCGCGAGCGCCGCCGGGGTGCCCAGTGCCGTCGCGAGCGTGCCGCTGACCACCGCGACGACGAGGCTGATCCAGAGCGATTCGAGGAACTCCGGGTGCCTCGGGATCTCCAGATACCACCGCAGGCTCAGCCCCTGCGGCGGAAAGCTCGTGTATTCGGCCGCGGTCAGCGAGGCGAGCAGGATGACCACGATGGGCGCGAGCACGAAGCCGTAGACGGCCCAGCTCCACACCCCGAGAAACGACAAGCGCCCTCTCAACGGAAGACCATCCTGAAGCGCCCCCTCTCGAGCGCGCGGAGGTACAGCAGCACGCTCACCGCCGTCAGCGCCAGGAGCACGAAGGCGATGGCGCTGCCGTAGGGCCAGTCCGACAGGAGGAGCGTCTGCTGGTAGGCGAGATAGGACATGACCTTCACGCGAGGGCCGCCGAGGAGGGCGGGCGTGATGAACGCGCTCATGCTCAGCGTGAAGACGATGAGCGAGCCCGCCGCCACCCCCGGGAGGCTCAGGGGAAGGATGACGCGGAGAAACGTCTGGACGGGATTGGCGCCCAGGATCTGGGCGGCACGGACCACGGCGGGGTCGATGCGGCCCAGCGCGGTGGCGATCGACAGCACCATGAAGGAGAGGAAGACGTGCGTGAGCCCCAGCACGATGGCGCTTTCCGTGTACAGGAGCCTGAGCGGCTCCGAGATGACCCCGGCCCCACGGAGCGTCGAATTCACGAGACCGTTCGGCCCCAGGATCACGAGCCAGCCGAAGCTCCGCACCACCACGCTGATGAGGAGCGGCGCCAGGACGAGGAGCGTGAGATACGCCCGCCGGCGCCCGGTCGACAGATGCAGGTGGAAGGCGACGGGATAGCCGAGGACGAGCGTCACGCAGGTCGCGAGCGCGGCGAGCTTGAGGGTGCGCCCGAGAATCCCCAGGTAGAACGGGTCGCCGAGGAACTTGCCGTAGTTGTTGAGGGTGAGGCCGCCCGTCGCGCCCGTGGTGCGATCGAAGGTCTGGAGGCTCAGGAGCAGCATGTTGGCGAGCGGCAGCACGAAGAGCGCGCCGAAGACGGCGAGCGGCACTGCCAGCAGCAGCCAGGGCGTGGCCGGGCGGCTCATCAGCCGCGACTCCCTGCGAGCAGGCGGCAATCCTCGACTCCCCACTCGAGGACGGCACGCTCGCCGGCGGCGGGCAGATTGGCCGGATCGCCGGTGGTGACGATGAGCTCTTGCGCGCCCGCCGTGAGATGGCAGCGTGTGACCGCGCCCAGAAAGCTCACGCTCTTCACGGTCGCCTCGATGCGGTTCCCCGGCGCGCCAGCGCGCGCCGGCCTGACATGAACCTTCTCCGGGCGGATCATCACCAGGACACGGTCACCGGGCTTGATCCCGGCCTCGGGCGGCGCCAGGATCAGCGGACCCACGTCGATGCGCACCCTGAGCCCGCCGGGCTCCGATCCCACCACCTCTCCCGGAAGCAGGTTGGCCTCGCCGATGAAGCGCGCGACGAACTCGGTGCGGGGGCGCCCGTAGATGGCCTCGGGCGTGCCGATCTGCTCGACGCGGCCCGCATCCATGACGGCGATGCGCCGGGCGATGGCCAGCGCCTCCTCCTGGTCATGGGTGACGAAGATCGTGGTGATGCCGAGACGCTGCTGCAGGTCGACGATCTCCTCGCGCATCGCCTGCCGCAGCTTGGCGTCAAGGTTCGACAGCGGCTCGTCGAGCAGGAGCACGGCGGGCTCGACCACGAGGGCGCGCGCCAGGGCCACGCGCTGCTGCTGACCGCCGGAGAGCTCGCGCGGGTAGCGCCGCTCGAGGCCGCCCATGTGCACGAGATCCAGAGCCCCGCCGACGCGGCGGGCGATCTCCGACCTGTCCACCTTGCGCATCCGGAGGCCGAAGGCGAGGTTGTCGGCCACCGTCAGGTGCGGGAAGAGCGCGTAGTGCTGGAACACCATCCCGATATTCCGGCGGTACGGCGGCACGCCGCTCACTGGGCGCCCGTCGATCCGGATATGTCCCGCGTCGGGGTCGAGGAACCCCGCGATCATGTTGAGGGTGGTGGTCTTGCCGCATCCGGAGGGGCCGAGCAGAGCCACGCTCTCGCCCGAGGCGACCGCGAGAGAGAGCTCGTGGACCGCCCGGTGGGCACCGTAGGCCTTGCTGACACCCTCGAGCTCGACCGTGGCCACCCGGTTACCGGCGCTCCACTTCCTTGTTGAAGCGCTCCGTCCAGGCGGCGACGTTTTCGTTGATGGCTTCGAAGTCGAGCTTGATCATCTTGCCGAGCTGCTCCGGGGACGGCACCTTTCGCGCGGTCTCGGGATCGAGCTTGGTCTGCCGGTTGACCGGCGCGAAGAAGACGTACTTCGCGAACGCCTCCTGCGCCTCCGAGCCAAGCAGGAAGTTGACCAGCTCCTGCGCGAGCTCCGGATGCGGAGCGCCTTTCAGCACGTCGAACCAGTTGGCGAAGAGGATGGCGCCTTCCTTCGGATAGGCGAACTCCGTGGGAAAGCCGGCGGCCTGGAGCTCGTACACCCGCGTGCTCCCGTTCGTGCCGATCCAGACCTCGCCCTGCTTGAAGAGATTGTCGAGCTCGGCGGGCGAGGCCGGGAAGGTGGGCGCGCTGGGCCCGAGCTCCCGCAGCCGCTTGAAGGCGCCGTCGGTGTTCCGCTCGTTTCCACCCTCGAGGCGGGCGAGGAGCGGGATGAAGTACTGCGTATAGGCATTGGTGCCGGCATAGAGCCCGACGCGGCCCTTGTACTCGGGCTTCCAGAGATCGAACCACGATCCCGGCGCCGCCCACCCCTTGTCCTTGAAGACGCGGCTCGCGTACTGGATGCCCTGCGCCTGAAAGCCCTGCATGACGCCGATGCTCTCACGGTCCCTGGCCACGTCGTGGACGTCCTTGAGATTGGGCACCCGTTGCGGGTCGAGCTTCTCGAAGAGGCCCATCTTCTTGCCGATGACGTGAACGATATCGTTGTTCCAGAGCACGTCGGCCTCGGGCCGGCCCTTCTGCGCCTGGGCGCGCGCGAAGTTGGCGGCCATGGTCCCGCTCACGTAGATGACCTTGACCCCGTACTTCTTCTCGAAGGCGGGGATGGCCCGCTCCTTGAGGTTCTTCTCGTGCGTGCCGCCGAATCCGAGAAAGACGACTTCCTTGGCCTGCGCGAACGCGGTGGCGGGCAATACCAGGACGGCGGCGAGGGCGGCGGCGGCGCGGAGCATCAGGCTTTTCCTCCGAGGTCGGCCACCGCTCGCTCGGCGATCGCGGTGTCCACCAGGTCCTCGTAGCGGTGGGTCTTGGTGATGAAGCCGCCTGTCCGCAAGATTTCCTGAAGGTAGTCGAAACCCGGACGCCGGAGGATGGGATCGGCCGACCAGGTCGCCTGCTTCGAGAATCGAGCGACGGCGCGCTCGAGGATGGTCCGGTCGATGTCCGGGAAGCTGGGCGCCACGGCCTCGGTGATCGCCTTGGCATCGTGTCCCGCGAGCCAGCGCTGGGTGCGGTAGAGCGCCCGCGTGAAGCGGAGCACCGTGTCGGGCTCGCGGCGGAGGAAGTCGGGCGTGGTCATGTAGGACGTGAAGGGCACGGGTCCGGTCGCCTCTCCCATGGAGGCGACCAGATGCGCCTCGCCGCTCGCGAGCATCTGCTCGACGATGGGCTGCGTCTGCTCGAAGAAGTCGCCGTGCCCGGAGCGGAAAGCCGCGAGCGCCTCCGGCACGGGACGGTTCCGCTCGATGCGCACCGCGGCAGGGTCCACGCCGTTCCGTCTCAGCACGGTGAGCATGCACTGCCACGGCGTGGGCGCTTCGGCGAACGAGATGATGGTCTTGCCCACGAGATCCGTCCAGCGAAAGCCCGGCATGGGCCTGCGGGCCAGCAGGAAGAATCCGCTCCGGCTGCACACCTCGGCGAAATGCGGGAGCAGCCGGCCGCCGCGATCCGCCAGATCGAAGCTCCGCATGAGGCCGCCGAGCGAGATCTCGATGCTGCCATCGAGAACGGCGTCGACCGTGCTCTTGCCATAGGCGGCCGCAGCCTGCC